>Ga0302326_10021180_pt1 | contig 13346 bp, 7 predicted proteins | sample Palsa_T0_3_FD_202264 | JGI IMG/M metagenome (GOLD analysis project Ga0302326, IMG submission 202264) | Peat permafrost microbial communities from Stordalen Mire near Abisko, Sweden - Palsa_T0_3 | ecosystem: Environmental > Terrestrial > Soil > Palsa > Peat permafrost | place: Sweden: Abisko... | reverse complement strand
TATTATTTTTGTATTCGATCGGGGCTGTCGAGGCCACCGATTCCGGAGCAGTGCGTCGATGCGTCTCTTAAAGCTTGCCGCCAATATGGCCTCTTTTAAGACCGTGACGTTTAATCGCTCGGGGCTCTCATTCGTTGTCGGCGCGCAAAAGACCCAGGAGGACACGGCACGCAATCGGATTAAGACCTACAATGGCGTTGGCAAGTCTTTGATGATTGAACTGGTTCATTTTTGCCTTGGGTCAAATGCGAATGATGCATTTAAGAAGCATCTGCCAAACTGGATTTTTGCACTATCGATTGAAGTTGACCAACAAACCCATGTCATCAAGCGGAGCGCGGGGAAACCCACAGAGATCACGCTGGATGACGAAGAGACTACGCTTAAAAAACTCAAGGAGTGGCTCCATTCGAGGTGTTTTGAAAGCGTGCCGGACGTGAAAGGTCTGACATTTCGGTCGCTGGTGGCGCCATTTATCCGATCGGGAAGAGGAGCGTATGAGAGATTCGACCGGGCTGATGAGAATGACACTATGAATCCTTATTGGGCGATGGTGCGCAATGCCTTTCTCTTGGGCCTCGATCTACCCCTTGCACAGAAAAAATACGATCTGCGTTCGCGCCATAACGCACTTACAAAGACAATGAAGCAACTCGAATCAGACCCGCTATTTGCGGACCTATTGTCAGAGGACACCGCTGGCATTGAATTGACATCATTGCGCGAGGAAGAAGCTCGTCTCGACTCCGACCTTCGAAGTTTCTCCGTCGCCAAGGATTACCAGAGTATCGAGCAAGAGGCCAATGGTTTAAAGCGGGATGTTGAAACTGCTCGTAGAGAACTTGTGAAGGTAGAAGATGGAATCGCCCAAATTGGCCGGAGCCTTGAAAGCAAGGGCGATCTGGACCCCGAGCGGACAAAGCGCCTTTATGCTGAGGCCCACGCCGCGTTGCCGGAACTGCTCCAAAAACAAATTGACGACGTATTACAATTCCAGCGGGATCTCCAACAGCGGCGAATCTTCCGGCTCACGTCTGAACGCCAAGTTCTTGAGCGATCAAGAAAGGAACTGGCCTCCCGCGTGAAGGACTTATCCATAAGGCTTGAAACAGCACTCAAATATCTCGGTAGCCACGTCGCGCTTGATGAGTATCTAGCTGTAAATCAGCGTCTGAATGAAACTCGCCAGAAAATCGCACGGCTGGAGGCGTCGAACGAGCAGCGTGAACGCGTCAATCGGGAATTAAAGACAATTGCCCGAGACATGGCAGATGAATCTATAAAAACCGATGACTACCTCACGACCGCAAAACCGCTCATTGAAGAAGCGAACACGCTTTTTCGGAATTATACCAAATTTCTCTATGGAAATCGGGCGAGTGGCTTGAGCATCACGAATGATGGCGGTGACTCATTATCGCGGTATAGGATCGAAGCACATATCAATAGTGATGCAGCCGAGGGAATAAATGAGGCAAAAATATTCTGCTACGACCTGATGATCCTGGCGCTGCGGCGAGGACATTCAATCGACTTTCTCGTTCACGATAGCAGCCTTTTTCATCCGATCGATCATCGCCAGCGTTGGGCGATGATGCACCTCGCAGATAATGTTTGCAAATCGATGGATATTCAATACATCGCTACATTGAACGAGCAGGATATCTCGTCCATGACGCCAACGGACCCCGAAGAGCGGAAGGAATTTAACCGGATATTCGGGGACAACCGCATTGTCCTTCGCCTGACAGATCATTCAGCGAGGGAACGTTTGCTCGGTGTTGAAATCGATATGAATTACCGGGAAAAGAGTACGACACGCCCGACTGAGGACGTCCCATGACGTGCTGGGAAGCTCCGGGGCACGTTGGTATCAACGCCATTCCGTCGCATGGGTCCGCCATATCACGACAATATTTCCCATTTCGCTACGCAAAAATCGTCCTTTCCGCATCCGCGATCAATTTTTTTCTGTTCAATCCACAGTTGGCCGCTGGTTTGCTGAATGAGATTTCAAGAACGAAGAAACCTCCGTGGATTCCGTATTGCTCGAAAGGAGCGCAAGATGAGTTCAGTGAAATTTTCCGTGGCGATGCTACTCGCGCCGATCTCTTTGGGATTGCTGGCCCTGACCGGTTGCTCGACCGCCCCGCCGACGCAACAGGGGCAGGCGGACCTGAGCACGCAGACGCATGCCGCGTTTGCCGACATGCTGAACACCGACCCCAGCCTCAATGATCTGGTGCAGAAGTCCTATGCGTATGCGGTGTTCCCCAGCATCGGTTCCGGCGGCGCGGGGATCGCCGGGGCGTACGGACGCGGTGAAGTCTTCCAGGGCGGCAAATTCATCGGATATGCCGACATGTCCCAAGGCACCATCGGCCCACAACTTGGCGGCGAGACTTATTCCGAATTGATCGTGTTCGAGGACCAGCAGGCGTTGAATAATTTTGAATCCAACAAGCTGGCGTTCGCCGCCGGCGCATCGGCCGTGGCCCTTAAGGCCGGCGCCGCGACCAATGCCGACTTCGAGAACGGCGTGGCGGTGTTCACCAAAATGACCGGCGGCCTGATGGCCGCGGCGGCGATTGGCGGGCAACAGTTCTCGTTTGAGACGCCCGATACTGCACAGCAGCCGCAGCAATAAAAGCTGATGATGTTTATTGGCTCGCCCGCGTCGCAGCTTCAGCAGCTTCCAGGCGGTATGGATCGATGCCCTGGTCGTGAAGCTCGATGCGGGCGAGATAGCCGGTGACGGATCTGTCGGTGGTGTTGAATGCGGCATTTTTCATTAGTTCCAGAGCCTGCTGTTTGTCGCCGTGGTTCATAAGATAAAGCCCCGCCAGATAATCTAAGGGCGCGCGGCGTTCGGGCGGTGCCCAATTGTAATCGCGATCGATTGCCGCGCCGTCGAGTTGACCTCCATGCATTGTGATGGACGAGCGAAGCAGGCTGACGAATTCATAAGACTCGTCGTTTCCATTATTCGCGACATAGGCCTTCCCTTTCACGCTGGCCTGCATGAGCAGGTCATCGCGGCTGGCGGTGTCGCCGGCGGCATCATAGAGAATCGCCGCCCAAGCGGCGTCGAGCGGATCACCGACCGACTCGAACCGCGCCTTGAGAAAGAGTGTCGCCTGATCGGGCTTTCCCTCCGCACAGTAGTAACCGGCGATTCCAACGGCGTCACTCCCCGCGTTCACCCAGGACTGCATCGCCTGTTTTGCTCCAACTAGATTTCCACGTCCTGTTGCTCGACACCACATGTACCAATAAACCGGATTGCCATAGCGATCGGCATCGTCGCTCAAAAGTTTATCCGCCGTTGCGTAATCCCCGACCGCCGTATGGCAATGAGCATCGTATTCCAAGGCCCAAGCCGCTCCCGAATCAGCCGCCGCATCCGCATAGGGCAGTGCCGTCAGGTATTGCCCCTTCGCCACGAAATGAACGGCGATATCCACGTTTTCAGTGGCATGGTCCAGCGCGTAATCTTCCTGCTGCAGCGCCTCTTTCATCGTTGCCAGCCAGGTTGCTTCATCACCGGCATCCAGATAGCAGTTGGCCAATTCCTCGTAGGTCTTCCGATCCGGCGAAATCTTTACCAGATCCCGTAGATAGGGCAATGCACTCTGTTTCTGCCCGGCATTGAGGTAATGTTGCGCCGCCGCATAATCAAATGCTGGTTGGCCCCTGAAGTCGGTTTGCCACCGGGCCAATTGATCGGGAGTGACGTCGGTCCAATCATATTTGATCATTCCGGCCACTCCTACGGGCGAGTACGGACTGACTTTCCGTAAAAGCTCGCTCGACTGAGCTCCAGTGGCATCGACAAAATTCCTGCCATTGCCCGCCACCATACCAATTTCCTGGTCCCACGCGCAGGGATCCGAGTGCAGGGTTTCCATGCCCCAGACGTCGTTGATGGAGCGACCGGCCGTTTGCAGCAGAAGCGTTGGGCTCATGTTTCCTTCCACTCGATAGGAGATGTCGCCCAGATCGATCGCGTTGAGCTTGTCGGCCGAAAGCGCGCCCTGCTGCGGAGCAATTACAGATATCAGCGCCGCCTTCGGATGGCCTTGCACCAGTGCGTGTGTCTTGGCAATCGTGTCCGACGGATCGACGCCCCAGAAATTCTGCTCGAAGTAAACCCGCCGATAGGTGTGGATGAAATTGGTCTCCTGCAACAAATGCCCGAGCATCGACCAGGACGGATCGGGGCCATCCTGAATTCCCGCAAACGCCTGCGACACATCCGCCACATCCTGCATCAGATCGGGATTGTTGTGTGCCCTCTGCCAAGTATCTGTCACCACCGGCGGCAACTGCGTGATTTGCGGCAATCCAAGTCGCAGCGCGTCGATCGAGCTTTGCAAGCCAAGCGTGGTGTAAGCGTGGCCGTAGCTGACGCCGGAATTATCCACGATGGCATCGATGATCCGGTCGCAAACTGGAATGGCCTGCAGCGCAACTTTTCCCGTTTCAATGACGGCCGCGGGGCTACCACAATTTTCCACAGTCAAAAACGCCATGTACATCGCCAGTTGCTTGCTGTCAGAATTTGCTGTGGCAAACTCCATGAGCTTAACCGTGTCGTACTTGCAGAGGGGCTCGACCAGATTGGCCCAGTCTGGCGCGGGCGGGGCATCGGGAGGAACATGATTTAAATCATCTAATGCCGCTGCATGAAAACCGGCCATTGCATTGGCGTAAGCGGCGAGCCTCAGCGCAAGCGGGGAATTTGCATCGGCCGCCAAAAGGCGCTGGCTGTAGAGCAGCGACCGTGCAACGAAAATTTTTGAGGCGCTGGTCCAGTGAAATCGCGTCAGTTGCCCAAGGTTGGCATAACCGCGCACCAATACGCCCACCCATGCCGGAGATTCACCCTGCTCGCGAATCGCCTGATGCGCTAAGCGCACGGCTTCAAATTGCGAGATGATCGAAAAATCCTGCAGCCGATCTTCCACATCCTTGGACGGTTGGTCATCGCCGGCGCTGGGGATTGTGCATGGCGCGAAATGTTCCCTCCTCAGCCAGTCGGGAAATTCCGTGCGCGACCACTTTTCCGCCTGCACGATCATTGGCCCGATGTCCGGCCAATAGGAGACGACCGTCGTCACTTTGACGATATGCGCCAGAGGCGACGCAATAGGCCGAGTGGCGGACTTCGCGCGAATGAATCCGATTCCGATGCAATTGACGACCAGGGTGCCGTCCTGTTGCCGGTACACGACCACCGCCACGCCGCGTGGGTCCGGATCCTGCCAATCCGCGGGAAAGGATTCGCCCAATTCTTCGTCGCGGGTGTCCAGGCCCATTTGGTCCCGGGCCGCGATCAGCAAGGCCTGGCGATACAATTCCCGTTCTAATGGAAACGGCTCATGCTGGAAATCCGCCGTGCCGTTAGCCCGGAGAACGACGATTCCGCGCTCCGCAGATTGCGTGGATGGCTGGGTGTCATCCGCCCAAATGCGCGCGGAAAGAATGGTCCCGAAAGTGGCCAGAAGAACGCCCAGAGCCAAACGCATAGACATGATCCGATCCCTCGACAATGATGATAACATTCCTGGCCAATCGCCTGAAAAACAAAAAGGAATCATCGCCATCTTCCCAACCATCAAATTCATCCCATCTCCACTACAAATTGCGCAATTAGTGCCATGTTCACGCCCCTATGCCCCCACCCCTTGCGTAATTTATCGCGGAATTAGCGCGATCGTTGCCCACTCCTTACATTGAAAACCGATCCTAATCGTGGAGTGTCTGGTTGTTTCAGACGCTTGGCCGGCATGGATCGTCGGCCCCAGCAACTGGTCTGGATAATTTCGCCCGCTCGGAGCGTGGGTTTGTTTTCCCAGGTTCAGAGGCTGTTTCAAAACCTAATGATCCTGCGACGACACAATTTTCGGCCGGCATTAAGGAGCGACGACGAGGCGACCATGATCGTGTGGTCGTTGAGGAGGAGCGACGCCGAGGCCGGCCGAAAAGTGCGTCGCCCTTCGGGGGGGCCGGAAATGGCCCATCGCAGGGTCATTAGGTTTTGAAGCAGCCTCTTTAGGAGGGGTGGGGCGGCGAAGGGCCTTAATGGAGTAGGGCAATGGCTGCATCCTCCCCATCGACGTTGAACTTCATCCGACGAGTCGATCTGCATTGTCACAGCCGCGCCAGCACCGAGGCCGATGAGGCCGTGCTGCAGGCGATTCGTTGCCCCGAAAGCTACAGCGAGCCGCGCGAAATTCATGACCTGGCAAAAAAGCGGGGAATGGATTTCGTCACCATCACCGATCACGACTCCATTGCTGGGGTGGGAGAGATTCTCAATCTCCCCGGCGTTTTCGTCGGCGAGGAACTCACCTGCTATTTCCCTGAAGATCATTGCAAAATTCATCTGCTGGTCTGGGGCATCGATCAAAAACATCATCAGGCGTTACAGGATCGCGCGGAAGATATTCATGCCGTCGCGGAATACGTGGCGCGAAATGATTTCGCGCATTCCGTGGCTCATCCGCTCTATCGCCAGAACGGAAAGCTGGATCGCACGCACATCGAGCGGCTGTTGCTGCTATTCCGCGGATTCGAATGTTTGAACGGCGCCCATAGTATGGGCCATCGCGAGGCGTTCGAGCCGTTGCTGGATGATTTGGATGCGGCTGAGATTCGCCGGATGGAGCGCGTCTACAAAATCGAGCCGCTCTATTCCAATCCCTGGAAAAAAATCCGCACCGCCGGCAGCGACGATCATGGGATGTTCAACATCGGCCGCACCTGGACGGAATTTCCCGAAGATGTGAAAACGGTTGATGACATTCTAAAATGCCTGCGCGATGGCCGCTGCCAACCCGGCGGCGAAGCCGGATCGAGCGCCAAATTGGCACACAATTTCTACGGCGTCGGCATCCGCTACCACACCCGCGGCATCGCAAAATCGCCCGGTTCCGTCGAGTCGATTCTCATGCGGCGATTGGTGGGCGAGAAATCAGATGCGTCGAAACTCTCACTGGCGTGGAATGCTATGGGGTTCCTCGCCTCCGGCGCGAAAAAGAAAATTTCCCGCACCCTGGGCCTTCGCCCGGCGGCGCGCGGAACGGAATTGCTTGGCGAATTGGTGGGCAAGTCGGCCATGCAGCGTGTGCGGCAATCCGATGCGGTTTGGGGCGCGCTCAAAGACGGCCGGGCGGCGTTTGCGGAACATCAGCCGCTGTTTGATCTCGTGTCCGACATCAACCGCGATGTCTGCGGCGGAATTTTTTCATCAGTCGGCGATTCCCTCAAGGACGGCCAGATCGGGGCAATCTTCGATGCCGTCTCGACCGTACTGGCGCATCAGGCGACGCTTTTGCCGTATTACTTCGCGCTGTTTCATCAGAATCAGGAGCGGCATTTACTTTCGGAGATGACCGGCCGCGGCCGCCGTGCTGGCGACCGCATTCGCGTTGCGGTCTTTACCGATTCGTCTAATGCCCGCCAACCGGCGGGTGATTTTGTTAATGGACTTGCTCAATTCGCGGAACTCCGCGACGTGGAATTGATCGTTCACACCTGTTCTGACGAACTCGCAAAGGAATCCAATCGCTGGAAAAATTTCCGCCCGCTGGCAACCCAGCGCGTGGATGCGGTGAAAATGGATTTGGTGCTCCCGCCGGTTTTGGAAGTTCTAGAGTGGGCCGACCGAAAACAATTTGATGTTGTGCTGGCCAACACGCGCGGGCCGATGGGTGCGTGTGCGTGGCTCGTCGCCAAGATGCTGCGAACGCCGCTGCTGGCGATGTGTCACGAAGATGTCGCCAAGCGCGTCATGGGTTTCACGGGCGGGGATTACCGCGTGACCATGGCGACATCCGCGCTGGCCGAGTGGTTCAACAACTCGGCCCACACGCTCTTGCTGCGAAGCCGGCGGGGAATGGAAATCTCCGGAATTACCGCTGAAAAATGCGTGACGATCGCGCCGATCCCCCGAACCATCACCCCCGCCGCCGATCCCACCGATTCCTTCTGGCGGGAAAAAAACGTCGCACAGCCGTTGCGGTTGCTCTGCCCAGCGAGCCTTTCCTCCCGCAAAGATGTCGTCCTGATCGCCACGGCATTCAAACAAGTTTGCGGACAACGGCAGGATGTGGCGCTGATTCTCCTGGGTGATGGGCCGTTGCTTGGCGCGATGAAGGAATTGACCGCCGGCGTGCCGGTGTACTGTTTCGGCAACGAGATCGACGCCCTGGAATTTTGTGCCAAGGGCGATTTGCTGCTGTACGCCGACCGGGACGATGTGACCGCGCAACTGGTCATCGACGCTCAGGCCGCCGGATTGCCGGTGCTCGTGAGCGAATCTGGCGCGGCCAGGGAATTTGTGGATGAGGAAGTCACCGGCCACATTCTTCCCTCCGACGACGCCAATCTCTGGGCCGAAAAAATTCTGCTACTCCTGGCCAATGAAAAGGAGCGCCAACGCATGTCGCGCTCGGCCCGGCAGAGATCGCAGCGGCGAATTCCATCCAAGGCCTACGAGCAGGTGTGGGATGCGTGCCGGCGGGCCATCTCGGATGATCCTTCGGTCGCCCAGCCGCTCGCTCGTCCCGAACCACAGAAACCGGATGTGAAAACGATTTCGGAGGCCACCCTCGCATGAGCGCCATGACCAACCGAATCCGTCGCGGAGCTCGAAACATCTCCTCGATGTTCCGCTCGTCAGTTTCCAGCGGCGAAGATGTCTGGCAGGATTCGCCAGTCTCCGGGCCGAGGATTCTCATCCTCTCCGCATCCGTCGGGTCTGGGCACATTCGCGCGGCCACGGCACTGCAAACCGCGCTTGGCCGGATGCTGCCCGATGCGCGGATCGCGCATGTGGATGTGCTGCAATTCACCAACGCCGCTTTTCGCCGGGCGTATGGAGCGGGATATTTCCGCGCCGCCCAGAGCGTGCCGCGATTGGTGGGGATGCTTTACGATTTTCTCGATCAGCCGGGCGATGCGGGGGTGACCGCGCGGGCGCGGCTGGCGTTTGAGCGGATGAATTTCACCCGGCTCACCAAAATCCTCACGCACCAGCCTTGGGATTTGGCGATCAACACGCATTTTCTCCCCGCCGCGCTGATCGCCCGCCTGAGCCGCAACGGCTCCGTGCATTATCCGCAGGCGACGGTGGTGACCGATTACGATGTGCATGGCATGTGGATTCATGAGCCGTGCGAGAAATATTTTCTGGCCACGCCGGAGTGCCGGGCCAATGTGATCGCCGATGGCGTTTCGCCGGAGCGCGCGAGTGTCACGGGAATTCCAATCGACCCTGTCTTCGCCGAGCCGCGCGATCGCATGCAGACCATTCGCAACCTCGGTCTGGCGGTTGATCGCCCAATCGTGCTGCAATTGGCCGGTGGGTTTGGCATCGGGTCCATCGAGCGGATTCACCATTCCATCTGCCAGATCGAACGGCCGCTGCAAATCGTCGCCGTCGCCGGCAAAAACGAACCCGCGCGCGATGCGATGGCATCCATGGATTGCCACCCGCGCCATCAGCGGCGAATCCTCGGCTACACCGACCAGATGCACGAATTCCTGCTGGCCGCCGACGTCGTCGTCTCCAAACCCGGCGGCCTGACGACAACAGAATCCCTCGCCAGCGGCTGCGCCATGCTCATCGTCGAACCCATCCCCGGCCAGGAAGACCGCAACGCAGATTACCTTCTGGAAAACGGCTGCGGGATCAAGGTGAATAATCTTTCCTCGCTGACGTTGAAGCTGTCGTCATTGCTGAATGATCCGGAGAAACTCGCGCGGATGCGGCAAAATGCGCTGGACTGCTCGCGGCCACGGGCGGCGTTTGATATTGCGGAGCAGTGTATTGAGTTGCTGCATTCGGCGCGGGCGACGGTTTACTAGGATCTCCCTCGCGATATCGGCTTGAAACTGCATCTGTTTTTCATGCACCTGCGGGCGTCATGACAAATACCCGAGCGCCCTTCCGAAGCTTTTCCGACGCGTCTGGTTTTCCCACGCCACATTGGGAACCTACTTCGGCCGTTTCGACCGCTACATTTTTTATCTTAAGGGAACGAATATTGAACTCCGTAAAAGTATCGCCGGTCTCGACCGCCAATATGTCCCCGATTTTGATCGCCGCGGTGGGTTCGATCCCAAACGCCGGCTCCCATATTTCAACGATCTTTCCAATCTCACGATAATGGTCGGGAATCGGATCAATCCTGCCGCTGCGATAAAAAATCGGCTTTACCACTTCGGGCGGCCAGTTGAGGGCCTCGACGTTCCGCAGGAGCTTAAATAGATCCCATGTCGTCATCAGGCCGAGCCCAGTTTGGGCTGCGCTTTCGGCGATTTCAGCGCGGAATGGGTGCTTCTCTCGATCTTGCGGAGGAAGATGTTTTTGGTGGTTAACAATCGTAAGCGGTTTCACATCAGTTGATTTCAATTCCCGCATACGCATATTTGCGTGCTTCTCTGCCTGTTGAGACTCTGGATCGTCCGGACATCCGGTAATTCCTTTCACATCGACAATGAGGATTGGCTTCCCGTCGCGGACTTGGATATCCTCTTTCTTGTTGTTTCCCTGTCCTTGGGCTTCAGCCTCCGCATCCATATCGACAACGTCGCAAAATCCAAGGCTGCGTAGAGTTCGGATTACGGCCTGTACAAGCTCATCTCCAGTTCCACGAAGTAGCGTGTACCAGTCCGCGCGGTCTTCGCGGAGCGTGTTTATCTGGCTCTGGAGCTCAGCAATTTTTACGTCCGCACCAGATTTGACTTCTTCAATCTGGCTTTGCAGCGATAGCGCCTTAGGAATCTCGTACTCCGGCCGGTGCACCCATTTCTGCCCCTCCAGGTCCGGAAACAACGCGGGACTCCAGTTGGCGCAGAAGCTCTCAAGTAATTCAACAATCACCTCATGGATCGCAGGCATTTGGGGTAGCAATAGGACGACACCCCGGGGTTTTTCGAAGAATAGTAGGGCGGCCACCACCCCTCCGAACTTGTTTGTCGCCAGCGGAATCCAGTTTTTTCTTAGATCGCCCACGGGAGTGATGGCGCACTCGTAGCTCGCCCCGACGCTGCCTCGTTTCAACAAAGCGGAAAGTTCAGCCCAATCGGACCCGAATATTAGTTCGTTCCCCTCAATGTCAACCGATACGACTTGTTGTTCCAGTTTCATCAGCAGCCCCCAATTGGAAAAAACGTGTTCAGCTCTCTCGGTGGGAACCTCGTCTGGGGCATTCCAATAATGTTGATCCTTCACTTCCCCAGTCAGCATGACAATAAATATTGCACCGTGCGAATGAATTCTCTCAAAAGACTGCCGGCACTTCCACATCACAAGTGGTCGTGGGTCGATGTACCCCGCGGCACAGCTTTGCCACCAGCATGGCGCACCGGGTCCCGGAACGGAGGTTGGGCGAGTGTCTGTAATCGGTGGCATTGATGTATTAACGATAACTATCTCTTGCTCGTCACGATTTGGGATCGCCGCAGATTGGCACGACACGACCGAGAGGGCACCCGTTTTTGGAACGCGGTACGGAACGCCAAACGACCCCTCAGAGATGTTGTACCCCGCTTTTCGGAGCGCCTCCGCGCAGGCTTTGGGTATATCAATAGCCAGTATCTTAGGTTTCTGATGTACCGGCCCACCTTGCGTAACCGCGTCAACGTCGCCGCCAGGCTGAACCGCGCCTTTTTTCCCGCTTCGAAACATGCCCATTTCTTCCATTATAGTGCACCCTTCGTGCACTGGAATCTCTCGCAGGATTGAGACGGCTTTTGTCGGTTGAGTTAATCACGCCCTGGGAAATGCGCGGACAGCCAGCGGCACTTTGGCCCGCGACCGGCAGAAACAAAAACTGCGTTTTAACCGCCTCGGGGCCGTTTTTTCGTCAAATAGTGTAAGGCTGTTTTTTTATTTTTGCGCCGCCGAAAGACCAATAGACGCCGATTTCGTCTATTGGTAGGACAAGCGACTTATAATCGCCTAGATCGGGTTCGATTCCCGGAATCGGCATTTAGGAAACGGGCTGCAACCATTTCAACTCTGGTCATTATCGGGACCGGGCATGGGTGCAATGTCTTCTTGTGCGCCCTGAATTCTGGTACAATTCGGGTCTCTCGCGGCTCGTCGGAGCGTCGATAATGCAGAACCTGATGATTGTTGTTTATCTCATCGCAACCGCATTCGCATTTGCCAAAGTCGAAATCGAAATCGAAGGCCCGCACGGCTGGGCGGCGAATTTGCCGACCTGGCGGATTCAGAATGCGTGGACCAAACTTCTCTACGGCCATCGGCCGCTGACGGGGTATCATGTCTGGCTTCAGGCGTTTGTGTTCATGCTGGTGCATTTGCCGCTGGCGATGGGATTGCTGAGCTGGTCGGTGTCGCTGGAACTTCGGCTGCTGGGGTTCATCGTCGTCTTCTTCATCGTCGAGGATTTTCTTTGGTTCCTTTTCAATCCGGCGTATGGGCTGAAGCGATTTAAGCCGCAGAATATCTGGTGGCATGCGCCGACCTGGTGGTGGATTATGCCGCGGGATTACTGGGTGTTTTCGGTCATCGGCTGCGGGGCGTATGCGGTGGGGATTTATCTGAAATAGGAAGCTCCAGAGGAATATTTTTGTCGGTGGCGGTTTTCGTGCCGATCGCGGGCGCTTTCTCGAATAGAAATCGGCGCCGGCGCGGCGAACCCCATTGGCTGGCCCGTTGACGATCTCACGGGCATCTTGCCGCCGAAGAGAGAGTTTTCCGCTTGCGGCGGCGGATGCGAAGGAGTTTCGAGCACATGCTCGACCTCAACCGTCCAATGCAGCCCCGCATGTCCGACCTCCCTTGCAAATGCGAAATCAGAAGCAGGAGGTCGGACAACGGGGCGTGACGGACGGTTGAGGGCTGCGCCTGAGCGCGGAACTCCTCAGCATCCGCCGCCGCAGGCGGGAAACTTCATACTCATTTGCAAAAGGCGATAGCGAGCGTCCACAGGCCAGCCGACGGTTTTCGCAGCGCCAGCGACTTCTCCTATTCGAGAGCACGCCGCTGCATCGGCACGGAAACCGCAACCGATAAAAATCATCTTTCAGAACAGGCGGCACATTTATTAAGCCGCCTCCTGAAACAGTTCACGACGGGCTAATCCGGCGAATTGTTCCACGTCCACAGAATCAGGTTTTTCATAAACGACATGGAATAATCCGGCGTGAAGCCGGCGATGCCCCAGTCGTCGTCGCCGAGGATGCCGCTGGTGAGGTCGGCGGGGAGGATGATCACGTGGCCGTGGCCGCTGTGGATCATTTGGATGTGCCAGCGGGTGGTGTCCGAATAGAGGTGGACATATTCGCGGTATTGCGGGGAGCCGATG
>Ga0302326_10021177_pt1 | contig 13347 bp, 10 predicted proteins | sample Palsa_T0_3_FD_202264 | JGI IMG/M metagenome (GOLD analysis project Ga0302326, IMG submission 202264) | Peat permafrost microbial communities from Stordalen Mire near Abisko, Sweden - Palsa_T0_3 | ecosystem: Environmental > Terrestrial > Soil > Palsa > Peat permafrost | place: Sweden: Abisko... | reverse complement strand
GGGTTCGGATCGCTTCGTCTTTGTCGTCGGAACGCATCAGGGACTCGCCGACCAGCACGCCCCGCGCCCCGCGTGCAACCAGGCGACGCACGTCATCCTGCGACTTCACGCCGCTCTCGCTGATCACCAGCACGCCGGAGGGAACCAGCGGCAGCAGCTCCTCAGTGACGGCCAGGTTCGTCTCGAAGGTGTGCAGGTTGCGGTTGTTGATGCCGAGCAGCGTCGCACCGGCATCGCTCGCGCGCCGCAATTCGGCTTCGGTGTGCACTTCTACCAACACGTCGAGATCGTAGCGTCGCGCCTCCTCGAGCATCGCGGCGAGCTGTTCGTCCTCGAGCCCGGCGACGATCGCCAACAGCGCATCGGCGCCGTAGGCGGCGGACTGCACCACTTCGTACGGGGTGCTCAGAAAGTCTTTGCGCAGGACGGGCAGCGGAGCGGCGGCGCGGACGATGTCGAGGTAGGCTAGATCGCCTAGGAAGTGATCGCTTTCGGTGAGCACGCTGATCGCGTCGGCTCCCGCCGCGGCGAAGGTCCGCGCCAGCGCCGCCGGATCGAGCTTGGGCACGATGATGCCGACCGATGGTGATGCGCGCTTGATCTCAGCTACGATTGCCGGGCCGGCAGCGGTCGCCAGCGCGCTGCGAAAACCGCGCCGCTCCGCGCGGCGGTTCTCGGCCCGCTCGCGCAGGAGCGCGAGGGGTTCGCGGGCCTGATCCGTCGCCAGGGCGGCACTCTTGGCCGCGTAGAGTTTTGCCAGCAGATCACTCACCCGAATCACCCTCCTGCGGACGGCTCATACCAGCTCCGTTTCACGTTCGCGCCGCAAGGCATCCAATGCCGCTAGCGCCCGGCCGGTCCGAATCGAGGTCCGGGCGCGCTCCAGGCCATCCTCGAGGTCGACTGCTTCGCCGGCGACCACCAGCGCCAGCGCGGCGTTGAGCGCGACCACATCACTGCGCGGCCCGGGCTCGCCGGCGAGAATCGCTTCGAGCGCGCGCGCGTTCGCGGCCGCGTCGCCGCCGCGAAGCTCGTCGAGCGTCGCGCGCACGCCGTACTTCGCGGGATCGAGCGTCCAGCGGCATGTCCGCTCGCGATCGAACTGCACCACCGCACTCGGAGCGGCGCCCGAGATCTCGTCGAGACCGTCGCCCGCGTGGACGACCGCTGCGGCCTGACTTCCCAACGCCTGCAGCGCGGCCGCAACCAGTTCCACGTGCTCGGGCCGCGCAACGCCGACCATCTGCCGCTGCGCACCCGCGGGATTGGTCAGCGGGCCCAGGACGTTGAAAATCGTGCGCACGCCGAGTTCACGCCGGACCGGGCCGACGGCACGCATCGCGGGATGATAGCGCTGCGCGAAAAGGAACGCGATGCCGTCTTCGCGCAGGGCACGCGCCGAGGCTTCCGGGCCGCGGTCGATGCGTACGCCGAGCGCTTCGAGCACGTCGGCGCTTCCGCAGGCGCTCGACGCGGCGCGATTGCCGTGCTTGGCGACGGGAACGCCGCAACCGGCGACCACAAACGCGGCCGCGGTCGAGATGTTGATCGTTCCGGCGCCGTCGCCGCCGGTTCCGACGATATCGAGCACCAGCGGGAGATCGTGCTCGACGCGCACGCTCCGCTCGCGCATCGCTCGGGCCGCCCCGACGACCTCGTCGACCGTTTCGCCCTTCGCCGCGAGCGCGGCCAGCAATCCGGCGGCGCGCACCGGTGACAGCGTCTCGTCCATGATGGCGCCGATCGTGGCCGCCATCTCGTCGGCACGCAGATCCTCGCCGCCGAGTACGCGCCGCAGCAAGAGCGGGAATTCGTTCGTCACGCCGCCGGGCTCCGACCGGGCGCGCGGGCGCGCATCCACTCGACCACGTTGCGGGCCAAGCGGGGACCGCTGTCGGTCAGCACGGACTCGGGATGGAACTGTACGGCCGCCAGCGGACGGCTGCGATGCTCGAGCCCTTGTATCACACCATCTTCGCTGGCGGCATCGACCCGCAGCGCGGCCGGAAATCCGTCGTGCGCGACGCACAGCGAATGGTAGCGCGTCGCGGTGAACGGCGACGGCAGGCCGGCGAAAATGCCGTGCCCGTCGTGCGTGATTTCGGACGTCTTACCATGCATCTGCCGCGGCGCGTGCACGATCGAACCGCCGAACGCCTCGCCGATCCCCTGGAGCCCCAAGCACACCCCGAACAGCGGCACGCCGTGGTGGTCGGCGTCGCGAATGGTGTCCATCATCGCTCCGGCGGTGCGGGGCCAGCCGGGGCCCGGACCGATGACGACGCCGTCGAAACGCGACGTCGCGCCGGCCGTCAGACGGAGATCGTCGTTGCGCACGACCTCGACGCGCACCTCGGGCAGTGCGCCGAAGAGGTGGGCGAGATTCCAGGTAAACGAATCGTAGTTATCAACCAGCAGCAAGCGCGTCACGGGCCGACACCCAGCACCGCGCGGACGATTCCCGTCTTCGCGAGCACCTCCGCGTATTCGGCCGCCGGCACGCTGTCCGCTACGATTCCGGCCGAGGCTTGCCAATACGCGCGGCCGCCGGCGACGGCAACCGAGCGCAGGATGATGCACGAGTCCATGTCACCGTCGAAGTCGATGTGGGCGACGCTGCCGGCATACGGCCCGCGGGCCACGGGCTCGAGTTGGTCGATCAGCTGCATGGCGCGGATCTTGGGCGCGCCGGTCACCGTACCGGCCGGGAAAGAGGCCGCGAACAGGTCGAGCGCGTCGCACTCGGCGCGCAGCTCGCCCACGACGTTCGAGACGATGTGCATCACATGCGAGTACCGTTCGATGACCATCAGCTCGTCGACCCCGACGCTTCCGATCCGGCACACCGCGCCCAGGTCGTTGCGCGCGAGGTCGACCAGCATCACGTGCTCGGCGCGTTCCTTCGGGTCCTCGAGCAGTTCGGCGGCGATGCGATGGTCGGCCGGCTCGTCCGCACCGCGCGGACGCGTGCCGGCGAGCGGGCGAATGCGCGCCGTACGGCCGTCGAGACGCACCAGAAATTCCGGCGAAGCGCCGAAGACGGCGCGTTCGCCCGCCTCGATGAAGAACATATACGGCGACGGGTTGCGCGCCCGGATGTGACGATAGAAATCGAACGCGCTGCCCGCGATGGGGCACGAGAAGCGGATGCCGACCTGGAGCTGATAGGCCTCGCCGTCGCGGATGAACTCCTGCGCTTGTGCGACGCGGGCCAGAAACGTCGCTTCGTCCATCGACGCTTCGACCGGACCGCCGGCCTGCACCGCGCCCGGAACCGTCGCGCGCTGATCGAGCAGCCGTGCGACGTAGGCATCGAGCCGCGCCTCGACCGCGGCGCGTTCCCCTTCGTCGCGCGCAAAGCCGATCAGCGTCATGCGATGGGTGAAGTGATCGAAGACCACCCAGGTGCCCGGCACGACGATCAGCGCGTCGCTGAACCGTACGTCGGCCGGCGGCGCCTCCGCCTGCGCGCGGTGCAGCACCGGCTCCAGCGCGCGCGCGGCATCGTAGGTGAACGTGCACACCGCCCCGCCCGGAAACGGGAGGTCGCTGCGGCCGAGCTGGTACTTGCCGACGATCGCGCGGATGCGCTCCAGCATCGCCGGATCGCGGTCGACGGTCTCCGATTCGAGATAGTCGAGCCCGATGAACGAGAAGCGGCTGATCCGCTCGGTACCTTCGACCGACTCCAGCAAACACGAACGCCCTGGTTGAGCCAGGGCGAGGTACGCAGCGATGGGCGTGACGCTATCCGCGACAAACGATCGCGTCACCGAAACCAGACTCAGCGGTTCATCAACCGTCTTCGACCGAGTAAGCATATCCAAGCGCTTACTCTAGCGATTATCTCGGTCACCGGCGAGGAGCCTAGTCCCGACGTGTGCTACGGCACACGAGGGACGTAGCGACGAAGTCCGGTGGCCGAGAGAATTGCTAGAGCGCTACTTGACCAGCTCCAGGATGCTTAGCTCGGCTGCGTCGCCGGGGCGGACGCGCGACTTGGTGATGCGCGTGTAGCCGCCGGTGCGCTCCTTGAGGGCCGGCGCGATCTGCTCGCACAGCTTCTTGGCGACCGGCTCTTCGGTCAGGTACGACGCGACCAGCCGCCGCGAGTGCAGGTCGCCGCGCCGCGCCTGGGTGATCAGGCGGTCGACGACCTTCGAGATCTCCTTGGCCTTGACCGAGGTCGTCTCGATTCTCTCGTGCTTGAAGAACGACGTCGCGAGGTTGCGCAACAGCGCCTTGCGATGGCCGTCGGTGCGGGAGAGACGTTTGTTGGCGACTTGATGCGGCATGGTGTGTTGTCGTGCCTACGCGGCGCGGAGCGACAGGCCCCTTTCGTCGAGGACTTGTTTGATCTCGTCGAGCGACTTCTTGCCGAAGTTGCGCATTTTGATGATCTCGTCTTCCGTCATGTCGAGCAGCTCGGAGACCTTCGAGATCCCCGCCCGCTTGAGGCAGTTGAACGAGCGCACCGACAGGTTGAGGGTCTCGACCGGAACGTCCCACTCGCTGGTGGGAGCCGTCGCGACCGGTTTCTCTTCGGTCGAGAAGCCGATGAAGAGGTGGAGCTGATCGGTCAGGATCTGGGCCGCCTCGGAGAGCGCGTCATCCGGCGTGATCGAGCCGTTGGTCTCGATCTCGAGCGTGAGCCGGTCGAAATCGACCGACTGGCCGACGCGGGTGTCGTCGACGCTGAAGTTGACCTTGCGAATCGGTGAGAAAATCGAGTCCATCGGGATCAGCCCGATCATGTGCTCGATGTTGCGCTGTTTGTCGGAGGTGACGTAGCCGCGCGACTTCTCGATGCCGATCTCCATCGACAGCTTGGCGTCCTTCTTGGACAGCGTCGCGATGTGGTAGTTCGGCTGCAGGATCTCGACGTCGGCATCGGGGGCGATGTCGCCCGCGGTCACTTCCTTGGAGCCGCTGACGCTGAGCGAGAGCACCTTGGGATCCTCGGTGTTCAGCTTGATCGGCAGACCCTTGAGGTTGAGCAGCAGGTCGACGGTATCTTCGACGACGCCGGGGATCGTCGAGAACTCGTGCAGCACGCCGTCGATTTTGACGTAGGTGACCGCCGCGCCGGGAATCGACGAGAGCAGGATGCGCCGCAGCGCGTTGCCGAGGGTGATGCCGAAGCCGCGGTCCAGCGGCTCGATCACGAACTTGGCGTAGTTTTCGCGCCGTTCGCGAACTTCGATCTGCGCGCCGACCGGCGCTTCGATAACATTCATCATGGAGGTTGGTGGAAGTCTTTCTCCGCTTACGTTATCCGCCTCAGTGATCCTGAGACGATCCTACGCCTAGCGGTACGTAGTTGGGTTGGTATCTGGGCGCATCTCGCCCGAGCGGTGAGAGTGGTTGGAGCGCAAGGCGCCGGATGGCGAAGCGTACTCTGGTACGCGAGTCATCCGGCAACTCAGCGATCCGGCCGCTATCACCGCGAGTAGTATTCTACGATGAGCTGTTCGTCGACGGGCGTGTCGATTTGCTCGCGCGACGGGAGTGCGACAACCTTTGCGGTCGCGTCGGTTTCGTTGAACTCGAGCCATTCGGGATGACGGCGATTCTTGGCCGTCTCGATCAGGCCGGCGAAGAGGTCCGAGGACTTCGAGCCGTCGCCGATCGAGAGCTCGTCGCCGGGCTTCACGATGATCGAGGGGATGTTGACGATCCGCCCGTTGAGGCGGAAGTGGCGGTGCGTGACGAGTTGGCGCGCCTGGGCGCGGCTCGAGGCGAGGTTCAGCCGATAGACGACGTTGTCGAGGCGCCGTTCGAGCAGCTGCAGGAAGGTCGCACCGGTCTGACCCTTCACCCGCTGCGCTTCGCGGAAGTAGTTCTGGAACTGCGTCTCGAGCACGCCGTAATAGCGGCGCATCTTCTGCTTCTCGCGCAGCTGGCGACCGTACTCCGAGATCTTCTGGCGCGTCTTGGTGTTCTGCGTCTTCTGACCGGGCGCGGTGCCGCGGCGTTCGACCGCGCACTTTTTGGACAGGCAGCGGTCGCCTTTGAGGAACAGCTTGATCTTTTCGCCGGTCTTCGAGGTCGCGGTTTCGCGACGGCACAGGCGGCAAACGGCTTCAGTGTAGCGGGCCATACTCTTCTCTCGCGCTCCCTTACACGCGCCGGCGCTTGGGCGGGCGGCAGCCGTTGTGCGGGATCGGGGTGACGTCCTTGATGAGCGTGATCTCTAAACCGGCGGCCTGCAGCGAACGGATGGCGGCCTCGCGGCCGGCGCCCGGGCCTTTGACGTAGACCTCGGCGCTCTTCATCCCGTGCTCCATCGCCTTGCGAGCGACGGCCTCGGCGGCCATCTGCGCGGCGAACGGCGTGGACTTCTTCGAGCCCTTGAAACCAAGGTTTCCGGCCGAAGCCCAAGCGATCGTCGAACCCGTGTTGTCGGTAATCGTCACGATCGTATTATTGAAGGAAGAGTGGATGTGGGCGACGCCCGATCCGACGTTCTTAAACTCGCGCTTCTTGCGCGTTTTGGTCTGCTTCTTGGCGGCCAAGCGAAAACTGCTCTCGGAGGTTTATCTTCCCGGGCGCGGCCCGGTGTCGTCGCCTCGACCGGCATGCGAGCGAAGCTCGAATCCGACCTCGAGTCCACCTGCTCGGCGAGTGCAGGGGCGCGCAAACACGCGTGCCTCCCGGTCAGAGAGACAACGTCCAACTTTACCACGAGCGGAGGTCCTACGCAAGGGACGAACCCTGGCCGCCGGTGCCATCCCGCCGCCTGCTGCTTTGGTCGCTCGCCGCCTTCGTCGTGCTCGCCGTCCTGGCGGCCGTCCGGACCGCCGACTGGAGCTACGGGGCCGATACGGGGACCTTCGTCCAGGTCATCCTGGACGCGCTGGGGCCGATGTACGACGGCGTCGAGCGCACGACGCACTACCGCTTCCACTGGTCGCCGACGCTGATCGTCCTGTGGCCCTTCCTGGCGGCGACGCACAGCGTTTGGGTGCTGCAGGCGATCCTGGCCGCGGTCACGGTCGCCTGCGCGCCGCTGCTGGCGGCAGTCGCCCGCTGCGGCTTCGGCCGGGGGAGTCTCCAGGCCGGGATCGCCGACCGGATCGGCGCCGTCGCGCTGGTCTACCCGCCGCTGGTCGCGGTGGGGTTCGGCGAGTTTCGCGATTTGGGCTTACTGCCGGCGCTCGCGCTCGGCTGGTGGCTCGCGCTCCAGCGGCGCTCGTGGGGCTGGCTCGCGGCGTGCACGCTGCTGCTCGCCGGATTGCGCGAGGATGTCTGTCTCGAGTTGGCCCTCATCGGCGTTGCGGTGGCCGTCGTGTGCCTGCGCCAAGGCGACCGCGCCAAGGCTGCCGCGGCAGGGGGCTCGGCCGCGGTTGCGCTCGGGTCGCTCGCAATCTACGTCCTGGCCGTCGTGCCACGCGTCGGGCCTTGGCCGCCGTCGCACTTTTATGTCTATCCGTTCGCGGCCGGACCGGCCGCGCTGCTGCTGGCGCCGTTCACGCACCCGCTCGCATTCGGCGCGGCCATCTTCACGCTCGGGCGCCTCACCTACGTCCTCGAGGCACTCGTGCCGCTGGCCTTGGTTCCCCTTCGTTCGCGGCTGTTCGTTCTGGCGCTGCCCGGCTTCGCGATCGTGCTGCTCGCGAACAGCGGCCTGGTGTGGCGCATGGGCGAGCACTACGCGGCGCTCTGGATCCCCTGGCTGCTGATCGCATTCGGCGCCGGTATCGCGACGCTGCGGTTCCCGGGCCGCTGGACGACGGCCGCGTTCGCGCTGAGCGCGATCGTGCTGATCGCCTTCAGCCCGCTTCACCCGCAGCACTACCTGCGGCCGTCCTACCACGCGCTGGGCGACGCGCGCTCGGCGCTGGCCTGCGTCCCCGCGGACGCGACCGTCGCGACGCACGACGAATGGTACACGGCCGTCGCGGCGCAGCGGCCCGGCGCGACGGTGCTGCATCTGACACCGCCGCCGACCGACTACATCGTCGTCGCCGACGATTTTCCCAGCCGCGACGTCCAAGCGCTCGTCCTCTCGAACGTTCGCGCCCTCGTCCAGTCCGGACGCTATCGCGAAATCTGTCGCTACGGAGCGGTCGCGACGTACGTGCGCGTGACGGGGGTGCGCAACGCACCGCGGAGAAGCGCGCCCTCGTGATTACGTATTTCGGCACGGGCTTACTCGGTTCGGGATTCGTGCGCCACTTGCTCGATCGTGGTGAAAGGGTCCAGGTCTGGAATCGCACCTTCGAAAAGGCGCAAGCGCTGGAAGCATTCGGCGCCAAGGCCTTTCGCGATCCCGCCGAAGCGGTGCGCGGCGCGGCACAGCTCCATCTGACGCTCAGCGACGACGCCGCCGTCGACGGCGTCCTCGAGCCGCTGGCCGGCATCATCGAAGCGCAGACGGTCATCGCCGATCACACGACGACCGCCCCGAGCCCGACCGGCGAACGCGTCGCGCGCTGGATCGAGCGTGGGCGCACCTTCGTCCACGCGCCCGTTTTCATGGGGCCGAAGAATGCGCGCGAGGGCACCGGGCTGATGCTCCTCTCCGGCGATCCCGCCATCCGCGCGCGGGTCAAGCCGCTGCTCGAGCCGATGACCGGCAAAGTCCTCGAATTGGGGGACGATCCCACCCGCGCGTCGGCGTTCAAATTGCTCGGCAACATGATGCTGCTGGTCATCACCGGCGGCTTGGCCGACTTCTTCACCTTCGCGCGATCGCTCGGCATCGCGCCGGCCGAGGCCTACGCGCTGTTCGCCGACTTCAATCCCGGCAACATGATCCAGGGTCGCGGCAAGCAGATGTCCGAGGGCATCTCGAGCCCGCCGAGTTTCGAACTCTCGATGGCGCGCAAAGACCTGCGCCTGATGGTTGAGGAAGCGGCGCGCCATCGCGCGACGCTCGACGTGCTCCCGGCGGTCGGCTCGCTCTTCGATCGCTACATCGCCGCCGGACACGGCGGCGAGGACGCGGGCGTGGTCGGCTCCGGCAGCGCGTGAACCCGCTCTACCTCACCGAAGGCGACGTCGTTGCAACGCTGTCGGTGCGCGACGCGCTCACGCTGGTCGAAGACGCGGCCCGCGCGCTCGCAGCCGGGAAGGCGCAGAATCGCCCGCGGCAGCGCGCCTATACCGGCTCGTCGGTGATCCAGGTGTTGGCGGCGGCCTACGGCGGGCGCATGGGTCATAAGACCTATACTGTCGCACCGAAGGGACGCGGCGCGCGGTTCTGGGTGCTGCTCTTCGCCGACGACGGCGAGATGCTGGCGATGATCGAGGCCGACGCGCTGGGCCAGATCCGCACCGGCGCGGCGTCGGGCGTGGCGACGCGTTTCCTCGCGCGCGAGGATGCACGGACCCTCGGCGTGATCGGCACCGGCTGGCAGGCCCGCTCGCAGCTCGAAGCCGTGTTCCGCGTGCGGCATATCGAGCGGATTCGTGCCTACGGCCGTAACCGCGACCGTCTGCTGAACTTCTGCGAGGAGATGAGCGCCAAAGTCGGCGTCGCGGTCGAGCCCGCCGACAGTGCGCAAGCGGCGGTTGCCGATGCCGACGTCGTCTGCACGATGACCAATGCCGGCACGCCGGTGCTCGAGGGCGCGTGGCTCAAACCCGGCGCACACCTCAACGCGGCCGGTTCCAACCGGGCCAACGCCCAGGAGATCGATGCGGAAGCCGTGCGCCGTGCAAGCGTCGTGGTGGTCGAAGACACGGCCCAAGCGCGCGTAGAAGCGGGCGATTTGATCGGCGCGGCCGGCGCCGGCGCGTTCGACTGGGACCGCGCCGTGCTGCTGAGCGATGTCGTCGCTGGCAGCGCCCCGGGCCGCACCGCTGACGACCAGATCACGCTCTTCGATTCGCTCGGTATCGGGCTTTGGGATGTCGCCGCGGCATCGTTCGTGTTCGATGCCTGCGTCGTCGAAGGCCGCGGTACGCGGCTGCCGATTCCGAGCTGACGTCGGTTAGGTCGCGGCGGCCGGCGCGAGCGTCAGGACGAGGTCGCCGGCGGAAACCTGCGCGCCCGGCGTAACCACGATCGACTCCACGCTCCCGGCACGCTCCGCTTGAACGACCGTCTCCATCTTCATGGCCTCGATCGTGAAGAGCGACTCGCCGCGCTGGACCGGTTTGCCGGCTTCCACGAAGACCTTTGACAGCAGCCCCGGGATCGGCGCACCGACTTGCCGCGGGTTCCCCTCTTCCGCTTTGCGCAGCACGCGACCGGCTTCTTCCCGCGCGCTGTCGTCTTTCACGCGGACGGTGCGCGGCTGTCCGTTCAGATCGAAGAACACGGTGCGGAAGCCTTGCGCGTCCGGCTCGCTGACGGCGGCGAAACGGATCACCAGCGTCTTGCCCGCCTCGATCGTTACCGACAGCTCCTGTCCGATCGTCATGCCGTACCAGAACACCGACGTCGGCAGCACGCTGGTATCGCCGTACTTTGCGACGTGCGCCGCAAAGTCGACGAAGACGCGCGGATACATCAGGTACGACGCGAGGTCGCGGTCGTCGACCTCGCGTGAGGTCGCGGCTTCGGCCTGGGCACGGCTGGCAGCGAGATCGGCCGCAGGGAGCGTGGCGCCGGGGCGACCCGTGCGCGCCGGTTTGCCGGCCAGCACCTTGCGCTGCAGGGCCTCCGGGAATCCGCCGCGCGGCTGGCCGATGTCGCCGCGGAAAAACTCGACGACCGATTCGGGAAAGGTCACGTCACGGTCGGGATCGGCGACGTCGGCCGCCGTGATACCGCCGGTCACCATCGCGAGCGCCATGTCGCCGACCGCTTTGGACGTCGGCGTCACCTTGACGATGTCACCGAAGAGCTGGTTCACCTGGGCGTAGGTCGCGGTGATCTCGCTCCAGCGTTGCGCGATGCCGAGCGACCGCGCTTGCTCGCGCAGGTTCGTGTACTGCCCGCCCGGGATCTCGTTGACGTACACGTCGGAGGTTCCGGCCCGCATGTCGCTCTCGAACGGCGCGTAGAGCAGCCGCACGTCGTCCCAGTAGCGCGAGATACGGCGCACCGTATCGCCGTCGAGCCCGGTATCTTGATCCGTGTTCTTCAGCGCTTCGAGAACCGCGCCGAAGCTGGGCTGCGAGGTGAGGCCGCTCATAGCATCCATCGCAACGTCGACGGCATCCGCGCCGCCTTCGATCGCCGCCAGGACGCTCGCAACGCCGTTTCCGCTGGTGTCGTGGGTGTGAAAGTGCAGCGGTGCGCCCACTTCTTCGCGCAGGGCCGCGAACAGCTGCCGTGCCGCCAGCGGACGGCACAAGCCGCCCATATCCTTGATCGCGATGATGTGCGCGCCCATCGCTTCCAATTCTTTGGCCTGGTCGACGTAGTACCGCAGGTCGTACTTCGGCCGCGCCGGATCGAGCAGATCGCCGGTGTAGCAGATCGCCGCCTCGCAGACGGTGCCGCTCTCGCGGATCGCTTCGATCGTGACCCGCATGTTTTCGATCCAGTTGAGCGAGTCGAAGACCCGGAAGACATCGATGCCCGCGGCGGCGGATTGGGCGATGAAAAAGCGCACGACGTTGTCGGGATAGTTGGTGTAGCCGACCCCGTTCGCGCCGCGCACCAGCACCTGGAGCGGGATGTTGGGCACGCGCTCGCGCAGCGCGGCCAGCCGCTCCCAGGGGTCTTCCTTGAGGAAGCGCATCGCGACGTCGAAGGTCGCGCCGCCCCAGCATTCCAACGAGAAAAGGCCGCTCAAGCCCCGCGCGTACGCGTCGGCGATGTCGACGAGGTCGCGGGTCCGCACGCGCGTCGCCAACAGCGACTGATGCGCGTCGCGAAAGGTCGTGTCGGTGATCAGGACGCGATCGTGGTTGCGCACCCAGCCCGCGAAGCCGTCCGGTCCGAGTGCGCGCAGCCGGTCGCGCAGCCCCGGTTCGACCGGCGCGTCGAGGACCGGGATGCGGGGGTCGTCGACGCGCGCCGGGAGGCTGCGGCCCTTGAGTTCGGCGTTGCCGTTGACGATCGTGCCGGCCAGAAATCCCAGCAGCCGCGTCGCGCGATCGCGCGGCGGCGCGAAATCGAACAGCTCCGGGGTCTCGTCGATGAAGCGGGTGGTGTATTCAGCGCCCGCAAAGCGCGGATGCTCCAAGAGCGCCTCGAGAAAGACCAGGTTGGTCGCGACGCCCCGCACGCGGAACTCGCGCAGCGCGCGATGCATCCGCGAGATCGCCTCTTGGGGCGAGCGTCCCCAGGCGGTGACCTTTTCGAGCAGCGAGTCGTAAAACGGCGTGATGACGGCCCCCGCGAAGCCGTTTCCGCCATCGAGGCGAATCCCGAAACCCGTCGCCGAGCGGTACGCGGTGATCTCACCGTAGTCGGGGCGGAAGCCGTCGAGCGGGTTTTCGGTGGTGATCCGGCACTGCAGCGCGTGGCCGTTGAGCGCGATCGCGGCTTGCGCCGGCAACTCCGGATGCTCGCCGATACGTGCGCCCTGCGCGACAAGCAGCTGCGCCTTCACCAGATCGATCCCGGTCACGACTTCGGTGACCGTATGCTCCACCTGGATGCGCGGGTTCACCTCGATGAAGTAGAACTGCCGGGTGTCGACGTCGAGCAGGAACTCGACGGTGCCGGCGCCGGTGTACCCGACCGCGCGCGCGACGCGCAGCCCGGCCTCGGCGAGCGCGGCACGCTCGGCATTGCTCAGCGACGGCGCGGGCGCGCGTTCGACGACCTTCTGATGACGACGCTGCATGCTGCAGTCGCGCTCGAACAGATGGACGACCGTCCCGTAGCGGTCGCCCAGGATCTGCACCTCGATGTGCAGCGCGCGGCGCACCAGCTTTTCGAGAAAGACTTCCGGGTTGCCGAACGCCGCTTGCGCTTCGCGCCGCCCGGCGGCAACGTTCGCCTCCACATCGGCGGCCCGCTCGATCACGCGCATCCCGCGCCCGCCGCCGCCCCAGCTCGCCTTGAGCATGACCGGAAAGCCGATCGCTTCCGCCGCCGCGTTCCACGTCGCCGGATCTTCGTCGAGGGCGGCGGTCGCCGGCATGACCGGGACCCCGGCTTCGGTGGCGACGTTTCGCGCCGCGACCTTATTGCCCAGCCGCCGCATCACTGCGGCCGACGGTCCCACGAAGACGACACCGTCGCGCGCGCAGGCCGCGGCGAAATCGGGATTCTCCGAGAGAAAACCGTAGCCCGGATGGATCGCGTCGGCGCCGGTGGCCCGCGCTATGCGCAGCACATCCTCGATGTCGAGGTAGGCGTGCACCGGTCCTTTGCCCGCGCCCACGCGGTAGCTCTCGTCGGCTTTGAAACGGTGCGGAGCGAGCCGATCCTCTTGCGAGTAAATCGAGATCGTCGTCAGGCCGAGTTCGGTCGCCGCGCGCATCACCCGAATCGCG
>Ga0302326_10021176_pt1 | contig 13347 bp, 12 predicted proteins | sample Palsa_T0_3_FD_202264 | JGI IMG/M metagenome (GOLD analysis project Ga0302326, IMG submission 202264) | Peat permafrost microbial communities from Stordalen Mire near Abisko, Sweden - Palsa_T0_3 | ecosystem: Environmental > Terrestrial > Soil > Palsa > Peat permafrost | place: Sweden: Abisko... | reverse complement strand
ACTCCCATACTCTTTCCATTCACTGCTCCGTTCGTCATTGGCGATTTCAATGGCGACGGATACCTGGACATCGTTACAGGTGGACAGACATGGCTGGGTGGTCCGAACCGGACTTTCACGCCGATGAGCAACAATTTCGGATTCGGGGACGGGATACGACGGGTGCAGTAGCGGTTGTGGCGGACTTCAATCGGGACGGTCACCTGGACATTGCCACGACAGACGGTGTCATGTGGTATGGCACGGGCACCGGGGATTTCTATTATCAGGGCGAGTTCACAGCCGAACAATCCTTCGATGGAATGGTCGTGGGGGATTTCAATCACGATGGTTTGCCGGACATCGCAGCGGGGATGCTCATGTCCAATCAGATAGTCGTGTTCATCAACGATGGTAAAGGGGGATTCGAGCGTTCGTTCTACGCTTCAGGAGCGGCTGCGTACAACCTGGCAGCAGCCGACTTCAATCAGGATGGCAAGACTGATCTGGTGGTCAGCGATTATGTCGTTATTCAGGCTCCCCCCAATGCGCTCGTAATCTTTGGCAAATGAGCCGCGATACTGACTGTCTCGCGATCTGTTTGCAATCCGTTAGCTGGTTTATCGCTGCTTTTCATGTGCTACGGTGCCATCCGTGACCTTGCATGTTGTTGAATTTACGGTTTCAGGCGGATTCGAATCCCTCCCTCTCCGCCATTCAGTCTGGACTGCAGAGAAACGCGCTGCAGTCCTATCCACATTGCCGACGCCGCCATCGGTGGAGGTAGTCCCGTCCCGCCACTGCGCGATGGTCGCGATCCCCCCCCGGCTGAATGGGGTCTAATGACACGTTGCCAAAGGTGTACAGCACCGTATAGGTCTGCGCCCGCGCGAAAACGGCGCTGACGACCACTGCGAGACAGAAAGCGGCCGTAAAGACGAACCGGGCAAAGCGCCTTGTAAACATTGAGACTCTCCTAAGTCGTTCATTTCCGGATATTTCCGTCGCTCCAACACTGGCCCGGATTAGCTATGCCACCGCCCATTTGTGGGGGACGGAACGGCTCTGAATCGCGCTATACTATGGCGGCCTTGCTCCCCGCTCGGCAAGAGACAAGTCGGGTCAAATTAAGGCCATGACGCGTCATTTCCCTTTATGTCAGCCAATCGCGAACCACTCGCCGGGAAGCGCCTGGACTCGTGGAAGGAGATTGCCACCTTCCTGGGCCGCGCCGAGCGCACCGTCAAACGCTGGGAAACGGAGCGTGGACTCCCCGTGCATCGCGTGCCGGGAGGCGGGCGCAGCGCTGTCTTCGCCTACAGCAACGAATTAGCCGATTGGTTGAAAGGGCGAAGCCAGGAACTAGATGCTCAGGAACTCGATGCGGATGACCCGGCCGGTGAGATTGAAGAAATTGATGCGCCAAGAGCCGGCCAACCTAGGATGAACGAAAGCCAGAGCGACCCATCCCAGGCTCGCTCCGTGGAGACCTCCGCCCCCACGCCGATCTCAACTCCAGGAAATCCGACCGGCGCACGCCTGGCCGCCTGGATCGTTCCACTTCTGCTCGCCGCCGGCCTGATTATTTATTTCTCCTTCGGCGGTTCCGGACTGCACTACAAAGCTCTCGCCGGCCGTCAGCCTTCTAGTGCCGCCCCCCACGATCTCTATGTCGGTCCCGATTCCATCGCCGTGCTCCCCTTCACCAACGCACGCGGGGACGCTGCCACCGACTATCTCAGCGACGGAATCACCGAGTCGTTGATCGGCAACCTCGCCCACGTGCCCCAGCTGAAGGTCCGGTCCCGCGACTCGGTTTTTCGTTACAAAGGCAAGGATGTTGACGCGCCAACCATCGGCAGCAATCTCGGAGTATCGGTCCTGGTGAGCGGGCGAGTCATGCTGCAGGGGGACAACATCGAAATCAGCGCAGAGCTTACCGATGTTCGGGACAACACCGAAATCTGGGGACGCCACTATAGCGGCAGGCGCTCCAACCTCATCTCGCTGCAGCAGCAAATCGCGGGCGACATCGCAGGAGAGCTGCGCTCCAAACTCAGCCGCTCAGAGAAGCAGCAGATCATCCGGCAGGGCACGCAAAATGCAGAGGCCTATGATCTTTATTTGAAGGGCCGGTACGCCTGGAACAACCGGACGTACGGAGAGTTGGGGAAAGCCATCTCCGATTTCAATCAGGCCATCGGGAAAGATCCGGGCTACGCTCTGGCTTATTCCGGTCTGGCCGATGCCTATGCGGTACTGCCGAACTTTGGCGGCAATCAAAACGAAGACTTCCCTAAGTCGAATGCCGCCGCCCGCAAGGCTCTCGAACTCGACCCGACATTGGCTCATCCTCACGCCGTCCTGGGCAGCAACGAAATACAGTTCGACTGGGATTTTGCCGGAGGCGAGGCGGAGTTCAAGAAATCTTTCGAACTCGACCCCAACGATGCCACGGCGCATCAATGGTATGCCGATGAAATCGGCCAGATCGGCGGCCGCGAGCAGGAATCCTTCGCCGAAATCGATCTCGCGCATCAACTCGACCCGCTCTCTCCTGTGATCACTCGGGTGGTCGGAGGCGTTCGCGGCTCGGCGCGGAAGTTCGACGAAGAGATTGCGATTTGCGGCAAGCTGGCCAATGACAACCCGACATTCGCCATCGCGCACGATTGCCTGGCCCAGGCGTACCGGGGCAAACGCATGTACCCTCAGGCCATTGAAGAATGGAAGACCCTTGGCCGGTTGTCGGGCTACCAGGTCGATATTGACTTCGCCGCCGCCCTCGATCAAGGATTCCGTTCAGCGGGATGGAAAGGCGCCTGGGCCAACGCAATTGCATTCCGGGAGGCGCAACGAAAAACTGGCTACTTCTCAGCCTTCGGCATCGCCACCTTCTATGCCGACCTGGGGGACAAAGAGCAGGTCTTCCGTTGGCTGAACACGGCTTATCGGGAGCACGATTGGTTGCTCATTACTTTGAACACGCACTACGCGCTCGACTCTCTGCGTTCCGATCCTCGCTTTGCCGAATTAGTGCGTAAAGTCGGTCTGCCGCAGTAACTCGCCAGCCATTTGCCTTTGACGAGCATATCCTGCGGAGATATGTTTCGCATTGGACTGCAAAGAGTTTGCGGTAGCGCAGGAAGCCGCAAGATTATGAGCATGCTATTCGTTCTCGAGCAGAGTTCAGTGCGCTTGAGGAAGGGCCCACGCGAATAGCACTCCGCCGCTGCTGGTCAGCAAGTATTGGCGACCGCCGAGTTCGTAGGTAATCGGAGAACTCACGATGTACGAGCCGGATCCGGCGTGCCAAAGTGTCTTGCCGTCGCTCGAATCCAACGCCAGAAAATTACCCATCCCATCGCCAGTGAAGGTAACACCCGAGTCCGTGGTCAGTACTCCTGCGCCCGACTCGGGCCCGAGTTCATGGCTCCAACGGATTTTGCCGGTTTGGTAGTCGATGGCTTCGATTACGCCCTTGCCCCAAACGCCGTAGTCCGCGCCCGCCCAACCGTAGACCCCGTCGGCCGGCTTGGCAAAGTAAAGGCTCCAACTGGGGTGGGCATCGACGATGAATAAACCATTCTTAGTGTCGAAGCTGGGGGAACGGTAGTTGGTCATGCCGCCCTCGTCGGGCGCAATCAGGCGTCCGTCAGGAGCCGGCTCCTTCGCAGGATTCGGAATCGGACGGCCTTGCGAGTCGATGCCAAGCGCCCAATCGACGGGGCCATAGGGAACGGTGAGCAGACTCTTCCCGTTGGTGCGGTCGAGAACAAAGAAGTAGCCGTTGCGTGAACTCTGCATCAGCATCTTCTTCGGCTCACCGTGAAAATCTCCATCGACGAGTACGGGAGTCTCCACGGCATCCCAGTCGTGGGTATCGTGCGGCGACACCTGGAAAGCCCACGCGAGTTTGCCGGTGTCCGGGTTGAGCGCCACTATGGAACAAGTGTGGGGATCGTCGCCGGGGCGTGTTGAGCCATTCAGGACGGGAGTCGGGTTGCCGGTTCCCCAGTAAACAAGATTGAGATCGGGATCATAAGTTCCCGTCATCCACGTCATCCCGCCGGTCGTTTGATTCGGGGTTCCGGTCGGAGGAGTGGAATTCCACTGCCATTGAGTTGCGCCGGTTTCCGGATCGATAGCCCGGATGTAGCCGCTCAAATTATCAAAATCTCCGGAGACTCCCACGAGCACGTGGTTCTCAACAATTAGGGGAGCCATGCTGGTCCAATAGCCAATGGTGACGTCGGCAACCTGCACTTTCCACCGCACGGTTCCGTCTTTTGCATTGAGAGAAACCAAATGCGCATCGGGAGAGGAGAAAAAGAGATAGCCTTTGTACATGGCGACGCCGCGATTTCCGATGTGCTCCCCTTGGCTCGTCGGTCTGTTGTAATGCCAGATCTGGTGTCCGGAGCGAGCGTCCACGGCCCAGATATTGTCGGGAACAGTGATGTACAGAATGCCATCCACCAGCAGCGGCGAAGACTTGATGGGCGCGGTCTGGTTCGTCTGGAAAGCCCAAGCCAGGGCCAGATTCCCTACGTTTTGCGGCGTGACCTGATTCAGCGAACTGTGACGTCTTCCGGAATAGTCGCCGTGGTAGCCTGGCCAACTATCGGCCGGCGGATGCAGAAGCATTTTCTCATCCGCCCCCTGCGCCAGCACGGCCTTGGCAGAGCCGAACGCTAAAAATGTGCTCACGGCAATCAGAAATGCGTGCCTCGCAAAATTCATATCGATTGGAGTCCCCTGGATTCGTTAAACAGAAACTAAGCTTTTGCGCCTAACGCAACGTCTGCAAATACGCCATCAGATTGTGGATGTCGGCGTCTGTATATTTAGGAAATAGTTCCACATGCGCGTTCAATGCCGGATCCACTTTATATCGCACATCGCGGGTCCGCCACGATCGATACGTACCGGTGGAGTCGATGAGTCCAATCGTAAACTCATCCAGGTACGCCAAAGTTCCGCCGATCGTTTGGCCGGAAGCGAGAGTTATCGAGACCTTTGATTTCGCGTGCCTGGGATAGAGCATCTGCTCCTCGAGTTCGAGGCCGCTATAACGCGATGCAAGTCCGGCAAGGTCGCCGCTGGGCGAATGGCAAGCCGCGCACCCGCCTGCACCCTCGAAGTATTGTTTGCCGGCCTCGGCGTTTCCGGTCTGGAGATCTGACGCATCCACGCCTTTCCGCCCCCCACTCCCCGAACGCCCACCGGCGCTGGCGAGCGCATTGTCTTGTTGAGTGTGGATGAAGGCCACCAAGCTGGCAATCTGCTGATCCGAACGGTCAAAGGGCGGCATACCTTTATCGGGTCGTCCATCGCGCACCACCTCACCTATCTTGTCTCCACTCACATCCGCAGTCACCAACTTTGAGCGCGTCAAATCCGGCCCAGTCTCTCCACCGCCCGCGTCGCGGCCATGACAAAAGGAGCAATCTTTCCGGAAGAGGGCGCTACCCTGCTGCACCAGATCTGGAGGATACGATTTGGCCGCTGCCGGATTTTGCTTTACCCCGCTGTCTGATTGCTTGGTGTTGGCGGACGTTTGCGCCGTGGAGGCTACAACGCTGATAAGCCACGCTGCTGCCAGCACAGCGCTGCGAGTCGAGAGTAGAGAGTTCATCATTGCGGCCTCAGCGTTGATCAGCGGGCGTCTGCGGACGCGGATGAGTTGCCGTACTGCCCTCCGTCATGCCCAGAACCCACCTGATCGCTTCGAAATACATCGTGCGAATGTCTGGATCATTCCAGGCTTCTTCAGTATGGCCGAGCGTGGAATAAAAGACGCGTCCCTTGCCATACATCTTGTCCCACGCGACGGCAAAATCATGGTCCGTTCGGTGGACGCGCGGATTGTTGGCGTAGTTCAGTTTCGAGGGATCGAGACTCAGCAGGACGTTGACCTTTTCGCGCGACCACTCCTTGGGCTGATAGATTTCGTCAAACTTGACGAAGGCCCTGGGAAAGTGCCGGACCGCCGGGAAGGTCGGGTCTTCGTTGACGATCGGAGCGTTGAAGGTGGACCAGGGATGCTGGTCAAACCATCCCCCGATCATTTCGCCGTACTCCGGCCATTTGTAATTGGTGTCGAGGGCAGCGTGGACGCCGACGAAGCCCTTGCCGTCCTCTTTGATGAACGCCATCATGTCTGCCTTCTGGCTGTCGTCAAGGTCGAGCTCGCCGGTCGTGCTCACTAAGACGATCGCGTCGAAGTAATCGAGATTTTTTGCGTTCTTATCAAGCTTCCTCTTCGTGATGGATCCCACATCGGTGCGCAGCGTGGCGTCCCACAGGCCGCTGTCGCGGCCCATCTCGTAGATAGCCACCATTCCATCCGAAATCGAATCGTGTTCCCACCCCTTGGTTTGACCGATCACCAGAATGTGCTTGAGGTGTATTTGTTTTTCGTGCGGCGGGGATGGGAGAGAAGGATCGATGGCCGGCTGATTCTGTGCAGTTACGAGGACCGGCAAGAACAGAAAGAAGAATAGAGCGATTCGAGATGGGGGCAAGCGATCTCCTTCAAACGAAATTCGTTCTGTGAGCCTGTCCGGATCAGAGGACGGATTGGACGAGCCCAGATGCCGTCAAAGCCTAAAAGGTAACATAAGGCGGCTGCGATAGAATGAGGCCGTTCAATTTCAAGGAGAGAACAGCATTATGCGCGTTGGAGTCTTTACTCCCCTACTGTCGCAACTGCCGCTCACCGTGGTTCTGAAGAAGCTTGCGGCCCTCCGTATTGATACCGTCGAACTGGGCACAGGAAACTACGTTGGCAACGCCCACTGCAAGCTCTCGATGCTTGACAGCCCAGCCGCATTGGCTGAGTTTCAGAAGGTTCTGGCGGATCACGGCGCGAAGATCAGTGCTTTGAGTTGTCACGGCAACCCGTTGCATCCGGATAGGGATCGCGCGAAGCATGATCGTGAAGTGAGCCGCAAGACCATTCTGATGGCTGAAAAGCTCTGCGTTCCCATGATGGTGGACTTTTCCGGCTGTCCCGGAGATTCGCCGAATGCGATCGCCCCCAATTGGGTCACGTGCCCCTGGCCGCCCGACTACCTCAAGGTGTTAGATTGGCAGTGGAACGAAGTCGTCGCGCCTTATTGGGTCGAGCATGCGAAGTTCGCTGCCGACCACGGCGTGAAGATCGCGGTTGAGATGCACCCAGGGTTTGTGGTCTATAACCCTGAGACCATGCTGCGGCTGCGTTCGATCGCTGGACCGAATGTGGGTTGCAACTACGATCCCAGCCATCTGTTCTGGCAGAATATCGATCCGATCGCCGCAGTGCGTGTGCTGCAGGACGCCATCTTCCACGTCCATGCCAAAGATACGCAGATCTATGCCAGTAACCTTCCTCGTACCGGCGTGCTCGACACCAAACCATACACGCAAGAGCGTGACCGCAGCTGGATTTTCCGCACATGCGGCTACGGTCACGGCGCTGAGTTCTGGAGCGAGCTCATTTCCACTTTGCGCATGTTTGGCTATGATTATGTCGTTTCCATCGAGCACGAAGACATTCTGCTCTCGCCGGAAGAGGGTCTCACCAAGGCAGCGAACTTCCTCAACGGAATTGTGATTCGCGAACAGCCTGGTGCCGCTTGGTGGAGCTAGTTTGAATGCGTGGACCTGGGCTTGAGAAATAGAGACGAAGCGCGAGAGAGAAACCACAAAGAGAAACTACGATGAAACAGATCAGAACGGCAATCTTCGGCACCGGCTTCATGGGCCGCGTGCATCTTGAAGGGGTACGGCGAGTGGAGTCCGTCGAAGCGGGAGCGATCGTAGGCAGAACTGCCGATCCGGCGAGGCGTCTGGGCGCGGGCTTTTCCATTCCTACGATTGCGACCGATTACCGTGAGATTCTCCGCGATCCAAGCATCGACGCGGTCCACATTTGCACACCCAATGCCCAGCACTTTTCGATGTCCAAGGACGCGCTCCTGGCCGGCAAGCACGTGCTCTGCGAAAAGCCGCTGGCCACGACTGTGGAAGAAGGCGAAGAACTCGTCTCTTTAGCCGCTCGCCAAGGTCTGCGCAACTGCGTCTGTCACAACCTGCGCTACTACCCCATAGTGCAGCAGATGCGCAGCATGTGCGAAGCCGGAGATCTGGGGGAAATTCTCGTTGTCCAGGGTACATATTCCCAGGACTGGCTTTTGTACGACACAGATTGGAACTGGCGCGTTGAGACCAAAGCTGGAGGCCCCTCGCGTTGCATGGCCGACATCGGGTCGCACTGGTTCGATATGGCTGAACACATCACGGGACTGCGTGTGAAGTCGCTCTGTGCCGATCTTCAAACCTTCCATCCAATGCGCAAGCAGCCGAAGCATTCCGTCGAGACCTTCGCCAACAAGCTGCTGGGACCGGAAGACTACGTTGAAACCCCAGTAGACACGGAAGACTTCGGAGCTGTGATTTTTCGCATGGGAACGCGCACGCGGGGCTGCGTGACTGCCAGCCAGGTCTCGGCCGGGCGCAAGAACCGGCTCAACATTGAGATCTACGGCACACGATCTTCCGTCGCATGGGACCAGGAGCGGCCCGACGAACTCTGGGCAGGCCATCGCGATGCCGGCAATCAGATATTCATAAAGGATCCTGCACTGCTAAAACCTGCAGCGCGCGTCTTCTCCGATCTGCCTGGCGGCCACAGTGAGGGCTACGACGACACCTTCAAACAAGTCTTCCGGAGGTTTTACGCTTCGATCGGCGCTCCCAATGCAGCGCCTGAGTATCCGCAGTTCATCGATGGGTTGCGACAATTGACGATCCTGAACTCTGAGATTCAAAGCCATCGGACGCGAGGTTGGGTTGATGTTCCAACACCCGACACGGCGAAGTGAAACGAGCCAGTCTTAATCGCCAGACTCGATGCAACATCCGAGAATGGCTACATGCGCGGAGTGGCGCATAAGGGGAGGTCCAACGTCCAAAGACGCAGCGTAACCACTCAGCGCCAGATGCCACCCTACCTAAAGTCGTCCTGCTTTTTGTGCTCGGTGCCGGCGCACAATCTCGTCGCAGATCCGGTCGGCTGATTCTCAAATGAGCGTAAGAGCCTGAGTTCGCAGTCAAGTTAATCGTACGTTCGATTCGTTTTGACCGCCAAGCGGTGAAGGGGTCCACCAGAGGATGGCAAAGCAAGTTGCCCAGAGTGTTAAGCCGACAGCCGCGCATCCGACGACATTGCGAATGTGCCCGCGGGGTATCAGAAGGGAACCAAGCGCTGCGGTCAGCATGATTCCGCCCGTCCAATAGCATTGCCGCGCGCGAAAGATTTTCCCCAGCGGCAGGTAGTGCAGGCCAACGATCACACTAAGGGTCTGAGGCGTCAGGTCAAAACGGCCGGATCGGGCGAGCACGAACACCGCGACGCAAATCAGTCCCCCTTCCAATCCGACGTCGAGCCAGTAAAACCTGCGAACGGATCTCCAGTAGGCAAACTCTTCGGCGGAAGAGGGGAGATTGCGGGTCGCTCGAACTCGAAAGACCGCCCAGGCGATCAATCCGACAGCCGGCAGTGCAAGGATCGAGAACTTCAGCGGCGTCGGATTGCCAGAGAGCACGACAGCCCAATAAATTAAAGTAGAACCAAAGAAGGCGCGTATCAATGCGCCGCGGGCGCTGACTTTTAACTGGAATGCGCCGGCATTGCGGACTCCAGAAATGGCGCTTGTTGTCTGGCCCATGCGCTCCTCCCAACTGTTCCTGCGAGAGAGTAGCACGGGGAACATAATCTCTCGATCGGTACGCTTCAATTCCGGCGAATTCTCGGCCACGCGAACTCACGACTTGCCGGCGTGGTCGCCATATTCCCAATCGTAGGGCACGCCGGTGTCGCCGAGGATGAACCTGACCAGTTTGGCAAAGGCCGCTTCGGAGCGAACATCGTTCGACAGGATGACGACGCAACGCTCACTGGCCTCGATGCAGACCAGTGTGTTGGCGGTCTGGCCGTCGTGGCCACCTTTATAGAAACCGTGGCCCTGCGGGCCATCGAAGATGGTGACGCCGAGGCCAGAGAACAGGTCCTTGCGCTGCTCAGTGAGCGGCAAGTCGGGGAGGAATAGCGGGAAAAGGTGGGCGGTGGTGATATGCAATAGCGGCTTCGTCATTTCGGCGCGTGAAGCCGCACTCAAGCCATCGCCGCGCACGAGAGCGGCGGCAAACTTCGATAGGTCAGAAATCGTCGTATTCATCGAGCCTGCCACGCGCACCTTGCTGCGCTTCTCATGTGCCTGCGGCTGGCTCTGATCGTTCCAGCCATCAGCGACATTGGTGTCGATACCGTCATGCCATACCAGGCTGGTGCGGGTCATCCCCAGCCGATCGAAGTTGGCCTTGGTCAGATCGCCAACATCGAGCCCCAACCCCTGCGTCTTGCGGCCGTGCTCAATGACGAATTGCAGCAGGATGAAACCTTCGCCCGAATAGCTGAAGCGCGCGCCGGGTTCGAAGTGGATGTGCAGCTTGTGGTCGGGTTCGATGAACCAGAAGTTGCTGAAGCCGGTCGAATGGGTCAGGCACATGCGCGGCGTAATCTTCTCCCAGCGCGGATCGTCGTCTAGATCCTTATATGGCCCGTACTTGTCTGGGAAAACCGGATCGGGGCCATAGCTCGGCAGCGGCTTGTCCAGATCGTCCTTGAGCGGCGTGTCAAGGTTGAGTTTGCCCTGATCGACCAACTGCATCACCGTGTATGCAAACACGGTCTTGGTGAGCGACGCGCCGTACATGACGGTTTCCGTGGTCAGCGGATCTCCAGTGGCGTTGCGAACGCCATAGGCGTGAACATAACCGACCTTGCCGTGATCGATGACCGCGACCGCTATGCCCTTGGCGTGGGTGTCGGTCATGATCTTGCTCACTTCGGAATCGATGGCAGCGCCGTTGGGTATTGCTTGTGCGAAACCCGCGACGGGAAGGCAGGACACAGCAACCAGCACGGCCAAGAGCGAAAGAGCCTTTTCCCAGGTTCCCATGGTGACTGCCCTTTCAGAACTGGAGAATGATAACTCCGGTCGCACTCATTGACCAATCGGGCAATGGGCGGTATCGCGCCAAGCGTACTTCTTCCGATTATCCCACCCAGGCCCCCGCAGGTTTCGCATGCTAGACTGTCTGCTTTGCAGACCGTTGAATACCTGCGCTGCCGCCTGTTCTGGATCGTGGCACGGACCTGCGTAGCGCTCTACCGCAGGTTTCCGCTGTTCGGAACACTGCGCGCATCCAATGCCATCATCCAACGCAACCAGCAATTTCTGGTCATTCAACGGAACGATGGTCGTGGAGTCTGTTTGCCGGGAGGATTGGCAAATCGGAACGAGACAGCAGAAGAGACGCTGCGTCGTGAGGTCCTGGAAGAGACCGGACTGCGCGTCACGGGCGAGGAGCTGCGCATGCGCTATCACAGCACGGCCGATGTGCCCTGCGACATTTCCGTATTCGAGGTGCAGGCGACGGGCGAACTGCAGGGTTCCTGGGAAGGTTCGCCGCAGTGGATGACGGTGGCGGAACTCGAGCCGCGAATTTTGCAGAGCCAGCATCCCGTGCTGGAGTTGCTTCGCAAGATGTGCGCTACACCTCAGCACGATAACCCAGCCTAGATTCAACAGACTCCTCCCTGCACTTGAGTGAAACGCTACGGCACGTTGGAGCACTATCCATCCAGGACTCCGGTTGGGAAGCCGGAGCATTTTTAGCCGCAAGGAGCAATACAATGGCAAGCAGGAGAATATCGGATGTTCGAATCACTCCAGATAACCAGACCGTCCTAAAGCAATTGGGCCTTCTGCAGGATCTTGCGGGAACGTGGAAGGGGAAGGGGTTCAATCTGGTCGCGCGGCCGAACTTTCACGATTCTACGGACCTGTACTTGCAACTGAATCAGACGCGCGAGACGCTGAAGTTCGACCCGATCGGGTCGTCCATTCCGAATCGTGGCTTTGGGCAGGATGACATCGAGCTGTTCGGATTGACCTATCTGCAGCAGATTTCCGATGCGGCCTCCGACGGGGCGCTGCACATCGAGCCCGGCATCTGGGTGACGCAGCCGGCCACCACGTTCCCGCCGGAGAGCGCGACCGCGCCGGCGCAGCTGGTGGCTCGAATGGGGACGATCCCTCACGGCAACTCGTTGTTAGCCGAAGGTATTGCCGCGCCTTTCACGGGGGCGCCGGTGCTCGCGGGTGCAGGCGCGCAATACAGTTTCTCGCTGTTCCCGTCGTTCAACAGCACGCCCTTCGGTGTGCCGCCGACAGCTCCGGGGATTGTGTTCAACGCGGCCGGTTCATCGGAAAAGCTCACCGCTCCGACAGTGCCGGCGACACCGTTTCCGGAATATGACCTCAGCATTCCGATCGGGCCCATCGCAGCGGGGCCGCTGAATCCGCCTTTCGCGCTCAACACGCGAACGCCGTTTGACACCACGCCACCGGAGCCGCCGCTGCCGGCGAACATCGACGGTGTTGCCATGCAAGACGTCATCAACGACCCGATTCTGCTGCTGCAGAAAGAAATTCAGAAGCTCGTGGCCGACGGCTACACGTTTGCGGGAACGGCCCTTAACATTGCCACTATAACGCCCATCAGCTTCTTGAAGACTGCCAACTCGGGAGCAGCGGGTGCAACGGTGCAGGTGACGGTGCCGCAGTTTGGTGGCGGCATCGAAAACATTCAGTTTCTGGGTGGAGAGAACCCCGTGGTTGGGGGCAAGACCGAACTACAGGAGAATGCTGAAACAGCCGTCGTTTATGCGACTTTCTGGATCGAAAAGGTGACCCACAAGTCGAACGGCCATTCTTTCATGCAGTTGCAATATGCGCAGATGGTGGTACTGGATTTTCCCATCTCCCATTTGCTCCATCAAGCTCCTCCTGTCTACGTGAACCTGGGGTGGCCGCACATCTCGGTGGCAACGTTGAGGAAGAGCTTCAGCTAAAGCGAACGCCGCTCTTAGCGCGAGGCTTGGCGAGGCTGGTTGGCGGGCGAGCATCCGTTCCCTGGAACGCTGTTGCTCGCCCGGCAATTCTTAGCCCTGGCCTTGAATCTCCGGAACCATCAACCATCAATCATCGGTCGCAAAACAAAACGTCCCATGACTCATTTGAGTCGTGGGACGATTGTCGAACAGCCCTCCCCCGAAGTCTGCTCAAGAACAGACTAACGTCTGGAGCGTGTTGGGGGAATGGCCCTGAAGGGCTATTACAGAAGTAATGAGCAGGTGTGACCTTGGGAATACCGCGGCAAATCAGGGCAGCGGTTCGATGATATCTTTGTGGGTGAATCGTCGAATGTACAGCGGCACACTTCATGGACATTCTCAAGAATCTCTTTGAGCAG
>Ga0302326_10021175_pt1 | contig 13348 bp, 10 predicted proteins | sample Palsa_T0_3_FD_202264 | JGI IMG/M metagenome (GOLD analysis project Ga0302326, IMG submission 202264) | Peat permafrost microbial communities from Stordalen Mire near Abisko, Sweden - Palsa_T0_3 | ecosystem: Environmental > Terrestrial > Soil > Palsa > Peat permafrost | place: Sweden: Abisko... | reverse complement strand
TCAGGCTACGTCGCGACACTATTCCTCCGCATGACCCATCGGAGCCATTCGCAGACCACCCTTGCGTACGGTCTTACCCGCCTTTCCGGTAACGATCCCCGGATTGGACAGCGGAAGCGTTCCGATTCTGATAACGGACACTCGTTTACTTCCGGCACCCTGGCACCACTCACACGATCTGCGCCACGGGCACCACGTGTCCGCCTATGTCGTAGTACATGACTCAATGTCCGTGTATCTCACGGTAACTGACTGACTACAGCTTACGTCCCATACCGGATCGGCGCTAGAGCAAGCGGGCAATTCGGCCGTTTCGGTTGCGCCCGAGCCCTCCCGGGAGAACAGTTGACCTGCATAAACTTTCTCGCAACAGGCTCGTGCCGACTTCCGCCCTCTATCAGGCACGGCCACCGCTAGACTCCCGGACTATCGTCCCCGCAGACTCTCAGGACACAAGATTCTCGTGATGCCATGAATGAAAACAGTGACCTTCTGCCGAACCTGTTGCACGAAGAGTTCGAGATGCAGATGCGCGGCTACAGCCGCCGCCAGGTTGACGATTTCGTAGCGCGCCGCAACAACGAGATCCGCGAACTGGAGCAGCGCCTCGCCCGGACCCTCGATGAGGCCGAGCACCTGCGCCGCGAAGTTTCGACCGTGCGCCAGCAGGCGCTCTCCGGTCGACCCGCGCACGAGGAGGTCAGCGAGCGGATCTCCCAGATCCTCAAGCTGGCGGACGACGAGGCCCGGGCGCAGAAGAGCAAGGCCGACGACGATATCGGCAAGCAGCGGGCCGACGCGCAGCAGGAGTCCGAGCGGGTCCGCGCCGATGCGCGCGAGCAGGCCGAGCGGATGCTGACCGCCGCCCAGGAGCAGGCCGAGCGGACCATCTCGGCCGCGCGGCAGGAGGCCGACAAGACCCGCACCGCCGCCCGCACCGAGGCCGACCGGCTAACCAGCGACACCAGGAAGAAGGCGGACGCCGCCCTCGCCCAGGCCAAGGCCCAGGCGAAGAAGGTGCTGGACGAGGCCACCGCCCGTGCCACCGCCATCCACGACGGCGCCGAGCGCAGGCTCAACCTGCTCAGCACCAGGCACGGCGAGACCGTGCGGCGGCTGACCGACATCCTGGACGGCGTGCAGGGCCTGGTCGCGGCCGAGGCGGCCCGGATGTCGCTCGAGGAAGAGGTCAACCAGTCGGTCAGCCGGGCCGTCAGCCTGGCCGAGGCGGCCGACGCCGCCAACGCCGCCAACGCGGCCGCCGACGGCGAAGGCTCCGAGGGCGACGCGGACGCGGCGGACGCGACGGTCCCCGCCCCGCCGGCCCAGGAGCCGGTCAGCGCGGGCAACGGCGTCCCGCAGCGCGGTAACGGCGCCCCGCAGCGCGGCGATGACAACCGCTTGCCGTACCCGGGCCGTCCGGGCCTGGGCGGGCGACCGGGGCTGCAGCCGCCCCAGGAGCCCGCGCACGACCCGTTCGACGGGCCGGTGCCGGCCGGCAACGGGATGACGTCGCCCGGCCTCGGCCGCGGCCCGGCCGGACGCCAGGGACCGACCCCGCCGCCGCCCTCGCTGGCGGACCGGGCGAGCCGGTTCGGGGCGCCGGAGGACGGCCCGCAGCGGGCCTCGTTGCCGATGCCGAGCGGTTCCCCGGTCACCGGCCTGAGCGACCCGGTCACCGACCGCGACGTCAAGCGCGACCAGCCGAGGCGCTCCAGCCTGATCGACCCCGATGAGCCCACCGAGGGCATCCGCCTGCTGTAAGCACCAGCAACAGCCGCTGGGCGCCGCCGCGATGTCCGCGGCGGCGCCCAGCGCGCGTTTTCCGGTCAGGTACGGGTGGCCGGGTCGGCCAGCACGTCGAGGCGTTTGAGTATGACGCCCTCGCGCAGCGCCCACGGGCAGATCTCGAGTTGGCTGACGCCCATCAGGTCCATCACCGCGTCGGCCACGATCGCGCCGGCCGGCATCTGCCCCGCCCGCCCTTCTGAGACGCCGGGGAGCCGGGCGCGCTCGGCGCGGCTCATCGTCGGCAGCCGCTGTGCCCACAGGCTCAGGTCGTCGTGCTTGAGGAACCGCTTGACGTAGAACCCCTCGCTCGACGGCGCCGCCCCGGTGATCCGCGCGAGCTGCCTGAACGTCTTGGACGTGCCCACCACATGGTCGGCGTGGCCGCCCCGGCGGAGCCCGCCCGCCAGCTTGGCGATCTGCGCCCGCACGTGCCGCCGCAGCGCCCGCACCTCGCTGTGCGGCGGCGGGTCGGCCGTGAACCAGTCCCTGGTCAGACGGCCGGCGCCGAGCGGCAGTGACAGGACCGCCTCGGGGTCCTCGTCCTGGCCGGTGGCGATCTCGAGCGAGCCGCCGCCGATGTCGACCACCAGCAGCCGCCCGGACGACCAGCCGAACCAGCGGCGGGCGGCCAGGAAGGTGAGCTTGGCCTCGCTCTCGCCCGCCAGCACCCGGATGGTGGCGCCGGTCCGCTCCTGGATCCGGGCGAGCACCTCGTCGCCGTTGCCCGCGTCGCGGACGGCGGACGTGGCGAACGCGAGGAAGTCCTCGACCCCGGTGTCCTCCGCGATCCGCAGCGCGTCGATGACCACCTCGGTCAGCCGCTTCTCGCCCGCCGGCGACAGCGTGTTGTCCGGCTCCAGGTGGGCGGCGAGCGACAGCTCCACCTTGTGCGAGAACGCGGGCAGCGGCTGGCCGCCCGGGTGCGCGTCGACCACGAGCATGTGCACCGTGTTCGAGCCGACGTCGAGTACGCCAAGTCGCATGATTCAGACGGTACCTTCCGTCGCGCGCCACGCGGTGCGCGAGGGCATAGAACAGGGGGGCGGAAACGCGCGTCTGACTCGACTGCCACCGGCCGGGAAAAGCAGGCGAAAATAGGTAGAACCACCGACCGTTCAGTCGAAACTGAATTGCCCCAAATCCGCGCGTCATCACCATGGGGAAAGCCAGATTTTTCTGAACGGTCCCGGCTTGCTCCAGTCAGCTGATCGATTCTGCCTGGTGGACGGCGCATGAGGTACCGTCGCCCTCATGCGCAACGGTGAAATCTCCTACTGGTGGCAGGCAAGCGGCGGGTTCCCGGCCCGGCGGCCGTCACTGCCCGGCCCGCTCGAGGCGGACGTCGCCATCGTGGGCGGCGGGTACACGGGGCTGTGGACGGCGTACTACCTGGCCGGGCTCCGGCCGGAGCTGACGATCGTGGTGCTCGAGGCCGCGTTCGCCGGCTACGGGGCCTCCGGCCGCAACGGCGGCTGGGTGACCTCGGAGCTGCCGGGCTCGCGGTCCGACTACGCCCGCGCCGCGGCCGGGGTCGCGGGGGTCCGCGCGCTCGAGGCCGCGCTGCGGGAGACGGTGGACGAGGTCGGGCGGGTGTGCGCGGACGAGTCGATCGAGTGCGACTTCGTGAAGGGCGGACGGCTGTCCGTGGCCACCACGCCGTCGCAGCTGACCCGGATGCGCGAGGGGATGGCGGCGATCAGGGAGCGGGGGGACGGCAGTGACGTCTACGAGTTCCTGTCACGGGACGAACTGCGGTCGCGCGTTAACGTGGCGGGCGCGCTGGCCGGGCTGTACGCGCCCGCCAGCGCGCGGGTGCAGCCCGCCGCGCTCGCGGCCGGGATCGCCGCCGCGGCCGAGCGCCGCGGGGTGCGGATCTACGAGGCGACGCCGGTCACGGCGATCGACCCCGACCCCGGCGGCGGCGGCGCGTTCGCCCGGACCAAGTTCGGCGACGTGCGGGCGCGCTCGGTGCTGCGCTGCACCGAGGGGTACACCGCCGCGCTGCCGGGGCTGCGGCGGGCGCTGCTGCCGATGAACAGCCACATGATCGTGACCGAGCCGCTGTCGCCTGCGGCCTGGAAGGAGATCGGCTGGGACGGCTGCGAGACGCTGGGCGACGAGGCCCACGCGTACATGTACGCGCAGCGGACGGCCGACGGCCGGATCGCGCTCGGCGGGCGCGGCGTGCCCTACCGCTACGGCTCGGCCGTGGACCACCTGGGGGAAACCGACCCGTCGACCGTGGCCGCGCTGACCGGGGTGCTGCGGCGGATGTTCCCCGCGGCCGCCTCGGCCGAGATCGTGCACGCCTGGTGCGGCGTGCTCGGCGTGCCGCGCGACTGGTGCGCCACGGTCACGTACGACCCCGCCTCCGGTCTGGGCTGGGCCGGCGGGTACACCGGGCACGGCGTCGCCGCCGCCAACCTGGCCGGGCGGACGCTGGCCGACCTGGTCCTGGGCAAGCCGTCGGCGCTGACGGCGCTGCCCTGGGTCGGGCACCGGAGCAGGACCTGGGAGCCCGAGCCCGCGCGGTGGGCGGGCGTGCACGGGCTCTACTCGCTCTACCGGCTGGCCGACCGGCTCGAGTCGACGACGGACTCGAGGGCCGGCGTCCAACTGGGGCAGGCGCTCGGACGCGTGGGCGACGCGATCTCCGGTATCCCGCACTAGCATTCCCAGCATGAACGGCGACGAAGACCCGGGGCCTGAGGTCATCGAGGGGATCCGTTCGCTCCACGAGCGGATCGACGAGCTGCACCGGCTGGTCACGCAGCGGCTTGAGCCGGAGGGCGTGCACGCGGCGGGCGAGTGGGTGCACACCGGCGTCGGGACCGCCATGCACGCGGCCCGCGCGATCCCGGCGTGGCAGCGGCGCACCCAGGGCGAGCAGCGGTGGCCGGTCACGCTGACCACCGGGGTGGCCATCGCGCTGCAGTTCGCGGTGCCTGACCGGCTGGTCCTGGTGCATCCGTACTGGGTGTTGCCCGCCGTACAGGGCGTGCTGCTGATCGCGTTGGTGATGGCCAACCCGCGCCGGATCGACCGCGAGTCCAAGGCGCTCCGCCTGCTCGCGCTCACGTTCGCCGCCCTGCTGAGCCTGGCCAACGGGTGGTCGGTGGCGAGGCTCGCCATCGGCATCACCGAGGGAAACACCGGCATCACGCCAGCCCGCCTGCTGCTCGGCGGGGCCATGATCTGGCTGACCAACGTGGTCGTGTTCGCCCTGTGGTACTGGGAGTTCGACCGCGGCGGCCCGGTGGCGCGGGCGCTTAACGTCAAGCGGTACCCGGACTTCCAGTTCGTGCAGATGGTGAGCCCGCCGGACATGGTCCCGCCGGACTGGGAGCCGAACTTCGTCGACTATCTGTACCTGGCGCTCACAAACGCGGCCGCGTTCAGCCCGACGGACGTGATGCCGCTGTCCCGGTGGGCCAAGGCCGCGATGGCCGCGCAGTCGCTGGTCTCGATCGTGACCGTCGCCCTGGTCGTCTCCCGCGCGGTCAACATCCTCCAGTTATCCGCTCATCTCGCGGGCGTTTGTGCACACCAGACGTTCCGCGTAACGTGCAGGACATGTTCCTCCCGACGTCACTGGTTGGCAGTTATCCACAGCCTGACTGGCTTATCGACCGGGCCCGGCTGGCCGGCCGGTTCCCGCCTCGGGTGCGCGCGCGCGAGCTGTGGCGGGTCGATCCCGAGTTCCTCGACCAGGCCCAAGCGGATGCCACGCTGCTCGCCATCCGCGCGCAGGAGGACGCCGGGCTGGACATCATCACCGACGGCGAGATCCGCCGGGAGAGCTACTCCAACCGGTTCGCGACCGCGCTCGACGGGGTGGACATCGACAACCCCGGCAGCGCGCTCGACCGCAGCGGGCACCCGAACCCGGTGCCGCGGGTGGTCGGGCCGATCAGGCGGCGTCATCCGGTCGAGGTCTCCGACCTGGAGTTCCTGCGCGCGCACACGACGCGGACGATCAAGATCACGGTCCCGGGGCCGTTCACGATGGCGCAGCAGGCGCAGGACGACTACTACGGTTCCCGTGAGGCGCTCGCCTTCGGTTACGCCGAGGCGGTGAACGAGGAGATCCGCGACCTGTTCGCGGCCGGGGCCGACATCGTCCAGCTCGACGAGCCGTACCTGCAGGCGCGGGCGGCCGAGGCCGCGCTGTACGGCGTCAAGGTGGTCAACCGGGCGCTTGAGGGCGTGACCGGGCTGGGGACGACCGCGCTGCACCTCTGCTTCGGCTACGCCGCGGTCATCCACGAGCGGCCGGCCGGCTACTCGTTCCTGCCCGAGCTCGCCGCGTGCGACGTCGAGCAGATCTCGATCGAGACGGCGCAGTCGAACCTCGACACGTCCGTGCTCGCCTCGCTGGCCGGCAAGACGATCATCCTCGGCGTGCTCGACCTGTCCGACCCGACGGTGGAGACGGCCGCGGTCGTGGCCAAGCGGGTGCGGCGGGCGCTGCCCTACGTGCCCGCCGACCGGCTGGTGCTCGCGCCGGACTGCGGCATGAAGTACCTGCCGCGCGAGTCCGCCGACGGCAAGATGGCGGCGCTGGCGGCGGCGGCGGCCGAGCTGCGGGTTGAGCTGGGAGGCTGACGGGCGACCGCCGGGCGGCGTCCCTGCTGGAAGTCCTTAACGGGGGCTTACGTGCTCGCGGTATGCCGAACCGTTTCCGGTCGGCACGCGTATCAACGGATAGTCGGACCTGCCAGGTCCCGCGACACCCGGTGCAGGCGCGTTCCGGCCTGCCCCCTGAGAGGAGCGCTGTGGCCATCCGCTCACGCTATCCGGACGGCGGGTATCCAGGCGATGGTGGCCGACGGCCCTCGACAGCGGAGGCTTCCGCCCGGTCAGCGCCGCCCCGGCCGGGGATGCCGCCGCAGCAGGGGACATGGCCGGGCCACCCGTCGGGGCCGCTGCCAGCCTCAGGCCGGGCGCCCTGGCCGCCAGCCGAGTACCCGAGCCGGCCGGGCGCGCCGGTTGGCCGACGCCAGCCTGCCGCGTGGCAGGGAAATCGGTCCGGCCCGCAGCCGTCGGCCTGGCCGGCCGCGCCGCAACGCCCGTTCCCGCCGCCACCTCGGTCGAGTCGTCCTTACGGTCCGCCGTCGGCGCCGCCGCCCCCGGCCCGGCCGACGGGCCCATCCCGGCCGGCCGGACCATCTCGGCCGCCCGCCTCGGCCCGGCCCGCCGCACCCGACGTCCGGGTTCGCCGCTTCGAACGGCCGGTCCTGCCGACCGTGGTGCTCTTCCTGATCGGCCTGGGTACCGTCGCCATCGTGGTCCTGTGGTGGAGGGACACTCCTCCCACCACGAACATGGGAGACTTGCTGACCGCCGCGGGCGACATCCTCGGCCTGCTTGGAAGCTATGGGTTCGTCGTCCTAGTGGCGCTGATGGCCCGGCTGCCGCCGCTGGAGCACGGCATCGGCGCCGACCGGCTGGCCCGCTGGCACGCCATGGGCGGCCGCTACGTCATCACGCTGATCAGCGGCCACGTGGTGTTCATCGTCTGGGGCTACGCGGTCACTGCGCACGAGTCGGTCACCGGCGAGACCGTCACGCTGCTGACCAGCTACCCGGACGTGCTGATGGCGACGGTGGCCTGGTTTCTGCTGCTTGGCGTCGCCGCGTTCTCCGCCCGCGCCGCCCGTCGCCGCCTCAGCTACGAGACGTGGTACTACGCGCATCTTTACACCTACCTGGCGATAGCGCTGGCGTTCAGCCACCAGTTCGCCGACGGCCCCTCGTTCATGACTAGCCTGGACGCGAGGGTCGTGTGGTCCGCCCTGTACGGGACGGTCGCCGCGCTGATCGTGTGGTACCGGGTGCTCGCCCCCCTCTGGATGGCGGCCAGGCATCGCTTCACGGTCGTGAAGGTGCAGCCGGAGGCGCCCGGCATCGTGTCGGTGTACATTGGTGGCCGTGATCTGCACCGGCTGGGGGCGGAGCCCGGGCAGTTCTTCCGCTGGCGGTTCCTGACCAGGCAGCTCGCGTGGCAGTCTCACCCCTACTCGCTGTCGGCCATGGCCCGCACCGACCTGATGCGGATCACCGTCAAGGCCCGCGGCGACCACAGCAATTCGATGGCCGGACTGCGCCCCGGCACCCGCGTCATCGCCGAGGGCCCCTACGGCGCGTTCACCCCGTCGCTGAGCGGCAGGCGCGTGCTGCTGATCGCGGGAGGAGTCGGCATCACGCCGATCCGGGCGATGTTCGCCGCGCTGTCCACGCGGATGCCCGACGCGATCACGCTCGTCTACCGGGCCAGCCACCCGCGTGACGTCGTGTTCCGGCGCGAACTCGACGCCATCGCGGCCGATCAGGGCGCGCGCGTGCACTACCTACTCGGATCTCGCGCGCGGCTCGGTTACGACCCGCTCGCGGTCAGGGAACTGCAGCGCCTGGTCCCCGGACTGCACCGATACGAGGCTTACGTCTGCGGGCCGGCCGGCATGACCGAGGCGACCATCGCCTCGCTGCGTGACGCGGGGGTACCCCGCCGGCGCATCCACCACGAGTCCTTCGACTTCTGACCAAGGCCAGCCCGACCATCCGCTGAACCCGCTGGAGGCTTCATGCGCCGCGCAATCATCACCATCGGCAGCACCGCCGCCGGACTCGCCGCGCTGCTGGCGTTCAAATCCCATCCGATCGCTGAGGCCTCCGCCACGGCCGGCACCACCACGCCGTCGCCCACGCTGGCCAGCGGCCCCAGCAGCACGGCCGGCTCCGGCCAGGCAGACGGCCACGGCAGCGCCGGCGGCGCGGGGCACACCAAATCTCCGTCAGCGTCGGCGTCGGCGTCAGCGTCGTCGGCCGCGTCCGAGACGACGCGGACAGTCACCGGCACGGTGGCCGACACGTCGTACGGACCCATGCAGGTCCAGATCGTCCTCACCGGCCAGCGGATCACCAAGGTCAACGTCCTTCAGCAGACCGATAGCGGCCAGGAGAGCAGCCAGATCGACTCCTTCTCCATCCCCAAGCTGACGAGCGAGACCCTGACCGTGCAGAGCGCCCGCATCGACACGGTCAGCGGCGCCACCGCTACCAGCCAGGGCTACATCCAGTCGCTGCAGAGCGCGATCGACCAGGCCATGGCGTGACCCACCGGTGCCCGCGGGCCTGATTGCCCGGTTCCCTCGCGTGTTCCTATGTCCGGCGCTGCGTTGGTGATATCGTGATATCACCATGCCGATGAAACCCGGAAGTACCAAGAACCTGCTGCTGCGCCTCGACCCTGAGCTGGCCGGTCGCCTGCAGACCATAGCCGACGTCGAGGGCCGCCCCGTCTCCGATGTTGTGCGCGAGGCCATCGCCGCGCTGGTCGAGCAGCGCCGCAGCGACAAGCGGTTCCTGCGGCTGCTTGAGGACAACCTCGCCCGCCACCGGCAGTCGCTCGAGCTGCTGCGGGAGGACCAGCCGTGATCGCGCTTAAGCTGGCCGACCTGGTCCTCATCGCCGGGCGCACGCTCGGCCTGGACACGGAGCAGGTGCTCGACCTGCTCGATGTGGCCGCCGCCGAGCGCGCACTCGCCCAGGCACGGCCAGGCAGCGAGCGCGGCGACCCGGCCACCGGCGCCGCCGCGCTGCTGCACGCGCTGGTGCGGCAGCGGCCCCTGGCGCGGGGCAACCAGCAGGTCGCGCTGGCGGCCATGCTGCAGTTCCTGGCCGTCAACGGCTGGGACATGGACCCGGACCCGCCCGGGCCCGTCGCGGCCATGGTCGCCCAGCTCGCGGCCGGCACTCTCGACGCCGAGAGCGCCGCCCGCTGGCTGGCGCCCCGGCTGCGGTCCGGCGGCCGTCCCGCGGCCGGCGTGCAGGAGAAACCGCTACGGCCAAGGCCAGCGCTGCCACTTCCGGAGAGGATCAGGAAGGCAACGATGCGGACGCGCCCCACGCGTTCCCAGGGCCCGTTCCGGCGGTTCACCGACCCCGCCAAGCGGGCCGTCGTCCTGGCGCAGGAAGAAGCCCGGATGCTCCACCACACCTACATCGGGACCGAGCATCTCCTGCTCGGCGTGCTCCAGGAGGGAGCGAGCGTTGCCGCCCTGGTGCTGAAGTCGCTGGGCATCTCGCTGGAGGAAGCGCGGAGCCGGGTCAGGCAGATCGCCGGCCGCGGCCAGGACGCCCCCGCGCGCCATGTCCCGTTCACGCCGGCCGCCAGGAAGGTTCTTGAGGGGTCGCTGCAGGCCCTGTTGCCATCATTGTGTGTACTTTTGGGCTCTATACGACCCTAACTACACACAATCATGTCTATAGGGAGATCTGTCGTAATTGTAGCCATGCATCCCGTTGCTCACATGCATCATCGCAGCGCAAGCAACCCACATAACCCGCCCGAGACACAAGGGCATCCAAAGCCGGCCGGAAAAGCCGGGTGAAAGCGTGACGTCCTAGCGCTGCGGCAACGGAATGGTCTTGCCGTCGCCGGACGACCGCCGCCGCAGGCGAGCATCGCGGCGGCGCTGCCAGCCCCGGCGAATCCGCGAGGCCAGCAGGGCGAACAGAGCGATGCCGACGGCCAGGACCACGGCCGCGATGATTGCCGCCGTGACCGGGTGGAACACGGCGAACGACACCAGGCCGGCCACGCCCAGGTCCTCGAGCAGGCTGGCGACGATGTTGCTGAACGGCTCGGGGCTCGCGTTGACGCCTATCCGCATGCCGGTCTTGACGACGTGCGAGGCCAGCGCCGACCCGCCGCCGAGCGCGGCCGCCCCGATTGTCGCGGCCGGGCTGGCGTGCCCCTGCTGGGCCATGACGACGCCGATCGCCCCGCCGACCACCGGGCGCACGGCCGTGTGGACCACGTCCCAGACCGAGTCGAGCACCGGGATCTTGCCCACCACGAACTGGCCGATGTACAGCACGGCGGCCGCCGCCAGAACCGACGGGCGCTCTAGCACCGCCGGCACCGCGGCAACGTGCCCGAACCTGCCCAGCAGGCCGAGTACGAGCACCGCTGCGTAGCAGTTGACACCACTGGCAACGCCACTGGTGAAGATCAAGGAGACCGGGAGCATCCGAGTCCACCCTCCAGCCCTCGTATCGGCGCCCGCGACCACGCAGGCGACAGGCCGAACCGCCTCTTGACTGCCCGGACAATCGCAATTTATAGCGACGTTCGAGTTTGGCCCAGCTCCGCGCCGCGTCGCGGCCGTCGCCTGGCCCAGGCCAGGGGTATCGGCCAGTGGTGTTCACGGGTGCGACGGCCTGGCCCCGAGCGTGACCCTGAAGTCAGCGCCAGCCCACGGGGAGCTCACCGGGCTGGTCATCACGCGACCGGGAGAACCGGCACGCCCAAGGTGAAGGAGAAAGTCGTGAGTATCACCGACGAGGCACTGAGCGCCAATGCAACCATCGCCAACGGCTACGATCCCAGCCGGGGGAAGCCGCCGGCGCGAACACCAAGGAGCAGATCCAGAAGGCCAGGTCACATCCATGGATCTCGCAGGACGTCCCGGTCAGGGGGTTCGTCTACGACGTCAGCACCGGGCGGCTCAGCGAAGTGTTCCCGGACCGGGTGACCGGCACTGGCCAGTGAGGCACCTTTGTTCGGCGGCGGGGCGCTGCGCGCGGAGGGCACCTCGTCTAGGATCGGGCACACTATGGACGTTTCCCAGTTCCCCGGCCATGACGGCGTGCAGCTCGCGTACCGCGAGACCGGGTCGGGCCGGCCGCTGATCCTGCTGCACGGCTTCATGGGCACGGGCTCTGACTGGCTTGGCCATAGCCCTGGCGACGCGCTCGCAGCTGTCCTCCGGCGTCCACAGCACGCCGGGGATCTCGCCGAGGGTGAAGAGCTGTTCGGCAACGCCGCCCGACGACGTCTTGGAGATGAAGCGCACAGCGTTTCCAATGCAGGGGCGGGGTCGAAGGTGTACGACGCACGCTACCGGGGGCCGATATGCCCTGTCCACCAAGGAGAAGCGACCCCACCGGCAGAGCCCGCAAGCACAGCTTCACTCTTAGACGGTGGCCGGGTAGCCGAGGCTGAGGACCACGGGGACCGCGCCGAACGGCTGGCGGAAGCGGGTGCCGGGCCGGTCGGGCGCGCCTGGGTCGTTGACGGGCGGCCAGCGCATCTTCTGGTGCGCGGCGGTAAGGCCGGCCACCGAGTAGGGGAATTCCATCGGTGACACGCCGTGCCGCTTGAGGAGCGCGCCCCAGCGGAACGCGGCGAACGCGGCCGCGAGCTCCCGGACCGACAGCGGGCGGCGGGCGGTGAGGTCGACTCCGTAGACCGCGGCGGACAGTTCGATGAGGTCGGCGGCGCACTGGGCGAGGGCGGCGGTCTTGGTGCGGTAGGAGGTACCGTCCGCGTTGACCGTTCCGAGTTTCTCGCCCTGCACGGGTGAGTAGCGCGGGTCGGCCTTGCACTGCATCCAGTCGACGGCCGCCAGCAGCTTCCAGCTGCCGCCCGTGGTCGCGGCCACGTCGCGGTACAGGTGCTCGCCCCGGTCCACTGGTCCCTTGGCCGTGGCGAACAGGGCGGTCGTCACCGCCTGCGGCAGCTGCGCCTGGTACCGGGCGGCAGGCCCTGGTGAAACACCGATCCGTTCGGCATCTGTATTTGGATTGTGACTCTTTTGATTGTCTCGAACGAACGGTTGCTTCGCGTTTCCCGTCCCGCGAGCGTCACCGGAGGCGACGTTTCCAGGGGAAATGACCCCGGGAATGCTGGCGCTGGTTCGCGAAGGCGCGGGGGCCGGGGTGGCGGCGGGCGCGGCCGCCGGGGCCGTGTCGTACTGGTAGAGGTTGTAGAGCTTCATCAGGGCGATGAGGTTGGCGCCGTAGTCGGGGTCGGTCGCGTAGACGCCGGTAAGGTCGTTGGCGAACGCGTCCGGGTACGCGCGGTCGGCCATCGCGCGGGCGTAGTAGCCGCTGGTGGCGAGGAGCTCGGCGTGGCCGGTGATGGACTCGGCGTCGTTGCTGTAGACGGCGAACTGTGCGTCGATGGTGACCCAGCTGCCGTTCTCGTACTCCTGGGTCGGCAGGGTGACGCTTCCGGCAGATCCGGTGCCCTTGATGCCGAACAGGTTGTGGTACCGGGCCGCGAGGCTGCTCTGGCCCCAGGCGGACTCCTCGATCGCCTGGGCGATCGTCACCGCCGCGGGTACGCCGTAGCGCTGCTGGGCGGCGACGGCGCCGGGCGCGACCAGGCTGATGAACGCCTGCTGGTTCCGCGTACCCGGCGTGGCGTACTGCCTCGGGGATGAACTGGCGGCCGACGGGGACGCGGCCGGTGCCGGTGTGACCGCCTGGGGTGGGTCGGCGGGCGCGGCCTTCGCGTTCGCCGGAGCGGGCGTGACCGGCTGGGATGAGTTGGCGGGCGCGGGCTTTACGTTCGCCGGAGCGGACGTGGGCGACTTGGGCGGCGGCGCGGTACCGGCGGCGGGCTGACCGAGGAGCTGACCGGTGGCGAGGACGCCCGGCACCGCCGCCTTCGCTGGCTGGCCCGTGCCGTCCTTCCCCGCGGCGGGGCCGGCGCCGGGAATGCCGCCCGTCCCCGCGAGCGCGACCGCATCAGGCAGGCCGGGGACAG
>Ga0302326_10021174_pt1 | contig 13348 bp, 8 predicted proteins | sample Palsa_T0_3_FD_202264 | JGI IMG/M metagenome (GOLD analysis project Ga0302326, IMG submission 202264) | Peat permafrost microbial communities from Stordalen Mire near Abisko, Sweden - Palsa_T0_3 | ecosystem: Environmental > Terrestrial > Soil > Palsa > Peat permafrost | place: Sweden: Abisko... | reverse complement strand
CCGAGGCCGACGTGCTGGTGATCTTCGGCATCACCGGCGATCTCGCCAAGGTGATGACCTTCCATTCGCTCTACCGGCTGGAGAAGCGGGGCCTCTTGAATTGCCCGATCGTGGGCGTCGCGGGCGATGATTGGACCCTCGAGCACCTGCGCGAGCACGCCCGCGAATGCATCGAGGGGACCGGCGAGTCGGTCGAGCCCGCCATCTTCGACCGCTTCGCCGCGCGGCTGTCCTACGTCAGCGGCGATTTCACCGACGCCGGCACCTACTCAAGCCTCGCCGCGGCCGTCGGCGGCGCGCTGAGCCCCGTCTTCTATCTGGAGATCCCGCCCTTCCTGTTCGGACCGGTGATCAAACAGCTCACTGACGCGGGGCTCACAAAGACCGGCCGGGTGGTCGTGGAGAAGCCCTTCGGCCACGACCTCGCCTCAGCGCGTGCGCTGGCCGCCGAAATCCACCAGTACATCAAGGAGTCACAGCTGTACCGGATCGACCACTTCCTGGGGAAGATGGGCACCGACGAGTTCCTCTACCTGCGCTTCGCCAACACGATGATCGAGCCGATCTGGAATCGCAACCACATCGCATACGTCGAGATCACGATGGCTGAGAGCTTCGGCGTCGAGGACCGCGGCCACTTCTACGATCCCGTCGGTGCCCTGCGCGACGTGGTTGTCAACCACCTCATGCAGGTGGTGGCCGTCGCCGGGATGGAGGCGCCGGCGGGTGATGACGCAGAAACGCTCAAGGACGCAAAGTACGCGCTGTTCCGGTCGATCGAGGATGCCAAGCCTGCCCACTACGTGCGCGGGCAGTACGACGGCTATCTCGACATCGACGGCGTGGCGAAGGATTCGAGCACCGAGACCTACGCGGCGATGCGGCTGGACATCGACAACTGGCGCTGGTCCGGCGTCCCGTGGTTCATCCGCACCGGCAAGCTCCTTCCCACCACGCAGACGGAGCTGCGCGTCGTATTTCGCGACCCGCCCCGCCTCGGCTTCATGGACCGCGAGAGCCGGCGCCCGGAACCCAACCAGTTCATCGTCAAGCTCGACCCCACCACCGGTACGCGCCTGATCCTGGACGCGCACCGCGCCGACTCGGAGAGCCCCGAGGCGATCACCTTCGACGTCGAGTTCGCCGAGCAGGGCGGTGAGGCTCCGACACCGTATGAGGTGCTGCTGCTCGACGCGATGCGCGGCGACAGTACGCGCTTCACGCGCCAGGACGCGGTCGAAGAGACCTGGCGGATCTTCGAACCGCTGGTCCAGAATCCGCCGCCCGTCCATCCCTACGCTCCGGGCTCCTGGGGCCCGGCCGCGGCGGATGAGCTGGTGGCCGGATTCGGCACCTGGCGCGGCCCCTGGGTGCAGCAATGAGCGCCGCCAAGCCAAGCGAGGCTGCGACCGGCGCCGAGGGCAAGGGTTCGCCGGACACCATGCCGCAGAGCGCGGCGATGCCCTCGCCGTTCCCGCCGATCGCCGACTACGCATTCCTGTCTGACTGCCACACCGGCGCGCTGATCGCTCCTGACGGAGCGATCGACTGGCTATGCGTCCCGCGCTTTGACGCTCCGAGCATCTTCGGCACGCTGCTGGACCGCCAGGCGGGCACCTTCCGTTTCGGGCCCTTCGGGATCAACGTGCCCTCGGCGCGCATCTATGAGCCCGGAACGAACACCCTGGCGACGACCTGGAAGACGCCGACTGGCTGGATGCTCGTGCGTGACGCGCTCACGATCGGGCCCCGGCGCGGCGAGGATCTCGTCACGCCGCACACCCGTCCACCGGCCGACCAGGACGGCGACCACATGCTCGTCCGCGTCGCGCTGTGTCTCGACGGAGAGGTCGACGTGGAGCTGGTCTGCGAACCGGTCTTCGACTACGGTCGAACCGCCGCGCACTGGTCAGTGACTGACGACGGCCACAGGGCCGATGCCAGCGCCGGAGAGCTGACGATCCGCCTGCAGACCGACATGGCGGTCGGGATCGAGGGCGATTGGGTCAGGGCTCGCCATACGATCAAGAAGGGTGAGCAGATCTACTGCGCGCTGTCCTGGGCCGAGGAGCTCGCCGCACCCGAGGACATCGACCAGGCCAACGAGCAGCTCGCCTACACCACCCGCTTCTGGCGCGACTGGCTGGGCCGCGCGCGCATACCCGACCACCGCTGGCGCGATCCGATCCAGCGCTCAGCCCTCGCGATCAAGGGCCTGACCTACATGCCCACCGGAGCGACGGTCGCAGCGCTCACGACATCGCTGCCCGAGACGCCCGGCGGTGAGCGCAACTGGGACTACCGCTACACGTGGCTGCGCGACTCGACCTTCACGCTGCAGGCCCTTCACTACCTCAACCTCGACGAGGAGGCCGAGGAGTTCATGCAGTTCGTCGCCGACCTCGAGCCCAACGAGGACGGGGGCCTTCAGATCATGTACGGGATCGACGGGCGGCGCGATCTGACCGAGTCGACACGCGATGACCTCACCGGCTACGCCGGAGCGAGCCCCGTGCGGATCGGCAACGGCGCCTTCGATCAGCGCCAGAACGACGTCTACGGCGCGGCGCTCGACTCGATCCTCCTGCACACCCGCCGCTCAGAACGGCTGCCCCGGCGGCTGTGGCCGATCGTGCAGGCGCAGGCAGAGTGCGCGACCTCCGTCTGGCGAGAGCCCGATCAGGGCATCTGGGAGGCGCGGGGCGAGCCTCAGCACTACGTCTCCTCAAAGCTGATGTGCTGGGTGGCGATGGACCGCGCGTCACGGCTTGCAGAGCTGCGCGGTGATGCCAAGCTCAAGGAACAATGGCACGCCACGGCCGAGGAGATCAGGAGCGACATCCTGACCCACGGGGTCACCAAAGACGGTGTCCTTCGCCAGCACTACAAGACCGACGGGCTGGACGCCTCCAACCTGCTCGCGGCGATCTTCGGCTTCCTTCCGGGCGACGACGAGCGGATGCGTGCGACCGTGCTCGCGATCGCCGAGGACCTGACAGAGGATGGCTTCGTGCTGCGCTACCGCACGGGTGAAACCGACGACGGCCTGTCCGGCAAGGAGGGCAGCTTTTTGATCTGCTCCTTCTGGCTGGTCTCCGGCCTGGCCATCATCGGCGAGGACCAGCACGCCCGCGACCTGATGGAAAAGCTCCTGAAAGTCGCCTCGCCGCTCGGGCTCTACGCCGAGGAGTTCGATACGAGCACCGGCCGGCACCTCGGCAACTTTCCCCAGGCCTTCTCCCACCTGGCGCTGATCGAGGCCGCAGCGCGGATCATCCTCGCCGAGCGCCTCGCCGAGCTCTCCTGATGAGCGCCTACGACGTGATCATCATCGGCAGCGGCGCAGGCGGTGGAACGCTGGCCCGACACCTGGCGCCCTCCGGCAAGCGCATACTGCTGCTCGAGCGCGGCGACTGGCTGCCGCGCGAGCCGCAGAACTGGTCCGCGGCCGACGTGTTCGTCGAGAACCGCTACGTCTCACCGGACACCTGGTACGACGGCGACGGCAAGCCCTTCCAGCCACAGGTGCACTACTGCGTCGGCGGTGCCACAAAGCTCTACGGGGCCGCGCTCTACCGATTTCGCAAAGAGGACTTCGGTGAGCTCCGCCACCACGGCGGCATATCCCCGGCGTGGCCGATCAGCTACGAGGACATGGAGCCCTACTACACGAAGGCCGAGCAGCTCTACCAGGTGCACGGAGCTCGTGGCGAGGACCCGACCGAACCACCGGCGAGCGCGCCCTACCCCTTCCCCGCCGTGACCCATGAGCCGCGGATCGCGCAGCTCGCGGAGGACTTCGCGGCGGCGGGCCTTCACCCATTCCACGCACCCTGCGGTGTGATGCTGGACGAGGGCAACATGCCCTACAGCGCGTGCGTGCGCTGTTCGACCTGCGACGGCTTTCCCTGCCTCGTGCACGCCAAGTCAGACGCCGAGGTCCTCGGCGTGCGCCCGGCACTCGAGCACAAGAACGTGACACTCCTGACCAACGCAACGGCCGTGAAGCTCAACACCGACTCCGCCGGAAGCGCGGTCGCAGAGGTCGTGGTCGAGCGCGACGGCGCACAGGAGAGCTACTCCGCCGACATCATCGTCGTCTCCGCCGGCGCCGCCAACACGGCGAAGCTGCTCCTCAGCTCAGCCAACGACAAGCACCCCAACGGCCTCGCGAACGGCTCAGACCAGGTCGGGCGCAACTACATGTTCCACAACAGCCAGGCCGTGCTGGCCATCTCCAAGGAGCCCAACCCGACGGTCTTCCAGAAGACGCTCGGAGTCAACGATTACTACTTCGCAAGCGACGCCTGGGAGTTCCCGATGGGGAACATCCAGATGGTGGGCAAGTCCGTGGCGGCGATGTACCGCGGCGAGCAGCCGCTGATGACGAAGCTCGCGCCGACCTTCTCGCTGGATGAGGTGGCCACGCACGCGATCGACTTCTGGCTCTCGACCGAGGATCTCCCAGTCGCCGAGAACCGCGTGAGCCTCGACGCACAGGGCAACGTCAAGCTCGCCTACAAGGCCTCCAACGACGAGGCTCGCGACCGGCTGTTCAAACAGCTGCGCTCACTTCTGGGGCATCTCGGCATGCACGAGCACCATCTGATCCCGCGCTGGGCATACCTCGAGAACAAGATCCCCGTCGCCGGCGTCGCCCACCAGGCCGGCACGACCCGCTTCGGATCGGACCCCGCCTCATCGGTGCTGGACACCGACTGCCGCGCGCACGAAGTCGACAACCTGTACGTCGTCGACACGAGCTTCTTTCCGAGCATCTCGGCCGTGAATCCCGCACTCACCGCGATGGCCAACGCGGTGCGCGTCGGCGACCACCTGCTTGAGCGGTTGGGCGCCAGTGGCGGATGAGAGGAACAGCTCAGGCCGGCGCCGCGTCGTCATAGTCGGCGGCGGCTTCGGCGGTCTGACGGCGGCGCGCGAGCTGCGCGGCGCCGATGTGGACGTGACGCTCGTCGACCCGAAGAGCCACCACCTGTTTCAGCCGCTGCTCTACCAGCTGGCATGCGGCGGCCTTTCGACGGGCGAGTGCGCCACGCCGATCAGGGCGGCGGTCAAGCGCAGCTCCAACATCACCGTGCTGATGGCCGAGGCCACGGGCCTTGACGCAGAGCGCCGTCAGGTGATCCTCGATCGCGGCGATCGGCTCGGCTACGACAGCCTGATCATGGCGTGCGGCGCGGAGACCTCCTACTTCGGCAAAGACGAGTGGAGCGAGGTGTCGTTCGGGTTGAAGACGCTCACCGACGCTGTCGACCTGCGCAACCGCATCTACGGCGCCTTCGAGGAGGCCGAGCGCACGGACGATCTCGAGGAGCGAAGGAGATGGCTCACGTTCGTAATCATCGGCGGCGGGCCCACGGGCGTCGAGCTCGCCGGGCAGCTCGCCATCATCTCGCGCCACACGATGAAGGGCTACTTCTCGCGCATGCACCCTCACGAGGTGACGATCATCCTGCTCGACGCCGGCGAGCGCGTGACCGCGGCCTTCAGCGAGAAGCAATCGGCCAGGGTCGCGAGATACCTGGCCGAGCTCGGAGTGGCCGTCCGCGAGGGCGCCCGCGTCACCGCCATCGACACGCAGGGAGTGACCGTGCAGGCCGATGACTCCGAGGAACGCATCGACGCGGGGACGGTCGTATGGGCCGCGGGCGTCCAGGCTGTCGCCTTCGCCAAGACGGTCGCGGAGGCGACCGGAGCGAGCACCGACCGCGCGGGGCGGGTGCAGATCGAACCCGATCTGACCGTGCCGGGCCACCCCGAGATCTCCGCGATCGGCGATGCGACCCAGGTCCCCGGTCCAGGTGACCGGCCGCTGCCGGGGCTCGCGACGGTCGCGATCCAGCAGGCGCGCCACGTTACGAAGGCGATCAAGGGCGGCGCGCCCGGGGCCACGACCCCCTTCCACTATTTCGACAAGGGTGCGTTGGCGGTCGTCGGGCGCGGCAAAGCGATCTGCGAAATCCGCGGTCACGAACTCTCCGGGCGCCTGGCGTTCTTCACCTACCTGACGGTGCACATGTACTACCTCTCAGGCGGCGGTCCGGGGCACCGCGTGAAGGTGCTGATCGACTGGATCTCAACGCGCGTGGGAGACCCTCAGAACCAGGTGATCGACGCGGACCTCTCGAGCGTCGAGCAGCTGCGGCCGGGCGCGCTGTCCTGATCGCGCCGTGCGCGCGCTGGACCCGAAGCTCCTCCATTACGCGCGCGCGACGCGCACCTTCCTGTTCGCCTCGGTCACTCTGGGCGTTCTCAGCGCGCTGCTGATCGTCGCGCAGGCATGGCTGCTGGCCGACATCGTCGCGAGCGCCTTTCTCGGCGGCAAGGGGCTCGCGCAGCTGCGCGCGCCGCTGATCGTGCTGCTGTTCGTCGTGTTCGCGCGCGCCGTCGTCGCGTGGGGCGCCGAGCTCGCGGCAGCTCGCTCCTCGGCTCGCGCGAAGTCACAGCTGCGGGGGGCGCTGCTCGAGCGTGTCGCGACGCTTGGCCTCGACAGCTCTCGCGAGCAGCGCACGGGTGAGCTCGCGATCCTCGTGAGCAGGGGCATCGATGCGCTTGACGGCTACTTCTCGCTGTACCTGCCGCAGCTGATCCTCGCGGTCATCGTGCCGCTCGTCGTGCTCGCCGTGGTGGTGTCGCAGGATTGGATCTCAGCGGCGATCATCGCCGTGACGATCCCGCTGATCCCGCTGTTCATGGCGCTCGTGGGTGCCACCACGCGCGAGCGCATGGACGCGCAGTTCAACACGCTAGAGCGACTCGCCGGTCACTTCCTCGACGTCGTCGCCGGCCTGCCCACGCTGAAGGTATTCGGTCGCGCCAGGGCCCAGGCGGCGTCGATCCGAGAGATAACCGAGCGCTATCGAATCGCCGCGATGTCGACGCTGAGGGTGACCTTCCTGTCGTCGCTGATCCTCGAGCTGGTCGCAACGATCTCGGTGGCGCTCGTCGCTGTGGCCATCGGCCTGCGCCTGCTCGACGGGCACCTCGGCCTGAAAGCCGCGCTGTTCGTGCTCGTGCTCGCCCCCGAGGCCTACCTGCCGCTCCGCCAGTTGGGCGCCAACTACCACGCAAGCGCCGAGGGCATGGCCGCGGCCGAGCAGGTCTTCGCCGTGTTGGAGAGTCCGCAGGCGCCGCGTGGAAGGCGCACCAGCGTGCCCGACCCCGCGATCACCGGCCTGTCCGTCGAGGAGCTGCGGGTTACCTACGCCGGTCGCTCAGAGCCGGCTCTCGACGGCGTAACCCTCACGGTGGAGCCCGGAGAGGTGCTCGCGATCGGCGGGCCAAGCGGGTGTGGAAAGTCGACTCTTCTCAACGTCCTGCTCGGGCTCGTCACACCGCAACGCGGATCGGTTCACGTCGGTGATGTCAATCTGGCCGATCTCGACATGGAAGCCTGGCGGTCCCAGCTCGCGTGGGTGCCTCAGCGGCCGCACCTGTTCGCGAGCTCGATCGCCGAGAACATCCGCCTTGGCCGAAGCAATGCATCAAGCGCAGAGGTCCAGGTGGCGATCTCCGCAGCCGGGCTGGACGATGTCGTGGCCAACCTGCCACGGGGTATCGAGACGATGCTCGGGGATCGAGGCGCCGGACTCTCCGCCGGAGAGCGCCAGCGCATCGCGCTGGCCAGAGCGTTCCTCCGAGACGCGCCGCTGTTGCTGCTCGATGAGCCGACCGCAAGCCTTGACGGCCAGACCGAGGATGAGGTGCTCGACGCGGTGAGCCGTCTGTCGCAGGGACGCACCGTCGTGCTCGTCTCCCACCGCCCGACGCTGTTCGCGCTCGCCGACAGGGTGCTCTCGCTAGACCGGCTCGAGGTGGCTGCGTGAGCACGTCGATCGACCACGCCGACCACGCGGGTATGCGTTCGCAGGAGGGCGAACCCGAGGCATCGCTGCTGGCCACGCTCGCGATCGCCCGTCCCGCCGCAGGCCGGCTCGCGCTCGCAACGTTGCTCGGCGCCGGCGCCATCGCTGCGGCGATCGGCCTGATGGCGACCTCCGCCTGGCTCATATCGCGTTCCTCGCAACGCCCGCCGGAGTCCGTGGTCGCGATCGCGATCGTCGGCGTGCAGTTCTTTGCGCTGTCGCGGGGCCTCTGCCGCTACGGCGAGCGGCTCGTCGGTCACGACGCCGCGTTCCGCGCGCTCTCACAGCTGAGGGTCAGCGTGTATGAACGACTCGAGCGACTGGCGCCGCTCGGCCTGCCGGCCTTCAGGAGCGGCGACCTGCTCGCACGCCTGATCCACGACGTGGACTCCCTGCAGGACCTGCTGCTGCGCGTCGTGCCTCCCTTTGCCATTGCCCTGACGGTGGGAGCGGCGACCGTCGGCCTCGTCTGGTGGATGCTTCCGGCCGCGGGTCTGATTCTGCTCATCGCGCTGCTGCTGGCAGGGATCCTCGTGCCCTGGTTGACCGGCAGGCTGGCCGCGGGCGCCGAGTCCAGGCAGGCGGTCGCGCGCTCGGAATTGACCTCCTCGGTCGTCGATCTCATCGAGGGCGCGCCCGAGCTCGTCGTGAACGGAGCCGCCGGCGCACAGCTGAGGCGCGCGTCCTCTGCCGATGCCGAGGTGACAAGGATCGCCCGCGCGAGCGCCCGCACGGCCGGCGTCGGGCAGGGCCTCAACATGCTCTGCTCCGGGCTAGCGATGTGGGGAGCGCTGCTCGTCGGCGTCGCTGCGATCCGCTCCGGGCAGCTGAACGGCGTGCTGCTCGCCGGGCTCGCGCTGATCCCGCTGGTGGCGTTCGAGCTCGTGACGGGCCTTCCGGCGGCGACGCAGACCCTTCAGCGCGTCCGTCGCTCCGCTGCCCGCGTGCTTGAGCTTCTGGAGACACAAGCTCCCGTGGCAGAGCCCGCGCATCCTGTCGCCCTTCCCGCACCGCCGTTCGTGCTTCGCGCGCGGGGACTTCGATACAGGTACCCGCGCGAAACACGCTGGGCACTCGACGGCGTGGATCTCGACCTCAGCCCCGGCCGCCGCGTTGCCGCGGTCGGTCTCAGCGGCGCCGGTAAGTCGACGCTCGCCGGCGTGCTCTTGAGGTTCCTGTCCTATCAGGGCGGGTCGCTCACGCTCGATGGGATCGAGCTCACCGATCTCGACGGCGATGAGTACCGGCGCATCGTCGGCCTCGTCGCGCAGGACGCCCACGTGTTCGACTCGACGCTCGAGGAGAACCTGCGCCTGGCCCGGCGAGACGCCAGCGCCGATGATCTGCGCACCGCCCTCGCCGACGCCCGACTGCTCGAGTGGACCGAACAGCTGCCGGCCGGCCTCGGCACGGAGGTGGGCGAGCGCGGTGCGCGCATGTCCGGCGGCCAGCGCCAGCGACTTGCGATCGCCCGCGCGCTGCTCGCCGACTTCCCGGTGCTCGTACTGGATGAGCCGGGAGAGCACCTCGACATCGAAACCGCCGACGCGATCGTCGCCGATGCGCTGGCTGCCGCCCGTGAGAAGGCCACGCTCCTGATCACCCACCGGCTGGCCGGCCTGAAGAACGTCGATGAGGTGCTGGTGCTCGACCGCGGCCGGGTGGTGGAGCGCGGCACGCACGCGGATCTGCTCGCTCTCGACGGTCGCTACGCCTCGCTGTACCGGCGCGAAGAGGGCTGAGCCAGTCAGATCCCCGGGCGGCGCATGGCCGTCCGGGTGCGGCGGCAACTCTCCGGGCGTCAGTCGGTGGTCAGCGACTCTGTGACCGTCACGGGCTCATCACCCGCATGCGAGCCCGAGTTCTTCACAGGCGCCGAGCCAATCCCCGACGGGCGCCATCCGCCTGCCGCGGGCTGTGAGGCCGCCGCGGAGGACTTCTTCGAGCGCCGATACCAGGCAGCAGCTCCACCGGCCGCGCCCACGGCGCCGATGCCGGCGACCGTGGCTGCTGCTGCGGCGGCGGCGGCTGTGGCTGCAGCCGCGGCACCCACGCCGGTCACCACAACCGCGCCGAGCGCAACCTTGGGGAGCGCACGGCGCGCACGCCGGTGCGCGTACAGAAAGCTCGCCTGCATCGCAATCCCGAGAAGCGCCTCGTCGATCTGCCGATCCACCCACTTGGTCCTACGGGAGCGTTTCAAGCGTTTCATGGGGCGAGTGTACATCACGCGTAAGGCGCTCGCGCTCCGCTGCAGCGGACGGACATTCGTCGCCATCGCTAGGCCCCCGCCGTGCCGCTGGACTGGCCGCCGGCCGGCGCGGACGGCTTGGCTGGGAGCTGATCGGCTAGTCCATTTGCGAACGCCCGCGCCGTGCCCAGCTGATCCTCCTGGATGTTGGTGGGAGGGATCGGCACCCCGAGATAGCGCTTGCGGTACTCGCCGCTGCCGAGATAGCTGAGCAGCGAAAGCAGAGATTTGATCTGGCCGCCCTGGTAGGCGAAGTGGATGCCGTCGAGATACTTTCCGCCCCGCTGGCCTGCGAGCTTCTTGACGGTGCGCAGGTTGTGACCGAAGTAACGCCGGCACACGACGACGGTGGCGAAGGGCGTGTCGCTCAGAACCTCGCCCGCGGCGTCGGACTCAAGGTAGGAGCGGATCGGAACCGAGGTGGACAGCCACCATGTGGGCGAGCCGATGCAGACCAGGTCATAGTCGCCGTGCCGAGCCTCATCCGGGATGCTGATCTCCCCCGTTTTACGGAGGATCTCGGCGGGGATCATCCCGACCAGCTCGATGAATGGCCGCGGCATCGGGAACTCGTGGAAGCGCGCGGTGTAGCGACTGTCGGTGAGATCGATCGCCGCGTGCGTCACCTCGAATCCGCGGTCGCGGAACACCTCGGTCATCGCTTCGAGGACCTTCAGCGTCTGCTTGGTGTAGGTGAAGTAGACGAACAGGACCTCGGGCCGGCGTGCATTCATGGTCGCTCCTCCACGAACAGTCTCGCTCGATCTAGGTCTGCGCAGCCGGAGTGGTTGCCGGCGTGGATTCGGCCTGTGCGGGCGGAGCCTTCACACGTCCACGAAAGACATGGAAGGACCAGCCCTGGTAAATCAGAACGATCGGGAAGAAGATCACGGCGGCGACCGTCATCACCTTGAGCGCGTAGGAGCCCGAGGCGGCGTTGTTGACGGTCAGGTCGTAGGCGGCGTTGGTGCTCGAGACCATCACGTGCGGATACAGGCCGATGAAGATGGAACCGACCACCGCGGCGATCGCGACCGCGGACGCCGAGAATGCCCACCCGTCATGGTCGGTACCCGCGAGCCGCGCCGCAAAGATCACCGCGATCACCGCCAGGACCTCGCACGGCTGAGGTACATCCGGGCCGCCCGCGACTTTGCGCGTCCAGATCACCCAGCCGACCACCAGGGCGATTGCGGCCCATCCCAGCGGCCGCGCAACAGCCCGGGAGCGTTCGCGCACCTCATCGGTGGTCCGTAGCTTCAGGAACGTCGAGCCGTGCAGCAGGCACAGCGACAGCAGCGTCACCCCGGTCCACAGGCCGTAGCCGGTCAGCAGATCAGAGAAGTTGCCGGTGAAATCATGGTTCGAGTTGATGGGCAGGCCGTGCAGCAGGTCGCCCAGCCCAACGCCGAGCAGCAGCGGTATCAGCAGGCTGCCGATTGTCGTGCACCACATCCACGTCCGCCGCCAGCGCTGACCATCGCCTTTGCCTTTGAACTCCATCGCCACGCCCCGCGCCATCAGCGCGGCGAGCACGATCAGCAGCGCGAGATAGAGGGCCGAGAACATGGTCGCGTACCAGGTCGGGAATGCAGCGAACATGCCGGCGCCGGCGACGATCAGCCAGACCTCGTTGCCGTCCCACCACGGGCCGATCGTGTTCAGCGCGACGCGCCGCTCGGTTTCGGTCTTGCCGACGATCGTGTGCAGGACGCCGACGCCGAAGTCGAAGCCCTCGAGCACGAAGAAGCCGATCCAGAAGATCGCGATGATGACAAACCAGATGGTGTGAAGCTGCACCGGGTCTCCTAGTAGGTCAGCGCCGGGATCGTGGTCGCGCCCTTGCCCGAGGCGCCCGAGCCCTCAGTGTCGTCTTCGTGGCCGAGCTCTTTGCGCCCGTAGCGGAGCATCAGCACGAGATCGGCGGCGCCGAGCGCTATGTAGATGAGCACGAACGCCACCAGGCTGATCCAGATGTCGGTGGAGGTAACGGACGGGGAGTTGGCGTTGATCGTCTTCATCAGCCCCTGCACGATCCACGGCTGGCGTCCGTTCTCGGTCAAAAGCCAGCCGGCGGTGTTCATCAGAAACGGCGTCACCACGGCGACCAGGGAGACGCGCAGGAACCACTTCGAGCGCTCGAGCGTCCCCCTGTGTATGAGCCAGGCGCCCCATAGCGCCAACAGGACGATCAGCGACCCGAGGTAGGCCATCACGCGCATCGACCAGTACTGGACGAACACGTCAGGGATGTAGTTGCCGGGGCCGTATTTCTTTTCGTTTTCCTTCTGCAGCTGGTTCAGGCCCACGACGGCGCCGCTCCAGGTCCCGGTCGCGAGTATCGACAGCAGGTGCGGGATTTCGATGATCTGTGACGGGGTCTGGTCGTTTTTCCCACCGCCAATCTGGAACGCCGAGAACGAGCATGGCTGGCAGTTTTCCCACTGGGCCTCCGCCGCCGCGATCTTGACCGGCTGGTATTTGGTCTCGATCTCCCCCAGCTTGTTACCCACGAACATCTGCAGCAGGATCACCGGCAGCAGCACGAGCACCGAGATCCGCGCCGCATGGCCGAAGGCCTCCACCTCGTGGCCCTTGCGCAGCTGCCAGGCGCAGACGGCGAGCATCACGAGCGACCCGGTCACCAGTGATGCCAGGATCACGTGCACATAACCCCACAGGAACGTCGGGTTCGTGAACAGCGCCCAGATGTTGTTCAGCTGCGGCACGCCTGCGCTGTCGAGCTTGTAGCCCACCGGGTGCTGCATCCACGAGTTCGCGGCGAGGATGAACAGCGCCGACAGCATTGAGCCGATTGCAACCAGCCATATGCATGCCAGGTGGATCCGCTTGGGCAGCCTGTCCCAGCCGAATATCCACAGGCCAAGGAACGTTGACTCCAGGAAGAACGCTGCCAGTCCCTCCATCGCGAGCGGCGCGCCGAACACGTCGCCCACGAACTTCGAGTAGGCCGACCAGTTCATCCCGAACTCGAACTCCTGAACGAGGCCCGTGACGACTCCGACGGCCACGTTGATCAGCAGCAGTGTGCCGAAGAATTTCGTCAGGCGCTTGTACTCGGGCTTCTGGTTGCGATACCAGGCCGTCTGCAGCACGGCGACCAGAAATGCGAGCCCGATCGTCACCGGAACGAACAGGAAGTGGTAGATGCTCGTCGTCGCGAACTGCCAGCGTGCGAGGTAGTTCGTCA
>Ga0302326_10021173_pt1 | contig 13348 bp, 12 predicted proteins | sample Palsa_T0_3_FD_202264 | JGI IMG/M metagenome (GOLD analysis project Ga0302326, IMG submission 202264) | Peat permafrost microbial communities from Stordalen Mire near Abisko, Sweden - Palsa_T0_3 | ecosystem: Environmental > Terrestrial > Soil > Palsa > Peat permafrost | place: Sweden: Abisko... | reverse complement strand
GGGCCGCGTACATGCAGCTCACCTTGCGCTACGCCGTCGAACGGCAGGACGGCGCCGTCGTCATCGACCAAGCGCATTTCGACCCCGAACAGGCAGCGGCCGGCGCGCGTCTTGTAGTCGATCCGCTGCGGCAGCACATCATGCTGCGGCTTCGGCTGCCCGATCGTGCAGGCGGGGCTCGTTTCGGTCATTCCCCACGCGTTCATCACGCAAAGCCCGTACCTCACTTCAAGTGCTTCGATCATGGCGCGAGGCGGCGCCGCCCCGCCCACGCACAAGACGCGCAGCGTCGAGAAACGTAAATCGTTACGCTCGAGGTATTCCAAGAGCCGCAGCCAGATCGTCGGAACACCGCAGGTCAAGGTGACGCGTTCGCTTTCGAGCGCGTCGTAGAGTTCGGCCGGATCGAGGTGCGGGTCGGCAAACACGAGTTTGGAGCCGGCCATCGCGCCGAGATATGGGATGCCCCAGGCATTGGCATGAAAGAGCGGCACGACCGGCAAGATCGTCGCGAGCGAGCCCGGGCCCGCGTTCAACGTGCTCACCTGGGAAAAGGCGTGCAGCAGCGTCGACCGGTGCGAGTAGAGGACGCCTTTTGGATTGCCGGTCGTACCCGAGGTGTAACAGAGAGAAGAAGCCGCTCGCTCGTCGAGTTCGGGCCAGCTGATGTCTTCGGGCATCCCCGCGAGCAGCGTCTCGTACGCCAGGACGTTTGGTAACGTGGTGGCCGGGAGCGAAGCCTCGTCGCATAACACGACGTATCCTTCGACATTGGGAAGTTCGGCCGCAAGCGGTTCAAGCACGGGTAAGAGGTCGGCATCGATGAAGATGAAGCGGTCGCGCGCATGGTTCACGATATAGATGAGCTGCGTCGCGAAGAGGCGCGGGTTGATCGTGTGCAGCACTGCCCCGCTGCACGACACGCCGTAGTACAGTTCGAGATGGCGCTGGGAGTTCCAGGCAAAGGTAGCCACGCGGTCTCCCGGCCGCACGCCGAGCCGCTCTGCTAGCGCGTGTGCGATTTGCGCGCTGCGCGCGCGCACGTCGCGATAGGTTCCGCGGGAGTCGGGGAGGCCCGTTCGTTTGGTGACGATCTCGACGTCACCGTGCCAGCGTGCAGCGTGATCGATCAACCACGAGATTTGAAGCGGCCGGTCCATCATCAGGCCGGTCAGCGCCGGGGCGTTCGGTGGTGCGATCACGAACGGGGCGCCGCGAGGGAACGTCCGATGATCTCTTGCATGATCTCGTTCGAGCCGCCGTAAATACGCTGCACGCGACCGTCCGCCCAAGCGCGCGCGATCGGATACTCGAGCATGTAGCCGTAACCACCATGCAGCTGCATGCACGCGTCGAGTACCCGGAACTGGAGCTCGGTCGTCTCGAGCTTGGCCATCGCCGCCGTCGTCGCATCGAGCGCGCCCGCGCAGTGAAGCTCGATGCATCGGTCGACGAACACGCGAGCCATCGTCGTCTGTGCTCGCAACGTCGCAAGCGTAAAGCGCGTGTTCTGGAAATCGAGTATTCGCTTGCCGAACGCTTCACGCTCGCCCGCATACTTGATCGTTTGCTCGAGCGCGGTTTCGCTCGCCGCGACCGCCGAGACCGCTATCGACAGCCGCTCCTGCGCAAGCTCGCTCATCAGCATCTTGAAACCCATGCCGACGCCGCCGAGCACGGCGTCGTCGCCGACGCGCACGGCGTCGAATACGAGCTCGGCCGTATCTTGGGCTTTTAGCCCCACTTTGCGCAGCGGTTTCCCACCCGCAAAACCCGGCACGCCGCGTTCGACGAGGAAGAGGGTGACGCCGCGGCTGCCGGCGCCCGGGTCGGTCTTGGCAACGACGATGACGAGGTCGGCAAGCACGCCGTTCGTGATGAACGTTTTCGCACCGTCGATCACATAGCCGCCCTCGACCCGTTGCGCGCGGGTCGCGACCGCTGCTAAGTCGCTGCCGGTTCCGGGCTCGGTCATGGCAATAGCGCTGATGACTTCGCCTGCCGCCAGGCGCGGCAGCCAGCGCTGCTTTTGTTGCTCGCTGCCGTAATGCAGAATGTAGGGCGCCGCAATGTCGGTCTGGAGCGCAAACCCCGGTCCCGATGCCCCGATCCGGGCAAGCTCCTCGTTCATGATAACCGAGGCGCGGAAGTCCATGTCCGAACCGCCGTATTCGGATGGCAGCGTCATGCACAGAAAGCCAAGCTCGCCGGCTCGCCGCCAGATCGCTCGCGGAACCACCCCTTGCTCTTCCCAGGCTTCATGGAACGGCGCGATCTCTCGCTCGCAAAAGCGGCGCATGGCGTCACGGAGCATCGTATGCTCGCCCTCGAAGATGGTACGCGGGATCCCAAGCGGGCTCGGTGCGATCATCATGCGCTCCTCACGAACGGGTCGAGGAAGCTCCGTTCGACCTCGGAGCCCGCAGCGCTTCAAAGCCGCCGGCCACGGCTAGGAGCGAGCCAGGTTCTCGAGTTCCGCCTGGATTTCGCTCCGCGAGTAGCCGCGATGGTAGAGCGATTCGACGCAGCGCTCGATGGCGGAGCGCAGCATCCGTTCGCGCGTACGCTTATTCGAGCTTGGAATCCGCGGCGCGACACGCGTCCCGCGCCGGCCGTCGCTCACCGTCCAGCCTTCGGCTTGCAGGATCGCATAGGCTTTTGAAACCGTGTTGGGCGCTACGCCGAGGTCGCCCGCCAGCTGCCGCACCGTCGGCAGCGGCGCATCGCTGCCGAGCGCTCCCGATTGGATCGCGGCGCGGATCTGCTCGAATATCTGCTCGTTCGGCGCTATCGGAAGATCATGGTCGACCGAGATGAGTGCGTCGTTCACGTAGCGAGCGCCGCATATTCTTGTTGTGTAAGCTGCCGATGTAGTTGACCGCGCAACCAAAGCGCCGGCGCAGCGGCGGCAAATGCGCAGAGAAGCCAGCTCACGACGTGCGCCGGCGATTGCGTGAAACCGGAGAAGCTTGCAAATACGTAGAGCGGCGCGACCGCGGTAGTAAACGCGCCGCCTGCGCGGCAAAGCCGCAGGCGCCGGTCGACCACAAGTTCGGCGCCGACGTCGTGTCCGCTCAAGGCGGACGGCAGCACGGCGGCTCGCGCGGCGAAACCGATTCCGATCCACGTTGCGACCGCCACGATCGCAACGACGAGCACCCGTTGCCACCCGCCGGTCCCATAGACGCCGAGCGACGCCGTTGCGAGCGCCGCCGATGCAAACCAATACCAGGGGATCACGTGCGTCGGTTCGCGCCGCCCCAGGATTGCCGTGCGCTGCTGAGTTCCGCGTCGCTTCGCGCCGTACTCGAACCCTGCAAGGGCCGCAACCAAGAGACAGAAAATTGCGTAGGCTGCGCTTACCGGGACGGGAGCGAGGGTGCATACGACCGCGAGCGCAAGCGAGAACGCACCGGCTATCTCGTTGCCGTGCGACGACCCGGTTCGCAAATCGCGGCGCTCGTCGAGCGCGGCCCGCAGGCGTTTCGCTTGCGGGTCCGGGCCGCAGGCGATTGATCCAATCCCGCCTCCACCACCGACCGGCCCGCGTCGCCAAATCAACCACGCCCCGAACAAACTGAAAAACGCGACCATGAACCACCGGACAAAGGGTTCTTCAAACGTCATTGTATCACGATGCTATGACAATCTACAGTTTGTGTCAATGGGCTGGTACAATCTGGGGATCGCAGCACGGAAGGCGGCCGCCAGCTGTTGCTTGACCGGGGCACTGCATCTGTCTCGGTATGAATGGAACCGTTTGTAGCGGACGGAACAAGCGGCCGGAATGGAACGCGAGACGCAGGCTCCCTGGTTTTTCAGAAAGCGGTTCCTGCTGTTCGGAGCCGTTTACGGCGTCGCATTTTTCTTCGGTAACCTCATCACGCCGCTCGCCGGCCTTTCGCGGGAGCCGGCGTTTTTATCGCTAGGCAACTCGTCATTCTACGCGTTGATTCCGATCGCGTTCGCGATCGGCGGTTACGCGGTTCGCGTGTGGGCCTCGAGCTATCTTGCCGCATCGATCGTGTGGCAGCAGGATATCCAACTCGGCGAACTGCGGGTAAGCGGACCCTACCGTTTCACGCGCAATCCGCTCTACTTGGGAAATTTCTTGCAAGCGATCGGCATCGGGCTGCTCGGGCCGTGGCTCGTCACCGGTATGCTCGTCGTGCTGATGATCGCCTACCAGTTGCTGATCATCTCGGTCGAAGAGCGTTTCCTCGAGGAACGAAACGGCGCAGCCTATCGCGAGTACAAGACGTCCGTCGCGCGCTTCGTTCCGCTGCCGTGGAAAATTGCACCGGACGGTGGGCAACCGGGCAACCTTTGGGACGGCCTCCGCTCCGAAAAGATGACCGCGGGTTTTGCAATCTTCGCAACGATCGTTGCGATCGTTCTCACGTTACTCCGCGGCTAGCCCATCGCACTCGTCGCGCTCGCGGGCGGCGTGCAGACGTTCGGTGGGATCTCCGTAGCCGCCGCCGCCGGCCGTCCGGATTTCAAGCGCGTCACCGGGCTGCAGCCGAACCGTAATCTTTGCTGCCAGGCGTTCCGCGTCTGCGCCGGAGCGCTTGAGCAAGTGCGTTCCGCACGAAGCGTCGCCCCCGCCGTTTGCCCCGCGCGGCCGCACCGTATGCCGTTCCGCCAAGAGCGATGCCGTCGCGACGCCGGCTCGCAGCTCGAAGCCGCGTACCAGGCCGCAGCCGCCTCGAAAGCGGCCGTCTCCGGCCGTCCCTTCGGCAAACTCGTAGGCGGTGATTCGAATCGGAAGGTCGCGCTCGATCGCTTCGATCGGCGTGTTGAGGGTGTTGGTCATGTGCACGTGAATGCCGTCGATACCGTCGGCGTTCGGGCGCGCACCCATGCCGCAGCCATTCGTTTCGTAGAAAGCCCACGAACGTCCCGACTGATCGATGCCGCCGATCATGACGTTGTTCATCGATCCTCCGCTTTGCGCCGGGATGCGCCCCGGCGCAAGCCTCGCGAACGCCGCTAGGACGAGGTCCGCATTGCGCATCGAGGTTTCCACGTTGCCCCCGCTGACGGGCGCGGGGCGGCGTGGATTGAGCAAGGTGCCTTCGGGAACGCGCACCTCGACCGGGCGAAACGAGCCGTCGTTCATCGGAATGTGCGGCCCGGTCACCGCGCGCACCACGTAATACGCGCCTGAGAGCGTGACGCCGTAGACCGCGTTGAGCGGGATCGAGAGCTGCGGTGACGTGCCGCTATAGTCGAGCGACAACGTGTCAGCGCGCTTCTCCATGCGCAAGCGCAAAACGATCGTCGGTTCCCCGTGCTCGTCTTCGAGAACGTCTTCGCATTCAACCTCGCCGTCGGGCAGCTCGCGCAGCGCCGCGCGCGTACGGAGCTCGCCGTCGTCGAGCGCTTTGCCGAGGGACGCTTCAACGACGCCCCAGCCGTAACGTCTCACGAGCTCGAGAAAGCGGCGCTCGCCGACGACGTTGGCCGCGACCTGCGCGCGCAGGTCGCCCGCGCGCGCCGCGGGCGTCCGCGAATTTGCTTGCAGCAATTCGACGGTTTCGTCGACGAGCCGTTCGCCGCGAACGAGCCGCATCGGTGGGAGGACGCAGCCTTCGGCGAAGAGGTCGTGCGCGTCCGGCGGCATTGAGCCCGGCACCGCGCCGCCGACGTCGGTATGGTGTGCCTTGTTGGCAGCGTAGCCGATCAGGCGTTCCTCGAAATAGATCGCCCGTAACACGGTGACGTCGTTGAGGTGTGTTCCCGCGAGGTACGGATCGTTGACGACCACCATGTCTCCCGGTCCCAGGATCCGTCCGCGTTCGCCGAGCCACCCGAGGGTGCGCCGCAAGCCCCACGGCAAGGAACCGAGATGAACAGGAATGTGCTCCGCTTGTGCCACGAGGCGTCCGCGCGCGTCGAAGAGCGCGCATGAATGGTCGAGCCGTTCCTTGATGTTCGGAGAATACGCGGCATCGCGTAGAGCGATCCCCATCTCTTCGCTCGCGTAAATGAGCGCCGAAGCGACGAGTTGCGCCGTGATCGGATCGAGCGTGTCCAGCCTCACGGCGCGACACCCTCCCGGTCCATGACGATATTTGCATAGGGATCGACGTGCGCCGACCATCCGGGCGCGATGTACGTCGTCGCGTCGTACTGCTCGACAACGGCCGGCCCGGAGAAGCTATCTCCCGGCTGCAGCCCTTCACGAGTGAAGACCGGCGTTGCGACGAAGGCGCGCCCGTCGTAGACCGCGCGCCGTTCCGTGAGCGCGTCCTGCGCCGGTGCGCTTCGAGCGTTGCCGGCGGCGGGAAGCAAACGTGGTTTGACCGTCATCCCGACGGCGATCACGCGTACGGTGACGATCTCGACGGGATCGGCCGGCGCCGCGAATCCGTACCGCCGCTCGTGGCGCGCGTGAAAGGCGGCTACGGCATCGACCAGCGTTTCGAGCGCCGCAATCGGCAATTCGGTCGATTGACCGGCGTAGCGCAGATCGAGTTCGCGCACGAAGCTGCGTTGAGCCGGCAGGACGCCTTGCTCGGCGAGAGCCGCGTTGCCCTCGGCCGCGAGTTCTTCGAACAGTTCCGTGCAGCGCGCCCACGCCGTCGCATTCGCCGGCGCTACGAGCGAACGCACGGCGACCGAACGCACGTCCGCAGCGAGCAAACCGTAGGCCGAGAACACGCCGGGAGAGGGCGGCACGACGATGCGCGCGACGCCGATGTCAGTTGCAACCGCGCAGGCATGCAACGGTCCGCCACCGCCGAAGGCGAGCAGCGTAAAATCGCGCGGATCGTGGCCGCGCTCGATCGTAACGATGCGCAGTACCTTCGCCATCTCGGCGTCGGCGAGCGCAACGATACCGGCCGCTGTGCGGTCGGAATCGTCATCGAGCACCGCGCTGATCGACGAGATCGCGGCACGAGCGCGCTCGGCATCGATCGGAAACGCACCGCCCAAGAGCGCGCGCGGATTGCAGCGCCGCAGAACGACGTTCGCGTCGGTGACGGTCGGCAGGTGCCCGCGGCCATAGCAGGCGGGCCCGGGATCCGCGCCCACGGAAATGGGGCCGACACGAAGAACCCGCGCGGCGTCGAGCCAGGCGATCGTGCCGCCGCCGGCACTGACCTCGGCCAGATCGATGAACGGGAAACGAACGGGATAGCCGCTCCCCTTTACAGAGCGGCCGCTGTGAGTCGTACCGGCGGCCTCGAAGGCAGCGCTGACCTCCGGAACGCCGTCGTGGATCGTGCCGGCCTTTGCCGTCGTGCCTCCCATATCGAACGAGAGAACGTTTGCAAGCCCAAGCGCCCGGCCGAGATAGGCAGCACCGATGACGCCGCTCGCCGGCCCGCTTTCGATCAGCGTCGCGGGCCGGCGCGCCGCTGCCTCGAGCGCCGACATACCGCCGTCGGAACGCATGACGAAAATCGGCGCGCGCACACCCTGCGCGCGAATGCCCTGCGCGACGCCTTCGAGATAGGTGCGTACGATCGGCAGTAGTGCGGCGTTGACGACCGTGGTGGAGAAGCGCTCGTATTCGCGGTACTGCGGGTCGATCTCCGATGAAAGAGATACGTCGATGCCCTCGATTTCCGCCAGCGCAGCGCCGACGCTGCGCTCGTGCGCAGCATCGACGTCGGCATGCAGCAAGCCGACCGCAACGGTGCGGATGCCGAGTGCGCGAATCGCCGCGACGGCGCGCGCGACGCTCGGCGCATCGAGCGCGATCAGTTCTCGGCCGTCGTGCGTGCAGCGTTCGCGCACGACCAGGCGGTCTTCGCGCCGGGCGAGCGGCCGCGGCCGCGTGACGTTGAGGTCGTAAATCGCGCTGCGATTCTGGCGCCCGATCTCGAGCACGTCGCGAAAGCCTTCGGTCGTGATAAAAGCGACCCGCGGAAGCTCGAGTTTCATCTGGCCGAGCAAGGCATTCGTAGCAATGGTGCTCGCATGCGCGACGAGCGAGATGTCCGAGGGCGGCACGTGCGCAAGCACGCGCGCGAGCGCATCGAGCAAACCGTCCTCGGGCGCTTTTGGCGTCGAGGGAACCTTGAAACGCACGAGCCGGCCGTCGTCGTCGAGCGCGACCAGATCGGTAAACGTCCCCCCAATATCGATTCCGATGCGCCACGCGCGCTTCGCCGTCACGCGATGAGCGCTCGCTGCTCGAGCGCCGCGGTGGTGAGAACAACTAAAGCCATCGGCGCCCTCCTATTAGAGGGCGAGTCTTCCCACGCTTCCCTGTCCATTCCCGGTCTCGCGATCGGCCCAGATGTCGACGACTTCGTGCGAAGGCGAGCGCATTGCACCGCCCGAAGTTCCGTGATTATGAGCAGTCATACAAGCACGCCGCACACCCTCGGCGGCGAAATCACCATCGGCGGCGACTTGAAAGTTCGCCGCCTCGGCTTCGGCGCGATGCGCATTACGGGGCCCGGCATTTGGGGTGAACCGGCAGACCATGCCGGCGCGGTGAAACTTTTGCGTCACGTCGTTGCGAGCGGCGTGAACTTTATTGACACGGCCGACTCGTACGGACCAAACGTGAGCGAAGAAATTATCGCGGAAGCGCTCTCTCCGTACCCGGACGACCTGGTGATCGCAACCAAAGCCGGTTTGACGCGGACCGGCCCGAACCAGTGGCCGGTCGATGCGCGCCCGGAGCGACTGCGCGATTGCCTCGAGGCCAGCTTGCGCCGGCTGAAGCTCGAGCGTATCGATCTCTACCAACTGCACCGGATCGATCCGAAGGTGCCGGTTGAAGAATCACTCGGAGCATTGACCGACTTACAGCGCCAAGGCAAGATTCGACACATCGGCGTTTCCGAGACCTCGGTCGAAGAGTACGAGCAATGCAAAAAATCGGCGACGATCGTCTCCGTGCAAAATCTTTTCAACGTCGACGACCGCAGTGCAGAAGACGTGCTGAAAGTTTGCGATCGCGACGGCATCGCGTTCCTGCCCTGGTTCCCGCTCGGCGGCAAGGGTTCACCGAAGCACGCTGCACTCCAGCGTATCGCGGCTAATCGGAAGGCGACGCCTACGCAGATTGCGCTTGCCTGGTTGCTCGCGCAATCGCCGAACGTTCTGCCGATTCCCGGCACATCATCGATCGCGCACTTCGACGAGAACAGCGCGGCTGCGGAAATCGAGCTCACGCCCGAGGAGCTAGCCGAACTGCAGTGACCGGGCCGCCGGCTGCGGGGGCACCCGTGGCCGGCTCGCCGCCTTTTTGGGCCAGGACCGGTGCGAAACGGACCTCGTGGCGTGATAGCGTGGCGTGAGCCGCTTTCGGTATCCACTTCGCAGTGCACTCGCGCTCTTTTCGGATATCGAGCAGGATGCGCGCCGCGCGTTCGCCGCCGCGAACGAGCAGCTGGCCGTCGAGCGCGCTGCGGCGTGCGCGCTCGAAGAGGCGATGGCGGCAACACGACGCCGCTTCACCACGGGCCCTGCAGCAGCGACCTTCTATGCCGAGATCGACCGTCGCGTCGCATCGCTCGAGCGCACGCGATGCATTGCGCGAGAACGCGCGGCGCTCGCTTCGCGCGAGGTCGCTCGAGCCCGTGCCGAGCTAGAACGTGCCGCCCAGCAGCGTGAGGCCCTCGAACGCCACCGGGCACGTGCCCGCGCCAAGTACGTCCTGGGCCAGGATCGGCGCGAGGCGGCCGAACTCGATGAAGCTAACGCGCGCAGGACGCCCTAGCGGTTGAACGAGCTCAGCGTGAAGAGCAGTTGAACGTGAGGTCGAATGGAGTACGCTTTCGCGGTTCGGATGCTGGGCGCGTTTGCGGTGATCGCAATCGTGCTCTTTGCCTTGCAACTGGTTGCGCGCGCCCGCCTCGCGCAGCGCTTGACGGCCGGCCGCGGGCGGCCCATGGTAAGCGTCCTCGAGACGACCTTTCTGCCGAATGCTGCTTCGCTGCACCTCGTGAAAATTGCCGGCACGTACGTTGTGATCGGTCGGAGCGGCGGCGCGATCGCAACGCTCTGCGAGCTTACGCCGGAGCGTGTCGAGGCGTGGCTCGCGAACCAAAGCCACGCGCCGAACTTGCGGCCGGCTATAGCCGGGTTGGTCGCGCGCTTGCGCCGAAAAGCGCCGAGCAGCCTCGACCCGCTGAGTGCACCGTCGAAGGATGACGCAGGTTTGCAGTTCAAAGCGCGGAAGCGCTAGGACCCTGTGAGCACTATGGTGCTTTAGCGCTATGTTCGCGCTTCTTGTATGAAAGGACGTCATGGAACTTTTGGTGTGGCATGACCAACCGGCGGTGAAAACCCATGGTCTCGAGCTATCATCCGTTGGTTTCTGGCTCAATTCCGATACGTCCAAGGATCTGCCCGACAGCTTTTCACTTCTGATAAACGCTCGCGCGCTCGGCGTGCAGGTCGGCAGCGTCTCGATCGCGCCCTTTAAGAATGGCCCGTTCTCCATGCCCCTCATTGCGCAAATCGGTGGATCGGTAAACGGTCGCATCGATGACTGGACGGCATTCGACGCTGGCGGTAAGCCGGTCGATGCGGACAAGGATCCCAAATGGAGCACGGCAACCTCGATCGGTTTCACCGTCACCGGCATTGCCGACGTCACGATCGCCAGCAACGTGATCAGCACGATCATTCCGCTTGGCTGGCTCGCCAAAGCCGCTCTCGCGATGTTCGGCGGCAAAATCAAGATATCGGTCGCGCACGAGCACGTGACGCAACAACTACCGCACGGCGCAGCCCACCCGTAGCTCGAATTCGTGGATCTCGGATTGAACGGTAAGACCATCTTGATAACGGGTGGCTCGAAGGGGATCGGTCTTGCCTGCGCCCGTGCATTTGCGGCGGAGGGCGCGCGTGTCGCGATCGTCTCTCGGTCCGAAGCGAATATCGAGCGCGCGCTGCTTCAGCTCCCGAACGCAGCCGGATATACCGCCGACATGATCGACGCGGAAGCGGCCGCGCACGTCTTCGCGACGGTCGAGCGTGACTTCGGTGCGATCGACGTCCTCGTGAATTCTGCGGGCGCAGCCAAACGCAAGAGTCCCGAGGAGCTTTCGCCCGCAGCCTGGCGGGCGGCAATGGACGCGAAGTATTTTTCCTACATCAACATCATCGATCCGGTCGTCAAACGCATGGCCGAGCGCGGCAGCGGTACGATCGTCAACGTCATCGGTGCCGGCGGAAAGGTTGCTACCACGACCCACATCGCCGGCGGGGCAGCCAATGCCGCACTGATGCTTGCCACAGCCGGTCTCGGCGCCGCGTATGCCAGCAGTGGTGTACGCGTGGTCGGTGTGAATCCGGGCCTCACGAACACCGAGCGAGTCACTGAAGGTTTGGCAGCCGAAGCGCGCTCGACCGGCTCGAGCAAAGAAGAAGCGTTGCAGAGGGCCGTTGCGCGTATGCCGCTTGGCCGCCTGGCCGAACCCGAAGAAATCGCCGCCGTCGTCGTTTTTCTTGCTTCGGCGAGGGCGAGCTACCTGACCGGCACGACGCTCTCAATGGACGGTGCACTCTATCCCGTCGTCTAGCGAGCAGCGAGGCTCGGCACCGTGAGCGAAGACCTGGGGCCGAGCGAGCCACGCATCATCAACGATGCGCAGGTCAGGCAGATTCTTGATCCGCACCGTTGTCGCGAAGTCGTGCGTGATGCGCTCGTCGCGTTGGCCCGCGGCGCGGCCATGAATCCGGTGCGCACCGTGATCGAAACCGAGCACGGCTGGTTTGCGAATATGCCGGCTGCCGTACGCGGCGGCCATCCGGCACTCGGGGCGAAGCTCGTTACCGCCTTTCCAGCGAACGCGGAACTTGGACTCCCGACCCATCGCGCGGTCGTGGTGCTGATGGACCCGCAAACGGGCGCTTTGAGCGCACTCGTCGACGGTGATGCGATCACGGAACGGCGCACGGCCGCCGTCTCGGTGCTCGCGGCGGAGTGTCTCGCGACGCGCGCGCCGGGCGTGCTTGCGATCCTGGGGGCGGGCGTTCAAGGTCAAGCCCACCTCGCCGCCTTCGCCGATGCGCAATTTGTTTCGCGGGTGGTCGTTTGGTCTCGCAATCCCGAGCGCGCGCGGTCGCTCGCCGATACTGCGCGCGGGTTGGGTCTGGAGGCGGAATGCGCGGACACGCCGGATGCCGCCGTTCGCAGTGCCGATCTCGTCGTCACGGCGACGGCGTCGCCCGAGCCGCTCTTCACTGGAGCATCGATTTCAGCGGGCACGTTCGTTTGTGCGGTCGGGGCTTGCGTGCCGAATCGCCGCGAACTGCCGACCGAACTGGTGGCGGCATGCGATTTCTATGCTGACGATATTGCCGCCGTCCGGTGCGAGTCGGGCGATCTCGTGATCGCCGAACGGGAACTGGCACGCGAGTTGCCGGTCGCCGGAACTCTCGGCGAGCTGCTTGCCGGTATCCGCGTAGCGCAGCGTGGCTTGCGGCCCGCCGTATTCGAATCGCTTGGTCTGGGCATCGAAGACGTCGCCTGCGCTGCGTTTGTCGTAGCCGCGCTCAAAGGGCACCGTGGGTTCCGCTGGCCCGCCTAGAGAGTCGCCGGGACTTTGTCGAGGAAACCGTACACGCGGGCAATGCGTCCCTGTGTCGTTGCGATCACGTCGAACCCAACCACAAGCGGTTCGGTTGCCCCAGGCGTGCCGAGGTGCCAGGCAAAGCGCGCGACGTCGTGGTGGGCGTCGATGGGACTGCCGAGCGAAAAAACAAGACCTGGAAATTGCTGCTGCGCGCCTGCGATCAGCGCGTCGATTCCCGCGCGGCCGCTCACTTCTGCCAGCGGATCGCTGTAGGTCGCGTCGTCGGCGTAGGCTTCGGCGATGAGCGCGCGGCGGCGGTCTGCGTTTGCTTCGTTCCAAATGGCAAGGTAGTGTTCGACGAGTGTTTCGAGAGTCGGCATGACGAAAGTCTCCTGCAGCTGCCGAAGCAGCGGTTGTGCGATCACGATAGAATGCACGAAAGCCTGCATGGGGTCGATGACGTGGCAGGTAATGGGCTTCGCACGGAGACTGCGATATGATGGCGCGCATGAACGGAACCGTGCCCGAGGTTAAACCGGTCGGTCCGCTGTTGCGCCGTTGGCGCGAGCAGCGCGGTCTTACGCAGCTTGGCCTCGCCCTGCAAGCAGAGGTCTCGACGCGGCACTTGAGTTTTGTCGAAACCGGGCGCTCCGTTCCGAGCCGCGAGATGATTCTGCACCTCTGCGAACATCTCGACCTCACGCTGCGCGACCGCAACGAGATACTTTTGGCCGCCGGCTACGCGCCGCTCTACGCTGAAACGCCGCTCGACACGCCGCCGATGCATGCCGTGCGCGAAACGATCCGGGTTGTGTTGCGCGCTCAAGAACCATCCCCGGCCGCCGTCGTCGACC
>Ga0302326_10021168_pt1 | contig 13348 bp, 9 predicted proteins | sample Palsa_T0_3_FD_202264 | JGI IMG/M metagenome (GOLD analysis project Ga0302326, IMG submission 202264) | Peat permafrost microbial communities from Stordalen Mire near Abisko, Sweden - Palsa_T0_3 | ecosystem: Environmental > Terrestrial > Soil > Palsa > Peat permafrost | place: Sweden: Abisko... | reverse complement strand
TCATGTCGCCGATCCCCGGGAGGAGCACCTTCGTGCCGAACAGCGAGAAGAAACCGTCGGCGGCGGGGCCCCAACGGGCTCTCGCCTGGGAGAGGTCCTGCAGGCAGGCGAGCGTCAAGAGGCCCTGGCCGCCTCCCTCACTTACCATGGCCGGCAGGTCCGGCAGCGGGGCAACGTTCGCCACCTCGTCGAGGACGAACGTCACCGGAAGGCGCAGCGTGCCCTCGGAGGCGGAGCGATAGGTGGCGGCTCGCACCTGTTCCAAGAAGGCGACGACGACGGGCGCCATCAGCGCTTGGTAGCGGGCCGGCGCGCACACGTAGATGGTGTCAGCGCCGCAAGCGAACCGTGAGGGGTCGAAATTGGGACGCTCTGCCAGTTCGAGCGCTCGCGAACTGCGGTATGCCGCGAGCGCTCCGGCCGTAGTCGAAAAGATGCCGCTTCGTTCTCGCTCCTCGGTGGCGAGTATCCCGGCCAGCACGTCGACGGCTATTTCCGCCCCGCCGTCGGTGCTCCCGGCCCTGGCGAGCACGGCCATGGGGGTGTGGAGGTCGTGGCGCAGCGCCCAACTGAGGACATGGCGGATGCCGCCACCTGCTATCGCCGATGCGTGCAGCATGGGTGCTAGCAGCGCTTCGGCTCGCTCGGTCCAATGGGCACTCTCGCCGTGGGAGCCGTATGGCCGGGCTGCGGCCGTCATGACCCTCGCCGTCACCAGGGCCTCCTCCCAGGAAACAGAGGCCTGCACCGGTGACCACCTGACCAGGTTGGCCCCCGGTGGTAGCGCTACCGTCCCGGTCGGGTCCAGGAGCCAGCAACTCCCGAGCTGCGAGCGGCTAGCGAGCGTGGCCTGTAGTACGTCGGGTTTGGTGGAGGTCACGAGGACCGGCCCCGGGGCGGCCAGCACGTTGGGGACGACGAGCGTGGAGGTCTTGCCGGAGCGGGGCGGCCCGAGCACCAGCATCGCCTGCTGCGCCCCCGCCCAGATCATCCGCTGGCCATCGGTGCCTACGTAAAGCTCCGGGCCGTTCCAGGCCAGGTTGGCCCGCAGCTGGCGGAGGCTGATCTCCGGCGTCCAGCTCATTGGTGGTCACGGCCCCGAGTGCCGGCTAGGGCCGCGGCAGTAATGGGACGCCGTGCGGCTGTGGGGCGGTCATTTGAACACCCCAGAATTTAGCACCCCTCTGATGCCATATCATGTATTTTAGCACTTTAGGCGCGGTGTGGTCCGCCATTTCTCGGCTGGCCCGGTGCTTCTCGGTGTGAGCGCCCACACGTTTGGGCGGCTGGCACGCCGAGATGGTCGACCAACGCCGAGGCAGTTCGGAGGGCCCAACCTGAACCTGCGTGAGCGGTACACTCAAAGGATCTGTGCTTTGAGCAGCGGTGACGCCGGTCTGCCGAGATCCTCGGCATGGGCTGTCGGGTCACCTTCTCGCTCGTGCGCCGGCTGACCGTCGTTGCCGCTCACGGGGAGCGCTGGCACCTAGGCGGGGCGGGCATTCTCGGCGACGAGGCCGCTCGCTCGGCCAAGTCCTCCACCGGGAACGGACCAGGGTGCCGGCCAGGAGGCAGCCGCAACGGTCGGCCTCGTCCCGTTGCCAGCGCAGTGCCGTCGCCGTCGACCGCGGTCGAGCACGGCCCAGACGAGCTTGGTAGAGCTTGCTTTCGCCAGTGGGGCGGCCGAGCACAGCCATCCGTCCTGTGGGCTAAGATGAGCCCATGCGTCTACACATTGTGCTGGACGACGACCTCGTGGCCGATCTCGACCGTCGTGTGGGACCGCGACGGCGCAGCTCGTTCCTCGCGGAGCTCATTCGCCGCGGCTTAGAAGACGAGCGTCGGTGGGACGACATCGAGTCGGCCCTGAGCGGGATCCCCGACACCGGCCACGAGTGGGACAAGGACCCGTCGAGCTGGGTCCGTGCACAACGCCGGGGAGACGCGAGGCGTGCCGGATAGGTGGCCAGGCTCCTGCTCGACTCGACGGTCCTGATTGACGCGCTCCGGGGGCGACCCGCGGCGACGCGAGTGGCCGGGCTCCGACGGGTGGGGACGGAGCCATGGGTGTGTGCTATTTCTATCGAGGAGATCTGGCGCGGGCTGCGTCCCATGGAGGAACCAGTAGCCCGGCGCTTGTTCAACGGTCTGCGGCTCGCGCCGCTGGGCGCCGCCGAGGGGATCCGTGCCGGCACCTGGCGACGTGGGTTCGCGGACCGAGGAGTGACCCTTCACCAGGCCGACTGTCTTATCGCGGCTGCCGCTTTCGGAGTTGGCGCTTATATCGCCACCGCGAACGTCGACGATTTCCCCATGGGGGAAATCAGCGTCGATCACTGGCCGGCCGGTATTTGAGGGGCGCCCCCTCACCCCTTTCGAGCGGCGACAGCGGAAAGCGGCGGAACAGGCGAGGGGGCCTAAGGCTTAACGCCCTGTAAGGGCTTGTGCCCGGGCCTTGCGCGCCGGAGTGCTCTAGATCCTGGTACCTGTCGGTGGAGTCGGTAGGTGTACTTGCCGTCCATGGTGTGGCCGAGCGTGATGCGACGCGTGGGGGATCAAGCGCGTGCGAAGGCGAGCAGGTTGGCGATCTCGCCATTGTCCGCTTGCTGTAGGGCATGCGGTAGACAGCCCGAAGCTCGTCGGTGCCGACGTCGAGGTTGGCCCCCCATCCAAGTCGGTGCCGACGTCGAGGTTGGCCCCCGATCCAAACGGTGGGCGGTCGAGGCCGCTTACGAGGTAGTCGGCCGCGATCCGGCCGTGGCGGCCGTTGCCGTTCGGGAAGGGGTGGACCGCGACGAGGCGGTGATGGAACCTCACCGCGAGCTCGTCGGGCGCGTACGTCTGGTACTTGACCCAGGCCCGGGCGTCGTCGACAAGGGCACGCACGGCCACGGGGATATCCGCTGGGTCGATCCCGATGTTGGTCTCCTTTAGCCGGTAGCGGCCTGCCCATTCCCAGACCTGGTCGAACATCGCCTTGTGCAGGCTCCGCAAATAATGGTCATCGAGGAGCCGGGCGGGCGTCGGCTTACGACGCAGTAGGGCCTGAGCGATGTTGCGCTGCTCGGCGTCGATCAGATCGCCTCGGGTCGCGACATAGCTCGGGATGAGGCCTTGCCGGTCCTCCTCGGAAAGCAGCGTCCCGCCATCGCCAAGCGGGAACAGCGGGTCGGTCACGACTACGAGCCAGACCACAGGCCCCGATGGTCGACGTAGCCCGCGGCCAGCTCTTCGAGCTGCGCAGCGGTGTCGTCGTCAGTTACCGTCTGGTTCTCCAGGCGACTGTGGTGGGCCACTGGCCGGAGGTGCTGGGCTGCTTTGCGGAGGGCCTGGTCCTTGACGGCCTTGTCGAGTGTTGTGCGTGGCAGGAGGAAGTACACGACGTCGCAGTCGAGGGCGTCCGCAGCGCGGCGCAATGTCTCCAGTTTGATGGTGTCGTGCAGTTCACTACGTTCGAGATCGGGTACCGACTGTTGGGCCACGCCCATACGGGCTGCTAGTTCCGTGCTGGACATCCCTAGTGCATCGCGGAGCGCCCGGATCCAACCCCGGTGCGGACGCGGCTCGTCCACGAGCAGCCTAAGCCGCTCGAGACGAGGGCCCAATCGGGCGCGAGCCAAGGCACTGGTGCGAGTCACATCCGAATACTACCGGCTACAACCTGTATATTGTGGTCATCTCTACAGGCTGTAGCTAGTGGAGAGCAATGCTATCTACTGGGCAGGGCCAGTAGGCACCCTCCAGGGTCGCACGCATTGGCCCATGTCGCCAGCGGTTCGTTGCGTTCGCGACGACGTGGCCAACTCTCCAAGGCCGCGTCACCGTCAGATCAACCGGCCGTCCCCAAGTTCTAGCCCCAGGGCGGCCCACGGTCGCCGGGCCCCCGGTAGTGGCAGTCGTTTGGTGCTTCAGTCTGCCCCTCGAGGACTCGGGCCGGGCCGTCCGTTTCCTGGTCCGCGACGTGACGCCAAGTTTGTCGCTTGGGTCCCTGACATGCCGCGGAGCCGGGACGGGTGCTATGGCCCGCGTTTGGCTCCGCGCAGCAGTACCGGCCAGGTCGCACTGAGCTGGGCAGCACTGGAGGGGACGGGCTCGGCGCCAACTGGCTACAACGTCTACGAGGGCACCAGACCCGGCCAGATGCCGGCCACGCCCGTGAACGGTGCTACGCCGCTCACTGGGACCGCCTTAACTGTGCCGGGGCTGGCGGCCGGCACGACGTACTACTTCGAGGTGACGGCGCTCGACTCGGCCGGCGAGGGTGCTCCCTCCAACGAAGCCAGCGCCGTCACCGTCGGCCCACCGGGCGCCCCCGTCAGCTTGGCTGTGACCGCTGGCAGGGGGCAGGCCAGCCTGACTTGGGCTGCACCGACCTCCAATGGTGGGTCGCCCATCACCGGCTACAACGTGTACGTCGCGACAGCGCCGGGCGCGCCGGGGACCAAGGTGGCGACGGTAACATCCACCAGCCACGTGGTTACGGGCCTTAGCAACGGGACTTATTACTTCCGCACCACGGCCGTGAACGCCATGGGCGAAGGACCGGCGTCGGCGCAGGTATCGACCACGCTGGGACACTCCACTTCACCCCCATCGCTGTCGTTGCCCGGTGCGCCCTCCGCCCTGATGGCTGGTGCAGCCAGCGAGCAGGTCTCGCTGTCCTGGGCGCCACCCTCGTTCACCGGCGGGTCGCCCGTCAGGGGCTATAACGTCTACATGTCCACGGCCCCGGCTGTCCAGGGGACGAAGATCGCCACCGTGGCGAGCACCGGGTACACGGCTACAGGATTGTTGAACGGGACCACCTATTTCTTCGAGGTCACTGCCGTCAACTCGACCGGCGAGGGACCGGTCTCAGCACAAGTCTCGGCCACGCCGCAGGCGCTTACCGGCTACCCCGTGCTCACGGCGAAGGGCCAGGTCATCTCTTTCGGCCAATTGAGCTCGTACCCCGTGCGGCCACTTGGCTCAGCCGCCGTCGGGATGGCATCGGCACTGGACGGCTACGGGTATTGGCTGGCCCTGAAGGCCGGTGGGGTGCGCGCGGCGGGCGAGGTGCGCCTCTATGGCTCGATGGCCAAGGACCACCTCAACTCTCCCATCGTCGGCATTGCCGCCACTTCCGACGGACAGGGCTACTGGCTGGTCGCCGCCGACGGCGGCGTTTTTGCCTTCGGCGACGCTCAGTTCTACGGGTCGTTAGCCAAGGAACATCTCAACTCTCCCATCGTCGGCATTGCCGCCACTTCCGACGGACAGGGCTACTGGCTGGTCGCCGCCGACGGTGGCATTTTCGCCTTCGGCGACGCTCAGTTCTACGGGTCGTTAGCCAAGGAACATCTCAAGGCCCCGATAGTCGGCATTGCCACCACCCAGGACGGCCGGGGGTATTGGCTTGCGGCCGCCGATGGCGGCGTTTTTGCCTTCGGCGACGGCCATTTTTACGGCACTGCTACGAGCGCCAAGCGAGCAGGGCGCGTCGTTGGCCTCGCCGCCTAGAGCGGCCGCCTAGCAGGGGCAGCTAGCAGGCGTCTCGGCGTACCCGATGGTGCCATCACACCGATCACGGGAGACGACTGCATCGCCCGCTGGTCGGCCGCCGAGGTCGAGCGGCTTACCCGCCAGGCTGTCGAGGCGCTCATGCAGGATGCAACGCTCACCGGTGAAGTTCTGATGTTCTCTGCCGGTCCCCGACAAGAGCGTTTTCAATCGATATGACCTACCGGTCAACGACTCGTCTCCGCTCACGCTCCACGTCGTCCCCAACGGGCAGCAGTGCGTCAAGCCCCTCATGTATGCTGACGTTCGTCATCAGCTGAGCTCCGTCACGGAGTGCGTTATCGAGACCGACGGCCGCACGCTCCCAGTGATTGATTACTGGGTGCGCCAAGGGAGGTCGGGGGTCCCGATGACCCAGCTCCACCTGGTGACCAGCCGCTAGGACCGTGGCCGATCGCGCTTGGACGGGCCTCGCGTGACGAGCGGGTTGAACCTAGACCCTGACCTGCCGCGGAGCCATTGAGGTCCCTATGGCTCCGCGTTTGGCTCCGCGCAGCAGCTCTAGGGCGTGTGGAATAGCCGTTGACCCGCGGGCCCGTTGGCGCCCCCGGCAGAATTCGAACCCAGACCCTGCGGAGTCTGCACAGCGTGTTCGTAGGCGTATTTAATAGTTCAAAAACCGGTGTGGTTATTGGGTTTCTTGTTCAGGCGGGTTCATCGCAGTTCACGGACGTAATCACCCTATGGCTCCGCGTTCGGCTCCGCGACCCGACGGCCATCGTCTACGCTCCCCGCCCGGTGAAGGGGAAAAGGGTGTATGCCCAGCCGGAATGAGCCCGGACATGTCGGTGGTCGTGCACCTGTTGCTCGAGGCGGTCAAGTCGCGCGGCACCCCTGTTAATGGTGGCGAGCTCTCCGTGCGCCTGCACATAGTCCAGTTGGCCCTGGTGGACCGGAACCGCTCGACATAAGCGCCGTCGGGTTGCTCAGTCGAGTCGAGCTCCCAGCTGACTTGGCTCCCGATGTACCGCGTAGCCGGTCCGACTGGGAGCCGAGCGAAAAATGGTTGGTGCCTCTGGTCGGTCGATATCCGGGCGCAGGTCGCTACCTTCAAGGTTGCAGCGGCACTCGGTGGTGTAGGTACGAAGGCGCTTGACAGGCTAGGGACCTTGGCTTCCGCCAGTCGCCGAGCGAGGATAAGGGCATGAGCCAAACGGGCCCGTTGTCGAGCCCCGTTGCAGGCATTAGGCGGCCGCGTGCTCCCGGTGCTAGCACCACGGTCCCGTCGGTCTTCCGCGTCGCGTGGTACCGGGCCGGAGCAACCTTCAGGAGCCGATGGACGGGCTATTTTTCCCTTGTCCTGCTCATCGGGCTCCTTGGGGGCTTGGCCATGGGATCCGTCGCGGCGGCCCGGCGGACCCAGTCGTCCTTCCCCACCTATCTGGCAAGCACCAACCCCTCAGATGTGACCGTTGCGAGCGGGTACGATATCCCGCCCCTGGGCCTCACGTCGGGGTACAACCCCAAGCTGATCGAGCGGATTTACCATCTCACTGGCGTCGAGCGGGCTGCGACCTACGAGAACTTCGACGGCAACGTAGCCTGGGTGACCGGGCTTCACTACGACCTCAGTTCCGCCCAGACAGTTCCGCGCTTGATCGGCAGTACCGACGGCGAGTTTGCCACCCAGGACCGCGTCACCGTCGTGGCAGGTCGGATGGCCAGTCCCCACCGGTGGGACGAGGCGGTCATGAACGCCCAGGCCGCCAGCGGACTGGGCCTCCACATCGGGTCGGTCGTCCGCCTCGGGCTTTACTCCGACGCGCAGGAGAAAAGTGGCTATCACGGGAAGGCATACCGGGCCGTCCAGATCAGGCTCGTCGGCATCGTGGTGTTCAGCGGCTCGCTCGTGCAGGACGACTTCAGTGCGCTTTCGTCGGGCCAGGTCCTGCTCACCCCCGCGCTGACCCGTGAGCTGGCGCCGTGCTGCGCCTACTTGTCGTTCAGCGCGCTCCGCCTTGGCGGCGCTAACGATGTCGCCAAGGTGGCAGACGAGGCCAGCCAACTGATCCCCCACGGGAACGCGGTGGGGGCCGAGTACGTGACCTCGGTCACCGAAGCCAAGGCCGAACGGGCCATCGAACCCGAGTCCATGGCCCTTGGGGTGTTCGGAGGGATCGTTGCACTGGCCGCCCTCCTGATCGCCGGCCAGGTCATCGGCCGCCATCTTCGCCTCGGGACCGACGAACTAGGCACGCTGCGGGCCTTGGGCGCCGGGCCGGCCATGACCTGGGCGGACGGGCTCATCGGCATCGTGGGCGCCGTCGTCGTCGGATCTGTGCTGGCTGTTGGCGTGGCGGTGGCTCTCTCCCCATTAGCCCCGCTCGGGGTCGTGCGCCCGGTCTACCCGGCGCGGGGGATAGCCTTCGACTGGACAGTACTTGGCGGCGGACTTGCTCTTCTCGTCTTGGGGCTGAGTGCCGTGGCGGCAGCGCTCGCCTATCGAGCCCAGCCCCATCGGGTGGCCTTCTCCCAGAGACTGTCGCGACAGGGGGCGTCACGGCTGGCTTGGACGGCCGCCACCTCGGGCCTCCCGCTCCCCGCCGCCATCGGGTTCCGCTTCGCAGTTGAACCGGGCGCGGGCCGCGGCGCCACGGCCGTCCGCTCGGCCATCGTGGGCGCCGTCCTAGCCATGGTCGTCTTGATGGCCACCGTCATTTTCGGCGCCAGCCTCAACGGCCTTGTCTCGCACCCGCCGCTCTACGGATGGAACTGGAACTTTGCCATGCTTGGGGGCTTCTCCGGCGATGAGGACCTTCCCGCCCATCAGACAGCGGCACTTCTAGACAAGGACCGGTACGTCGAAGCGTGGTCGGGGGCCAACTTCGTAAGTGCCAAGCTCGACGGCCAGTCGGTGCCCGTGCTGACCGAAACACCCGGTGCCCTGGTGGCCCCGCCGCTGCTGTCCGGGCACGGCCTTGACCGGTCGGGCCAGATAGTCCTCGGTGCCACAACCCTGACGCAGCTCCACAAACGAGTCGGCCAGACCGTGGTGCTCAGCAACGGGTTCACAAAACCGCGACCGCTGCTCATCGTGGGCACTGCGACAATGCCCTCCATCGGGGCTGGCGAGACCGGTACCCTCGAAATGGGGAGCGGAGCGTTGGTGGCAACCAGCGATTTCCCCACCCCGGACCTGAATTCCCAGGCTTCCCGCATCCCGGGCCCGAACGCTATCCTCATCCGCACCCGCCCCGGGGCCAGTACCGCCGCTGCGTTCCACTCATTGGAAAAGGTCAACGCCGCCATAAACGCAGTGCCAGCCGACCCCGGCCAAGCAGGGGGCGTGGTCTCGGTGCTGCGTCCTGCCGAGATCGTCAACTACCGCACCATGGGGGACACCCCCGTCTACCTCGGCCTCGGCCTGGCGACGGGGGCTGTCATCGCCCTAGGGCTGACCCTGGTGGCCTCGGTGCGCCGGCACCGGCGCGACCTCGCCGTGTTGAAAATGCTCGGCTTCACCAGACGGCAGCTCGCCACCGCCGTGGCCTGGCAATCGAGCACCGCGGTGGGCATCGGGACGATAGTGGGTATCCCGCTCGGCACCTTCCTCGGCCGTTCCTTGTGGGACGTGTTCGCCCACCAGATCGATGTCGTGCCCGCCCCGAGCGTCCCCGCCCTGTCGATATTGCTCATAGCCGCGGGGGCGTTGGTGCTCGCCAATTTCGTCGCCGCTCTCCCGGGACAAATGGCAGCGCGTTGCCCAACGGCCGTGCTGTTGAGAGCGGAGTAGTGGGCGTAAAGTATCGCCGCAGTCCCAGGATTCGTCGTTCCCCCGCACCAGTCGGCAGTTGGCTGCTGAACCGACCGGCATAGCCCGCCCCCTTCGCTCCGGGCGAAGAGCCCAAGCTGGTCACAGTGGGCCGGGCACCGCTCGTTTATCTCGGTCCCACTCACGAAGGGCGCCGACCCTATCGACGCTGGGTGTACCTCGCGCTGCACGGTCAGAGCCGCCCTGACCTTCCGCGGAGCCCAACAGGGCCCTATGGCTCCGCGTTTGGCTCCGCGCGAGCCCCACACGAGCGCGGAAGAGGCCGTTGACCTGCGAAAACATGCACCCCCTGGGATTCGAACCCAGACCCTGCGGAGTCTGCACCGAGTGTCCGTAGGGTATTTAGTAGTTCAAAAACCGGTGTGGTTACTGGGTTTCTCGTCCCGGGACGTTCATCGCTGTTCGCCTCTGTAACAGTCCTATGGCTCCGAGGCGGCCGCCATTGCCCAAAGGATGGAGGCCGTGTACGAGGAGGCGATCGCGAGGCGCAGCTCGCTTGCCCCCGCCCGCAGGTCCGGTTAATGCCGTCGTCCGGGTCAGTTGCCGAGGTCGGTGTAGCCGCCCACGTCCAGGTAGTAATTGGCCGGAGTGGCCTCCTCATTGCTGAGGGCGCCGCCAAGCCATCGGGGAAAAACGTCCTTGTCCCTTGAAGACCCCTCGGACACCGGCGAGCGCGACGACAATGACGACGATGACCCCCTCCGCCACGTCGCTAGGTGCCTGGCCCAAGCTGAAGGCCGCGAACAAGTAGCCAAGGAGGGTGAGCGTCAGCGCCCCACCGATAACGCCGATATAGCTTCCTCTGCCGCCGTAGATCGAGACTCCCCCGATGACGGCGGCAGCCACCGACATGAACAGGTAGGGGTCACCCATCCCCAGGTAGCTCTCGCCCACGTAGCCGCAAAGCAGGATCCCGCCAAATGTAGCCACCAAGCCGTCAACCGCGTACGCAACGATGAGGACTCGCCGAACTCGTAGCCCTGCGAACATCGACGCGGTCGAAGAGCTGCCCGTGGCGTACAGCCGGGCGCCCAGGGTGGTGTTCCCGAGGACCACGACTGCCACTATGGCAACGAGCCCCCAGGCGATCAGGATGTTCGGGGCCCCGAGGGTGGACCCGCTCCCGAGCGTCCCGACCCAGCTCGGCGCGTTGAGGAAGCCTGCGCCGTTGGTAACGACGTCGACTACTCCCTGCACCAAGCCGTTCATACCGAGGGTCATAATTATGGGGGAGATGCCGACCACGGCAACGCCAAAACCGTTGGCCAAGCCAACCGCCAGCCCACAAGCCAGCGTCGCCACCACTCCCTCAATCGACTGAGCAGCATTGGCATGGGGGAAATGGGCGATAAGCACGGCGCCCATGTTCATGGTCCAGGGGAGCGACAAGTCGACGCCCCCAACAATCAAGACCACCTGCTGGGCGAGCGCAAGCACGCCGAGCACGCTGGCGAGGACAAAGACCGACTCCAGCTTCCCGCCGGTGACGAACGATGGTGACTTGAGGCCGGTTATGAGATAGATGACTGCGGCGAACCCGTACACAAGGAAAACGGCATTACGGGGGCCGTCGGCGCGCACCCACGAAACTCTCGACTTCCGGGACGACGCCACGACATTTTCCGGTGGGCCTGTCACATTCTCGCTCATGACCAGTTCTCGCTCATGACCAGCGCGCCGCCCGCGACGATGTGTAACGGTCGATGGTGACGCCTATCCCCACGATCAGCACCGTGGCAAGGCCGGTAAAGAACGCCTCGTAGAAGGGGGTGACACTTGCTGCGAACAGCACACTGGCCAGGACCGTCAGTATGAACGCACCCGCTACGCTCCCTGGGATCCCACCCTTACCGCCGAACACCGAGGTCCCGCCGATCACGGCGGCGGCGATGCCCGGCAGGAGGAAGGTGCCGCCCTCGATGGGGTCCCCGCTGCTGAGCAGGCCCGAGAGGGTCAACCCGCCTACGGCGGCGATGGCCCCGCATAAAACGTACGAGCCGATCACGACGCGCCGGTCCCGGATGCCGCTGGTCCTTGCTGCCTGTCGGTCGCTCCCGACCGCATATATCCAGCGGAAGGACCGGACGCGCCGCGCGATGCCATAGAGGACCATAACCCCAAGGATTATGAGCAGCGCGTTGGGGATGTAGTGGAACGAGGTCCCTTGCGTCCCCGTTTCGAACCCAGCCGGGACCTGCCCGCCGGGGCTGCCGAGCACGCCCAAGGCCAGCCCCTGGATGACCTCCATGGTTGCCAGCGTCGCAATGAAGGCATTGACGTGGGCGTACTCGATGAGGAGACCGTTCAACAGGCCGACGGCGCACCCGACCCCAATCGCGGCGACGGTCCAAAACAGCATCGAGCCAACGGAGCTATCCATCTCGGTCGCCACGATCACGCTCACAAGGCTCATGACCACGCCGACGGAGAGGTCGATGCCACCTCCGATGAGGACCACGGTCTCAGCCGCCGCGGCCATGACCAGGGGCAGTGCCGAGTTCGACAGCGAGACGACCGTCGAGTCAGCCAACGCCGCCGGTTGGAGAATGAAATAAGCAACCAGCATCCCCACCAAGATGACGGTGCAACTACCCAACCCAGTCCATTTTGCAATCCTTTGCGCGCCTAGCCACTGGTCCGCCTGAGGCATCACAGTTCCTCTGGTTTGAGCGCTCTCCCGGCGGCGGGGGCGTCCACCGTCGTGGCCGTGCTGGAAGCGAAGGCGGCCCTGAGGACGTTCTCCTCGGTGATGTCCGGCGCGCGCAGATCCGCGGAAATCTCGCCATCCGCCATAACGTAAACGCGGTGACTAAGGTTCACCAACTCGTTGATGTCCGTAGTATAGAACAAGATACCTACTCCACTTTCGGCCAGGCGGGCCAATAAATCGTAGATCTGCAACTTGGTACCGACGTCGACTCCCCTGGTGACGTCGTAGAGAATGAAGAGTTCTGGCGGCTCGAGCAGCCACTTCGCCAACACTACCTTCTGCTGGTTGCCACCGCTGAGCACCCTTACGAGCTGCGAATAATCGTCAGTGGACAACGACAATTGGCGCAGCCGGTAGTCAATTGCACTGCCGAGCTCGGCTTGTTTGAGGAAGGATCCCATACTGAACCTGCCCAGCCACGGCAGCGAGGTATTAAATGCGATCGAATTGCGCTGCAGTAGGCCCTCGCGGCCCCGGTCGGCAGGGACGAAGCCTACCCCGAGGTCTCGCATCCTCCTCGGGCTCCAGCGGTGCATCGGTCCGGTCCGCCCGACCGTGACGGCACCCTTGGCTCGCGCCAGACCGTACAGGCAGTGTAAAAGCTCCCGCTGCCCTTGGCCGTCGAGCCCACCTATCCCGACGATCTCGCCCGCTGCCACTTGCAAGTTCACTTTCCGGGGCCACTTCTGGCCGGTTAGGTCCTCGACGCGCAGCACTTGTTGCTCTTGGGGTGGCGACAGTCGGGGGAACCCTACCTCGAGCTCTCGGCCGCTCATCGCCGCGATGAGCTCGTGCTCTGTCGCCGTACCTCGTGTCGCGTCCAATATCTTTCGCCCGTTGCGCAGTACGGTGACAGAATCGGCGATCTTCTGTATCTCTCCCATCCGGTGCGAGATGAAAGCGATCGCCACTCCCTCCTGGCACCATCGGGCCACCTGGTCGAACAGCCACGCAACCAGCTGCTCACCCAGGGTGGAAGTCGGCTCGTCCAGGATCAGGACCGAAGGGGAGTCCTTTACGGCCTTGGCGATCTCGACCACCTGTCGTTGCGACGGGGACAGCTGGCGCACGACCATGCGGGGCCTGATGCCGGCGATCCCGAGCTGTTCGAGAAGATCGGCCGTCATCCTGTTCATTTGCGGCACGCTCAATAAACGTACGCTCGACCTCGGCTCTCGTCGCAGGAAGACGTTTTCTGCAACCGTTAGCTCGCTCACCAAGCTGAGTTCTTGGTGCACAACGGCGACGCCCGCCGTGCGGGCCTTGAGCGGTGTCCGCCACACAACCTCCGACCCCCGGTAGATCAA
>Ga0302326_10021165_pt1 | contig 13349 bp, 5 predicted proteins | sample Palsa_T0_3_FD_202264 | JGI IMG/M metagenome (GOLD analysis project Ga0302326, IMG submission 202264) | Peat permafrost microbial communities from Stordalen Mire near Abisko, Sweden - Palsa_T0_3 | ecosystem: Environmental > Terrestrial > Soil > Palsa > Peat permafrost | place: Sweden: Abisko... | reverse complement strand
CGCGGCCGCGCCGTCGGTACCGGGGACCGGGCAGCCGGCCCCGTCGGCCATCGTGGGCCCGGCCATCGCGGGTCCGGCCGCGCCGCCGCCGCTGCCGAGGGAGGAGCGCCGCCCCGTCAGCGTGCTGTTCGCCGAGGTGGCCGCCCCGGCCGGGCTGGCCGGGGCGGTCGGCCTGGAGACGCTGCGCGAGCTCGTCGGCGGTTCGCTGGCGGCGGTGATCACCGAGGTGGAGGCGCTAGGCGGGACCGTGACCTCGGTATCGGGCCGGGGGTTGCAAGCGATGTTCGGCGCGCCGCAGGCGCACGAGGACGATCCGGAGCGGGCCGTCCTCGCCGCCTTCCGCGCGCTGACGGCCGCCCCCACCGCCGAGGCCGCGGCCGAGGGCGGGACCGCGCTGCGGATCGGCGTCGAATCGGGCCCGGCCGTCGTGGGCCCCATCGGGGGCGGCGCCAAGGTTGAGTACGGCGCGCTCGGCGACGTGGTCAGCGTGGCGGCCGCGCTGCAGTCGGCGGCGAGGCCCGGAGCGGTTCTGGTCGGCCCGGCGACCCGGGCCGTCACCGGCCACCTGTTCACCTGGGGCGCGGGCGAGGAGGTATCGCTCGGCGGCAGTGCCCGCCCGCTGGTCGCCAGTTACCTGGAGGCGCCCAGAGCAAGGGTCGGCGAGCGGCGGCCCCGGGGAGTGGGCGGGCGGGCCGCGCTGATCGGCCGCGACGCCGAAATGCGGGTCCTCGAAACCGCGCTCCGGCAGGTGGTCGACGGCCACGGGTCGGTCGTCGTGCTGACCGGCGAGGCCGGGCTCGGCAAGACCCGCCTCGTCCAGGAGTGCAGAAAGCGCTTCATCGCCTGGGTCGGCGCGGGCAGCGGCAGGCTGCCGCTGTGGCTCGAGGGCCGCGGCGCCTCCTACGCGTCCGCCACCCCCTCCGGGCTCTCCCGGCCGCTAGGCGCCTGGGGGGGGGGGGGGGCGCGGGCCGCGCCGGCCGCCCGGAGCCGGGCGGCCCTCGAGGGGGCGCTGACCAACCTGACGGGGAACGCGAACCTGCTCCCGCCGCTCGCACGGATGATGGGCATCGCCTATCCGGCGCCGGCCGGCCGGATCAGCCCCGAGGACCTGCAGCGGATGACGTTCGCCGCGCTCCGCTCGGTGGTGACCCGGTTCGCGATCGCGGGCCCGACGGTCCTGGTTCTCGAGGACCTGCACTGGGCCGACCCGACCTCGCTGCGCCTGACGCTCGACCTGGCCGAGCTCGCGTCCGGCCGACCGCTGCTGGTGCTCGCGACCAGCCGGCCGAGATCCGGCCGCCAGGAAATCGCGGCCCTCGCCAACGCCCGGTCGGCTCGTCGGATCGTGCTCAGGCCGCTGCCCGCGAGCGCCGAGCAGACGCTGGCCGAGTCGCTCATCGGCCAGGTTCCAGGTGCCGTGGGCGGTGCCAGCGGCGCCAGTCCCGAGGTTCTCGCGGCCGTGCTGGCCAGCGCCGACGGCAACCCGCTGTTCCTCGAAGAGCGGCTGACCTCGCTGCTCGAGACCCGCGCCCTGGTCCGCCAGGACGGCACCTGGCTGCTGCGCCAGCCGCCCGGCCCGCAGCTTCCCCAGGTGCTCGAGCGCCTGGTCAGGTCCCGGGTGGACCGGCTCAGCGTCGCTGCCCAGGAAGCGATCAGGGCCGCCGCCGTGCTCGGCCCGGAGTTCACCGCCGCGCTGCTGGCCGACATGCTCGGCACCCGCCCAGCCGAGCTCGCGCCGGTCCTCGACGAGCTCGTCGCGAGCGATCTGGTGCATCGCGAGCCGCCTGACAGCCGGGCCGATACCCTCCGCTTCCGTCACGCGCTGATTCAGGAGGCCACCTATCTGGGGCTGCTGCGGGCCGAGCGCCGGCGCCTGCACGCCCGGGCGGCGGCGGCGCTGGAGGCCGCGTCACAGGACCGTCTGCCTGAGGTCGCCGCCGTCCTCGGACAGTATTACGCGGCCGCCGAGAACGCCGAGCGGGCCGTGCACTACCTCGAGCTGGCCGGTGATCAGGCGACCGACGCATTCGCCAACTACGAGGCGATCTCCTCGTTCAACGCTGCCCTGGCGGAGACGCGGCGGCACACCGCGACGATGGCCGCCGACGCCGTCCGGCTGCACGCCAAGCTGGCCAACGTGCTGTGGCGCATCGGCCGGCAGGACCAGGCCGCGGTCGCGTTCCGCGCCGCGCTCGAGCTCAGCGGATCGGTCGACGCTCTGCAGCGGGCCCACCTGTACACCCGGCTGGGGCGGCTGGAGCTGACCGACCTCCAGTACGAGGCGGCCGAGGTGGCCTTCGCCGCCGCCGAGGCCCTGCTCGGCGACGACCCCAGCGGCTGGGACGATGCCACCGCGGACCAGTGGCTGGAGATGATGATCGACGGGCGGGCCGCCATCCACGTGATGCGCTTCGATCCTGATCTGCTGCTGGCGACCCTGGAACGGGCCCGGCCGGTGCTTGAATCCCGTGGCACGGCGGCCAGGCGGCATACCTTTGACCGTCAGGTCACCATGCAGGAGCTGATCAGGCACCGCTTCCGCGTCGGGGACGACGACATCGCCCGGCTGCGCAGAAGCGTTGAACTCGCCGAGCAGTCCGGCGACGAAAAAGACGTCGGCTACGCCCTGTACTTTCTCGGCTGGGCGCTATGGCTGCGCGGCGACCTGACCGAGGCCCAGCAGCAGCTGGAGAAGGCGCTGGCGATGGGGGAGCGCATCGGCGAGACCCACCTCCTAACGATGGGGCTGCTGGTGCTCACCGCGACGGCGCTGCGCCGCCACGACACCGAGGCGGTCCGCGCGCTGATCCCGCGGGCGCTGGCGGCGGCGAGAACGGACGTCATGTACGTCGCCCTCACGATGGCGGCTCAGGCCTGGCTCGCCTGGCAGGACGGGCACCCGGATGAGGTGATCGCGCTGGCCGGCCGGCTCGCGGAGTTCGACCTCGGCACGCTGATCTCCGGCGCCCGCTATCGCTGGCTGGCTCTGTTCCCGCTCATCGCCGCGCAGCTGCAGTCCGGGAACCCCGCCGCCGCGATCGCCGCCGCCCGGCAGATTGTCGACCCGGCCCAGCAACTGCTCCCCGACGAGCTCATGGCCGCCCTCGACGCCGCCCTCGCCGCCTGGGACGGCGGCGAGGCGACGGCAGCCGAGGAACGCCTCGCGAGCGCACTCCGGCTGGCGCACGAGCTGCATTTCTTCTGACCGGTAAGTCCCGGTCGGAGACCAGCAGCCCGTCATAGGAGAGGTGGTTGCGCAGGTCGATCGTGGCCCGGTCGAGGCCGCGAACGACGCGGAGCGGCGTGCCCACCCAGACCCGCGCGTCATCGGCGCCGGCCGTCTCGGCCGGGTCACCCGGCTCCGCGGAATCGGGTCGGCCGGCGGGCAGCCAGGTGCCGTAGCGCGCGATCCGCTCGGCGATCCGCTGTGCGCTCGCGCCGCTCAAGTCTTCCGTGCGGTTGAAGGCACCGGACTCGGTGCGGGCACCGCGGTCGTGGACGTCGCCGTCGGCCTTGACGTCGTCAGCCTCGGCTTGGTGGCGCTGCTGCACAACCTCGCCGTGCCCCGTCACGTCGCCGCGCCCCGTCACGCCGCCGCCGCCGCCAGCGTCGGCGGTGACTGCGCTGTCGTCGGCCACCGATCGGTTGTCGCCGGCGTCGCCGTTGCCGCTCCGGGTACCGCGCCCGTCGCCGAGCGCCGTTTCCCCGGAGCCGCTGGTATCGCCCGCGAGGACGGCGCGGTCCAGCCGGCCCAGGATGCTGTCCGCCTGCCAGCCGGGCAGCCGCTCGGCGTGATCGGCCAGCAGCCAGCCGAGCGGCGTCGGCCCGAGGCCGGCGAACAGCGGCTCGATCGCACCGAACGGCATGTGGACCACCGGCACGACCAGAAAGAGCGACTGCCACACGGCTGCCATGGCGGCCGCCGTCGAGTCGGCAGTCGTTGACGTGGCCGCCGTCGAGTCGGCCGCAGTCGTCGTGCCCGACCCGGCGGTCGCCGCGGGGCCGTCGGCTGCCGTCGTTTCCGCCGCGTCGGCCGATGCCTGCGGTGATGCCAGCACCGGGTCGGCGCACAGCAGGTCCATCAGCGCGCCCAGGTTCCGGGCGAAGACGTCGGCCCGCGCGGCAATCAGCGTTTTGTGCAGGTCGAGCGCGGCCAGGAAGACCTCGGCCCGGCTCGCGGCGTACTCCTCGTCAGCCCACGGGGCGGAGGTTTCCCGCCACTCGATCAGCGCGGCGTCCTCGGTCTCGGCCTGGGCCGGCCCGTCGGGGACGTGATCGCCCCACCGCTGCCGGGCGAGCGCGACCGCCTCGGCCAGCGGGCCGATCGCGGCCGTGAGCCGGGTGACCTCGGCCGTCTCGTCGTTGACGGCGGTCCAGGCAACCGCCAGGCCGGCGGTCAGCGTCTGCAACTCCATCGCCGCGGCTTCCCGCCGCAGCTCCGCCTCCGCGCAGGCGGCACGCAGCTCGCGTCGCCGCGCGGTCCAGGCGCGCCAGTTCCGGCCGCGGCGCACCCCGCCCGCCACCGCGATCGACAGCGCGCTGCGCGAGCGGAGCGCCGTCTTGCCGTCCTCGGTGACGGTTGAGAACACGGGCCGGTCGAGCTGGTGCGCCCCGAGGTCGGCGAGCAGCGTCCGCTGCTCCTCCTCGGCGTCGTACAGCGCCTCGCGGACGGAGGGCTCGCGGGCGGCGAGTTCCGCCAGCCGGGCCTGCGCGGCCTCGGCCGAGCAGGACGCCTCCTCGCAGGCCTGCTCGAGGTCGGAGATGCGCGTAACTGCGGCAGCCACCTCGGTCCGTTCGGCGGCGAGGTTTTCCGTCTTCGCCAGCGCCGACCGGAACCGCGCGACGGCGGCCTGCCAGTCGACCGCCGCGCTCTCGGCTTGCAGCCGGCGCAACGCCGCGGCCATCGACTCGCCGGCCGGGAACAGGACGTCGGTGCCGCGGACGGCGCCGCGCCACCACCGCTCGGCGAACGCGCGGTTGGCCGCGCCGTCGCCGAGACGGGCCGCGAGCATCGCCCACGCGCCGACGCCGTCGGCCAGCCGGGCGGTGGAGGCGAAGTAGTCGATCGTCGTGGCGGCCTCCCGCCACCGGGCCCCGATGGGCGGCAGGCCGTGCGCGGTCAGCGCGCTCGGCTCCGGCGCCGCCAGCACGATCTCGAACCCGGTCAGCGTCGGGTTCGGCGCCGCGACCCGGTGCGTCGACCAGGTGCGCAGTTCCCCGAAGGCCGCCGCCGGACCCGGCAGGTCGGCGATGCGGCGGGCTCGCTCGGTGATGATCGCCGCGACCAGGTCGCCGTACACCTCGGCCACCCCGGTGCCAGGCGGTGCGTGCACCGCGAACACGCCCCCGCCGGGCTGCCCGACGGCCTCGTTGACCACGAACTGCTCGCTGCGGACCAGGCCGCCGTCCGACGGCCAGCGCCCGGCCGGGATGCGGTCGGGTCGGCATCCGTCCCGCACCACCAGCGGCTCCCAGCGCACGTCCACGCGACGGAGCCCGAGAGCGTCACGTTCCGCGGGACTAACCTCGAGCGCGTCGCCGTCCACGAGACCAACCTCGAGAGCGTCGCCGTCCACGCCGGAAGGACCAGGCGCCGCGCGATCCCCGGACTGGCCGGCCTCGCGTGGCTCGGTGCCCCGTGACCCGGCTACCGGGCCGCGGTCCGCCGACCCGCCGAAGTCGGCCGAGTCCCCCGACCCGCCGATCTCACCGGGCCCGCCGCGCTGCTCCGGCACCGCTGGGAACGGCACCGTCGGTACCCCGCGCTCCCCAGTTGGTCCGTGGCGTCCTGCCTCTTTCTCACGCCCCGTTGCTTCCCGAAACCCTGTTCCGTGGTACCCCGCGACACGCTCAGCGTCCATTCATTCACCGCCCCCGATGACCGCAGCCCAGCGACTCAAGACCGCGGAGCCAACACTACGCCCAGTCGTCAGACAAACATCCAGAGTTACCAAATTTCGCACTTACCGATCTTCGGAGCGCGCAGCCGCCCTAGCGCCACCCCGTGGAGTCCTCAGCGTCAGACACCTCGAGCGCGAGCTAAGCCGCTACTCGGCCGTCGGAACGTTCCAGGCGTTAAGCAGCCAGTACTTGCCGGAATCTTCGCGGTCGAGGATGTGGTAGTCGATGAGGTAACGGCGGACCGAGACGTAGTCGGTGGCGTCCGCGCCCTCGCACCAGGCCTTGAGGATCTCGTTCACCTCGCGCTCGGCGTACCAGGTGCGGGGCTTGAAGTCCCGCATCGCCAGATAGCGCAGGATCTCTTTGCGCCGGGTGAACTTGGCCGGCAGCCGGATGAGGCGCCCGTCGCGCAGGAAGTTCTGCAGCAGCGCCTCCAGGCGCCCGCCGTCGGCTGCCGTCTCGTCAACCATCGCCGCCTCCGTGCTTGATCCGCCAAATACCCAACCGCTCGGCCTGTCGGCCGTCAAGCGATTTACCTCGGCGGGTTCCGGAAGCTGACCGCCGCGACGGCGGTGTTAACAGCCGGCAAGTCGAAGCGATCGGGGTCGTAGTCGCCGCCCGCCCACCGCACCAGCTCATCGCGGGCAGCGCTCGGAGGCCCCGCGAGGGCTTCCTTGAACTCGGCGAAACCAGGGCTGCCGCCGCAGTCCTCGGGCGGGCAGGCGCCCACCCCGGCCACGCAGGCCGGGTAGGCGGCGCCGTCCTGTGCCACTGCGCGCGCCTCGATGACAAGCGCGTGATCCCAGCCGTCGCCGAAGTCGTACACGTAGTCGATCCGGTCCGCTCCCGCGAGCAGGTCGCCGAACCGGAATTGCCTCTCGTCGAGGTGCCCCATTTCGTCGTCCGGGTGCGCGGCGGCGAAGGTCCGGTCACCAAGCCGGAATTCGTGCAGATGAGAGTCCTGCCAGCCCATCGCCGCCTGGACTACGGTGTGCACTCGGTCAAGCGAGTAAGCCGCCGGAATCAATACCCGCCGCCATACCGGCGGGTCAGCGACTTCCTCCAGCGTGATCAGGACCTGGAGGATCGGGTCGCCAGGCTCCGCCAGGTTCCGAAGTCGCCGGAGGGCGTACCGGCCGAGATCGGTGAGTTCCGCGCTAGCGTCGGCCGACTCGCGGTCAGTGCCCGTGTCAAGCACGACAACGCCCAGGACATGCAGCGCCGACATGGCGATCTCGATGTCAACCGCTATCGTCCGCCGCAGGAAATCGTGCTGCAGTTCGGTCAGTCGGCCAAGCTCGTACCGGGCGGCGATCATGTCGTAGGCCGTGTCGTTGAGCGATGCCAGCGCACGCGGGCCGGCGCTCGTCAGTAGGGCCGTGAGCATTACCTCGCTGACGTCGGCGAACTCGTCCCCGACGATGGACTGGCGCCAGGTGCTCCTCGGAAACAACGACTTTCCGAGTCTCGGGAAGGCAGCCAGCATCGTCAGCACCAGGTCGACCGGCCTGTCAGCGAGGGTGGCGTTCTTCTTCACCGGCGTGAGCCTGGTCCCGGTCACCCGGATCAGCCGGGTGACCTTTGCCCACTCGACGATCCTGGTCAGGTACGGGAGCTCTTCGCTGGACTTGGTCTTAAATGTCTGGCCGCCGATCGCGGGATCGATGACGTCGCCGGTGCCGAGGAACTCTACGAGGTAGCGCGCGTCAGCCAGTCCGATGCGGCCGGTCTGGGTCAGCTTTCGACCGTCGCCAAGCCAGTCAAGGAATGATCGGATCTGCCCAGTCAGTTTTGCCTTCTGCGCGGCGGCGTCACGATCGCTCACGTCGATTTCTCCCGGGAAAGGTCGGCTCGGTTTACGGCGCGACGGCCCAGACATGGCGAGCCAGGGTCGCGCACCGGTTCCCGTCACGCGGCTAAGCCTAGGGATGTGGGCCTCCGCCGCCCTTCCCTTCGCCGCAGCTTGTCTGGCCGCAATCGCGCGGGCCCGCCGGTGACGGTATTGTGCGGGCAAATGGACGAGCAGGGGGAGAACGGGCGCGACCCCGGACGTGGCTCGCTGCACCTCGACGCGCTCGCGGTCAGCGACCGATTCCGGCTGTTCAACTTCACCCGGCGCGATGACCACCTCGCCTACCTGTGGGTGCTGCGCGCGCTCGACCGGCTCCGCGCGGTGCACCAGGTGCAGGCGCACTCGGCCGACGTGGCGGTCGCCCTGGCCGAGCTCGCGGCCGCCCACGAGGACGTCCCGGCCCAGCACGACCTGGTGCGCCTGCGCGAGCGGCTGGACGCGCTGGCCGACGATCAGATCCTGCACCGGCTCGAGGACGCGTCCCGGGCCGGCTCGCTCGCCCGCTACCGGAACCGGCAGTCGGTCTACCAGTTCAGCGAGCTCGGCTACCGTGCCTACACCGCCGTCGAGGACGTGCTGGCCGCGCGCATCCGCGACGCCAACCTGTCGCGGCTGGTCTTCTCCGACATCCTCGAGGACCTGCGCGCCCTCGGCCAGGCCACCGCGTCCGGTGACCACGACCAGGTCTACCGCCGACTGTCCCGGCTGGACACCGTCCTCGACGACATGTCCCGCCGCGCGGCGCAGTTCCACCTGACGCTGGCCGAGCTCATGCGCTCGACCGACACCTCGCCGGAGGCGTTCCTCAAGTACAAGAACGCGCTGCTCACCCACATGACCGATTTCATGGCCGAGCTCGACCGGTACCTGCCCCGGCTGGCCGCCGCGATCACCGCCGTCGACGACGGCGCGATGCTCGCCCTGGTCGTGCGGGCCGACGACCGGCCGTTCCTGTCCGACGACGATAAGCACGACGACTGGCGGCGCCGCTGGGCGGCGCTGCGGGCGTGGTTCGCCGACGACGACCCCGAGTCCCGCGCGCTGGGGCTGCGCACCGCCACCCGCGCCGCCGTCTCCGCCGTGATCGCGCTGCTCCGCCAGGTCACCGAGGCGCAGCGCGGCGGGGTGAATCGCTCATCGCAGCTCCGGCACCTGGCCGAGTGGGTCTACGGGTGCCCCGACGAGCCGGCCGCGCACGCGCTGATGACGGCCGGGTTCAACCTCCGCACCGCGCGCCACGTTGGCGGCGCGCACGATGACGCCGACCAGATCTCCTCCCGCGCCACCTGGTGGGAGGCGCCCGGCGTCGACATCTCGGTCACCTTGTTCAGGCGGGGCAAGGCCCCGACGCCGGGCGTCCCGCAGCCCGCCAGGAACAACCCGGCGGTCAAGGCGGAGCTGGCCCGTCGTCAGGCCGAGCAGCGCGCGGCCGAGCGGGCCGCTGCCCGGTCGCTGCTCGCGGCCGGCCCGCACGACCGGGTTCTCGACGAGGCGGAAACCCGGGTGCTGCTCCGCCTGCTCACCCTCGCCACCGAGGCCCGCACGGTCGTCGCCGGCCGGCTCGCCACCGCCGCGGGCGGCAACGACATCCTCACCATGCGGCTGGTGCCGAGCGAGGCCGGCAGCGCCGTCCGCACCCAGCACGGCACCCTGCACCTGCCCGGCTTCGAGCTGCGCCTCGAGCCAGCGGTCACGGGACGCGGGTAACCCCATGCCGCCGCAGCCAGCCGCCGCCAACATCCAGCTCAGCGACCTGGGCGCGTACCAGCAGGCGGTCCGGGTCGTGCTCACCACCGACGTGATCACCGCGACCCGGCCGCGCCCGGGCATGCTCGAGGCGGTGCTCCGCTGGGCCGACCAGCTCAGCAAGGACCTGCGCGACCACCTCGGCTACACGCTGATCGCGACCACCCGCCAGGTCCGGCTGATCCGCCGGCTCGACGGCCTCGACCCGACCCAGACCACGATCTTCACCGCCAAGTCAGGCCGTCCCTTCGACCGCCGCCGACTCGCCTACCTGTGCCTCATCCTCGCCTCGTTCCAGCGCTCCCGGGTCGAGGTCAGCCTGGCCGACCTGGTCCGGGCGTTCACCCCGAGCGCGAACGCGATCGACGGCCTCGGCTTCAACCCGACCGTGTCCGCCCACAAGGCCGCCGTCGTCGACGTTCTCGACTGGCTGGCCGACCGGGGCGCGCTCCGGCTCTCTGACGGGTCGGCCGACGCGTGGTCGGCCGACACCGAACGCGGCGACGCCCTCTACGACATCGACCATGACATCTGCGCGGCGCTGTTCCGCCCCGCCCGCCCGGTCCAGCACCTGACCAGCGCGGCCGGCCTGCTCGACGCCACCTATGTGTCAGCCAAACGCGGCGCGCAGCGGGAGGCGGCCGCCCAGCGCGGCGCCCGCGCCCTGCTCGAGCATCCGGTCGTCTACTACGCGCAGCTCGAGCCCGAGGTCGCCGAGGCGCTCCGGCAGACCGGCGTGGCGGAGAACCTGGCCCGTCTCACCGGCCTCGCGGTCGAACGGCGGGCCGAGGGCGTGCTGCTGGCCGACGCGGGCGGCCGCTTCACCGACCGCCCGTTCCCCGGCCGCGGCGGCGCGGTCAACCGGGCGGCCGGCCTGCTGCTGGCCAAGATCGCCGATGTCCTCGAGGACCCGGACGAGACGCCGCTGCTCCTCCCGGTCCCGGCCGAGTCAGCCGACCAGCGCGACCTGCTGGAAAAGATCGACGCCGCGCTCCCGCTGGCCGGGGTGGTCACCGAGCTCGCCTGGTCCGCCCCGCTGGAAGAGGACGCCTACCCCGAGCAAGCGGATACGGTCGCGCACCCGGCTCACTCAGCCGCGACCAACTCAGACGCGAGCGGCCGGCCGCCCCTCGTTCCCTTCATCGCCGACAGCGGCCTGCGCGCCATGATCAACGACCTCTACGACGAGCTCGGCCCGGCCTCGTTCACGGTGACCTGGCAGCACGATCCGCGCGGGCTGCTGAACGCGGCGGTCGCGTTCCTGGCCGACCTGCGGCTGCTGCGCCGGGTCGAGGCCGGCGTGCTGGTGCTGCCGGCCGCGGCCCGATACCGGAACATCAAGGCCGCCCTCCCGGTCCGGCACGCCGAGGGCCAGCTCGCACTCGACCTGTTCGGCGGCGACATCAACGGCGACATCAGCGGAGACATCGGCGGTGAGAGCGACGATGACTGACCGATTCAAGCCGTCCCGGGCCGGCGTGATCAACATCTGGGACTACGTGGACGAGGAGTGGGCGTTCGCCGACGGCCGCCTCGCCCTGCGCGGTCACAACGGCTCGGGCAAGACCAAGGCACTGGAAGTCCTGTTCCCGTTCGTCCTCGACGGGATGGCCGACTCCCGCCGCCTCGACCCGTTCTCCGGCGAGAACCGGACGATGAAGTCCAACCTGCTGTTCCGCGGTCAGGAATCCGAATACGGCTATGTCTGGATGGAGTTCGCGCGCAGCAGGCAAGCGCAAGGAGCCGGCCGCGCCGCCGAGGCCAGTGCCGAAACCATCACGCTGATCATCGGCATGCGCGCCCATCGGAACACCGACGGCGTGCGGATGTCGTTCTTCGTCACCGGCAAGCGGGTCGGCGCGGACTTCGGGCTGCTGTCGGCGGACTCCCGCCCGCTGACCGAACGCCAGCTCCGCGCGGTCCTCGAGCCGGACGCCTGGCGGCGCACCGCGACCGAGTACCGGGACCTGGTCGACAACCGCCTCTTCGGCCTCGGCCGGGAGCGTTACGCTCAGCTCCTCGACCTGCTGCTGGCGCTGCGCCGCCCGCTGCTGGCCAAGGACCTGGACCCGGCCAAGGTCTCGGACACGCTGACCTCCGGCCTCTCCCCGGTCGATGACGACCTGGTCCAGCAGGCGGCCAGGGACTTCGAGAACCTCGCCGCCGTGCAGAAGCTGTTCGATGACCTGACCGCCGCCAACCGGGCCGTCGGCGAGTTCAGGACGCATTATGAGGCCTACCTCCGTTCGCACGTGAAGTTCGCCCTCGACCGGGTGCAGGCCCGGTCCGACGTCGCCGCCGATCACGCCGAGCGGCTGGCGGGGGCGGCCGCGGCCCGCCGCGACGCCGTCGCCGCGGAACGGGCGGCCGAGGGCGACCGGGAGGCCAGCCGGTCCGAGGGCGAGACGCTGCAGGGCCGCCTGGCCGGCCTCAAGAACTCGGAGGAGTACAAGGCCCAGGGCCGGATCGAGGACAAGCGCCGCGAGGTGGCCGCCCGCGCGGCCGAGGTGGCCCGCCAGCGTGACGGCCTCGACCGGGACCGCCGTCGGCTCGCGGACCAGACCGCCGCCGTCGGCAAGCTCGCCCACCGCGTCACCGGCAGCCGGGCCGAGGCGGACCGGATCGCCGCCGCCCTGGCCGACGCCGCCCAGCGCTCCGGCATCGCCGACGACGGCTTCGGCCCGGTCGACGCCGGCGACGAGCTCATCGCGACCGCCCGCGCCCGGGTGGCGGCCCGCCGCGACGACATCGGCGAGATCCGCCGCCTGCTCGACGCGATCCGCGACGCCAAGGCCAAACGCGCCTACGCCGAACAGGAGCTAGCCCGCAAGATCTCGGCCCACGAGCGCCAGCAATCCGAGACCGAGACCGCCGCCGCCCGCCTCGCGGCGGCCCGGGCCGAGGCGTCCGAGACCCTGACCGCCTGGTCGGCCCGCTGGGCACCCCCCTCCGACGCTCCCCGGGCAGCCGACGCTCCCCGCTCAGCCGACGCCCCCAGCTCGGCCCACGAAGCCCCCCTCCCCGGCGCCGGACTCGACCTGCCCGATCACCTGGTCACCGCGGCTGACATCGACGCCCTGGCGGAGGTGCTCGAGCGCACCGGCGAGCCGGGCGCGGCCAGCCTCGCGGAGGCGTACGACCGCTGCACCGCCGACCGGCAGGCCGCGACCATCACCGCCCAGGCCAACCTCGGCGCAGCGCTGCGCGAGGCCCGTCGGCGCCTGACGGACCTGCGCGCAGAGCGTGACGCCATCGCGGCCGAGCAGGACGACGCGCCTCCCGCCAGTGACCTGCGCCCGGCCACTCGCGACGCCCGTCCCGGCGCCCCGCTCTGGCAGCTCGTCCGGTTCGCCCCCGAGGTATCGGACGAGACCGCCGCCGCGATCGAGGGCGGCCTGTACGGCGCGGGCCTGCTCACCGCCTGGGTGCACCCAGATCCGGCGCTGACCAGAACCGCGCTCGATGCCGCCGAAGCCGACGGCTACCTCATCCCCACCGCCTCCGCGGCCGCCCCCGGTGCTAGCCCCGGTGCGGCCTCAGGCGGTGCCAGGACCCTCGCCGACGTCCTCATCGCCGAGGATCAAGAGCACGTCCCCGCCGACCTCATCGTCGCCGTGCTCCGCTCCATCACCCTCACTGACGACATCATGGCATCCGGGTCTGACATTCCGGCCCGCCCGGTTTCCCGCGGCGTCGACTACGTCTTCGGATATGCGCCCGAGCCGAGGGCCGCCCGTTCGGTGACCTCCGCCAGCCAGCCCGTCGTCACCACCAAGGCCCAGTTCAGCTACGGCGTCCACGTCGGCGCGCGGCCGAAGCCGGTTCCCGAGTACATCGGCGCGACCAACCG
>Ga0302326_10021163_pt1 | contig 13350 bp, 11 predicted proteins | sample Palsa_T0_3_FD_202264 | JGI IMG/M metagenome (GOLD analysis project Ga0302326, IMG submission 202264) | Peat permafrost microbial communities from Stordalen Mire near Abisko, Sweden - Palsa_T0_3 | ecosystem: Environmental > Terrestrial > Soil > Palsa > Peat permafrost | place: Sweden: Abisko... | reverse complement strand
AGGCGGCCGCAGAGGAGCTGCCAGTCCGCCTCGAGGGCTATGCGCCGCCAGACGATCGGCGGCTGGCGGTGCTCCGGGTCACCCCCGACCCGGGGGTGATAGAGGTCAACGTCCAGCCCGCCGCCAGCTGGCGCGAGGCGGTGGGGATCACCACCGGCCTCTATGAGGACGCCAGGGCCTGCCGTCTGGGGGCCGACAAGTTCATGATCGACGGGCGCCACACCGGCACGGGCGGCGGCGCGCACGTGGTGCTGGGGGGCGCCAGCCCGGACGACTCGCCTTTCCTGCGCCGGCCCGACCTGCTGAAGAGCCTGCTGCTCTACTGGCAGCGCCATCCGTCCCTCTCGTACCTGTTCTCCGGCCTCTTCGTCGGCCCCACCAGCCAGGCGCCGCGGGTGGACGAGGCCCGCCACGACGTCCTCTATGAACTGGACATCGCGCTGGCGATGATCCCGCCGCTGGACGCCGAGAACCCGCCGTCGCCGTGGCTGGTCGACCGCCTGCTGCGCAACCTGCTGACCGACGTCGCCGGCAACACCCATCGCACCGAGATCTGCATCGACAAACTCTATTCGCCGGAAGGCTCGGCCGGCCGCCTCGGCCTGCTGGAGTTCCGCGGCTTCGAGATGCCCCCCGACGCGCGGATGAACCTCGCCCAGCAGCTGCTGATCCGGGCGCTGGTCGCCTGGTTCTGGCGCGAGCCGCAGACCGGCGGCTGCGTGCGCTGGGGCACCGCGCTGCACGACCGCTTCATGCTGCCGCACTTCGTTTGGAGCGACTTCCAGGGCGTGCTCGCCGACCTGAAGCAGGCCGGCTATCCGCTGGACCCACGCTGGTACGAGGCCCAGCGCGCCTTCCGCTTCCCGGTGCACGGTCAGGTGCAGTACGGCGACGTCGGCCTGGAGCTGCGCCACGCCCTGGAGCCCTGGCACGTCATGGGCGAGGAGACCAGCGGCCAGGGCACCGTCCGGTTCGTGGATTCGTCGGTCGAGCGGCTGCAGGTGCTGGCCAGCGGCTTCAACCCGGACCGTTACACGGTCACCTGCAACGGTCGGGCCTTGCCGATGACGCCGACCGGGGTCTCGATGGAGGCCGTCGCCGGGGTCCGCTACAAGGCTTGGAGGCTGCCCAGCGGCCTGCACCCCACGATCCCGGTCCACGCGCCGCTGACCTTCGACCTCATCGATCGCTGGAACGAGCGTTCGCTGGGCGGCTGCGTCTACCACGTCGCCCATCCCGGCGGGCGCAACTATGATACCTTCCCGGTCAATTCCTACGAGGCGCAGGCGCGCCGCAATGCGCGCTTCGAGGGGCAAGGCCACACGCCAGGCGCGGTGCAGCCGCCGGCGCTCGAGGCCAGGGGAGAGTTTCCGATGACCCTCGACCTGAGGACTGGCAGTGGCCCCGCCTGACCCGGCCAGCGCCGCGCGCCGGCGCGACAATCTCGGCTCGACCGAGGCGGCGCGGCTGTCGGACTGGCTGCGCAACTACCGGCCCCTGCCGGGCGCGCCGGACGAGCTGTTCGACGCCACCGGGCGGCCGCGCGACTATTGGCTGAGCTTCCTCGGCGACTTCGCCGAGTACGCCGAGGACGACTTCAAGAGCCGCTTCAGCCTCGCGGCCCGCTACATCCGCGACACCGGCGTCTCCTATCGCATCTACGGCGAGGAAAACGAACGCAGCTGGCCGCTGAACCCGCTGCCGCTGCTGCTCGGTGAGGCTGAGTGGGCTCAGATCGCCGCCGGGGTCGAGCAGCGCGCCAACCTGATGGAGGCGCTGCTGCGGGACTTCTATGGCCCCGCCTCGTTGGTGGCGGACGGCGCGCTGCCGGCGGCGGTGCTGACCGGCAGCTCCGAGTTCCTGCGGCCGATCCGCGGCATCGAGCCGCCCGGCGGCCGCTACCTGCAGCTCTACGCCGCCGACCTGGGGCGCGGCCCGGACGGACGCTGGTGGGTGCTGGACGATCGCACCCAGGCCCCCTCGGGCGCCGGCTATGCGTTGGAGAACCGCCTGGTGCTCTCGCGCGCCTTCCCCAATCTCTACAACGCCATGAACGTGCAACGCCTGGCGCCGTTCTTTGACGAGCTGCGCAAGGGCCTCACCGCCAGCGCCGAGCGCAGCGACCCGCGCATCTGCCTGCTCACCCCCGGACCGTTTAGCGAGACCTACTTCGAGCAGGCGCACCTCGCCCGCTACCTCGGCTTCCTGCTGGTCGAGGGCGACGACCTGGTGGTGCGCGACGGGCGCGTCTACATCCGCACCATCGCCGGCCTGCGGCGCGCCGACGTGATTTTCCGCCGCGTGGACTCCGACTTCGTCGATCCGCTGGAGCTAAACGGCGCGTCGCGGCTGGGCGCGCCCGGCCTGATCGAGGCGATCCGCAGCGGCGGCGTCGCGGTGCTCAACATGCCGGGCTCGGGGGTGCTGGAATCGAAGGCGCTGCTGGGCTTCCTGCCGGTGCTCTGCCGGCGGCTGCTCGGCGAGGAGCTGAAGATGCCCCACGTCGCCACCTGGTGGTGCGGCCAGCCGGCGGAACGGGCGCTGGTGGAGGGCGATCTCGACGATCTGGCCATCGCGCCGGCCTTCAACGGGCTGGGCGCGGACGGCCGCTCGTCGAAGCCGCGGCTGATGGCCGACCTCACCGACGCCGAGCGCAAGGCCTTCCTGGTCCGCTTCAACGACCGGCCGGGCGACTTCGTGGGCCAGGAGGTGGTGCGGCTCTCGACCACGCCGGTGCTGCGCGACACCCGCCTGGCGCCCGCGCCCTTCGTGCTGCGGGTCTACGCTACGGCGACGCCCAACGGCATGCGCATCATGTCGGGCGGTTTCTGCCGCACCGCCGAGCATCCGGACGTTCGGGCGGTCTCGATGGGGGATAACGCCCGCACCGCCGACGTCTGGGTGATCGCCGACCAGCTGGTGGAGCGGATGACCCTGCTGGCCAGCAAGGAGGACGTGCAGGTGCGGCGGGTGCTCGGCCACCTGCCCAGCCGCGCCGCCGACAACCTGTTCTGGCTCGGCCGCTACCTGGAGCGCGCCGAGGCGACCCTGCGCCTGGTGCGCAGCCTCTGCACCAGCCTGATGGACTCCGAGGCGGCCCTGCACGGCGCCGGCGAGACCCTGACCCGCCTGCAGCAGCTGCTGATCGCCTGGGGCGCGCTCGATGAGGAGGACCTGGGCCGCAAGGCGATCGACGTGGCCGCAGAGGCGCTGAACAATCGGGAGGCCCTCGGGTCGGTGATCACCCTGGTCCGGGCGGCCCGCCGGACCGCCGCCAGCATGCGCGAGCGACTCTCCGCCGACTTCTGGACGCTGCTGCTCAACCTGGAGAACCGCCTGCTGGAGCGACTGCCGCACGAGCGCTCGGAGGCCGAAGCCCTGCAGCAGGTCGAGACCGCCCTGCAGATCCTCGCCGCGCTGGCGGGCCTGGCGCAGGAGAACATGAACCGCGGCGCGGGCTGGCGCTTCCTGGACATGGGCCGGCGGATCGAGCGGGGCATCAACACCTGCCGCTTCACCCGCACCGTCGCCGGCGGCGAGGCCACCATCGACGATCTCGATCTGCTGCTCGACCTGGCCGACAGCCAGATCACCTATCGGGCCCGTTACCTGGTCGGCCTGGCGCTGACGCCGGTGCTGGACATGGTGATGCTGGATCCCTTCAACACCCGCTCGGCCGCCTTCCAGGTGTTCGCCGTGAAGGATCACCTGGCGGCGCTGCCGCGGCTGCTGGAGGACGGGATGCTGGAAGCGCCCAGCCGCATCCTGCTGCCGCTGGCGACTCTGGCCGAGACCGCGGATGCCGCCGACTTAGATTTCGACGCCATCCTGGCCTTCGAGCAGACCCTGATGCGGCTGTCGGATGCGGTGGCGGACCGCTACTTCCTGCAAGGCGCCAACGCCGTGCCCACCGTCAAGCTCACCTCGCTCGCGTGATCTACGGCGTCCGCCACCGAACCACCTACAGCTACGAGGCCCCGGTCGCCTTCGCCCGCTGCGTGCTGCGGCTGACGCCACAGGACTCAGCTATCCAGACCCTCGAGCACATCGCCATCACGGTGACGCCGGAGCCCTCGCGCATCGACGACCGGACCGATCCTTTCACGGATGGAAGCGTGATCCTGCTCATCGACAAGATGCACCGCAAGCTGATCATCGAAGCCAACTCCGTGGTCGACGTGCACGCGTCGCCGGTGGAGCGGGCGTTCGACGCTCCGCCCTGGGAGGCGGTGCGCGCCGCGAGCTTCCAGAGCCGCGACCTGGGCCCTGCGAGCCCGGCGACCTTCCTCTACCCGACAGCCCGCACACCGATGGCCCCGGCGATCACCGACTACGCCCGCGCCAGCTTCCACACCGGTCGGCCGATCGTCGAGGCCGCCGCCGAGCTGATGGGCCGCATTCGCGCCGACTTCACCTACGATCCAAAGGCCACCGACGCCTACACCTCGCCGCCGGAAGCGTTCGGCGCCCGGTCCGGCGTCTGCCAGGACTTCGCCAACATCATGATCTGCGGCCTGCGGGGCCTGGGTCTGCCGGCCGCCTATGTCGCCGGCTACCTGCGCACCACTCCGCCCCCGGGGCGCCCGCGGCTGGCCGGCGCCGACGCCACCCACGCCTGGGTGCGGCTCTGGTGCGGCGCCGAGCGGGGCTGGATCGGCCTCGATCCCACCAACGCCATCTACGCCCAGAACGACCACATCACCCTGACGGTCGGCCGCGACGCCGCCGACACCTCTCCCATCGACGGTGTCCTGCTGGGCTCAGGGGACCAGGCGCTGAAGGTGGAAGTGGACGTGATCCCGCAGGACGCCGATTTGCGGGCGCCGCTCGCATCGTGACCGCGGCGGGATCGGGGTGGCCTCAAATTCAGCCCATTCGCCTATCACGTTCGCCCTGACGGCTGCGGGCCTTAGGGGCGGCGTTGGATCGGCCACTGCGGAAGCTGCAGGGAGCGAAAGCTCGACGACGCCTGGCAGCGGCCGTTGCGGCGATCGGCTTGCACATCCTGCTCGTGCTGGCGCTGATCAGCCAGACGCCGCTTGCGCCCGCCGCATCCCCGGCGAACGTCATCGACCTGCAGCTGCCGGCGAAGCCAATACCCCCGCGCGCCGCCGAGCCGCCGCCGCAAGGGATGAACAGGCGGGCATTGACCGCGCCGCCCACGAGAGCCCCCGCGCCGCCGCTGAACCTTGTCGCGAGTCCGCCCTCGGCCAACCCCAGCCTGCCAGCGCCGATCCCTGACGACGAGCGCCTGCGGCGCGCCCTCAACGCCGCCCTCGGTTGCGACCTCCCCGGGGGGCCAAGCCCGGATGATCGCCTCCACTGCGCGGAGCGTTTTGCGACAGCCGGCGGTCCGCCGACGCGGTCATTCGACATCGATCCGGCTCAGCGCGCCGACTTCGACGCCAGCGCCGAGCGCGCGCGCTGGTGGCAGAAGCCGTTCCTCGCGACAGACGCGAAGAACGGCTGTCGCCCGAAGGTCACCAACCAGCAGGCCGGCATACCGGGCGGCAGGGGCGCCATCTCCGACTGGCGCGTCTCGATGGGCTGCGCGGTGGCGTTCTGAGCCGGTGTCGGCAGCTGCGAGGCCGCAGGGCGGCGGTCTCCCCCCCAGCCCCACGAACCGGGAAGCGGGACGCGACAGTGGAAGGTCAGCCGCCTGCCTGGGCGGGCGTCTGGCCGCCGCTGGGGACGATCGAGGCCGAGATGCTGGTTCCGGGGTCGTTCTGGTCGGGGGTGAAGGTCATCAGCACGGTGACCGACTTGCCGCAGGCCGAGCCGGTCCAGAGCTCCTGCCAGGGGCTGCCGGCGCCGGTCGGGCGCTGGGAGAGCTGGGCGCGACCCATCCGCACCGAGCCCTGCGCGGCGGCGTCCGTGGAGCACCCGGCGCCGGCGACGATCGCGCCGGAGGCGATCGGCAATGCGTCGTGCTGGAGCTGGGGGCCGGTGAGGGAGTCGCCGTCGAGGAGGCGCGCGTCCATCCAGGGGCCGGTGGTCAGGCGGAAGACCAGGAAGTTGAGCTGGTCGGCGCGGCCGCAGCCTTGCACCTGCAGGTGCTCGACGCCGCTGATGTTGATGAAGACGCCAGGCGGCGGCGCGGTCACGATCGGCGGGCTGGCGTCCGAGACGCCCAGCGAGGCGACGGTGGCGGCGGCGCACGGCGCGCCGGTCTCCTGCTGCTCGGCCGCGATCGCCTGCGACGCCAGCCACTGGCTGTAGGCGGTCGGGTCGGCGCCGGCGAACGCCGCGGGCCGCGGGCCGAGGTTGGCCACCGTGGCCGGCTGGGCCGGCGCGGCCGGCTGCGGCGGGCCGTTGGCCGGCGCGGGGGAAGACGGCGTGCACGCCGCCGTCGAGATCATCGCGGCCGTCATCAGGGCGATCGGTCGTGAACGCATCAGGCGCCCCTGAGGTTGGGCTGAACGAATACGTTGTTGCGCCGGCTTGAGCAACGCGGGGGACCTCGTGTCGCGCCGACCCCGCTGGGGAACGCCGCGAGAATCCCGGGGGCCTGCGACCGGCTGCTGACCACGCAGCTTGACCGCCGCGCCCTGCGGAAACACCATCTGCCGTATGGCGCGGTCACGGCCCGGCATCAGGATCGGCGGAGTCCATCACTTGGCGGCCGTCGCGGCGGCGGCCTGGCTCTGCGCGCCCCACCCCGTCGCCGCCGATCCGGCGCCGCCCGGACCCAGTTTCGACTGCGCCCGCGCCCAGGGCCTGGTGGAGACGACGATCTGCGGCGACCCCGACCTGGTCGCCGCCGACCGTACGACGGCCCAGCTGTTCGCGCTGGTTCGGACCGACGCGCTCGGGGTCGGTCCGAGCGCGGAGCCGGACGCGCAGCGCAAGTGGCTGGCCGAACGCGACAAGATGTGCGCGGCCAAGGCCCCCAGCGAGATCAACGCCTGCCTGAGACAGGCGTTCGACGCCCGCCTCAGCCTGCTCGCGGTGGCGGCGTTGATCCGGGCGCCGGACCCGGCGCTGGGAGAGCTGCGCCGCCAGGATCCGGATCACGCGCCGCTCTACGAGGCGCTCTGGCGGATGGCGACCATGCCCGCCGGCGCGGCCCGGACCGATGCGGTGGCGGCGCTGATCGGTCCGATGTTCGAGCAGGTCCGGACAGCCGGAAAGCAGAGCGATGACCCGGACCACGGGGGCGGCCCGATCACGGCGGCGATGCTCGGATCGGTGAGGACCGCGCGCGACGCGGCCGGGACGGTGAAGGACTTCGATCTGTTCTTCGACCTCACCGGCATCGTCGACACCATCGGGCCGGCGTACATCACCTGCGAGGCCATCGTGCGCCAGCCAGAGCTGATCGATGCGGTCGGCGTATCGTTCGGCAGCCAGCGGCAGGACGGGCTCGGCGTCACCGACTGCGACGACGAGCTGCCTGCGCCGCCGCAGTTCGCCGCCTTCGCCGCCGCCGCCATCGACGCGGCCACGGGTTCGCCGCGCTGCACCGTGGCCCGCCGCGCCGCCGCCGTTCCCGCGTACCAGAGATTCCTGCTCGTCGTGCAGCTCGACCGCCAGGGACCGCAGTTGCCGCCGAACCGGAGTGTGACGCGGGGCGCCGCGGCCTTCGCCGAGGCCCACGCCGCAGAGGAGCGCGCTGCCGAAGCCGACCTCGCCGCTTACTATGCCCGCGAGCTGAACCGGCCGGATGCCGCCGGCGCGGCGCACGCGGCGATCGGTCAGGTGGTCGATCGGGCGTTCGCGGCCTGCCCCTGACGCGGGTCGGGAACGAACGCGATGCTAGACTAGTAGGGCTCATGGGCCTGCCAGATTTGGTTGGGCTGGCTGTCGCATGACACAAGGTCGATGGCGCTGACGTCGCCGCCGGCGGTGACCTCGCCGGCGCGCCCCATCTTCCGCGCCCGCGGCCTTAAGCCGGCAGCACCGGGAAACTGAGGCCCTGCGCGGCCTCGAGCGCGGCGGAGGCCTGCAGCACCAGGTCGTCGCGGTAGTGGGCGGCCACGATCTGCAGGCCCGCCGGCAGGCCAGACGCGCCGGGGCTCAGCGGCGTGGTGATCGCCGGATGGCGGGTGAGATTGAAGAGGGCGGTGTTGGCCCAGCCGTAGTTGGGCTGGCCGTCCGCCCCGGTCGGAAACGGCTGACCGACCGGGAACGGGAGCACGTTGAGCGTCGGCGTGATCACCAGGTCGTAGTCGGTGAAGAGCAGATTCCACGCCGTCGACAGCTCCCGGCGCGCCACCATGGCGTCCACCAGGGTCTGCACCGTGTATTGCGCCCCGACGCTGGCGTTGAAGAGCAGCAGGGGGTCGAACAGGGCGTGCTTCTCGGCCGGATAGAGCTGCAGCAGCCGCTGCAGGGCCGAGAACCAGTGAACGACGAAGATCTGCCCGGCGTCGGCGCTCTGCGGCGGCGGAGAGATCGGCGTCACCACTGCGCCGAGGTCTTCCAAGATCCTGGCCGCGGCGCTCACCCGCGCCTCGATCTCGGGATCCAGGAACCCGTCGGCGAGCTTCATCACCAGGCCGATCTTTAGGCCCTTCACGCCCGCATCCAGCCCGGCGGTGTGGTCCTTGTCCTCCGGCATGGCGGGGAAGGGGTCGCGCGGATCGGGGCGCGACAGCTGGTTCAGCATCAGGGCGCAGTCGAGGATGGTGCGGGTCATCGGGCCGGTGTTGGCGAGGTCGCCGTGCATCGAGGCCGGCCACGCCGGGATGCGCCCATAGGTAGCTTTCAGGCCTATGAGGCCGGTGAAGGCCGAGGGGATGCGCACCGAGCCGCCGCCGTCGGTGCCGATGGCCAGCGGCCCCAGCCCTGCCGCCACCGCCGCGCCCGAGCCTCCGGACGAGCCGCCGGGGGTCAGGTCCAGGTTCCACGGGTTGCGGGTGATCCCGTGCAGCGGCGAGTCGGTGACACCCTTGAAGCCGTACTCCGGGCTGGTGTTCTGGGCGTAGACCACGGCGCCGGCTTCGCGCAGCCGCGCCACGGCCGGCGCGTCCTCGGCAGCCGGGGTCTTGTCGGTCAAGAGGCTCGCCATGGTGTGCGGCCAGCCTTTCGTGCGCACCAGCTCCTTGATCGAGACCGGGACGCCGTCCAGCGGCGAGAGCGGCTCGCCGCGTCGCCAGCGCGCCTCCGAGGCCCGCGCCGCCGCCAGGGCCGCGTCGGCGTCGATCAGGGTGAGCGCATTGATACGGGGATTGACTGCGTCGGCGCGGGCCAGGATCGCGGTCATGGCCTCCACCGGCGAGGCGGATTTGGCGGCGTAGAGCGCCGAGAGCTCAGCGGCGCTGGCCTGGGTCAGGTCGGTGGTCATGCGGCCACGGCCTCGTCCGCCAGCAGGCCCATCAGGCGCCCGCGGATGATCTGGGTCGCCTCGGCCATGGTGCGCTCGATCAGCTCCCGGCAGGTCGGGATGTCGTGGATCAGGCCCACCACCATGCCGCAGGACCAGGCCCCCGCGTCCATCTCGCCCTCGGTCATCACCCGCGGATAGACCCCGCCCACTTCCTCGATGATGTCCTCGAACTTCAGGCCGGCGCCCGCCTCGCGCTCCTTGACGATCAGCCGCTCGACGGCGGCGTTGGTCAGCACCCGCTCGGTGTTGCGAAGGCTGCGCATGATCAGCCGCGTATCCAGCTCGCTGGCCGCCACGATGGCGCGCTTGACGTTGTCGTGCACCGGCGCCTCCCGGGTGGCGATGAAGCGGGTGCCCAGGTTGACGCCGTCAGCGCCCAGCGCCAGGGCCGCCGCCAGCGAGCGTCCGTTCGCCATGCCGCCCGACGCCACGAAGGGGATGGTCAGTTCCTCGGCGGCGCGGTTCAGCAGGATGAAGTTGGGCACGTCGTCCTCGCCCGGATGGCCGCCGCACTCGAAGCCGTCGACGCTGATGGCGTCGCAGCCGATCGACTCGGCCTTCAGCGAGTGGCGCACCGAGGTGCACTTATGGATCACCTTGATCCCGTGCGTCTTCAGCGCCGGCAGGAAGCGCTGCGGGTTGTTACCGGCGGTCTCGACGATCTTCACCCCGCCCTCGATGATCGCCTGGATGTAGGCCGGATAGTCGGGCGGGTTGATCGAGGGCAGGAAAGTCAGGTTCACCCCGAACGGCTGGTCGGTCATGCCGCGGCAGCGGCGGATCTCGCTGGCCAGGTCCGCCGGCGTGCGCTGGGTGAGGCCGGTGATGATGCCAAGGCCCCCGGCGTTGGAGACCGCAGCGGCCATCTCGGCCAGGCCGACGAAGTGCATGCCGCCCTGGATGATCGGATGGCGGATGCCGAACAGCTCGGTGATGCGGGTCTTCATGGGGGTCTTCCTGGGCGGCGGCTAAGGTCCAGCTTCAACCTTTAAGCCATCCGCGGGCCGGCGAGAAACGTCGGTTCGAGACCGCTTGAGGCGCGCCGACCGCCGACCTGGTCGCCAAGGACGGCCGGCTTTCCTTCACCGCGCCCACGCTGGAGGCGGCGTTCCAGGGGAGGTGGGACAGCGCCAGCGGACGCTGGCAGGGGACCTGGTTCCACCGCGGCGTCGGCGCCTGGTACGACGACGATCGCCAATGGCCGCTGCAGCTGGTGGCCGCATCCTATCCCAGGACCCCCGTCGTAGCGGGCCTTGACGGCGACTGGGCAGGCGTCTCGGAGGGCGCGACCAAGATCCCCTACAGACTCCACATCCGCACGGACGCTAACGGAACCACGGGGACGTTCGACAGCCCCGATCTCGGCGTCGAGGGCTTTCGCTTGAGCGGCCTGCATCGCTGGGACCGGCGGGTCACTTTCAACATCAATCCCCTGGGCATGTTCTTCATCGGCGCCTTGGCGCCCGACGGCAGCCTCAGCGGCCAGCTGTGCCAGGACGGAGTCTTCAGTGGCCGCATCGAGTTCGCCCGGGGCGCAGCGGCCGGCCCGTCCGCCGCGCCGCCGCCACCGCCTCTGGCGCGACAACTGCCGGCGCCTGCGGCCGTGGACGCGGCGCGCCTGGCGGCGGACGCCGGCGTCTGTGATCTGTCCGACATGGGCACGCCGGAGATGGTGATCACCGCGCGGGACGGCCGCCTCTTCGCCCGGATCGTCAATCCGGGCATGGGCTACATATTCGATCCCAGGGAGGTCGAGCTCGTGCCGGCCAGCGCCACACGGTTCCTCTGGAAGGAGTCCAACGTCGAGGCGGAGTTCGCCGAGCCGGTGGACGGCCGCGCGCCTTACGCCGTCGTCCACGCGCTCGGCCGCTACGCCGTCGCCCAGCGCGCCAGCAAGGGGTGAGCCGGTTGGCGCCCGCGGCCGGCGGCCCCGTCGTCAACGCCGGCGCAGCATCCGCACCAGGGTCGGGCGCACCACCAGGCCGAAGAGATCGAGGATGGCGTGGGCGGCCATGGCGGCGATCAGGCTGCCGCTCGCCAGGTAGAGCGCGCTGAGCGCCAGGCCGAGAAACCCGGTCGCCAGCACCCCCGTCCAGCCCTGGTAGATGTGGACGAAGCCGAAGACGGCCGCCGCCACGGCGAAGGCGACGACCAGATTGCCGGTCAAGAGCGCGAGCAGCAGCGGCAGCGTGAGGCGGAAGAACAGCTCCTCGCTGACCCCGGCGTTGAGCGAGATGACCGCTGCCCAGAGGCTCTCGGCGCCGTTGCGCGGCATCAGCGCGTCGATGTCGCCGACCTGAAGCGGGGACGCCTTGCCGGCGCCGCGCTGGGCCATCACCGCGGCCAGCGCCGCCCCACCGACCATGCCGCCGACGACCGCGCCCAGCACGATCGGCCCGATCTCGCCCAAGGGAAAGGCGGCGCGGGCCTTGGCGGCCAGGGGCGCGAACTCGGCCGGCAGCGCCAGGACGGCGCTGAGGCGGCCCATCGCCGCGAGGCAGACGAGGCTGCCGCCGGCGAACAGCGCGAACGCCTTGAGCGTCCAGCGCCGGTAGCTGCGCTGGCGATCGGCGGTCTCGGTCAGTTGCTTGAACGCGGCGTACTCGGCGACGTCGCGCCAGGTGTACCAGGCGAGCGCCGCGAGGCAGGCGAGGAGCAAAGCGGCGGGCAGCATCGGCATGGCGGCGCGATAGCATGCGCGGCGCGCCTGGCCCACGGCGGGCGCTTGTCGCGTGCGGCCGCCGCTGCTACATCAGCCGCCCTAGCGGCGAATGAGCCGAACGCGCCGGCGGGCAGATTGCTCTCCGGCGCTTTTGGTCATTGTCCGTCGCGCCTAGGAGTGTAGCTCAGCTGGTAGAGCATCGGTCTCCAAAACCGAGGGCCGTGGGTTCGAGTCCCTCCACTCCTGCCACTATATGAAGCGGCGAGGCTGGTCCGGTGGACGGGCGGGCGACGCAAACGGAAGGTTAGACGACGCGTTCCATGGCCAAGGATCAAGGCGCCATCCCCACCACCATCCGGCCGCGCGGCGCCGCCCGCGCCGCCCCCGTGTCCGACGGACCACCGAAGAAGCGCACCACCATCGTGCAGTTCTTCCGCGAGGTCCGCGCCGAGGCCCGCAAGGTCACCTGGACCACCTGGAAGGAGACCTGGATCACCTCGGTGATGGTGGGGATCATGGTGGTGGTGGCGGCGCTGTTCTTCTTCGGCATCGACGCCGGCTTCTCGTTCGCGATGAACTGGGTGCTGAAGCTGGGGAACCTCGGATCATGAGCGAAGCGGCGACCCAGCACTCAGACCCGCGCCACAAGTGGTACATCGTCCACGCCTACTCGAACTTCGAGAAGAAGGTGGCCGAGAGCATCCGCGAGCAGGCTCACACGCAGGGCCTCGACGACGCCTTCTCCGAGATCCTGGTCCCCACCGAGGACGTCGTCGAGATCCGCCGCGGCCGCAAGGTCAACGCCGAGCGCAAGTTCTTCCCCGGCTACGTGCTGGTGAAGATGGACATGACCGACGAGGCCTACCACCTGGTCAAGAACACCCCGAAGGTGACCGGCTTCCTGGGCAGCGGCCTGAAGCCGATGCCGGTCTCCGAGCGCGAAGTGGCGCGGATCATCGGCGCCATCGAGGAGGGCGTCGAGCGACCCAAGCCCACCATCCAGTTCGAGATCGGCGAGACCGTCCGGGTCACCGACGGCCCCTTCGCCAGCTTCAACGGCTCGGTGGAGCAGGTCGACGAGGAACGCGCCCGCCTGCGCGTCACCGTCTCCATCTTCGGCCGCGCCACCCCGGTGGAGCTCGAGTACGCCCAGGTCGAGAAGGTGAGCTAACCTCTCCTCACCCGCCCGAAGAGGCGGGGGAGGGGGACCGTGAAGCCACCTTCCAACCAGGATCTGCCGCCGCGCCCCCTCCGTCGCGCTTCGCGCGCCACCTCCCCCGCTGCGCGGTTGAGGAGCGGTTACGGCCGCCACAGCCAGCGCAGGGCGTCGGCGAAGACGGCGCCTCCGTGGCGCAGGTTG
>Ga0302326_10021160_pt1 | contig 13350 bp, 10 predicted proteins | sample Palsa_T0_3_FD_202264 | JGI IMG/M metagenome (GOLD analysis project Ga0302326, IMG submission 202264) | Peat permafrost microbial communities from Stordalen Mire near Abisko, Sweden - Palsa_T0_3 | ecosystem: Environmental > Terrestrial > Soil > Palsa > Peat permafrost | place: Sweden: Abisko... | reverse complement strand
AGGAACTCGCCGTCGAGCTTGACCGGACTCCGGACCAGATCGAGGAGCTGCTGCGTACCAGCCGCCAGCCGATCAGCCTGGACTCCACCATCGGCGAGGACGGCGAGACCAGCATCGGCGACCTCATCGAGGACGTCGACGCGCCCGAGGCCTCCGAGCTTGTTGATCGTCAGCTGATGGCGGAGCAACTGCGTTCGGCCCTCGACGCGCTGACGCCGCGCGAAGCGACGATCATGGCGATGCGGTTCGGGCTGTACGACGGCAACCCGCACACGCTGGACGAGATCGGCCGCGCGCTTGGCCTGACCCGCGAGCGGATCAGGCAGCTCGAGAAGCAGTCGCTGTCCAAGCTGCGTCACCCAAGCCGCGCTCAGCCGCTGCTCGACTTCGCGGTCTAGCTACTCCCGTTCGCCTCCCGACCCATGTGCCGGGCCCGACCTCCCGCCGGGCCCGGCATTGGACTGTCCGGACCCGGTGACGCCCGTCGGCGCAGGGGGAAGACGGCCGGGCGTAATGTCGCTCTATGAGTACTTCCACGGCTAGACGGCGAGTTCTGCGTGTTCCGGTATCCGGTGCTGCGGATTACCGGGCCGATCTGCTCGCGGTGGAGGAGCCGCTCGAGATCCGGGTGGACGGCGAGCCGCTGATGGTGACGATGCGTACCCCCGGGGACGACATCGACCTGGCCGCCGGGTTCTTGTTCACCGAGGGCCTGCTGACCAGCCTCGGTGACGTGCGCGAGATCCGGATGTGCGACGAGAACGTGGCCGCGGTGACCGTCGCGGACGACGGCGGGCTGCTCAAGGCCCGCATCAACGGGGCTGACGGGTTCCAGTCGCCGGCCAGGAACTTTCTCGCCACCAGCGCGTGCGGGGTGTGCGGCAAGGACAGCATCGAAGCGATCCGGGTCCGGTCTGCCTTCGACGTGTCCGCCGATCCGGTCCGGGTATCCCCCGCCGTGCTGGCCGGCCTGCCCGACCGGCTCAGGGACGCGCAGCGGGTCTTCAGCCGTACCGGCGGCCTGCACGCGGCCGGCCTGTTCACCCCGGACGGCACGCTGCTGGTGCTGCGAGAGGACGTCGGCCGTCACAACGCGGTGGACAAGGTAGCCGGCTGGGCCCTGCGCTCCGGCCTGGTCCCGCTGACCGGGCACGTCTTGCTGGTCAGCGGGCGGACCTCATTCGAGCTCGCCCAGAAGTCGCTCATGCTCGGGCTTCCGGTGCTGGCGGCGGTGTCCGCGCCGTCTTCGCTGGCGGTGTCCCTGGCCGAGGAGGGCGGCATGACCCTGATCGGCTTCCTGCGTGGCAGCACGATGAACGTGTACGCCGGCCAGCAGCGAGTAATCACCGAGGACGCTGCCGCAGCGGTCGGCTAGCTCGCAGGCGCCCGGGGCCGCTAGTCCTCCGGCGCCGCGACCTGGTAGAGGTCGACGCCCTCGGCGGACATCTCGCGGGTCAGCTGACCGCGGACCGTGAGCACCTCCAGGTGCGCGGCGGTCTCGTTGATGGCCAGGATCTGGCTGAACAGGTCAAGGTCGCCGAACGGGCTCTGCCGCCTGGTCCATTTGATCGCCTTCGCCGCTTCGTACGGGGTGGCGTGACCGGCCCGCACGGCGCTGAATGTCTCCGCCAGTCGGGTTTCATGGTGGGCGAGAAGCTCGTTCACGCGGGCATGGGTGCTGGCGGTGACCGGGCCGTGAGCGGGCAGCAGCCGGGCATCGGGCAGCGCGAGGGTCCGTCCGAGCGAGCTGAGATAGTCGCCCAGGGCCATCCGGTTGCCCGCGGCCTCGAAACCGATCGAGGGAGTGATCAGCGGGAGCACGTGGTCACCCGCGAACATGAGCTGGGCCGCGGCGTCGTGAAAAACGATGTGGCCGCGGGTATGACCAGGAGTGTGAACCGCCCGCAGCGTCCGGGTCCGCAGCTCGAGGTCGGCTCCGTCGGCCAGCCAGCGATCGGGATCCTCCCAGTCGACGTGCGCCGGGGGCTGCCGGTTCGCCGCCGCCAGGCTGGCCTCTAGCTCCGCCGCGCCCAGCCTGCGCAAGCTGTCGAAACCGAAGAACCTCTCCCGGCTGCCGTTACCGTTCAGCAGGTCCCTGATCGAGATCAGGTTCTCGCGCTCGCCCTCGCCCAGCGAGATCAGGCTGTGAAACGTGCGCCGCAGCTCGACGGCGAGGGAGTAGTGGTCGATGTGAATATGGGTCACGAAGAAGTTGCGGACGTCACCCAGCTCGTAGCCGATCTGCCGCAGCGCCGCCGTGAGCCGGTCCCTGGCCGGGACCAGCGCGATCCCGGCGTCGATCAGGTCGACTCCGCCGGGATCGGTGATCGCGTAGACGTTGACCGCCTTCAGCCCGTCCATGGGCAGCGGCAGCGGGATCCGGTACACACCGCCGCCGAGATCCTCGACGTCAGGCTCGATCCAGGCGTACCTATCCGCCGCGGCATGGCTCATCGTGTCGCTGATCCTTCCCTGCCCGCGTACCCAGAGCCCTCCGCGGGCCTGGAGCTACCGTTAAGTAACTCTAGCGGAGCGGTCGCGGCCCGCGACGCGGCAGGCTGAAGGGGGAGTTATGGCGCTCGCCGGGTGGCGGGGCGGGGACCGGCCGCCCCGCCACCGGCTAGAACGACCCGATTACAGCTGGGTGGTGACCGCCTTGACCTCGGTGTAGGCCTCGAGCACTTCATGGCCCATCTCGCGACCCCAGCCGGACTGCTTGTACCCGCCGAACGGGAGCGATGCGTCAAATACGTTGTAGCAGTTGATCCAGACCGTCCCGGCCCGGATCTTCTTGGCCAGCGCATGGGCCTTGGAGATGTCGCGGGTCCAGATGCCGGCGCCGAGCCCGTACTCGGAGTCGTTGGCGGCCGCGGCTATCTCGTCCAGGTCGCTGAACGGGGCGGCGACCACGACCGGGCCGAAGATCTCCTCGCGGACGACCTTCATGTCGGGCCGGGTGTTGGTCAGGACGGTCGGCTCGACGAAGTAACCACGGTCACCGTAGCGCCCGCCGCCCGTCAAGGCGGTAGCGCCCTGTTCCTTGCCGGATTCCAGGTAGCCGGTAACCCGGCGCAGTTGCTCGTCGGAGACCAGCGGCCCCATCTGCGTCCCGGCCTCCATGCCCGGACCGAGCTTGATGCCCTTGGCGATCTCGGCGACGCCGTTTACCACCTCATCGAACCGGTCCTCCTGCACGAACAGCCGCGAGCCCGCCACGCAGCACTGACCGTGGTTGAAGAAAATCGCGTTGGCCGCGCCCTCGACCGCGCCCGGCTCGGCGTCGTCGAACACGATGTTGGGGCTCTTGCCGCCGAGTTCCAGCGAGACCTTTTTCAGGTTCCCCGCGGCGGCCTGCACGATCAGCCTGCCGACTTCGGTCGAGCCGGTGAAGGCGACCTTGTCGACGTCGGGATGGGCGGCCAGCGCCGCGCCCGCGGTCTCGCCGAAGCCGGTGACGACGTTCACCACCCCCTCAGGCACTCCGGCCTCGGCGATGAGCCCGGCCAGGCGCAGCGCGGTCAGCGGGGTCTGCTCGGCCGGCTTGAGCACCACGGTGTTGCCCGTGGTCAGCGCCGGACCCAGCTTCCACGCCGCCATGAGCAGCGGGAAGTTCCACGGGATGATCTGGCCGACAACGCCGACCGGCTCCCGCAGCGTGTAGGAGTGGAAGTTCGCGCCGGGCATGTAGGGCACCGAGATGTTAATCGTGTTGCCCTCGATCTTGGTGGCCCAGCCGGCCATGTAGTGGAACAGGTCCGCGGCCAGCGGCACATCAGCGCCCCGCGCGACCGCGACCGGCTTGCCGTTATCCAGCGACTCCAGCTGGGCCAGTTCGTCGGCGTGATCCAGGATCAGGTCACCGATCCGCCAGATGATCCGGCCTCGCTCCGACGGGGTCAGTCTGCCCCATGGCCCGTCGTCGAAGGCTCCGCGCGCGGCGCGGACCGCCCGGTTGATGTCCTCGGCGTCGCCCTCGGCGACGCGGGCGAGCGTCTCGCCGGTGGCCGGATTGGGTGTCTCGAACGTCTTGCCCGACGCCGCGTCGACCCATTGCCCGCCGATGAACAGCTGTCGCGGGGCGGCGGTGAACTCCTCGACGCTCCTGTCCACTGTTACTGTCATGCTCTCATCTCCCTCTAGGCGGCCGCTCCATCGCAGCACGCCACTGTCTTGCCGCACGCAGGGCCCACGACCCTGGCCCGGTAGTCACTATGAGACAACACCGTACGGGCTGGCACAAGGCCAAAGTCCGGGTCGTCAGGAGGCGGCGGGCTCAGGGGCCGGGTCGGCGGGACGTGGCAGCCAGGGCAACCGGTCGGCGGCCGCGACGGCCGCGACCACGCCGGCCGCGCAGGCGGCCAGGGCGAGCGCCGGGATGCTCCTGGCCACCAGCGCCAGCAGGGCGAGCGCGGCGATCCCGGCCAGCCTGGGCCAGGAGACGAAGCGCCACACCACGAACTTGAACGCGGCGTGGCCCAGCAGGAAGAGCGCGGGGCCGCCCAGGATCATCCACGCCGATGTGGTGCTCGCCGCGGCGTCCAGGTCGGACAGGACCTTCTCGTCAGCGGCCGCGGTGACGATGATCCCGGCCACCATCACCGGGTGGATGAGGTGGTAGGCCGAGCGGCCCAGCCGGCCGGGATCAGAGGAATGCGCGATCTTCTCCGCGGCGGCCTCGGCGCTCTGGTCGAAGTAGAGCCACCACAGCGTGACCGAGGTCGCGAAGGCGACGACGAAACCGGCCACGGTGGCCGGGGTGACCGACTTCACCCCAGCCAGCGTGGTGCCGATGATAACGATCGACTCTCCCAGCGCGATCAGGATGAACCCCTGGCAGCGCTCGGCGAAGTGACCGCCCTCGATCGTCCAGTCCGACGTGCGGGACCGGCCGAGCCACGGCGTCGCGAAGCCGGCCAGTCCGCCCGCCAGGTCCACGCTCACCGCGCCCAGCCAGAGCAGTTCCCTGGCCAGTCCGTGCGCGAAGCCGCCGCCTAGGGCCAGCGCGCCGCTGACGACGCACCAGACCAGGATGCGCCAGAAGTTGGCCTGCAGCGGGTGGCCGCGCAGCGCGATCACCATGAAGACGCTGCGGCCGATCTGCTGAACCGCGTAGGCGCCACCCACCCACAGGCCGAGGTCCTCGAACGCCCGGGGCAGCGACGCCGACATGGCCAGGCTGATCAGCATGAGCACCATCAGCAGCAGCCTCACGGCCATCTGCTGCGGGTCCAGCCAGTTGGTCACCCAGGTGGTGTACGACCAGACCAGCCAGACCATGACCAAGAGCAGCCCGGCCTGCAGCGCGCCCGCCACGCTGGGGTGGCCGAGCAGGTAGTGCGACAGCTGGGTGACCGCGTAGACGTACACGAGGTCGAAGAACAGCTCGATGTTCGTCACCCGCTGCGAGCCCGAGCGGTCTCGCAGCAGTCGCGGGACGTGCGGGGCCGCCGGGTCGGCTTCCGCCAGGTTGCTCAAGGTGGTGCCGTCACCAGGCGTAGTGCTCCGGCGCGGTCCGGTACCCGGGGAACAGCTCGTCGAGCCGCTTGAGGACGTCGTCGTCGAGCTGCAGGGTCACCGCGCGCTGCGCGTCGTCGAGCTGAGCCAGGGTGCGCGGCCCGATGATCGGCGCGGTGACCCCGTCTTGATGCAGCAGCCAGGCCAGCGCCACGTTGGCCGGCTCCTCGCCGAGCTTGTCGCACAGGTCCTCGTAGGCTTCGATCTCCGCGTGCTTGCGCTCGACTGTCGCCTTCGCCCGGCCCCCGAGGCGGCGGCGCCCCTCGCGCTCCTTCTTGAGCACGCCGCCGAGCAGCCCGCCGTCCAGCGGGGACCACGGGATGACGCCGACGCCGTAGTCGATCGACGCGGGCAGAACCTCGAGCTCGATCTCCCTGATCAGCAGGTTGTAGATCGACTGCTCGCTGACCAGTCCGAAGAAGCCGCGCGCGGCCGCGGTGTCGTTGGCCTGGGCGATGTGCCAGCCGGCGAAGTTGGACGAGCCGACGTAGAGGATCTTGCCCTGGGCGACGAGCACCTCCATCGCCTGCCAGATCTCGTCCCAGGGCGTGTCCCGGTCGACGTGGTGCATCTGGTAAAGGTCGATGTAGTCGGTCTGCAGCCGGCGCAGCGAGGCGTCGCAGGCGCGCCGGATGTTCAGCGCGGAGAGCTTGCCGTCGTTGGGCCAGTCACTCATCGACCCGAACAGCTTGGTGGCGAGCACCGTCCGGTCCCGGCGTGCGCTGCCGGCCGCGAACCAGTCCCCGATAATCTCCTCGGTCCAGCCCGCGTGCGACTCGTCGTGCTCGGCGAGCTGGCCGGGCGGGGTCTGCATGGCGCCGTAGCGGTTGGCGGTGTCGAAGAAGTTGATCCCGATCTCGAGCGCGTGATCCATGATGGCGTGCGCGTCGGCGGGCGAGGTCAGCGGTCCGAAGTTCATCGTCCCGAGGCAGAGTCGGCTTACGCTCAGGCCGGAGCGGCCAAGGTGGGTGTATTCCATGCGTCCTAGCCTTTCACGCCGGCGGCCCGTGACGGTGGGCGGCAACCCGCTCGCGGGTGCCGCAGGTCACCGAGCAGTAGCGGCGGGAGGCGCCACGGCCGACGTTCACGAACGGCTTGCCGCAGGAGGGCGAGCCGCACAAGCCGGCCGGCGGCGCCTGCCGCTCGGCGAGCAGCACCGCGAGCGCCAGGCACGACGAGGTCAGGAACCACTCCGCCCACGGCGCGTCGTCGCGGCTGTCCACGTGCAGATGCCAGCCGGACTCGCCGCCGTGGCTGGTCAGTCGCGGCGGGTGCGCGCGGCCGGCGAGCAGTTCGTTGATCCGGTCAGCGGCGGAGGTCACATCGGTGGCCGCGAAGACCTCCCGCACGTCGAGAGCAGCCTGGCGCAGGGCGGCCAGGCCGGCATCGGAGATCTCGATGATCCCGGGCTCCCCATGGGCGCGCAGCACGGCGATCAGGCGCTCCCGCTCGTCCAGCGGCCGGGGCTCGGCCCGCCCGGCAATCTCGTCCCGGCTGCCCGGCCGGGGCACCAGGACGTCGATGATGTCCGCCGCTCGCCGCGCCGCGTCGTGCACGCCGCTGCCGAGCAGCCCTTCGGTGTGGCTCACGATCGCTAGTGTAACGTATTTATGTGATTAATAGTTACTTGCCATGGCGCCGGCTGTGGAAGTACCTGGGCGGCGCTTCGGCGGCGCGGGCCGGCGACGAGATGTCGGGCCCGGCGCTGCTGCTGCTCGGCCTGGCCGTGACCGGCCGGCCGGCCGCCGGGTCCGGGCTGCTGGCCAGCGTGACCATCGCCGGGGCCGCGGGCGGTCCGTTCTTCGGGGCGCTGCTTGACCGCAGCCGCCGCCCGGAGCGAGTGCTGGCCGGCACGCTGGGCGCCTATGCGCTGGGCATCGGCGCCATCGCGGCCGTGGCGGGCGCGCTGCCGATGCCGTTCGTCGTGGTCATCGCGCTGGCAGCCGGGCTGTTCAACCCCGCGGTGGCGGGCGGCTGGACCTCGCAGCTCCCCCGCCTCGTGACCGGTCCCGAACTGGCCCGCGGCTCCGCGCTCGACGCGATGACCTTTAGCGCGGCCAGCCTGGCCGGGCCGGCCCTGGCGGCGCTGGTCGCGGCCGGGTTCGGCGCCCGGCCGGCGGTCATCACGGCCGCGGCCCTGGTCGCCCTGGCCGTGCCTGCCGCCTGCTCGCTGCGGCGCTACCCGCCGTCCCGGGCACTAGGTGCGGCCCAGGCCACGCACCGGAAGGCGGCGGTGCACCGCCAGATGGCGGCGGGGTTCGCGGCCATCGCGGCCAGGCGTCCGCTGCTGCAGGCCACCGTGACCTCGGTGATCTCTTACGCCGGGATCGGCATGCTGATCGTCTGCTGTCCCGTCCTCGGCGCCGCCCGGCTCGGCGGAGCGGCCCGCGGCGTGCTGCTGATCAGCGCGATCGCGGTGGCGTCGCTGGCCGCCAACGCGATCCTGGCGCGCCGCGCCTCGCGCGGCGAACCCGACCGCCGCGTCTTCGTCAGCACGCTGATCATCGGGGTGAGCATGGTGGCGGCCGCGCTGGCGCCGGGCTGGCTCACGGTGCTGGCCGTCGCGGCGGGCGGCGCGGGCGAGGGACCGCAGCTCACCGCGCTGTTCGCGGTGCGGCACCGGGAATCACCCGAGCACATGCGCGGGCAGATCTTCACCACGGCCGCGAGCCTGAAGATCGGCGGGATGGCGGCAGGCGCTGCGCTCGCCGGGACCCTGGCCGGCCGGTCGGTGACCGGCTGCCTGCTGGTCGCGGCCGGGATCGAGCTGTGCGCCGCGGCGGCTTACCTGCTCATAGGGCGGCCCGGAAGACGATCCGCGAGGAAGGGCCCGGCTGCGGACGGCGTCGCAGCGTGGCCGCGACGGGCGAAGAAGGTTGCGGGCGCTGACACGGCGGTCCGTTCAGAAAAATGATCGTGATTTTGTTAGGATGAGAACATGTGCTGCGCAGTGACTACTCAGTGGTGGGCGACCGGTTAGGGACGGTCGCCGCTGCATCCAGCGCTCAGGTCAGAGGCCGTCCGGGTGGGCGGCCTTTTTCGTTCTCTCCGGGCGACCGCGAACCTTAAGGGGAGAACGATGAGTACCAGCCTTGCCCAGCGGCGTTCGGCCGAGCTCGAGGAGCAGATTGACGCCGACGCCGGGGCGTTCCGGATCCTGACCGGGGACCGGCCGACCGGGCTGCTGCACCTCGGCCACTACTTCGGTACCTTGCACAACCGGGTCCGGCTGCAGGATCTCGGCGCGGAGGTCTTCGTGCTGGTCGCGGACTACCAGGTGCTGACCGACCGTGACACGGCCGAACGCCTGGACGAGCACGTGACCGGCCTGCTGCTCGACTACCTGGCCATCGGCCTCGACCCGGCCCGGACGGTGATGTTCGCGCACAGCGCGGTGCCCGCGCTGAACCAGCTGCTGCTGCCGTTCCTCAGCCTGGTCTCGGTCGCCGAGCTGACCCGCAATCCCACGGTCAAGGACGAGATCGCGCATTCCCGGCAATCGTCGGTCAGCGCCCTGATGCTCACCTACCCGGTGCACCAGGCGGCGGACATCTTGTTCTGCCAGGCCAACCTGGTGCCGGTCGGGCAGGATCAGCTGCCGCACCTGGAGCTCACCCGGGTCATCGCGCGCCGGTTCAATGAGCGGTTCGGCCCGGTCTTCGGCCTGCCCGACGCGCTGTTGTCCGCGGCGCCGCTGCTGCTCGGCACGGACGGGACCAAGATGAGCAAGAGCCGGGGCAACACGATCCCGCTCGCCGCCAGCGCGGATGAGACCGCCCGCCTCATCCGCGGGGCCCAGACCGACGCCGAGCGGCACATCAGCTACGACCCGGACGGACGGCCGCAGGTGTCCAGCCTGGTGCTGCTCGGCGCCTTGTGCCTGGATACCGATCCGCGTGAGTTCGCCGACGGGATCGGGGACGGCGGGTCCGCCGCGCTGAAGACCGCGGTGACCACCGCGGTCAACGACCTGCTGGCCCCGGTGCGCGCCCGCCGGGCCACCTACGCCCGCGACCTGGGCTACGTGCGGCAGGTGCTGCGGGACGGCAACGCGCGCGCGAACGAGATCGCCTCGGCCACTCTCGGGGAGGTGCGGACGGCGATGGGGATGAGCTACTGAACCACCACCGGGGTGTCGAGGACCCGGTCGGCGCCCACGACGCGTTCGGGGCCGGTCAGCAGGAACGTCCCCTGCAGCGGCAGCCGGTCCGACGCCCCGCCGATCGCGACCCTGATCTCCCCCGGCTCCACGATGCGAGCACCGGACCGGCCGCTGAACGCGGTGCGGTCGGCGTGCAGCCGGAAGGTGACCTGGCGCGCCTGCCCAGGGTCGAGCGGCACTCGCGCGAAGCCGGCCAGCCAGCGGACCGGCCGGACGACCTGGGCGACCGGATCGCTCAGGTAGAGCTGGACGACCTCGTCGCCGGCCCTGTCACCGGTGTTGCGCACGGTGCAGGTGATCTCCACCGTGCCGTCGGTGGGGATCTCCCCGGCCGTGAGGACCAGGTCGGCGTACTCGAAGCTGGTGTACGACAGGCCGTGGCCGAAGGCGAACAGCGGCGTCGGGTCGACCGAACTGCCCGGGTGCTTCCCGGCCAGCCGTGACCTCAGGTAGGACGACGGCTGCCCGCCCGGTGAGCTGGGCATCTCCACCGGCAGCCGCCCGCTGGGCACGATCCGCCCGGTCAGCACGCCCGCGATCGCGCCGCCGCCCTCCTCTCCTCCGAAGAACGCCTGGACCGACGCGGCGAGCCGGTCCGCCTGCGGGCCGATCGCATACGGCCGCCCGGTCACCAGGACCAGGACGACCGGCTTGCCGGTGCCGACCAAGACCCGCAGCAGGTCCTCCTGGACGCCGGGCAGCCGCAGGTCGGCCACGTCACAGCCCTCGCCCGAGGTGCCCCGGCCGAACAGCCCGGCCTCGTCCCCGAGCACGGCCACCACGACGTCCGCCTCTTCCGCGTGCACGGCGGCGTGCGCGAACCCGGACCGGTCCGTGCCGCGGACGGCGCATCCCGCCTCATACGAGATCTGCGCGGCGGGCAGTTCGGAGCGCAGCGCGTCGAGCAGGGTGGTGACCGGCGGCCCTTCGCTGGCCTCGGCGTACCGGCCGGCGAGATGCCGGGGCATGCTGTAGCAGCCGTAAAAGGCCAGCGGGTCGTGGGCCAGCGGCCCGACCACGGCGATGCTGGCGTCCGGCCGCAGCGGCAGCGACGCGCCGCGGTTGGCCAGCAGCACGACCGATTCCTCGGCCAGTCGCCGGGCCAGCGCGCGGTGGGCCGGCGGGTCGAGGTCGATGACGGCCGAGCCGTTTTCCGCGGCGGCCGCCGCGGCCGCCGAAGCCGACGGGGACCAGCCGGGATCGAGCAGCCCCAGCTCGCATTTGGCGCGCAGCACCCGGGCCGCGGCCCGGCCGACAAGCTCGGCCGGCACCTGGCCCTCGCGGACCGCGGCCACCAGCGCGGCGCCGTAGCAGGCGACGTGGGGCAGTTCCACGTCCAGGCCCGCGTCCAGCGCCAGCGCGGCCGCCTGGGCCGGGGTGGACGCCACCGCGTGCTGGGTCTGCAGGAAGGCGATCGCGTAATAGTCCGAGACGACCAGGCCGTCGAAACCCAGCTCATCGCGCAGCAGGCCGGTCAGCATCGTCCGGTCCCCCGACACCGGGACCCCGTCCACGTCGGTGTAGGACGGCATCACCGACTTCGCCCCGCCGATCCGCAGCGCCATCTCGAACGGCACCAGGATCACGTCGGCGAACTCGCGCGGCCCGATGGCCACCGGCGCCATGTTCCGGCCCGCGCGCGACGCCGAGTACCCGGCGAAGTGCTTGAGGGTGGCCGCGATGCCGGCCGACTGCAGGCCGCGCACGTAGGCGGTGCCGACTAGGCCGACGAGGTAGGGGTCCTCGCCGATGGTCTCCTCGGTCCGCCCCCAGCGCCGGTCCCTGGTCACGTCGAGGACGGGGGCCAGGCCCTGGTGGATGCCGACCCCGGCCATGCTGGTCCCGATGGCCGCGGCCATCTCGCCGACCAGCCCGGGATCGAAGGTCGCGCCCCAGGCCAGCGGCGTCGGGAAGATCGTCGCGGTCCAGGCGGCGAAGCCGGTCAGGCACTCCTCGTGGGCGACGGCGGGGATGCCGAACCTGCTCGCCGCCACGATCTGGGCCTGCAGCTCCGCCAGCGTGCGCGCCGCCTCGCCCGGCGGCACCGGCCGGGTGCCGAACACGCGGGTCAGCTGGCCCAGGCCGGCGGAGATCAGCTCGGCGAACGGAGCTTCGGGAGCAACGAAATCGCCCTGCATCGGGGCCACGCTGGCGTCCCGCGGCTGGTGGCCCAGCCAGACGCTGGCCAGCTGGGCGACCTTTTCCTCCAGCGTCATCCGGCCGAGCAGGTCCGCGGCCCGCTCGGCGGCCGGCCGGGACGGATCGCGCCACGGCGCTGTCTGCTCGGTGAGCGCAGGATGGCTCATCTGGCTGCTCCCAGGGGTCCGGTGGATTCGCGCGCGATCAGCTCGGTCGACAGCTCGACGCGCCTGCTGCCCAGCGGCCGGTCCTCGATGAGCTCGCCGAGCATCTGCGCGGCCGCCCGGCCCATCTCGGCCAGCGGCTGGCGCACCGTGGTCAGCGGCGGTGACAGCCAGCGGGCGACGGGAAGGTCGTCGAACCCGACCACGCTCAGGTCCTGCGGGATCCGCAGCGCGCGCTGGCGCGCCGCCTCGTAGACCCCCAGCGCATGCTGGTCGTTGCCCGCGAAGATGGCGGTCGGGCGGTCCGGCAGGTCGAGCAGTTCGCCGCCGCGGACGAAACCGCCCTCGTGCTGGAAGTCGCCGTGCCGCACCAGGGCCTGGTCGAAGGCGACGCCGGCCCGCTCGAGCGCCGAGCGGTACCCGTCGATCCTGGCCCGGCTGCACAGGTAGTCCTCCGGGCCGCCGATGGCGGCGATCCGGCGGTGCCCGAGGCCGAGCAGGTGCTCGGTGGCGGCCAGGCCGCCCGCCCAGTTCGTCGCGCCGACGCTGGGGAGCTCGGGCGGCGGCGGGTTCGCCGGGTCGACCACGACCAGCGGGATGCCGGCGCTGCGCAGCTGTTCCAGCTGCTCGGCGGTGGGGTCGGAGATCACCAGGATCACGCCGTCGGTGTCGTGGCTGGCCAGCGCGCTGGTCCAGCTGGCCGGCCGGGCGTTGCCGTGCCGGACGGCCGAGACGGCCACGCCGGTCTCGTGGCTGGCGGCCCACTCCTCGGCGCCGCGGAGGATCTCCACGGCCCAGGGGCTGTCCAGGCCGTTGAACACGAGGTCGATCAGGCCCGAACGCCGCTGGCGGCCCGCTCCCGTCCGGGCGTAGTGGTGCTCGTCGAGCAGGCGCTCGACCCGGGCCCGGGTGCCGGCCGCGACGTCGGGGCGGCCGTTGACCACCTTGGACACGGTGGGCAGCGAGACCCCGGCCTCGGCCGCGATGGCCGCCAGGGTAGTACGCCCCGTCGTGCGGCGGCTATCGCCGGGCGGGTCGGTGGCATCGGAGCTGATACGCGGCACAGAAGGAACGCTAGCGGCCCGCTCGGGTGCATGCTCGCTGCTGGACAGCACTCCTCCTCCCTTCGGCTATTCGAAATAGTTTCGATGACCGGATGGTAACCCACCAGGCGCCGGAAAGTCACGGAAAACCTCGGCGTACGAGCTGATCAGGGAACTCGTAACGTAACGGGAACTAAGGGTTGACCGACCGCATACCGCTCTCTAGTATGACCACCACGTTCGAAATGTTTTCTAAATGTTTCGAACGTGGTCCCTGCGGTGCGCCGGTCTCCGCGGCGCTCCGGTCCCCTGCGGAGCCAGGAGGAAT
>Ga0302326_10021159_pt1 | contig 13350 bp, 10 predicted proteins | sample Palsa_T0_3_FD_202264 | JGI IMG/M metagenome (GOLD analysis project Ga0302326, IMG submission 202264) | Peat permafrost microbial communities from Stordalen Mire near Abisko, Sweden - Palsa_T0_3 | ecosystem: Environmental > Terrestrial > Soil > Palsa > Peat permafrost | place: Sweden: Abisko... | reverse complement strand
GCCGCGAGCAGTTTTTCCTTCAGCCCGCCGATCGGCAGCACTTCGCCGCGCAGCGTGATCTCACCGGTCATGGCGACATCCGAGCGCACCGGAATGCGCGTGAGCGCCGACACCAGCGCCGTGCACATGCCGATACCGGCGCTCGGGCCGTCCTTGGGCGTCGCCCCCTCGGGCATGTGCAGATGCACGTCGTGCTTCTGATAGAAATCGACGTCGAGGCCGAGCACGGCCGCGCGGCTGCGCACCACGGACATCGCGGCCTGGATTGACTCCTGCATCACCTCGCCGAGCTGGCCGGTATGCAGCAGCTTGCCCTTGCCGGGCACCACGGCGGCTTCGATGGTCAGCAGTTCTCCGCCCACCTCGGTCCACGCGAGGCCCGTGACCTGGCCGACGCGGTCCATCTCCTCGGCCTTGCCGTAACGGAAACGGCGCACGCCCAGATACTTATCCAGATTGCGCGGCGACACCGCTATCGTGCCGTCCTTCTTGTCGGCCTTGTCGAGCAGCAGTTGCTTGACCGCCTTGCGGCTGATCTTCGCCAGCTCGCGCTCGAGGTTGCGCACCCCGGCCTCGCGCGTGTAGTAGCGCACGATGTCGAGCACGGCGCTGTCGGAGATCTTGAGCTCGCGCTCCTTCAGGCCGTTCTGCTTGACCTGCTTGGGCACCAGGTAGCGACGCGCGATATTGCGTTTCTCGTCCTCGGTATAGCCCGGCAGCCTGATCACTTCCATGCGATCGAGCAACGGCGGGGGAATGTTGAGCGAATTCGCCGTGCAGACGAACATCACCTCGGACAGGTCGAAATCGACCTCGAGATAGTGGTCGTTGAAAGTCGCGTTCTGCTCCGGATCGAGCACCTCGAGCAGCGCCGAGGATGGATCGCCGCGGAAGTCCATCGCCATCTTGTCCACTTCGTCCAGCAGGAATAGTGGGTTGTGCACGCCCGTCTTGGCCATGTTCTGCACGATCTTGCCGGGCATCGAGCCGATATACGTGCGTCGATGGCCGCGAATCTCCGCCTCATCGCGCACACCGCCGAGCGACATGCGCACGAACTTGCGATTGGTGGCGCGCGCCATGCTCTGGCCGAGCGAGGTCTTGCCGACGCCGGGCGGCCCCACCAGGCACAGGATCGGGCCCTTGATCTTCTCGACCCGTTGCAGCACCGCCAGATACTCGACGATGCGTTCCTTGACCTTGTCCAGGCCGTAGTGGTCCTCGTCGAGCACCTTCTGCGCGTTGGCGATGTTCTTGTGCAGACGCGTGCGCTTCTTCCACGGCACCTTGACCAGCCAGTCGACGTAGTTGCGAACTACGGTGGCTTCGGCCGACATCGGCGACATCATCTTGAGCTTGTTGATCTCGGCGGTGGCCTTGTCGCGCGCCTCCTTGGACATGCCTGCCTTGACCACCTTCTGCTCGAGTTCGGCGATCTCATTGGTGCCGTCCTCCATCTCACCGAGCTCTTTCTGAATCGCCTTCATCTGCTCGTTGAGGTAATACTCGCGCTGGCTCTTCTCCATCTGCGCCTTGACGCGGCCGCGGATGCGCTTTTCGATCTGCAGCACGTCCATCTCGCCCTCGATCGCCACCAGGATGTGCTCGAGGCGCTTGCGCACATCGAGGATCTCCAGCACCTTCTGCTTCTCGGCGAGCTTGAGTGACATGTGGGCCGCAACCGTATCGGCCAGGCGACCGGGCTGCTCGATGCCGGCGAGCGCGGTCAGCACCTCCGGGGGCACCTTCTTGTTGAGCTTGACGTACTGCTCGAACTGCGAGACGACCGAGCGCACCAGCACGTCCATCTCGCGCTCATCGTATTGGTCCGCGTCCACTTCGACCGCGATCGAGGCCGAATAGAACTCCCCGGTGTGCAGCTCCTCGATGCGGGCGCGGTCGACACCCTCGACCAGCACCTTGACCGTGCCGTCCGGCAGCTTGAGCATCTGCAGGATGGTCGCCACCGTCCCAAAACGGTGCAGGTCGTCAAGCTTCGGATCGTCGACATCGGCCTGTTTCTGCGCCACCAGCATGATGCGCTTGTCGGCGCGCATGGCGGCATCCAGCGCGTGAATGGATTTCTCGCGCCCCACGAACAGGGGTATCACCATGTGCGGATACACGACCACGTCGCGCAGCGGCAGTACGGGGACGGCGGAGGGTATGGCGGCTTCGGTCACGGCGGTTTGCTCAGTCACGATTGCTCTTGGTGCCTCTTGCTGACGGGTGCCGCTGCACGGCTGGACAGACACAAATTGGGGCAGCGCGACCCCATTTCAATGGCCGCGTCCCAGGTGCCGGTCGCGACGCCACGGCCTTAGCCGTGCAACGAACCGCCCGCTCGCCTCGGCTCCTCGATGGCGGCGACCCGACCCTCGTCGGCGCGGTACACGATGTACGGCTTGGTCGTGCCCTCGATGACGCTGTCATCCACGACCACCTTCGCCACATTGCGCAGCGACGGCAGGTCATACATGGTATCGAGCAGCACCGTTTCAAGGATGGTGCGCAGCCCGCGAGCCCCGGTCTTGCGCAGCATGGCCTTGCGGGCCACCGCCCGCAGCGCCTCCTCACGAAACTCCAGCTCCGAGCCTTCCATCTCGAACAGCTTGCGGTACTGCTTGGTGAGCGCGTTCTTGGGCTCGGTCAGGATCGACATCAGCGCCTGCTCGTCGAGCTCATCGAGGGTGGCGACCACCGGCAGACGGCCGACGAACTCAGGGATCAGGCCGAAGCGGATCAGGTCCTCCGGCTCGACGTCGTGGAACAGGTCGGAGCCGTGCGGCTTGGAGTCGGCGCCGCGGACTTCCGAAGTAAAGCCGATGCCGCTCTTCTGGGTGCGGTTGAGAATGATCTTTTCCAGGCCGGCGAAAGCGCCGCCGCAGATGAACAGGATGTTCGAGGTATCGACCTGCAGGAACTCCTGCTGCGGGTGCTTGCGCCCACCCTGGGGCGGCACCGAGGCGATCGTGCCCTCGATCAGTTTGAGCAGCGCCTGCTGCACGCCCTCGCCCGAGACGTCGCGCGTGATCGACGGGTTATCGGACTTGCGCGATATCTTGTCGATCTCATCGATGTAGACGATGCCGGTCTGCGCCTTCTCGACATCGTAGTCGCACTTCTGCAGCAGCTTCTGGATGATGTTTTCCACGTCCTCGCCGACGTACCCCGCTTCGGTCAGCGTGGTGGCATCGGCGATCGTGAAGGGTACGTTCAACAGGCGCGCCAAGGTCTCGGCCAGCAGCGTCTTGCCGCAGCCGGTCGGGCCGATCAGCAGGATGTTGCTCTTGGCGAGTTCGACCTCGTCCTTCGCCCGGGCGCTGCCGCGGGTCTGTAGGCGCTTGTAGTGGTTGTAGACCGCCACCGAGAGTACCTTCTTGGCGCGGTCCTGGCCGATGACGTACTCATCGAGCACCTTGCGAATCTCGTGCGGCTTGGGCAGCTTGTCGCGCGCCCGGTCGGCTCGATCCTCCAGCTCTTCGCGGATGATGTCGTTGCACAACTCGACGCATTCGTCGCAGACGAATACCGACGGCCCCGCGATGAGCTTGCGGACCTCGTGCTGACTCTTGCCGCAGAATGAGCAGTACAGCAGCTTGCCGTCATCGGTACGCCCGCGGGGGTCATCACTCATCGCTTAAGCACCTCGAGCGGTCAGGCCAGCCAACAGGAGCTTCGGTTCACCCTTCAACATCATCTATATAGCATGGGGCCGACCGCCGAAGCAAAGAACTGCGTCGCTCGCAAGGCCTTGTTATTTCGCGATTTTGAGTGCCGGATCACGCCTTGACAGGCGCCGGCGGGGTCACCATGCGCTTTTCCAGCATGCCGTCGATCAGGCCATAAGCGATCGCATCGGCCCCGTCCATGAAATTGTCGCGGTCGGTGTCCATCTTGATCTTCTCGACGCTCTGGCCGGTGTGCTGCGCCAGTATCTTGTTGAGCCGGTCGCGGGTTTCCAGCATTTCCTTGGCGTGGATCTCCATATCCGCCGCCTGGCCCTGGAAGCCGCCGAGCGGCTGATGAATCATAATGCGCGAATGCGGCAGGGCATAACGCTTGCCCTTGGTCCCGCCGGTTAACAATATGGCCCCCATGCTGGCGGCCTGGCCGATGCAGATGGTGCTCACGTCCGGCTTGATGAACTGCATCGTGTCGTAGATCGCAAGTCCGGCACTGACCACCCCGCCCGGTGAATTGATGTACAGGGCCACGTCCTTGTCCGGGTTCTCGGACTCCAGGAACAGCAGCTGCGCCACCACCACGTTGGCCATGTAGTCGTCCACCGGGCCGACGACGAACACGACGCGTTCCTTGAGCAGGCGCGAATAAATGTCGTACGAGCGCTCGCCGCGCGAGGTCTGCTCGACGACGATCGGAACCAGATTCAAGCCGCGTTCGTTCATAGGTGTTTCAGTGTAAGGTGTTCAGTGTAAGTTGTTTCAGGTCGTTTGGCCAAAGCCGGTCAGATCGCGAAACGTCGAGGGCAGATCCACGACTTTCACCTGCGTCAGCGCCCAGTCCAGCGCCTGATCCTCGAGCGCCGAGGACTCGAGCTGCTCCATCGCCTCGCGGCTGGCCAGATACTGCCGGCGCGCTTCCTGCGGATCCGCGTGCGACGCGGCGACGGCGTCGAGCCGCTGCTCCACGCGCGCCCGGTCGACCTTGAGCCCCTGAGCGCGCACGATTTCGCTCAGCAGCAGCCCCAGCGCGACGCGCTTGCGCGCGCTCGCCTCGAAGGCTGCGCGTGCCGGCAGCTGCTGCGGATCCTGTGCGCCCAGGCGTCGCGCCGTCTGCGCCTGCAGCTCGCGGATCTGCTCCTCGAGCATGCTGTGCGGCACGTCCAGCGGATTGTCGCGGTACAGCGCATTGAACAGCTGCTCGCGTAATCTTGTTTTGACCGCCTCGGCGAGTTCGCGTTCCATGCTCGACCTGACCTCGGCTCGAAGCCGCTCGAGGTCGCCGTCCGGCACGCCGAATGCGCGCGCAAAATCCGCGTCCACGGGCGGCAGGCTGCGCTCCTCGACCTTCGCAACCTTCAGATCGAATTCCGCCGGCTTGCCGGCGACTGCCTTGGCACCGTAATCCTCCGGGAACCTCGCCGGGATCGCTTTGGCCTCGCCCGCGCTCATACCGACGAGTGCCTGTTCGATCTCCGTCAGGATGCGGTGCGCGCCGATCGTGACCAGCATGCCCTCGCCCTTGCCCCCCGGAAACACCGCGCCATCGATGCGACCCTCGTAATCAAGCGTCACCCGGTCGCCATCCTGTGCCGCCCGCTCGACCACCGTGAAGACCGGACGCTGCGCGCGCATGCTCTCGAGCATGGCGTCGACGTCATCCTCGGTCACCGCGGCGGTGGGCCGTTCGACGGCGATCGCATCGAGCGGCTTGAGGGTGACATCGGGCAGCACCTCGAATATCGCCGCGTAGCGCAGCTCGCTGCCGGGCTCGACCGCGATGGGCTCGATGCGTGGACCACCCGCCGGGCGCAAGCGGTGCTGGCTGACCGCTTCGGCGAAGGTGCTTTGCATCAGATCACTCACCGTCTGCGCATGCACCTGGCTGCCGAACTGCTGGCGCACCACCGCGTAGGGCACCTTGCCGGGCCGGAATCCCTTCAGGCGCGCGGTGCGCGCCAGACGCTTGAGCCGCTGATCCACCTCGCCGGCGACCCGCTCGCCGGGCACCGCCACCTCGAGCCGTCGCTCAAGACCCTGAGTTGTCGTTACCGATGCCTGCATCTTGCCGCTGTCCATCGCCCGTGTGTCACTAGCCCTGTGCTGATCGAATCCCCGGTGCCGTTCGAGCCGCTGGTGCGAAAGGAGAGACTCGAACTCTCACGGGTTGCCCCACTGGCTCCTAAGGCCAGCGCGTCTACCATTCCGCCACTTTCGCGCATCGGCCGCCCGGAAAATGACGTTCGATTATAGCCGAGATTAGGAGTCGTCCGACGCGGGACCGGGACATGCGTGCGCCCGTGATGGTCAGATTGTCCCGCCCCGGGGCGCGACCGGCGCCTACAGCGACAGCGCGGCGGCATCCGCAAAGTGGAGCCTCTGATCCACCATTCGTCACTCGAGGAGCGCGCCCATGTCCCTGCCCATGTCGATGATAAGGCACGCACGTGTCGCCGCCGCGGCAGCGGCGCTCGCAGTCACCGTGAGCTGCGCCAGTGGTCCCAAGCCAAACGCGGACCTGGTAGCTGCGCACACCCTGGTCTCGCAGGCCGAGCAAAGCGGTGCGCAGCAGTATGCCAGCGCCTCCCTGGAAGCAGCGCGCAGCGAGCTGCGGCAAGCCGACCAGGACGCGAAAGACAAGCCGGTGCTGGCCCTACGCCTGGCGCAGGAATCCTCGGTCGACTCCCAGCTCGCCCTGGCACGCACGCGCGCGCTCAAAGCCGAGCAGGCGCTCAGGGAAGTCAATTCCGGCACCGCCACGCTGCAGAGCGAGTCCGAGCGCGAGCATCCGGCGCCTGCGGCACCGATGCCGCCCGCCGGTACCGCGGCCCCGCAGTATCAGTGAACGCTATATCGGTAAACCAGCAGCACTGCAGCACCAACAGTGAACACAGAGGACCAGTACCATGCGCCAATCTCATGACGCCCACCGGGCCAGACCGAAGATCATCACCGTGAAAGCCATGCTCAGCGCGGCCCTGCCGGCGTTCGCGCTGCTGCTGGCCGCCTGCGCGACGACCTCGCCCCAGAGCGAATCGGCCCTGGCGCAAGCCCGCAGCGCCGTGAGTACGCTCGAGGTGGATCCGCTGGCGGCGCAGACCGCCGGCAAGCCGCTGCAGGATGCGCGCGATGCACTCGCCGCCGCGGAAAAAGCCCAGCAGGACCACAGACCTCCCGATGAGGTCGTGCATCTGGCCTATCTGGCCCGCCGGCAGGCCGAAATCGGCGAAGCGGTCATTGCCGAGACGCGTGCGCACCAGCAGATCGCCGACGCGCAAACGCGGCGCGACCAGGTGCTGATGGCAGCACGCGAACGCGACGCCGCCGCCGCGCGCCAGCAGGCTGCCAGCGCCGAGGCGCAGGCCGCGGCCGCACGGGACCAGGCCGCGGCCGCACGGGACCAGGCAGCGGCCACTGCAGCGGCAGCCAGGGATCAGGTCACGGCGGCCAATGATCAGGCCACGGCCGCCCGGGCGCAGCTCGAGGCGCTGCAGGCCAGGCAAACCGCGCGCGGCATGATGCTCACACTGGGCAATAACGTGCTGTTCGATAGCAACGGCGACACGCTCAAACCCGGTGCCGACGAGGCGCTCACTCGCGTCGCCCAGTTCATGCAGACCCAGCCGAGCACGAAGCTTCGGATCGAAGGCCACACCGACAGTCGTGGCTCCGACAGCTACAACGATGCACTGTCGCAGCGGCGCGCGCAGGCGGTCGCCAGGGCACTCATGGAACGCGGCGTGGACCCGTCACGCATTCAGGCGGTCGGCCGGGGCATGGAACTGCCGGTGGCCACCAACGATAGCCCTGCGGGCCGGCAGCAGAACCGGCGCGTCGAACTGATTTTCTCCGACGAGCAGGGCCAGTTCGCCAGCAATCGATAGCGGCCCGCGCGCTGCGGCGCGCCCGAGCCCGGATTAACTTAATTTAGCCTCCCAGGCCCTAGCCTGGGAGGCTATAGCGGGGCAATAATGTTGCCGTTGCCTTGCCAATTCCAATCCTGCCCGTCCCGATCCGCCCGTGGGCGAGGGCTGTGCGCGGCGTTCGGCGCAGCCCTCCTGCTCGCGCTGATGGCCTGTAGCGATGGCTCCATGCCGGTGCTGCGCGGCAGCGCTGCGTCGGCCATCGAACCGGCCCCCGGCATCAGTGACCCGGTGGCGGCGGAATGCGAGCAGCTGCGGGCACAGATTCGTGCCAATCAGCAGGACGTGCGGGAAGCACCCACCACCAGTACCTCGCCCGAGATTGTGGCCGCCGCGGAAGCAAAAGCCGACAAGCGCATCGACGACACGCGCGCCCGGCTCGACGACCTCGATTGCCCCAGCGATAGCGACGACTCCGCAAGGCCCCGCCGGCTCGCGCCACTGCCGCCGGCGCCGGGCGCCGCCAATCCTGCGCAGGGCACCGCCAACCCCTGAGCCGACCGGCGCATCGTCCCGGCCACTCGTCAGCTACGCTCGCGCCGCCAGCGGCATCTGCCGTCGGGGCAACTCGGCGTCCAGCAGCGTCCAGTCCGGGCAGTACACGGCGATTTTCGTGGTATCGAAGCCGAGCCACCTGGCCGGGGCTATGACTCGCTTGTCGCGGCGTGGATTGAGCCACGCCCCCCACCAGGAGAAGGTGCTGTTGGCGATGATGTGATGCCGGCACAGCGCCATCAGGCGCAGGTCCTCGTGGGCGGCGGCCTCGTTGTTGTGGTCAACCACGATGAACCGCGGGTCGCCTCGCAACCAATCCCTGGCGAAAGCCACGTCGTCGGAGAACACGAAAAAGGTACTCTGGCGATCCGCATTCAAGATGTGGCTGATGGCGTGCTGATAATAGGCGATCGGCAGCAGCATGTGGGCGCCAAAAAACGGGCCATAATCGCCGCGGCGCAGATGCAGCGACACCGGATTGCGCGCCGCGGCGATGCGCTTCGCGACCTCCAGATTTCTGCCGCGCAGCGGTTCGACCAGCCTCAGCTCGCGGCGCAATTCGGCCTCGACTTCGCGCACTATCGAATAGTCCTGCCAGAATCCCTGCAGATAGACCGTGCGCGTGCCAGGCGCAATCCGCATGGGCCGATGGAACATGCAGTGCTCCGGAGCCTGCCTGACGAGCTGAATGCCGCAGATCGCGCGCGCCAGTCGCGCGGCGCCCTGCAGCCGCGGCCGGTCGGACACCACCAACCGGTCGAAGTAGCTGGCCTGTCGCACCGGCGCGGATATCGCGAAGCGCCGCAGCAGCACCGATCTGGGGTGGCCGTGCGACACCAGCAGATGGGGTAGCTGGTGTGCCACGCGCAGTGAGCCGCCATAGCGCTTGACCAGGCATCTACCCGCCGCGTACTGAAACAACTGGTTTCCCAGTCCGCTGGATTGCTTGACGATGACCTGCATGCAATTCTCCACGCCGGCGGCCAGCGGCGCCGCAATGGCGCCGCCTCGCCGCCCCTTGTTCCCGATTGGCCCCTAGTTCCCGATTGCCCTTATTGAGGATTTGCAGCGGGCGGCATGGTGCCCGCGTCCTTCATCTGCTGCATCTGGGTCCGGACCCGCGTTTGGCACTGCTTCCTGGCATCGTCCAACGACGCGCTGCCGTTCTGCGATTTTTCCTTGTCCATGCATTCCTTCATGAGCATCTTGTGTGTCGCATGCGCATCGACCATGGTCGGAGCCGTCGCCGCCTCGTCGGCCAGGGCCACCGCGCCGCAAACCAAAACACCGTTCAGCAACACAGCCGCTGCCAGCGACCTCATGGAAGTCTCCTCATAACTTGCGAGCTTGGAGTATCGCGGCACGTCATTGCGTGCTCCATCGCCGCGGGCAGCAAGCGACTGTCAGCCTGATCCGACGCGGGAGTTTTGTTCGGACCGGCACAGCGGCGGCCGCGGATCGAAGTCGGACAACAGAAGCCGGACAACAGAAGCTGGACAATAACTGCGCGATCTGGCAGCTAGCCTGCGCGCCCCCAGTCTCGCCCGCCTTCCCCTCCGCTCTGCCCGGATCCGTCACGCGAGTGCAGCTGCTTGGAGAATGCGGCCAGCAACTGCTCGACGTGATCCAGATCGACGGGCTTCGTCAGGTGGTGGTTGAAGCCGGCGGTCTTGGATTTTTCCTTGTCATTCGGCTGGCCCCACCCGGTGACGGCCACCAGCAGCGCGTGTTCGCCCCAGACTTCCCGGCGCACATTTTCGGCGACTTCGTAGCCGCTCATGTCAGGCATGCCGATATCAAGGAACATCGCATCGGGGCGCTCGCGGCGCGCCACCGCCAGCGCCTCACGCCCCGACATCGCCAGATGTACCTCGTAGCCGGACATGTTCAGGATCAGCGCCAGGGTCTGCGCGGCGTCGCTGTTGTCGTCGGCCACGAGCACCTTGCAACGCGGCCCGGCGGCCGGGCGGCTGGCCGTTGCGCTGACAAAAGAACGACGCTTTGCGGACACCACGCCGGTTCGCGGCAGGCGAATCGTGAAGGTGCTGCCGCGACCGGGCCCATCACTGGCCGCCTCGACCGTCCCGCCGTGCAGCGCTACCAGTCCCTTGACCAGCGCGAGCCCGATGCCCAGTCCGCCCTCGGCGCGATCCACCGGCGAATCGACCTGCGAGAACATTTCGAACAGTTTTGGAATCGCTTCCGCGCTCACACCGATTCCGGTATCGCTCACGGCGATGCTCAGATCGCCGGCGTTCGCGCTGGCCACGAGCCTGATGTGCCCTGACGGGTCGGTATATTTCGCGGCGTTGGTGAGCAGATTCGACAGTGCCTGCGACAGCCGCAGCGGATCCACCTCCAGTTCGATCGACTCGACGGGCAGCACGGTCTCCATGACGTGTTGCTTTGAATCGATCAACGGGCGCGCGGTTTCCACCGCCGAAGCCACCAGCGATGCGAGGTCGACCGGCTGCTTGCGCAGCTGCAGTCGTCCGCTGGTGATACGGGATACATCGAGCAGATCGTCGAGCAGCAGCGCCATGCGCTGCACCTGCCGTGTGATCACGTCACGTCCCCATTGCCGCTGCCGATCATCGGCACCGGGCGCCTCCAGCAGCTTCGCCGCATTGCGAATCGGAGCCAGGGGGTTGCGCAGCTCGTGAGCCAGCGTGGCCAGGAACTCGTCCTTGCGCCGATCCGCCTCCCGCAGCGCATCCTCGGTATGTTTCAGACGGCTGATGTCGAGATTGATGCCCGCCCAACCGGAGATCTTTCCGTTCTCATCCCGAATCGGAACGCCCTTGGCCAGCACGGCGTGGAATTCACCGTCGGCCCCCAGAAACCGGTGTTCCCGATACCATAGGCGCCCGGTTCGCACGCACTCGCGCCATGCCTCCATGGTGGCCGCGGCATCGTCCGGATGCAGCAGATGCCCCCAGCCGAAGTTCGAGCATTGTTCCTGTGTCAGCCCCAGCAGCCGGAGAAACGGCTCGCTCGCGTAAGTATTACGCCCCTCGGCATCGCAGACCCATACGCCGTAGTCGATCGACTCGCCGATCGCGCGGTACAGGCTCTCGCTCTTTCTCAGGGCGTGTTCGGCCAGCTTCTGCGCGGTGACATCGATCAGCACGCCGGCCATCAACACCGGCTTGCCGCCGGCATCGAAATGCATTTTGCCGCGCCTTGCCACCCAGCGTGACGAGCCGTCGGGCTGCACGATGCGAAACTCCGTCGATGGCAGCACCCCGGTGCGCAATGCCTGCGCATCGGCGCCGCCGACGGCGGCCAGGTCGTCGGGATGAATCAGCTGCCGGCGCAGCACCGGATCGTCATTCAGTTTCTTCTCGTCGTCGAAGCCATAGAGTGCGGCGAGGTTGCGATCGACCTTGGCCTCATCGGTCTGCAGATCCCATACCCAGCTGCCGATCTCCGCCGCCGCCATGGCGCTTTCGACGCGCGCGTTGGCACGCTCGAGCGCCGTCTCGGCGGCGTTGCGCACCTGCACCTCCGCTTGCAGCGCGGCATTCGACTGCTCCAGCGCGCGGGTGCGCAATTGCACCTCGTTGAGCATGCTGTTGAATGCCTCGACCACCAGTCCGATCTCGTCATTGGTGGTCTTCTGCACCCGCAGGGAATAGTCACGCTGGTGGACGATCTGGCGAGCCACATCGGCCATGGAATCGAGCGGCGCGGTGATACCCCGCTGCAGCGCCGTGGACAGGATCAGGGCGGCGATCAGGCTGCTGGCGGTCACCACCGCCAATATGCCGAGATAGGTGAGGACGCGTCCCATGACATCGTAGCGGGCGCGCAGATAGATCGTTCCGAGCCACTCGCCGTTGCGCACGATGAGTTGGGTCAGCTCCACGCGCTCGCCGGAGATCCGCGTGCCGGCGACGACACGCGGCAGCCGCGCCGGCGGCGCTGTAGCGCCCGAGCGCACATAGTCGGCGTACAGTTCACCGCTGGGCAGGTACAGCGCCGCCACCAGCACCTGAGAACGTGCCTCCAGTGCCACCAGATTGCGCTCGGCAGCCGCCTGGTCATCGAACGCGAGCGCTGGCGCCATCGAGATCGACAGGATGCTCGCCTCCGTCGTCAGATCGGAGGTCCAGGAGTGGCGATAAACGGTCAGGTCATGCCACAGCAGCGCCGAGCCGGCCACCAGCAACGCAATGACGGCGGTCAACGACACCACGCGCATGAGTTTGGCGCGCACCGATTCGCGGGCCGGGCGAACCGCCGTGAGCTCCGCCAGGAAGGATTGCGCCCCGCGCAGCACCCGTCGCATCAGACCACGCTCCCGATTGAATGGCGCGGCGCCGCTCATCGCCGGGCCGCCTCGCGGATGCACGCCGCGACGTCGGCCGAGCTTCCGGCTTCATCACACCCGGCCTCTGTGAGCCGTCTTCCCCGTACACGGATGGCAACAGCCAGCAGTTCGGAGGCGACCCTCAGGCTCGAGCTCTCCGCCGCGTCCAGCGAGATTTCGAAACGCACCCGCTGGTCGACCAGAAGAAAGTTCACGGTACTGCCGCCATCGAGTCCGCCTTCCTCGTTGGTCACGACCAGTACTGGCCGGCCGGCGGTGGCGGCAATCAGGCGGCGCAGATCCTCGCGGTGCGAGGCGCCGATGTAGAGCATCTGCGCGCCGTCGAGCTCCTTGATGTTCTTGATCGACCTGACCTGCGCGGGTCGATTCTGAATCTGGCGATTCTGCAGCAGCCGCTCGAGTTCGCTGGCCACCCCGTCGGCCCCGAGCACGGCGACGGTAAACTGCGGATCGTTCAGTGCGTTGGCCGGCCAATCCACGTAGCCGGTGAATCGATATAAAAACGCCGCCTTCACCGCATCTTCGGAGTACGACTCCGCGGCGGCGGCCGGCCACGCAACCGTGCCTATGGCGCATGCCGCGGCCAGGCCAGTCAGGGCCATTCGCAGCCGGCGAGCGTTGCTAGACAGCGGCATCGGCCGACACCACTAACGGTTCCACTGCGCCTGGACCATCACGCTGCGGGTGATCTCCTCGCCATAGGGCGCCGGAAATTCCAGGTGACGCGCGTCCAGGAGATTGGACCCGGTCACCGACAGCTCCAGATTCTTACACGCCCGCCAGCCGACGCGCGCCCGCAGGTCGTAATAGCCCGGCAGGGCCGGATCGGGCAGGGCAGCGACGTAGCGGATCGAGGCATCGAAAGTCACATTGCGTCCCAGGTCCATCGATGAAGTCAGAGAGCCGTGTCCTGACG
>Ga0302326_10021156_pt1 | contig 13351 bp, 12 predicted proteins | sample Palsa_T0_3_FD_202264 | JGI IMG/M metagenome (GOLD analysis project Ga0302326, IMG submission 202264) | Peat permafrost microbial communities from Stordalen Mire near Abisko, Sweden - Palsa_T0_3 | ecosystem: Environmental > Terrestrial > Soil > Palsa > Peat permafrost | place: Sweden: Abisko... | reverse complement strand
GCGCCGAAATACCGCGAATACATGCGCCAGCAGCAGGGCAAGCTGTTCAACACCATCGAGCACAAGACGCACGTGGAGTATCAGAGCTCGATCCCCGACCTGGTGCTGGAATCGGAGTATCTCGGCGGCTAACGCGCCCGCGGGTGGGCCTCAGCCCAGACTTCACGCAGCGCGTGCACGGTGACCATGGTGTAGATCTGGGTCGTGGTCACCGATGCGTGTCCCAGCAGTTCCTGCACCACGCGGACGTCGGCCCCACCCTCCAATAGGTGGGTCGCAAACGAGTGCCGCAGCGTGTGCGGCGAGACGCCTGCGGTTATACCGGCTCGCTCCGCGGCGTCCTGCAGGACTTGCCATGCGCTCTGACGCGACAGCCGGCCACCACGGGCATTGAGGAAGATGGCCGGCGTACCGCGCCCTCGACGGGCCAATTCGGATCGCCCGCGGACCGTGTAGGCCTCGAGTGCTTGCACAGCGGGCCGTCCGATCGGAACCAGCCGCTGCTTGCCGCCCTTGCCATGCAGCAGCACCGACCGAGCGTGCGTGTCGATGTCGTCGACGTCGAGTCCGACCGCTTCTGAGATGCGTGCGCCGGTCGAGTAGAGCAACTCGAGCAGTGCGCGGTTACGCAACGTCAACGGCCCGTCGGACGGGCTGTCGCCGCCGGCGCCGGCCAGCAGGGCGAGGACCTGATCGAGGCTGAGGCTCTTGGGCAGCCGTCGACCCGGTGTCGGTGGCTTGACGGCCTGTGCGACGTCGAATTCAGCCAAGCCTTCGGCTGCGGCGAACCGGTGCAGGCCGCGCACCGCAATCAGGGTCCGGGCGGCCGAGACCGCCGACAAGGGTGAGACGCCGGAATCGGGATCGCCGCGCCGCAACGCCATCAGGAACTCGCTGACGTCGTCCTCGCTCACCTTGGCCAGGTCGTCGACACCGCGCACGGTGAGGTGCTCGAAGTAGCGGCGCAGGTCGCGGCGATAGGAGCTCAGCGTATTGGCCGCAACTCCCCGCTCGATCGTCAGGTGATCGAGGTATCCCTGCAGCTGGCCCTCCAGCGGCGGCGCCAGCGTCGTCACCCGACGGCCTTTCGCGCGCTGAACGCCTTCGACCGGTCGGTCCACGGCGCATCCACCGGCCGCGGCTCGGCGATGCCCTCGCCGACCGCGTAGGCGGACAAAATCCCGGCAACTGCAAGGGAATTGACGATCTCACCGCTGAAAATTCGCTGCACGGCCTCGGCGAGGGAATACCACTCCACGGTCATGTCGGCCTCTTCGTCGCGCGCCTCGGGCCGGTCCACCTCAGTCAAGCCGGTGGCCAGATAGACCCGCACCGACTCGTCGCTGAAGCCGGGTGCGGAATCCAGATCGACCAACAGCTGCCACGTCTCCGCCTGCAGGCCGGCCTCCTCGCGAAGCTCCCGGGCGGCGCTCAGATGCGGGGCCTCCCCGTCCACGTCGAGCAGTCCGGCGGGCAACTCCCATAGCCGTCGACCAAAGGGGTGGCGATATTGGTAGACCATCGGGATTCGGCCGTGCTCGTCCATGGCTACGATCGCGACCGCGCCATAGTGCTCGACGACTTCTCGGGTCACGACCTTGCCGCCGGGCATCCGGACACGGTCGGCCCGCAAAGCGAAAATCTTTCCGACATGCAGGATTTGCGACGAGATCGTCTCAAAGACGTGCTCACCCACGGGTAGCGTGTTCGGGCTCAGACAGCGACGGCTCTGCTTCATCGTGTTGTTCGCTGCCGTTGGCCCGTTGCTCGGGCATCTCCAGGGACAGCCGCTCGCCCGCCTTGTACTCGAGCGCCGCGCCGATGAACCCGGTGAACAGCGGATGCGGTCGGGTCGGCCGGCTCTTGAGTTCGGGATGTGCCTGGGTGCCGACCACGAATGAGTGCATCTCCGGCGGATACTCGACAAACTCGACAAGATGCCCGTCGGGAGACGTACCGGAGAATTTCAGGCCGCTCTCGGCGATGCGGTCCCGGTAGGAGTTGTTGACCTCATAGCGATGCCGATGCCGCTCGGAAACCTCGGTCGACTGATATGCCTGGGCGACAATGGAATCCGGCTCCAGCACAGCCGGATACGCTCCCAGCCGCATGGTGCCGCCGAGGTCGGCTTCGCCGGCGACGATCACTTCCTGATCGGCCATCGTCGAGATCACCGGGTCGGGGGTGTTCGGATCGAATTCGGCAGAGTTGGCCGCGGTCAGTCCGACGGACCGCGCAGCCTCGATCACGATGCACTGCATGCCCAGGCACAGCCCCAGTATGGGCAGCCCGCGGGCTCGTGCATGCGAGATGGCGCCGATCTTGCCCTCGATTCCCCGGATGCCGAAGCCACCGGGGATCAGCACACCATGGACGTCCTCGAGGACCGACGCGGCTCCGCCCGGCGTCTCGCAGTCGTCGGAGCCCACCCAGCGAATCTCCACCTTGGCTCGGTGCTTGAAGCCGGCCGCCCGTAACGCCTCGCTTACCGAGAGATAGGCGTCCGAGAGGTCGACGTACTTGCCCACCAAGGCAATTCGCACGGTCTCCTGCGGATCGTGCACTCGGCGCAGCAGGTCGTCCCATTCGGTCCAGTCGACGTCACGGAATGGGAGGTGAAGCCGGCGGACGACGTATGCGTCAAGCTCCTCGCGGTGCAACACCTTCGGGATGTCGTAGATCGAAGGTGCGTCAGGCGTGGAGATGATGCCATCGATGTCGACGTCACACATCAGCGCGATTTTGTTCTTCAGCGGCTCAGGCACGTCACGGTCGCAGCGCAGGATCAACGCGTCCGGGGTGATACCGATACTGCGCAGCGCGGCCACAGAGTGCTGGGTGGGCTTGGTCTTCAGTTCTCCCGACGGCGCCAGGTACGGGATCAACGACACGTGCAGGAAGAAGACGTTCTCCCGGCCGATGTCGTGACGAACCTGCCGTGCCGCCTCGAGGAAGGGCTGCGACTCGATATCGCCGACGGTGCCGCCGATCTCGGTGATCACGACATCGGGTCGCCTACCGTCGGCGTCCGGCTCGGCCATCGCCAGGATGCGGCGCTTGATCTCGTCGGTGATGTGCGGGATGACCTGGACGGTGTCACCAAGATATTCGCCACGGCGCTCCTTGGCGATGACCGTCGAATAGACCTGTCCGGTCGTGACATTCGCCGAACCGGACAGATCGCGGTCGAGGAAGCGCTCGTAGTGGCCGACGTCGAGGTCGGTCTCGGCCCCGTCCTCGGTGACGAACACCTCGCCGTGCTGGAACGGGTTCATGGTGCCCGGGTCGACGTTGAGGTAGGGATCGAGCTTCTGCATCGTCACCTGCAACCCGCGAGCGGTCAGCAACTGTCCGAGGCTGCTCGCGGTCAGTCCCTTACCGAGCGACGAGACGACCCCGCCGCTGACGAAGAGATGCTTGGTGGCGGTCTGCGGATGCTTACGCAATGTGGCGACCTCCGTGAAGACGGCGCAGGGCTAGCCTCTGTTGAGGGCTGTTTTCCAGCTTGGGCCTGCCGACCCACGGAAACCCACCCTAACAAACACTCAGCCACCTCGTCGCTAACACGCCCAGCGGCGCGGCTACATCGGGCTACGACGCGACAGTGAGCCCGGTATTGCGATGTCCGGTGCCGTACTGGCCGGTCCGACCACCGTTGATTAAATCGGCGGCACCTAGCACTGCGGTGACTCGACCGGATTCGGCGTCGAGATCGTCGACAGTGCTGATCACCGGGGTCACCGTGGCGTCGGCGCGGGCCACTCCGACCGCGGCAGGACCGTCCGAGGAGCCGTCGCGGCCGGCCAGCACCACACCCGACCCGTGCGGTGCGAGCGCTGCGGAGAACCGGGCCACGCTGACGCCCTGGTTACCAGCGTCGTTGCTCAGCGAGCCGCCGGTGATGACTGCGGCGGCGTTCGCGGCGCCGACGTGTTGGTTCCCGTATCCGATGAAACCGGTGTCGCGCAGCGCTGCCAGCACGGTGTCGCGCTGCGCGTCGTCCACCGGCGGGATCGCGGGATCCCGGTTGATCAGCAGCGCAATTCCCAGCAGGTCGCCGGCTTGGGAGCCTTGGTCGACCAATTTGGTGCTCAGTTGGGCGCCCGCGGGGAGAACCGACGCGTTGACCACTGAGCGCAGCTTCTCCGCGGAGTTGGCGTCGACGAACTCCTGCGTCAACGAGACGGTGCCGGTGACGGCTCCCCCGGCCTGTCCGATGATCTTCGACACCGCGTCGACGTCTTCGTCGTTCGCGTCGGGTGCGCGGAAGATCACCATCGACTTGCCGTTGAGCGCGTCATGCACCATCCGGCCGGCCATCTGGACGTCGAAAGCGTTGGCAGAACCTAGCTTTCCGTTCAGAACATTCTTCTCGGCGTTGAGCGAGTTGACCTGGTTGTGCAGAGTCCGGGTTTCGTCACGCAATCCGGACGTGATGGTGTTGGAGAGAAGCCCTGAGCCGAGCATGACGCCGACCGCCAGCGCCAGGAACACTGCGGCCAGCGAAATCGCGTGCTGACGTAGAGATATCACGTCGCCACCGTCCTAATGGATGAAGCGCTGGATCCAGATCAAGAAGTGATGCCAGTACTGGGCGATCCAGTGCAAGACCACGGTGTCGGTGCGTGACACCCACAGCGCGGCGATCACCGAGATCAGCATCGTCAAGATCAGCAACGCGATCGCGCCACCGGAAATCCGGTTGTGGTAGAGCGTGGCAACAGCTTTGGCGTCCACGACTTTCTCCCCCACCCGCAACCTGGTGAGGAAGGTCGAGGGGTTGCTGTCCTGACGCGTCCGGTCGAAGAAGGTCTCGATGTTGGCCCGGTGGCCCGCGGTCACCAGCAGCGCGGCACCGTGATGATCAGCCAACAGCAGCGCCAGGTCGGCCGGTGAACCCGCGGCGGGGAACGTCATCGCCCCGACACCGAGGTCCTGGATGCGTTCCAGACCTGGCGCGTGGCCGTCGGCGTCGGCGGGCAGCACGACCTGCGCACCGCTCTTGAGGACTTCGGTGCTCAAGTTGCTCGGGTCGCCGACAATGAGTTGTGGGCGGTATCCGGCTTGGCGCAACACCTCTGCGCCGGAGCCGACGCCGATCAGGACGGGCTGGTATTCCTTGATGAAGGGCTTGAGGCGCTTGAGGTCGTCAGCGGCGTCGTCCTCCTCGGCGACCACGACGACGTGACGGCGGCGCAGTTCGATGTCGACGTCGGGAATGCCGATCCCGTCGATCAACAGCGGGCTCTCGCTCCGGATGAACTCAATGGTGTTGCCGGCGAACGCTTCCAGGTGGGCGACCAGCCCACTCTTGGCTTCCTGCATCAGCTCGGCGATCTCTTCGTCGGTGCGCTCGGTGCCGCGGATCAGTCGGCGGTCTCCGGCGTATACGCCACCGTTGTAGAGGCGCACCTTGGAGCCGTCTTTGATCTTCTTGAAAACGTCGGTGCCGGTCTCGTCGATCAGGGTGACACCGTTGGCCAACAGCACTTCTGGTCCCAGGTTCGGGTAGCGGCCCGACACCGACTGGGATGCGTTGATGACGGCGGCGATCTCGGCGTCGACGAGCGCATCGGCCGTGATCCGGTCCAGGTCCAGGACATCGAGGACGGCGATATCTCCTGGGCACACCCGCCGCAGCAGCCGCTCGATGTCACGGTCGACCCGGGCGGTGCCGACAACGCCCGGCCGCGAGGTATTGCGGGACAGCAATGAGGACAAGGTGGTGGTCACGCTCATGGAGGCGATTCTGTCGGTGAACCCGACTGTGGGCCGGGAGGCGCGCCGTAACAAGGGCCTCAGAAGTTATATCTTGTCACATCTGTCACAGAGTCAGATGCGGTATTCAGGTCGCAATCCGGTCACAGTCCGCGGCCTCCAACAGTTCGCGGGCATGGGCACGCGCTGAATGCGAATCACCCAGCCCGGCCAGCATTCTCGCCAGTTCGGCGACCCGGTCGTCCCCGTCGAGGCGCCGCACCCCGCTGGCGCCGTTTTTCCCGGTGCTATCGACCATGAGGTGTATGTCGGCGTAGGCCGCGACCTGCGGCAGATGGGTCACCACGATGACTTGCCGGTTGCGGGCCAACCGGGCCAGTCGCCGACCGATCTGCACCGCTGCCCGGCCTCCGACGCCGGCGTCGACCTCGTCGAACACCATCGTGGTGCCGGTCATCGACGCCGCCAGTACCACCTCGAGGGCGAGCATGACGCGCGACAGCTCGCCGCCCGACGCGCTCTTGGCCAGCGGTAGCACCGTCATGCCGCGATGGGCGGCGAACCCGAACTCGACCTGGTCGACACCGTCTCCACCGGCGTGGGCCTGGGTGCCGGAGGCGAGCGTCAGCGCGGCGGGATCGTCGGCAGAGGCCGGCATGGTCGACACCTCGATGGTGAATTCGGCATCGGCCATCGCCAGCCCGGAGAGCTCACCGGTGACCTGTTTGGCCAGCCGCTTGGCGGCCTGGCTGCGCACCTTGCTGAGTTCGCTTGCCGCATCGGCCAATTGGAGCGCCAATTCGTCGACGCGACGGTGCAGACCTGCCAGTGCCTCTTCGGAAACATCCAAGTGCGCCAGCCGATCTCGTGCCTCGCCTGCCCACTGCAGCACACCGTCGATGTCGGCGGCGTATTTGCGGGTCAGCGTGCGCAGCTCGCCCTGCCGTGCGAGCTTGGTGTCCAACGTGCTGGCGTCCGAGGGTAGTTCACCCAGGTAGCCACCCAGCTCACGCGCGGCGTCGCCGACGACCGTGAGCGCTTCCTCGAGCTGAGTGGCTAACGCACGCAGCGTCGTGTCGTCCGTCGACTCCAAGGCCGTCTTGGCCCGCGCCAGACTGTCCGCCGCCGAGGCGGGCTGTCCGGTCGGGTCCGCGGAGGCGTCGTCGCCCAGCCCGGACAGGGCGACGCGGGCCCCCGATGCGGCCTCGCGCAGCGCGTCGAGCTCCGAGAGCCGACGGATGTCGGCGATCAGCGCATCGTCCTCGCCGGGTGCGGGGTCGATGGTGTCGATCTCGTGCAGCGCGAACTTGAGCCGATCGGCCTCCTGCGCCAATTCGCGGGCCCGGTTGCTGCGGTCGACGAAGTCGCGGCGCGCCGACTGCCATGCGTCCCGCAGTTTGCGATAGCGCTCCAGTCGGGTGTCAACGTCTGCGAACCGGTCCAGCGCCCCGCGTTGCTGGTCGGGTCGCATCAGCCGCAGCTGGTCGTTTTGCCCGTGCAGCGTCAGCAGTTCGGTGGTGAATCCGCTCAGCGATTTGGCAGGCACGCTGCGGCCGCCGAGGTAGGCCCGCGACGGTCCATCGCGGCTGACCGAGCGCAACGCGATGATGCTGCCGTCCTCGTCGCGTTCGGCCCCGGAAGCGTCCAGCATCTCGTCGAGCTGCGCCACCGCCTTCTCGTCGAGATCAGCAGTGGTGAACCGCCCTTCGACGAGGGCCCGCTCAGCGCCCGAGCGTACCCGGTTGGCGTCGGCGCGGGCCCCGCCGAGCAGGTGCAAGCTGGTGACGACCATGGTCTTACCGGTACCGGTTTCCCCGGTCAAAACCGTTAGGCCGCGGTCGAATTCGGCTGTCGCGGCGCTGATGGCGCCCAACGACTCGATCCGAATTTCCGAAAGCACTATTACCGTCCGCGCCAGCCGGTGACCGGCAGACGGAATTTGCGCACCAGACGGTCGGTGAACGGCGCGCTGTCCAGTCGAGCCCATTTCACGGACACATCGCAGCGCCGCACTTCCAGTCGTGCACCGGCCGGAATCAGCATCTCGCGGCGACCGTCGCAGAACACCAGTGCGTCGTGACCGTCGCCCTCGATCTCGATGGCGATGCGGGCCTCGGGGCTGGTGACCATCGGCCGGGCGAACAATGCGTGAGCGTTGTTGGGTACCACCAGCAACGCTTCCAGATCCGGCCACAAGATCGGTCCGCCCGCGGAGAACGCGTAGGCCGTTGATCCGGTGGGCGTTGACACCAAAACCCCGTCGCAGCCGAAGGTCGACACCGGCCGCCCGTCGACTTCGAGTACCACGCCGAGCACCCCGAGTCGCGGCCCCTTTTCCAGGCTCGCCTCGTTGAGCGCCCAGCCATGCGAGACGACCTCGCCCTTGACCCGCACCGCGACGTCCAGTGTCAACCGCTCTTCGATGCGATAACTGCGCGCCACCACGTGCTCGAGCACACTGTCGATCGCCTCGGTCTCGGCTTCGGCCAGGAACCCGATACGGCCCAGGTTGATGCCCAGCACCGGAACGTTGGCGTTCCGCGCGAGCTCCGCGGCCCGAAGAAAGGTTCCGTCGCCGCCGAGGCCCACGACCAGTTCGCATCCCTGGGCGGCGTCAGGGTCGGCGTCGACGACCTCGATGTCGACGCCCAGCGCGCGCATATCGTCCGGAGCCAGCTGTGACGGGCCGTGATCGACCGCTTCAGCGGACAACACGCGAAGGCCAATATTGTTGTCGTTCAACACTTTCTCTACCCGACGGGCAGTCTCGGTCGCTTCCGCGCGTCCGGTGTGCACCACGAGCAGCACAGTACGTTCACGCGTCATTTCGGACCGGCCTCAATTGCGTCGCGGACCACACATTCCAGCTCATCAGCAGACAGACCCCGATCGGTTTCGGCGCGCAACCACAGGAAATATTCAACGTTGCCCGATGGGCCTGGGAGCGGGCTCGGCGTGACCCCGACGGTGTGCCAACCGAGCTCGCCGGCGCGACGCGCGACGGTGAGCACGGCACCCGTCCGTAGCTCCGAACTGTGCACCACCCCGCCGGCTCCCACCTGACCCTTACCCACCTCGAACTGCGGCTTCACCATGGGAACGATATCCGCGTCGGGCGAGGCGCATCCAGTCAGCGCGGGCAACACTGTGGTCAGCGAGATGAACGATAGGTCGGCGACGATCGCCTCGACCGGGCCGCCGGTGACGTCGGGCGTGAGTTCTCGCGCATTGGTCCGCTCGACGACCACCACTCGTGGGTCTGATCGAAGCGACCAGGCCAGCTGGCCGTAGCCGACGTCGACGGCGACGACTTCACGGGCCCCGCGATCCAGCAGGACTTCGGTGAATCCGCCCGTTGAGGCGCCCGCGTCCAGGCAACGTCGACCCTCCACGCGGATACCGAAGGCGTCGAGCGCACCGATGAGTTTGTGCGCGCCACGAGACACCCAGCTGCGTTCCGCCTCGCCGATGACCTTCAGCGCAGCAGTCACCGCAACGGCGGTGCCGGGCTTGACCGCGGGCATCCCGTCGATACTGACCTTGCCCGCGCCGATCAACTCCGCGGCCTGCTGGCGGGAGCGAGCCAGTCCTCGACGGACCAGCTCGGCATCAACACGGGTACGCCGCGGCACGGCGACTCAGGCCTTCTCCGCCGACTCCAGAGCCTGCACCAGCATGTCGTGCGCCTCAGAAAGCCGGCGTGCGAGCTCTTCTAGATCGGCTTCGGTGGGCATCTTCTCGGAGTTGGCCGGATCGGGCAGCTCGGCAAGCAGGGCGTCGATCCGTGCGCGAATCTCTTGTGGGTCGGTACTCATCGCTGTTCTACGCTATCGGATTTAGGTCAGGGACCACCGTTGCAGGGCGTCGCGGGCGGTGTCGTCGCCGGCCTTGATGGTCACGGCCGGTCCGTCGAGGCCGCTCGACCACACCGCGTTGGCGACGGCGCGAACAATCGAGAGTCCGTCGCCCGCGTCGTCATCGGCTGCGCTGCTGACCGTTATCGAAGCGTCCTCGGTGTCGATGTGCCACGCCGATTGCGCCGCCACCGCGAGCGCTTCCGCGTCCTCGTGCAGCGACCGGAGGTCGTGACCGATGAATGTCGCGCGCTGTTCGCGGATGGCGTGCACTGCGTCGCGCGCGGAGTTGACCCCGGTGAGCACCATCAGGCTGGGCAGGCCGGCGGCGTTGGCGCCGGCGATATCGGTGTTCATCCGGTCACCGACTACGAGTGGGGTCTGAAAGTCGCCGCGCGCCAATGCATCGAGCAACAAGGTCGGTGCCGGCTTGCCCGCGACCTGCGGTTCGGCGTCGGTCGCTGCTTTCAACGCGGCCACCATGGAACCGTTGCCGGGCAGCAGACCGCGTTCGGTCGGCAAGGTGGCGTCGACATTGGCCGCCACCCACAGCGCGCCGGCCCGAATGGCCAGCGCCGCCTCAGCGAGGATGGCCCACCCGGTTTCCGGAGAGTGGCCTTGGACCACGGCGTTCGGCTTGTCGTCATAGCTGCGCACCGGCCGCAGGCCGACGGCCGTGATCTCGGCGGCCAGCGCCTCGGTGCCGACGACCAACACCCGAGACCCGGACTCCAGCTGGTCGGCCAGGACGTGGGCGGCGCTTTGCGCGCTGGTGACGACATCCTCAGCGGTTGCCGGGAGGCCGATATCGTGCAGATGGCCGGCGACCTGGTCCGCGCTGCGCGACGCATTATTGGTGACGAATAGTTTTCTGCCCGCGGCCTTTTCCAGCGATTCGGCCGCGCCGTCGGTCAGCTCATGACCGCGGAACACCGTCCCGTCCAAGTCGAGAAGCAGGCAATCATATTCCTGCGCAAGCGTTCCCACGTCAGCCGAGCTCGCTGACTCGGTCCTCGGCATCGGTGACACCCTCGACGTCGGCCTCGGCGGCGTGCAGGAACCACTGCACTGCTTCATCCCCGCGGTCGAGCGCCAGCAGGGTGTCTGCGTACGCGTAGAACAGCCGGGCCGCGATCGTGCCGGTGCGGGTCGGGTCTAGTTGCGGAGTGGACAAGACGTTCAGCGCCTGCTCGAGCTGACCGAGGTCCGCGCGAGCACCCGCGGTGACGATGCGCATCTCGTCGGCCTCATCTCCGGTGAGCTTGGCCGCCTCGGGCCCACGCGCCAGCTCGAGCGCCCGTTCCGGCCGACCGAGGCCGCGTTCGCAGTCGGCTATCAGCGGAAGCAGTGGTGACTTGCTGCCCATCCTGCGCGCCGCCCGCAGCTCTGCGATGGCCTGCGACCAGTCACCGCACTGGTAGGCCGCGATTCCGACGGCTTCCCGCACGGCAGCGATGCGGCCGGAGCGCGCCCGCGCGGCGCGGGCATGGCTGAGGGCAGCCTCGGGGTCTTCGTCGATCAGCTCCCCTGCTGCGACCAAATGGCGGGCCACGGCGTCGGCGTTGGCACGGTCCAACGTGCTGAGCTCCCGCCGAACGTCGGGCGCCAGTTGCTTGGCCTCGATCTCGCGCGGAAGCGGTGGTTCGTTGCGATCATCGTCGGCGGCGCCGTGCTGGGGATGAGCTCTTCGAGCGCGGTCGGGGCCGGACGCGGAGGCTTGGGGTCGCGGCGATCGCCTCTCCCGCCGTTGCGGATCGTTTGCGCGATCACCGGTCCCGCCGCGAGGCGGACGACGTTCGCCACCTGTTCTGTTGTCGACCACTGAAACCTTTCCCTGCAAGTCTCGTGTCAGGATACGGCCCGCACAGGTGGATAGCGGACTGCGTCAGTCCGTTACGTCAAGGTTGGTTAGCTCCCCGCTACAGCACCGCGTCGGCTAATCGGTCTACCTGTTCGAGTGAAGCCACCGCCGGATGGAAGAGCAGTCGGCCGAAACCCAGATCGCGTTTGGTCGAACGACTGGCCGGCATCGATCACATTCAGAGCTACGAGATGAGCATTCGCTCGCAGCGTCTCAAGCAGGCTGCGTCGTTGGTCTCTACACGGCCGGTTAATCAACGCGGCTCCTCGCGTGAGTTAACGCATGCGTTGCCGCCGTTGCTGCGATTGGCCTCAACGCAGTCGAGGTAGACGCTGCTGCGCTTGATCGCGAAGGTCAAGTGCGTGCACGCCGAACTGCGCGACCCAGTGGCTGTAGGAGCGGTAGTTCTCGCGCCAAAGCTCCGGGGCGTTGTACGTCGCGAGAAAGTAGCCGTCGGCCACATCCAGCAGCTGTTTACGGCCCAGCGCCCCAGCGGTGGCGTAGATTGCCCACGATCGTGAGAAGTTGAGTCCGGCCGCGTGAACGCTCGGCAGGTCCTGCGGGGCCAGCGGTGGCGCGGATGTAACTGCCTTCAGCATGGTGTCGAGATTAGCTTCGTCCACGACGGCGGGATCGACGGCGAAGCTATCGCTCAGTGCGAGGAGAAGGTTGGCACACGGGTCGAAAAAGCCGGCTGTCGATCGGGTTTCATGTGCGAACGTCTCGTGCCAGCGCGACGCAAGAATTGATACGACGTCGCGACGAATCACGGACGCTTGTTCCGGGGCAAAGCGTAGATACCACCGGTGAAGAGCGAATACAGCGAACGAAAGGTTCTGGTATTCGGTCGCTTCAAGCTCATCGCCGCCGACGTGGTCGGTAATCCACTGACGCAGCTGAGAACCGACCGCCACCGCTAGCGGCGCCATGTCGTCCATAGCCGCTTCGCGATCCAGGATCAGCAACCACGCAAAGCCATACGGAACCTCGTGGCGGAGTTGCCCCGTGCTCACCGACGTGAGCTCACCGCGCAGACCATCGGCCGTGATTGGCGCCTGCGCGATATCAGACAAGTTGGTGTCGCCGCTGAGACGTGCCAGCACGCGCAGTGAGTAGTTCCCGTGAACCGCGCTGTGCCAGTCGACACATCCGTGAAAGACAGGGTGCGTTGTATCGTTGCGCACCACGCATTCGGCGATTGGCGCAGAAAGCGTTCTCGGCACATTTGCCACGCCACCAACCCTATCCGGCGGCCGCGGCGCCTGTTCGGTCATCAAACTAAAGATCCTTTGCAAGCGGCAGAACAGGATTCGCTAGATCCGGGGCGTTGTCTCCTACCGAGATAGCAATCGGCTGACCGAGCCTTGAGGCCGCCGGCGCGCAGCTGAGCGGCTGGGCTGGCTAGACGCCATCGGGTTTGTTGCCTTGGTATGGAAATGCCCGTGCCCCCCAAGGGTTTTGGGGGGCACGGGGCTTTGTGTGTGTTCGGCGGTGTCCTACTTTTCCACCCGTGTGGGTAGTATCATCGGCGCTGGCAGGCTTAGCTTCCGGGTTCGGGATGGGTCCGGGCGTTTCCCTGTCGCTGTGGCCGCCGTAACTTTATTTAGGTGTTGTTGGTGGTGGGGTGCAGTGGTTGTCTGGGTGGATCAGTGGTTGCGTGTGTGTAAGTTTTCGGCCGGTTAGTGCCAGTTCCCTGCGCCCCTTGCGGGGTTTTTAGGTCTGGTCTATTGATCCCGTGGTCTGCGGGGGGCCTTATCCCACTTGATGGGTGAGAAGCCTGGTCTTGGAGAAGGTTTCCCGCTTAGATGCTTTCAGCGGTTATCCTGTCCGAACGTGGCTATCCAGCGGTGCCCCTGGTGGGACAACTGGTGGACCAGAGGTTCGTCCGTCCCGGTCCTCTCGTACTAGGGACAGGTTT
>Ga0302326_10021155_pt1 | contig 13351 bp, 8 predicted proteins | sample Palsa_T0_3_FD_202264 | JGI IMG/M metagenome (GOLD analysis project Ga0302326, IMG submission 202264) | Peat permafrost microbial communities from Stordalen Mire near Abisko, Sweden - Palsa_T0_3 | ecosystem: Environmental > Terrestrial > Soil > Palsa > Peat permafrost | place: Sweden: Abisko... | reverse complement strand
GCGGACTCACGGCAACGATGCCGGAAATCTGGCAAGCGGCCCTGGCTGCATAACCGGAACCAATCTCCATCTCACAGAGCAAGACCCATCGAATCTCGCACACTTGCAAATTCGCACCAGAGCCCGTTTTGTGAGACGTGGCGTCGCCAGCCCATCTTCGGAAGAACACGTGCTGCTCCGGCCAGGAAAATAAACTGTGTCGCCCGTGCATTTCCGGCTCGACGATTCAGCCTTCGCAGCGCTCGCGGAGCCCTTTTCGCTTCGGTGGCGACGTACCGCTCGCTTAGGTTGCGATATAGACCCTCTCTGACGCTAGGACGCCACAGCGCAGACCGAACTGTCGCCCGCGAAGCCCCTGCGGCCCGCTGGGGCAAATAACAAGCGACCAATCGCTCGATCCGGCAGGTCTCCTTTTGCGGCCGCATGGTTGACCTCTTTAAGTGCGCCCGCGGGAAGCGCCCCGCCGCGCCCCGTGATCTTGTTCCTCGGGATCGCAATGACTTTGTCAATCAACTGCTAACAACCCAGAGCAGGCAACGGTATTGACTTGCCCGCCGTACCTGGGCTATGTTCGTTTCGATAGTGATTCATTGAGAAGGTATATGTGATGAACTATTTTCATTCTACGGACCGTCGGGGCGTCCGGCGCGGGCCGGCGGCGATGGCCTGCTGGTGCCTGGCGGCACTGAGCGGTCTGCTGTCGCATGGCGGCGGGGCGCAGGCGGCGTCTCCCGATACCGTCTACGTGATTCCCCACACGCATTGGGAAGGAGCGGTTTTCAAGACCCGCGAGGAGTATCTCGAAATTGGGCTCCCGAACATCGTGAAGGCCCTCTACCTTCTCAAAAAGTACCCCGAGTACCGGTTCGTGCTCGATCAGATGTGTTACGTGCGGCCGTTCCTGGAGCGATATCCGGCTGAAGTCGCTTCGGTTCGGCAGTTTTTGTCCCAGGGCCGCTTGCAGATCGCGGGTGGGACGGATACCATGCACGACAACAACATCCCCTCGGGCGAATCCATCGTGCGTCAGTATTTGCTCGGGAAATCCTATTTTCGCGACGCACTGGGGTACGACGTGACCACCGGCTGGGGCCTCGACACCTTCGGTCACAATGCCCAGATGCCGCAGATTCTGAAGCTGGCGGGCATGAAGTCGTACTGGTTCCAGCGCGGAGTTCCCGGCATCGACACGCCCAGCGAGTTCCTCTGGCAGGGGATCGACGGCACAAAGATCCCGGCTTTCTGGCTACCCATCGGCTACGGCGCGCTCCATGACATTCCTGCGAACGAATCGGCGTTCGCGGAGCTGGTCGAGAGCCGCTTCGCGATGCTGAGCCCGTTCTCGCGCGGCAGGGAGCGGGTGCTGATGGCGGGAGCGGACGTGTGGGAGCCGGAAGAAGCACTGCCGCTGATGATGCAGAAGTTCAACAGTTCAGCCCACGCACCGTTCACGCTCCGCTTAGCCGTGCCCGCGGACTACGAAGCCGCAGTCGCGAAACGCACTGAAGAACCAGTGATTTCGGGCGAGTTGAATCCGATTTTCCAAGGCATCTACAGCAGCCGCATCGAAGTGAAACAGGCCATGCGCAACATGGAGCGTCTGCTCACCACCGCGGAGAAGCTCAGCGTGATGGCGTGCGCGCTGGGCGCTCCGGCCCAGCGAGAGAAGATCGAGACTGCATGGGAGCCGGTGCTGTTCAACCAGGCGCACGATCTGTCGTCCGGCGTGATGGTGGATAAAGTGTACGACGACTCGATGCAGCGTTACCATCAGGCGCGCAATATGGCCGAAGAATTGGTTCGCTCCAGCCTGGACTACATTGCCGCGCGAGCCGAAACGTCGGGCGAAGGCGTTCCGGTCGCGGTGTTCAACACATTGAGCTGGCCGCGCACGGACGTGGCCGAAGTGGATATCTCTTTCTCCGATCCCGCGGTGCTCAGTTTCGCGCTTCGCGATCCAGCCGGAAGTGCCATACCGGTTCAGATTCTCAGTGCGCTGCGTAACGACGACGACGGCATCCGGCACGCGCACATCGCCTTCATTGCGCGCGACGTTCCGGCCATGGGATATGCGATCTACCACGCGATTCCGAATGCCGCCGGGCCGGCGCATCCGCCGAAATCCACGCACCAGGGCACTCAGCTCGAGGATACTGGCACGCTGGAGAATGATTTCTATCGCGCATCCTTCAACCTGTGGACCGGCGCGATGACCAGCCTGGTGGTGAAGGAGAACAATTGGGAGACGCTGGCGCGCCCCGGCAATGTGGTGGCGCGTGAATACGATGGCGGCGATTTCTGGGAACTCTACGGCACCCTGAACGGCGGGCGCTTTACGGCGATGAAGAAAGAGATTCAGCCGCCGCGCCCGGATTATACACACTGGAGCAACGATTTCGTGGGCGGCAGCGGCGTGGCTGCCAACGGGCCGGTCTTCTCCGAGTTCCATATTACGCATCCCTTCGGCAAGAACCAGTTCGGCACGCGCGTGCGGCTGTACAACGGTATGCGGCGCATCGATATCAGCACGGACCTCGTAAATCAGGAGGAATTCATGCGGTATCGAGCTGTTTTTCCGACGTCCATCGAGAAGGGGAAGCTCACCGGCGAGATCGCCTTCGGAGCCATAGAGCGTCCGGAACGGCGGGAGCTTCCCGCGCAGAACTGGAGCGATTGGAGCGATGGCGCGAAAGGATTTGCCCTGCTGAATCGGGGGCTGCCGGGAAATAACGTCGCCTCGGGAGAGTTGATGCTCTCGCTGATGCGTTCGGCCCGCCTGATTTCCTACGGGTTCATCGGCGGACTCGAGCCCGGCGTGGGATCGGATACCGGGCTCGGAATCGGCCGAAAATACACGCTGGAATACGCCATCGAGCCGCATAGCGGAGACTGGCGCGCCGCGGGGCTCTGGCGGTCCGGCCTGGAATTCAATAACCCGCTCATCGTCCGGACGGTGGCGCCGCATCGGGGCGTGCTGCCGAAGCGCTGGGGAATCCTGGATGTCTCGGCCGACGATGTGGTGGCGTCCGCGCTGAAGCCCGGGCGGGAGGGGACGGCGGTCCTGCGAGTGTATGAAGCCGGCGGGCAGGCGGCCAACGGAGTCCGCGTCAATTTTCATGTCCCCATCGCGGAAGCCCACGAGGCCAATCTTATCGAGGATGCCGGCGCTGCCATTGCCAGCAGCGGCGATGCCGTGGTCTTCGACCTGAAGCCTTTCGAAATTCGTACGTTCAAGTTCCGCGTCAAAGCGCCCTAGACTGCAATGCAGCACAACATCATACTCCCGGATCTCGGACAGACCACCAGTGAAGCGAAGATTGTGCAATGGCTTAAGAAGCCCGGCGATCACGTTTCACGCGGAGACCCCATCGTGGCAGTCGAGACGGACAAGGTCGATATGGAGGTGGAGGCCTTCGAGAGCGGTTACCTGCGGAAACTGCTGGTGGAAGAAGGGTCTATGGCCAGCGCCTTGACTCCGGTGGCCATCCTGACCGACACGCCTGGGGAGACTTATGATGGGCTGGGCGAGCAGAAGGCCGCGCCGCCTGCGCCCGCGAACCCGCCGCGGGTCGGCAATGCAGCGCCGGCCGCGCGAGCGCTTGCCAAGGAGTTGGGCGTCGAACTGGCGCAGGTGGAGGGCACGGGACCGAAGGGCCTCATCACGCGCGCTGACGTGCAGCGTTTTTCCGAGGCGGCTGCGGCGCCGAACCGGACTCTGGCCGCGATAGCCGCTATGGCCGCTACGACGGCCAATAGCAAGCGCGATGTTCCACATTTCTACGCCACGCGGGATCTGGAAGTCGCGGCGGCGGCGCGCTGGCGGGATCGTTGGAACGAAACACAGAATGGCGCGCGCGCTTCGTTCAACGACGTCTTTGTGCGATGCGCGGCGAAGGCCCTGGGAGATGTGCCTCGCCTGAACCTGGCTTATAAGGACGGGGCGTTCGAACAACGCTCCGCGGCCGATGTGCTGCTGGTGGTGGCCCGTGAGCCTGCATTGCTGCTGCTGCCGATGGCGGATTCGCGCGCGCTCGATTGGAACGAATTTATTCACCGGATGCACGCCGGCGCCGGGCAGGGCACGTCCGCGCCTGTAGCGCCTCTGCTGGCCATCTCGAATCTCGGCATGTACGGAGTAAAAGAGTTTGCCGCTATCATTCCGCCCGGATGCTCGTCCGTGCTGGCGATCGGCGCGGTGCGCGAAGCTCCCGTCGTGCGCAACGGCGCGGTGACGGTCGAAAAAATCGCGACGGTGACCCTCTCGGCGGATCACCGGGTGATCGACGGCATTGCCGCGGCGCGCTTTTTGGAAAGGATGCAGTTCCACTTGAACTCACTATGACGGGGATCACTATCGCCAGAGCGGCGGGGCTTTCCGATTCCGAGCGCATCCGGATGTTCCGCCGGATGCTGCTCTGCCGCATGTTCGAAGATCGCGTGTACTACTTGTTCCTGCAGGGCCGCATGCCGGGAACCATACATCAGGCGCAGGGGCAGGAGGCCACCGCGGTGGGGGTGTGTTCGGCGCTGCAGCCCGCCGATATGATCACCAGCACGCACCGTCCGCACGAGCATGCGGTAGCGCGCGGCGTACCGGTGAACAGCCTCATGGCCGAGCTGTTCGCGAAAGTGGATGGCTGCTGCCACGGCAAGGGCGGCTCGATGCATGTGGGAGATGCAGCGTATGGCATGCTGCCGGCCATCGCAATCGTGGGCGGAGGCATTCCGCTGGCGGCCGGCTACGCTTTGGCTTTCAAATACCGCAAGACCGGCAATATCGTGGGATGCTTTTTCGGCGACGGGGCCACCAACATCGGCTCCTTCCACGAGGCCGTGAATATCTCGGCGATCTGGAACCTGCCGGTGGTGTTCGCCTGCGAGAACAACAAGTACGGGGCGTCGACCGCCATCGAAAAGGTGACCCGCGTACCGCGCTTGAGCGAGCGCGCGGCAGCGTATGGAATTCCGGGGCGGACGGTGGATGGCAACGACGTGGAGGCGGTCTATGCGGCGATGCTCGAAGCCGGAGAACGCGCCCGCGGCGGCGCCGGCCCCACGCTGCTGGAACTCGAGACGTACCGCTTCGCCGGCCACTCCCGCAGCGACCCGGGGCACTATCGTTCCAAAGATGAAGTAGCTTACTGGAAGGCGCGCGATCCCCTGACGCGCTACGAATCCTTTCTGACGGAGGAAGGCGTGTTGTCATCCGCCGAAATAGCGGACATGAAAGCGTCCGTGGAGAAAGAACTGGATGCCGCCGTGGCATTTGCGGAGGCCAGCCCAAGCCCCCGTCCGGAGGATTGTTTGAACGATGTCTATGCCGCTTAGCGCCGCTCCCGAAAACAAAACCGAGCGGCGGTTGACCATGGTGGAAGCGCTGCGCGAAGCCCTTCGCGAAGAGATGCGCCGCGATGACCGAGTGATTCTGCTGGGAGAGGATATCGGCGTTCCCGGGGGTTTCGGAGGCGCATTTACCGTGACGCTGGGGCTCGAACAGGAGTTCGGCCATGAGCGCGTGCTCGATACGCCGATTTCCGAAGCAGCCATCGCGGGAGTAGCGGCCGGCGCCGCACTGGGCGGGCTGATTCCCGTGGCGGACGTACAGTACGGTGATTTTCTGTTCCTGGCGATGGACCAGTTGGCCAATCAGGCCGCCAAGATGCGCTATATGTCGGGCGGCAAGCTGAGTGTGCCGATGGTCTTCCGGGCGCCGGTAGGCGCCACTACGCGCGGGGCGCAGCACGGGCAGTCGCTCGAGGCTTTTCTAATGCATGTCCCCGGCCTCAAGGTTGCCTGTCCTTCGAATCCGTACGATGGCAAGGGTCTGCTGAAGAGCGCCATACGCGATCCGAATCCGGTAATTTTCTTTGAACACAAGCTGCTCTACGGCAGCAAGGGCGCGCGCAAAGAAGCCGGCGGCATCGAACTGGTGGTACACGTGCCCGAAGAAGAATATCTGATTCCCCTCGGCCAGGCCAAGGTGGTGCGGCCGGGCAGCCAGGTCACTATCGTCGCGAACCTGCTGATGGTGCATCGGTCGCTGCAGGCCGCCAAAGCTCTGGAGGCGGATGGCATCGATGCGGAGGTAATCGACGTCCGAACACTCGTTCCGCTTGATGAGGAAACCATTTTCGCGTCGGTCCGCAAGACGGGCCGGCTGATCATTGTCGAGGAAGACAATCTGACTGGCGGATGGGGAGCCGAGGTAGCGGCGCGCGTGGCGGACGCCTGTATCGGAAGTCTGGAAGGGCCGATCCGGCGCGTGGCGGCGCCCGATACTCCGGTTCCTTTCGCTCCGGTGATGGAGAATTACTACATTCCATCGGTCGAGAAGATCCTGGCCGCTGTGAACGACGTGCTCTGAGGCACAGATTATGGATGTGGCCTGTGTGGGCATTCTCGTCGCGGATGTATTTGCGAGCCCGATTGCGCGGCTCCCCGGCGAAGGCGAGTTGACCACCACATCGGGTTTTGCGACCAGCGTCGGCGGTTGCGCGGCCAACGTCGCGGTCGCTCTTCGGATCCTAGGCAGCACGGTGACGATTGCGGGCAAAGTCGGGACGGACATGTTCGGAGACTTTGTGATCTCCGACTTGCGGCGCCATGGAATTTGCGTGGAGTACATACGGCGAACGCCGAACCGATCTACGTCCGGAACGGTGATCTTTACGGTGCAGGGCGAGGACCGGCGCTATCTGCATTCGATCGGCGCGAATGCGGATTTCACGCTGGAAGACATCGACTATTCGCTGCTCGACGATGTCCGGGTTTTATACGTGGGAGGGTACCTGGCGATGCCCTCCTTCGCGCCCGAGCAACTGGCCCGGCTGTTCCAGGAGGCTAAGCGAAGGGGATTGACCACCGTGCTGGACGTGGTCATGCCGGCGGGTATGTCTTTCGGCATGCGGCACATGGCCCTCGCTCTGCCCTATACCGATTACTTCCTGCCCAACCAGGACGAAGCGGCGCGCCTTACGGGCATTGCCGATGCCCGCGGCCAGGCGGAATACCTCAGCGCTTTAAACCCCGGGTGCGCCGTTGTCATTACGCGTGGCCCGCGCGGCTCCATCGCGAGGCGCGGTGACCGGACTATCGAGACGCCGCCCTACCAGGTGGCGACCGTCGATGAGTCCGGCGCGGGCGATGCGTTCACGGCGGGCCTGATCGCCGGTCTGCTCCAACAGTGGGAACTCGAATATACGCTCTCGTTCGCTGCCGCGCTGGGAGCATCCTGCACGCGCGCGCTGGGCTGCTCGGCCGGCGTGTTCACCTTCGACGAGGCCGTGGCCTTCCTGGAAGCGGCGAACCCGCGGTTTATCCCCGCCGGTACGGAACGATAATGCCCATCGCATCTCTGCATGACATTTTGCGCGAAGCTCGCAATGGATCCTATGGCGTGCCCTACTGCGAATCCTGGAACCTGGAATCCGCGCAGGCCGTAGTGGAAGCCGCCGAAAAAGTCAGGTCGCCGGCTATCGTCGGATTCAACGGCGGCTTTCTGCAGCATCCCTCGCGCCGGCAACCGGAGAAACTGGCTTGGTACGCAGGCGTGCGCCTGGCGCTGGAATCGGCCAGTGTGCCGGTCGCTCTGCTGCTGAACGAATCCACCACGTTGGACCAGATGGCGGATGCCATCCGGCTGGGCTTCAACGCCGTCATGCCGGAGAACGAAGGCCTCTCACTCGAGGAATACCGTTGCCTGGTGAAGGAGGCCGTCGCCCTGGCGCATCCCAAGGGGGTCTGGGTGGAGGCGCAGATTGGCACGTTGCCCGCGGGCCATGCCTTGCACAATGGCGCGCACAATAGCTCGCACAATTCCAACGGCGAGATGACCGATCCGTACACGGCGGCTGCCTTTGTTTCCGAGACCGGAGTGGATGCGCTGGGAGTCTCCATTGGCAACGTTCACGTGATGACCAGCGGAAAGGCATCGCCCGATCTCGACGCGCTCAAGCGCATCCGCGCGATGGTCGACGTGCCTCTGGTGGTACATGGTGGAACAAGCCTCACGCCGGGAAGTCTGCGTACAATGGTATTGCTAGGCGTGGCGAAGATCAATTTCGGCACGGTTCTGAAACAGGCCTACCTGGAAGCGGTGCGCGAAAGTTTGGCCTCCTACGGCCCGCCGTTGAACCCTCACCGCTATCTCGGCATGGGCGGCGAAGAGGATATCATGACGGCGGGACGCGCAGCCGTGCAGCGCAAAGTCGAGGAGTTAATGGAGATCTGCGGATCGACGGGGAGAGTTGCCCATGATTTCAATCCGGCAGTATAGCGAGGCCGTAGCCCGCGCCGCGGCGATGCTGGAAAAGGCCGGCGTGGTGATCACGCCGGAAGAACGCGCGCGTCTGGAGGTTGCCGATTTCGGATTGGGCGAGTTGGAGAAAACCGGTCTCGAGATCATCACTTACGTGAACACTCAGCGATGTTGCGCGAAAGAGATCATTATGTTTCCGCACCAGACCTGCCCGGAACATTGGCATCCGACCGTCGGCGAAGTTCCCGGCAAGGAGGAGACGTTCCGCTGCCGCTGGGGTACGGTATACTTATACATACCCGGCGAGAGCACGCCGGACCCCGCTGGCAGCCCCCCGCAAGGTTCGGAATCATATTATAAGGTGGCGCACCAGATCGTGCTGAAGCCCGGCGACCAGTATACGCTCGCGCCGGATACGCCGCACTGGTTTCAGGCGGGGAGCGAGGGAGCGGTGGTTTCGGAGTTTTCCACGCGCAGCACCGACGATCAGGACGTGTTTCTCGATCCGCGCATTGCGCGCGCTCCGGAAGTCGCCGCGGAAGCTGTTTGACGGGAAGACGACGATATGCGACTTACCAATTGGGTTCGCATCGCAATACCTCTACTCTGGCTGGGTAGTTCGGCTATTGCGACGGCCCAAGACAAAGCCCGTCTCAACTACGGCCGGGACGTGCGGCCCATTCTCTCGGAAAACTGCTTCTTTTGCCATGGCCAGGACCCCAAGAAGCGAATGGCCGGCCTGCGCCTGGATTCGTCCGAGGGCGCCACGGCGGACCGCGGCGGCCATGCTGCCGTGATGCCGGGGAAACCCGAGGCCAGCCTCATGTACCAGCGCATCACGGAGGATCAGCCGGCGCGGCGCATGCCGCCTGTGTATTCCAATCGGACCCTGACAGCCGGGCAGATCGCGATTCTCAAGCGCTGGATCGAGGAAGGCGGCGAATACTCCAAACATTGGGCCTTCGTGCCGCCGCAGCGCCCGCCCGTGCCGGAAACCGGCGACCGCTGGGTTGCGCAGCCCATCGACGCATTTGTATTGAAGCGGCTACAGGCTGAGGGTCTGCGTCCCAGTCCCGCGGCCGCTCCCGCCACCTGGCTGCGGCGCGTTTCGCTGGATCTCACCGGCCTGCCGCCCTCTCCGGCCGAGCTGGATGCCTTCTCCGAAGACGCGAAAGCGCGGGGGGAGGCGGCCTACACCGCTGCCGCCGATCGCCTGCTGGCCTCTCCGCGATATGGGGAGCGGATGGCCATGGACTGGCTCGACGTGGCTCGTTATGCGGACACTCACGGGTTCAATAACGATGCCGCGCGATCCATGTGGCGCTGGCGCGATTGGGTGATTCAGAGCTTCAACGACAATATGCCGTATGACCGGTTTCTGACCGAGCAACTGGCCGGAGACCTGCTGCCGAATGCGACGCTCAATCAACGCATCGCTACCGGTTTCGGCCGCAATCACGTGATCAACTCCGAAGGCGGCATCATCGAGGAAGAGTATCGCGTCGAGTACGTGACCGATCGCGTGCGCACGCTGGGCATGGCCTGGCTGGGACTGACGCTCGAATGCGCTCACTGTCACGACCATAAGTTCGACCCCATAACCCAGCGCGACCACTACCGTTTCTTCGCTTTCTTCAACAGTATCGCGGAGCAGGGCGAAGACGGCCGTGTAGCTAATGCGGTCCCCATGATTCCCGCTCCCACCGACGCGCAGCAGCAAAAAATGCGGGAGCTCGAGTCCGCCATCTCCGGCCTCGAAGAGGATATCCGGAGCCGCGAAAAAAACTGGACCTGGCGCCGGAAGGAAGCCGCGCAGGCTTTACAGGTTGCAGCAGAGGTTCACGTGCCCGAGGGCGCGGCTCTGCAGATTGGCTGCGAATCGGCAAACGAATTCAAACAGCCTCCCGAAAAAGGATTTGCACTCGCGGCGGGTGTGGTGGGCCAAGCCTGCGTAACTGGAAACGCCACGCCCAAACCCGAGACGGCGGGAAAGGGCGTGCGGGTGACGAAACGGGGGCCGCTCACCTTCAGCTTCTGGCTGCAGCCCGGCCCGGCCGATACGAATGTGGCGCTGCTGTCGGCGGTGGATTATACATCGAACCCCGTATCCACGATCTACGGCAAAGGCATCGAAGTGCGGCTGGTGAATGGCGAGCTGGAATTCCGACTCGCCGATCGATTCCCGGCTTACTCCGTTTGGGTTCGGTCGGAAGGAGCCGGCGTGACAGCCGGGCAATGGCGCCACATCGCCATCGTCTATGAAGGCGCGGCGGGACGGGATGCCATGCGCGTGGAAGCCTCCTGGGTGCGCTTGTTCGCCGACGGGCGCGAATTACCGGTGCGCGTGCTCAATGACGACCTCTCGATTCCGGACGTCAAGGACGATAAGGCGTCGCTCACCTGTTTCCGCATCGGCTGGGACACTAACCCAGGTAGTCCGCGGTACCAGGGCCGATTGGATGAGATCGCGGTGTGGACCAAGGCGCTTACGCCCGTCGAGATCACCGGTCTGTTCGAGAAACAAGCCCTTCCGTACGCGGTGGCGCGAGAACGCCAGCGCCAGGCCACGGCCATCGAAAGCGGCTGGCTCCGTGCAGCGGTGCTGGGCCGGACCGACGCGACTCTAGCCACCGAACGGGGAAAGCTGGATGGCTTGCGCGACGAGTGGCTGGCTCTGCGGCGTAGCGCTCCCACCGTTATGGTGATGCAAGAGCTCCCGACGCCGCGTGAGACACACGTGCTGCAGCGCGGCTCCTACAACACCTTCGGCGAGAGAGTCGAACCCGGCGTGCCCGAACAACTGTTGGGCGCATGGCCCGAGGGCGCGCCCAAGAACCGGCTGGGACTGGCGCTGTGGCTGACGAAACCCGATCACCCGCTTACCTCGCGCGTGGTGGTGAACCGCTTCTGGCAGCAGTTGTTCGGCCTGGGTCTGGTCAAGACCAGTGACAACTTCGGCCTGCAAGGCGAATGGCCGAGCCATCCCGAACTGCTCGACTGGATGGCGCGCGAGTTCGTCGATTCGGGCTGGAACGTCAAAGCGCTGATGAAGATGATGGTGCTGTCGTCGACCTATCGGCAAGACTCTTCGGCTTCGCCCGAACTGATCGCACGCGATCCGGAAAACCGCCTGCTGGCACGCGGTCCGCGCTTCCGGCTGCCTGCCGAAATCATCCGCGATCAGGCGCTCGAGATCTCCGGCCTGCTCAAGAACCGGCTGGGCGGGCCCGGCGTTTACCCGTATCAGCCCAAGGATCTGTACAAGGGCATCGTGGTGGCGGCCAACTATCCCGGCACCAGGTACGTGGAAAGCACCGGCGACGACCTCTATCGCCGCAGCCTGTATATCTTCTGGAAGCGCACCGTGCCGCATCCTACGATGACCGTCTTCGATGCCCCGGACCGCGAGGTCTGCACCGTGCGCCGCTCGACTACGAATACCCCGCTGCAAGCGCTCACATTGCTTAACGATCCCATCTTCGTGGAAGCGGCGCGCAAGCTGGCCGAGCGCTCCATCAAAGAGGGTGGCGCGTCGCCTGCGGGACGTCTGGACTTCGCCTTCCGGCTGGCCACGGGCCGCGCTCCGGACGATCAGGAAAGGCTGATCCTGCGCAAGACGTTGGACCAGATGCTGGCCGCGTACCGGACCGATGCGACCGGTGCCGAGGCGCTGCTGGGGGTGGGCGCATCGCCGCGCGATCCCGCGATCCCGGCCGCCGAACTGGCCGCCTACACGGCCGTGGCGAACATGATTCTGAACATGGACGAAGTGATCACGAAAGGCTGAAAGCAGGATGTCAATGCAAAGTGGGGAATGTGGAAATTATTCGCGCTTCTTCTCGCGTAGGGAAATGTTGGCGCGCGCGGGCTATGGCTTGGGCGCCGCCGCCCTGCATAGCCTGTTCGGCGGGTCGCGCGCGGTGGCCGCGCCTCGGGCGTTTCCCAACTTTGCGCCCCGCGCCAAGCGCGTGATTTTCCTGTTTCAAGCCGGAGGCCCATCCCATCTCGATCTGTTGGACTACAAGCCGGCCATGAAGGGCCGCTTCGACCAGGACATTCCTGCGTCGATTTTCGGCACCCAGCGGGTCACCGGCATGGTGGCGCAGCAGGATCGTTTCCCGGTAGTGCCCACCATGTACGGCTACCGGCAATATGGAAACAGCGGCCTGTGGCTCAGCGAACTGTTGCCCCACACCGGAGGCATTGCCGACGACATCTGCGTATTGCGGGCGATGCACACCGAGGCCATCAATCACGACCCCGCGATCACTTTCATCCAGACCGGCAGCCAGCTTCCGGGCAGGCCCTGCCTGGGATCCTGGGTGGACTACGGCCTGGGCAGCGAGAACGAAAATCTGCCGGCTTTTGTGGTGTTGAATTCGCTGCCAAGCAACGGCATGGCCGACCAGGGCCTGCTGTCGAGGCTTTGGGGAGCGGGCTTCCTGCCGAGCCGCTATCAGGGCGTGCAGTTCCGCAGCGGGGGCGATGCCGTACTGCACCTGTCCGACCCGCCCGGCATTACGCGGGACCGTCGCCGTACCCTGTTGGACGGCCTGGCTGCGCTAAACCAGCGGCTGTACGACCGCGTCGGCGACCCCGAGATTGAGACCCGCATTGCCCAATACGAAATGGCGTTTCGGATGCAAGCCAGCGTTCCCGATCTGGTGGATACGTCTGGCGAGCCGGAACATATACACGAGCTTTATGGAGAAGATTCCCGCAAGCCCGGAACCTTCGCCGCCAACTGTCTGCTGGCCAGGCGTCTGGCCGAGCGCAACGTCCGCTTCATCCAGCTTTATCACCGCGGCTGGGATCACCATGACGGGTTGACCAAGAAGCTGCCGGTGCTGGCACGCGATACGGACCAGCCGGCGGCGGGCCTGATCAAGGACCTGAAGCAGCGTGGAATGCTGGACGATACGCTGGTGATCTGGGGCGGCGAGTTCGGCCGTACGCCGTATGCCCAAGGCGCGCCCAAGCCCGACAGCTACGGCCGCGATCATCACGGGCGCGTTTTCTCCCTATGGATGGCCGGCGGCGGCGTGAAGCGCGGATACGTGCACGGCAGTTCGGACGATTACGGCTTCAATGTGG
>Ga0302326_10021152_pt1 | contig 13352 bp, 11 predicted proteins | sample Palsa_T0_3_FD_202264 | JGI IMG/M metagenome (GOLD analysis project Ga0302326, IMG submission 202264) | Peat permafrost microbial communities from Stordalen Mire near Abisko, Sweden - Palsa_T0_3 | ecosystem: Environmental > Terrestrial > Soil > Palsa > Peat permafrost | place: Sweden: Abisko... | reverse complement strand
CCGCGTGTCGTAACGTTCTTCCACCATTCTCGCCGCCGCGGACCTCGGTGCTCAGCCCGTCTTCGGTCAGGCCCAGCAGCACTTTGGCTTGCGATGGGGAATGCGGCTGCACGGTCACGTGCAAGCGGCCAACTCCCTCCCATTGCAGCAGAACCTTCGCCGGCTTGGATTCCTTGGCCGCCTCGTCAATCTTGCGATGGACCTCAGAGGCATCATTGCCTACGAATTGAACGTGCCCATCGATGACCATCTGTGGCGTGTATACGGACGCCAGGTGAAAGCTTCGAGCGTAGTCGTTTTGGCGCTGGCTGAATTGGGCCGAAGAAAAGCGATCCGTCCATCCTATGTAATTCCAGTAGTCGACGTGTTCTCCTAGCAGAATGAGATCTCGACCGCTGTGCGCACTTTCGCGGCCCAGGTCGACCAAGATCGCGTCCGCGGGAGGACAGCTTGAGCACCCTTCAGAAGTGAAGAGTTCCACGACGACCGGGTTCTGCGACGAGACTGGCAGAGTACTGCACAAACCCAGGACAGCAATTGCGGCAAGCATTCTCAGAGTTTTGTTCATGACAGATAGGATTCGTGAGACGACGATTTTGTTTCATCGGTGAAGCCGTAACTTCCGTCGTGCTGGCGAATCCGGAACCTAATATATATAGAATTGCGTTCCTGAGCGCAGCGAGATTGACGTGGCAGCGGAAACATCCAGCGGCAGTCCAAGGGTGGGGGTTTCGCCGGCGGTTCGCGACGCCGGACTAATCGCATTCTCGCGAGCGAGCGTCCCACGCGCCCTCCCATACGCTTCCGAATCACTCCAAAAATCTGCTACCATGAGCGGGTTCGCTGAGGTGGCCATGCCCGAATATGTGATCGAACGGGAAATCCCAGGCATAGGGAATTTGTCGGATGCGGAGATCCAGGAAGTCGCCCGAAAATCGGTGGACGTCCTGAAGGGGATGGGGTCGGAGATTAAGTGGCTGCACAGCTATGTAACCGGCGATAAAATTTACTGTGTCTATCTGGCGCCGGATGAGGAAACGGTGCGCGAACATGCCCGCCGCGGAGGCTTTCCGGCCAATCGCATCTCGGCGGTGCGGCGAATGATGGATCCCAACACCGCAGGTTGAATTATCCGTCGCTTCCGGTTCGCAGAGTGGGCCCCGCGCCGGAGTTAAGCGCTTCCTGGATGGCCTGTTCCACGGGCAACGCCCAGCCTTCCATCCACGCCGTCAGACCGGCAGCACTGCCGAGTGTTCGACGCGCGAATTCCAGGACCTTCTCCAGTTTTTGTTGCTCGGCGGGGGTGAGCGGCGTAACTAAGCGCTCGCGCAGTGCGGCCGCGGCTCCTGCGAAGCGTAGCGCTTGCACCGCGTTGGATTGCGCGGCGGTGTTGGCGGCCAGACACTCCAGCACCCTGGCGATGCCGCGCTTGTGACCCAGATTCTGAAACATCTGGATGCTTTCACCGTACAGCCGGCGGGCCTCGTCATTGTCACCCTGGTCCCAACTAAGACCGGCTAGATCGGACAGGGCGCTGGCGATTCCCCAGCCATCCCGCGAAAGGCTGAACGCCGCCAGACTCTGCTCATAGAAGGAACGAGCAGCCGTCAGATCGTTGCTTTCCCGGGCAACATCTCCCTGGTAGTTCAATGTCCAGGCGATACCGGCCACGTCACCCACCTGGCGGAACATCGCCAGGCATTCATCGTAGAGCGCGGAGGCGCGCGCCGGTTCGCCTTGCAGCCTGGTCACGTTCGCCAGATTGCTGAGCGCACGAGCAATGTCGGCTGGATCTCCCGCGGCTCTCCAAATGGCGACACATCTTTCAAACAGGAAGGAGGCAGTGGGGAGTTCGCCTCGATCGCGAGCGTTTACGGCCAGAGCGTTAAGCGCGACCGCAACCCCGCGGTTGTCATTTAACCCGAGACAGGTCTCAAGACTGTCTTCGAACAATTGTTGCGCAGAAGTGTAATCGCCCTGCTCGCCGGCCAGGACCGCGGCACAGAACAGCAGGCGCGCGCGCAATTTCGGACGCGCGGCAGCTCCTTCCAGCGCCAGCAGCCTGGCGATGCGGTTGCGGCCCTCCGTAAGATATTCGCGCGTCTCCCAAAAGTGAAACAGCGCGGTGCCGAGGCGGAGGCCCCAGTCGGCGTCGCCGGTTTTGATGAGGTATTCGAGCGCGGCGCGGAAGTTGTCGTGCTCAACCTCGAAACGATCAAGCCATTCGGGATGAGCGGCCGCTTCCAAAGCGCCCTCTTCGGCGAGCACCAGGTAATACGCGGCGTGCGACCGGCGAGTGGCAGCTACATCGTCGCTGGCGGCCAGACGTTCGAGTGCGTACTCGCGGATGGTGGAGAGCATGACGAAGCGCGTTTCGCCGGCTGCCTCTTCCACCTGCTGCGCCAGACTCTTGTCCACCATGGAAGCCACGCCGTCGAGTACGTCGAGACCCAAATCGCCCGCGGTATCACAGACGGCTTCCACCGCCTCCAGCGTGCAACCGCCGCTGAACGCCGAAAGCCTGCGAAAGAGAGTTTGCTCGGCAGGGTTGAGGAGGCCGTAACTCCAGTCGACGGTGCCGCGAAGAGTCTGCTGACGGGTCGGCAGGTCGCGGGCGCCGCCGGTCAGCAGGTTGAGACAGCCTTCCAGACGCGCCAGCATAGCGGTCGGCGAGAGCAGCTTGATGCGCGCTGCCGCCAGTTCGATGGCCAGAGGCAGACCGTCGAGGCGAGCACAGACGGCAGCGACAGCTGGGGCGTTTTCATTGGTCAAGGCGAAGTCGCGCTTCACAGCCCGCGCGCGTTCCACAAAAAGCGCAATCGCGGGAAGCCGCGAGAGCACATCCAGGGGCAGCGGAGATTTGGGATCGGGAAGCGCCAGCGGTGGTACCGGAAATTCGTGTTCGCCATAAACGTGCAGCGGCGACTGGCTGGTGACTACGATTTTGAGCTTGGGCCCCACCGAGAGCAGGTCCGATATGACCGGGGCAGCGGAGACCAGGTGCTCAAAATTGTCGAGCAGAAGAAGCATCGGCTGGTCCAGGCCGCCAAGATAGTCTTTCATGCTTTCCTGAGCCGACTGATTGCCGGTCTCGCGCACGCCCACCGCTTGTGCGACGGTGGAAGCGATCAAGCCAGGTTCCCCAACCACCGACAGCGGAACGAAGCAAACGCCGGATGGAAATTCGCGCCCGATTTCGCCTGCCACCTGCAAAGCCAGGCGCGTCTTGCCGATGCCGCCAGGACCGGTGAGGGTCACAAGCCGCACATCGTCGCGGCCCAGGAGTTGGCGGAGCGCAGCCGCCTCGGGCTCGCGTCCGATGAAAGCGGTACGCGGCACCGGAAGGTTGCTGGGGCGAGGCTCCGAATGGTGGGCGGGCGCATCGGCGAGCCGGTCGCGCACGGCCGCGAGGTCGCGAGCCAAATCCCGGGTGGATGCGTACCGTTGCTTCGGGTCCTTGGCCAGACAGCGCTCCACAATCCAAATGAATGGAGCGGGCGCCTGAAGCATTCTGGAAGCAATACGCTCCGGCTCGTCGCGCAGGATGGCGGCCGCGGTTTCCGCAGCGGTCTTCTTCTGAAACGCAGGAACTCCGGTGACCATCTCGTAGAGCACCGACCCGAAGGAAAACTGGTCGGAGCGAAAATCGAGTTTCTCGCCATTCGCCTGCTCGGGTGACATGTAGCTAAGCGTGCCCAATACGGTCCCCTCCTTGCTGATGGAGGTGGAAGCATCCGCCTCAGGCGGGTGGTCGACCGCAAGCAATTTCGCCAGGCCGAAATCCAGGACCTTGGCGGCGCCGTCCACGGAAACCATGAGGTTGTCGGGCTTCAAGTCGCGATGAACGACACCAATTTCGTGCGCCCGCGCCAGAGCGTCGGCAACCTGTGCCGCGACAGCGATTGCCTTGCGAAATGGAATGGGACCAGACGCGAGCAACTGACGCACCGTCTCGCCACGAACCAGTTCCATGGCGATGAAGTGCGTGTTGTCAACGCAACCGAGCTCGTAAATGGTGACGATGTTGGGGTGATTGAGCGCGGACGCGGAACGGGCTTCCGTCTCAAAGCGGGTCAGGGCTTCCGCTTGCGAATGATGGTGCAGCGAAATGGTCTTAACGGCAACTTCACGGCCGAGGCGCGTGTCCCGGGCGCGATAAACCTCGCCCATGCCGCCGGCGCCGAGTTGCTCAAGGATTTCATACGTGCCGAAGCGCGCGCCCGGCGACAGAGTGGACGGAACTGAATCTGGCGTGAGCGGCGAGCTCATGAACCTCATTGGCGCAGCGGTTGAACAGCCAAGACGGCTGCTCGACGCTACGCGATTGCGTGGAATTGGTCCTTGAATCGATGCCGCGACGCGTGCGGCACCACCCCTAGATTGCGCTTATAATACCAAATCCCGGGGGTATTCATGGATATTCGAACACTACAGCGCCCACTGAAGGAGCAGTATCGCCAAGATCCGTCGAGCTCGCGAATCACCTTGAAGGCGCGCGGCAGCCAGACAGATGCTCCCATCACCTGCTCTGTTGACCTGGGCCGGGAGATCTACAAGGCGCAAGCCCACCAAGGCGTCGGCGGATCGGGAACCGGTGCCTGCTCCGGAGATTTACTGCTGGGTGCAATCGCCGCATGCGCACAGATCACCTGCCAAATGGTCGCCGCTGCGATGGGCATACCTACGGAAGGCATCGATGTTACGGTCGAGGGTGACTTGGACCTGCAAGGAACGTTGGGAATTTCCAAAGATGCGGCTGTCGGATTTGAGAGCATCAGAGTCACGTTCGATGTCCGCGCACCGCAGGCGACCAAGGAGCAGTTAAGCGCCTTGCAGGAGAAAACCGAACAGTATTGCGTGGTAATGCAAACCTTGGAGCATCCGCCGAAAATCGATCACAGGTGGGGGGAGCAGGGATAGCAAAGCCTTCAGAATGCGTGCCGCCTTACCACGTAACTTTTGGTTTGGTACACCGTCGGCGGGGCGTTTGACGAACTGGCACAGATGACGCAGCAGTGGCACCGGATGAGTCGCAAGAATATCCAGACGACGGTTCGGTACGCTCATCTGGCTCCGGAGCACCAGCAGTCGGCAGTCGACCGTTTAGTTCCGATACCAACAGCCACTAGCGGTAGTTATAGTCTGTAAGTAACTGAAGGGCCTGTAGCTCAGCGGTAGAGCAGGGGACTCATCATCCCTTATACTAGCGATTCTCCCATCCAAGCAGGAAGACGCAGCCAACGGCAAAGAGCCGAAAATAGCCAGTTAAATCAAGGATTTGTACGCCAATTGAAGAGCAACCATCTTGCACTGATACGCACCATGGCGCACCAAGAACCAAAACGAAGTGCCACCATAAGTGCCACCAGCTTTTCGGGGCGTATTGACAGCATAGACAAATACGCTTATGGTATATGCCGTAATGCATGCTCTCTCGACTTTGGAAGTCGCGCGCGTGATCGGCGTTCATAAACAGACGCTGCTTGACTGGCTGTATGCGGGAAAGGTCCGAGAACCAAAGCGGCAGACGGTCGGCGGTCAGGTTGTGCGAATCTGGTCCCAATCGGACATTGAACGGATCCGCGAGTACAAGAGGCAGAATTACTGCAAAGGCAGAGGCCGGAAGAAAAAGGTCTGAACAGGAGCGCGCCGTGCCGGTGCTAGTAACACCGACACGACGCTAACCAGGGCACCTAACGAGGAGGCACCCATGGCTGTAAGCAACCGTAACACCGCTTCTACACGCACTCAAGAAGTCCCGCTCACAATCAACCGCGTAGCGCTCTACGCACGAGTTTCCACCCTGAACGGTCAGGATCCCGAAATGCAGCTGTCCGAACTCCGTGAGTATGCTGCTCGCCGCGGATGGACCATCTCCAAATGCTCGCGCCAAAGGGAAGAGGTTCGGAAGGCCCCGCGTCGAGATTGACGCCGTTCGGGTGGCTGAACTGCGCCGGGACGGGTTTTCGTGGTCCCAGGTATGTCAAACCCTTAATGTGAGCAAGGGGAGCGCCCAGCGATCGGTTGCCATGATTGCCTGAGAGCGCACGAGCCGGATTGGGGAAAGATTGCCGGCCAACTCGGGGACGGAATCCGCTGGTCACCTCCGGGAGATTACTCCTCATATGTCGGCCAGCATCCGGCAACCGCATTGGCACCGCCTCTTGGACGTAAAACGCCCAAACCGCCGAACTGGCTTCCTCGGTGCTGTTTTTCGCGGATTTAGGAACGGGAAACGCCCATCGAACCATGCATGTTTCCGGAGCGTACCGGATCCGACGGACAAACCAGAAGCTTGCCCTTGACTCGATCCGGCCCGCGGCCACGCTCGGAGACGGTGCGGCATCAACTCAACGCCGAGTTTGCCGGCGGCGCTCAGGTCAATGCGAGCAGGACGCTGTTAAGCGGGCATTTTAACGACTTGCCCAATCACCCCACGAAAACCATCGCCGCAAGTGCATGACATCGCGGAGGCGGGCAACGAAGAACTCGCCCGCCCACAAACTGCGTCGGCTTTGATCATGGTCCCGTCCACTGCTAGGTTCTTTCCTTCCACCAAGCCTTCCTTCAGGCAACGGCGCACGATCTCCTCAAATATTTCTCGAAATATGCCCGACTGGCGAAAGCGCCCGTGCCGGTTCTTGGAAAATGTCGAGTGCTCCGGAATCTCTGCTCCAAAGTCCAACCGTGTGAACCAGCGATAGGCCAAGTGCATCTTCACTTCTTCTAGCAGGCGCCGTTCGCTGGTAATCCCGTATAGATAACCAATTAGCAAAAGGCGCAGCAACACCTCGGGATCGATCGAGGGCCGACCGGTAGAACTGTAGAAAGGCTTCAGCCGCTCGCGCACGAAGCTCAGATCGACGTACTGATCGATAAGCCGGAGCAAGTGATCTTTGGGAATCTGATCTTCTAAGCGGAAGTAGTAGAACAGCGATTCGGTGCGCTCGTGCTGACCCATCATCGTCGACGTTCCTCCTGAGTAAGGGCTTAGCACACCTGTTCTTGCCGACAAACAAAAAACTCGGGTAGGCACCGAGTTTTTCAACAGTCTCATGAGTTTTTGATGCGAGTATTTTCCTTTGCGCTGTTCTCAGCGACTCAGCCTGTCTTCTGCAGTTTCGATAGCTTGGTGTTTTGGGTTGCGTTGATGCTTGTTGATCTTCAGGTGTTCGGCAGTGACAAATTCGACCACAACCTACGTATGCCCAGTTGTTTCTGCGAGCGGCCTTAGTCAACGCCGGCATCATGCGATGCGACAGCATTTGAAATCACCGGGTTCTTGAGCTTGAATAGCCGCAAGGCATTCAGCCGGCCAATCTTCTGGCGGTCCTCTTCGCTGATTGCGCAATTGTCAAACCATTCAACCGCTTCATCGGTTCGCTCGTACGGATAGTCGATCGCGAACAGGACACGATCGGCGCCCATTTCCGCTATGACGTTGAGCAGGGTGGGAGTATGGAAGTTGCCGCTGGTGGTGATGTAGAAGTTATCTTTGAGATATTGGGCCAGCGGCTTTTTCAGCTTTTTTCCGAAAGATGCGTAGTTGAAGCGATTCTGGGCGCGCCACATCATCGGCGCCAGCCCTTCTCCCAGATGCCCAATGATCATTGTCAGTTTCGGAAAGCGATCGAACAAACCACTGGTAATCAACCTTAAGACATGCGTGGCGGTTTCCACCCCGAAGGCCCAAGCCGGACCAAGAAGTTCTTCGTGGCCTTCATAGATTTTCTGTTGTGAATTCAAAGGACCGCGCGGGTGCAGGTAAAACGGGACGTCAAGATCTTGCACTCGCTCCCAGAACGGCAGGAACTTCGGCAGGTCGTAGTATTCGCCAGTATCAAGATCCCCGGCGTTGCTGAAGCCGTTCGCGAGCGCAGCTTTGAATCCAAGTTGCGTAACGGCTCGCTCAAGTTCGGCCGCCGCGGCTTTCGGATCCTGCAGGGCGACAGCAGCAAGGCAGGCAAACCGCTCGGAATGCTTGGCCAGGAATTGTTCGGCAAGAGCGTCGTTGGCGAGCCTGGCGACTTTGACCGCCTTGTCACGGTCGGGCTCCAACTGCACTCCGTCGGCGGTCAACGAGACCAGGTGCATCGCTACGCCATGCTTATCCATCTCCGGAATTCGAAGTTGCACAATCTTGCTTGCGTCCAATCCGTCGTCGATTCTCTTTTGGACCTCCGGAGACACTCCGAGGTTCGGCAGATAGGCCTTGGCAGCCTGACTTACAAAGTGTTCTTCCGTTGCAATTTTTCCGATCATCGAATCGACTCCCAATCGTGGCGACACGGGTGCGCTGCCGCCGGCTTCCGCGTTCAGAATTCCCGCAGACGTTCTGGCGGTCCACAATGCTTAGGTCTGAACTGAACCTAGCTCGCGGTCCTGCAGACTTGGCTTGACAGCGCCCCGCTCAGCGGCGCCCGGGAAGTGCCACCTACCATTCCTCAACGGCAGGAAGCTGCCATCGTCAATGCCGACCTCTTCTGCAATCCGGACATTAAGCCTGTCGTTCATGGCCATGACCAATTCGGTATTCGCTCCGTTTGTCGCCAGGTTGTTTACCTCTTCAGGGTCCTCTTGGAGGTCGTAGAGCTCGAGATCGTTGTTGGCGGTGAGGGCTTCGAAGGTGGAGGGAGTGTTGAAGGCGAGCGGGGCGAAGTAACGGCTAAAACGATACCGGCCGTCGAACACGCTGCGGATGGCACAGCGATTATGGAAATCAGGCTCGATTCTCAACAGCGTCTTGATCTTCTCCGCCAGAGGAGAGTCTGAATCCTTCATGTAGTCGTCCATTTTCTTGGCCCATTTAGCATCCTGAAACGACAGCATGTTGTAGTTGAATAGTGATGCCGGCCGCAGCGAGTTGGGGTTGGCGTCGTTTGGGGCCGACATCAGCCAGGAAAAGTCGCGGCCTTTAAGGTCGGATCCGGCTTTCTTCAATGCTGCCGGGCTAGAGCCCGTCAAAGCCATGAGCGTCGGCGTCAGGTCGATTTGCGAGGTTACCGCCTGGCAAACCCCGCCGCCGGGATAAGCCGGATGGACGATCATCAGCGGCAAATGGTTTTGCTGACGATACGTGGAGTTGCCCTTCCCGCGCATCTGATGATTCCCGCCGAGTTCGCCGTGATCGGCTGTAAACACGATGATCGTGTTCTTGTCCATGCCGTTAGACTTGAGCGATTCCAGCACGCGAACCACTTGCTGATCGCAGTCGCGAATGCAGTTGTAGTAATAGTTCCGCAGGAGCCGCCAGCGACGATCTTCGTCCGGCCACGCTCCCACCAGAACGTCCTGCACTTCCTGGTAGATTCTCTGTGCACGGGGCCTTCCCGGGGCACTAAACGACTGACCGCGAGTTGCCGGCAAAGGTGTGTCCCACTCCGCCTGGTAGATGGCGTCAGCCGGCGGCCGAGCGATTCCCATGGCCGTGCTCTTACCCTGAATATCTTCGTCTGGCAGGTCGGAATTGACATACATGACGTCGTGGGGGTTAACGAAGTTGACCGCGAGATACCACGGCGTGCCCGCCGCGCGCAGTTCCTCACCCTTAGTTCGAAACCAGCGGGTGACGAACGCCGTGGTCGTATCGTCGTAGTTGTAGCCGCCCAACGTGGTGTCATTGATGTCTCCCACGCCGAAGAAATCCTGAAACCCATAGCTTTGGATAATCTTGCGATACTGATCGAAGGGCGCATCGATCGCGTGCTTCACCTGATCGAGGTTTACGCTGAGATGCCATTTGCCCTGATAGCTGACGTAGTATCCCAGTTCTCCCATGCGGTGGCCGATGGTCTGGACTTGCATCGACATGTCAGCCTGCCACAGCGAATTGGCATTATCGAAAATGCCGCTGTGCTGAATGTGCTGACCGGTGTAGATGGTGGATCGCGCGGGCGAGCAGACGCAGGAAGCCGCCTGATGATTGGTAAAGGTGATGCCGTTCTTCTTGATCCAGTCGCGCCCGGGAACCGGCATCGGCCATTTCTCAAAGAAGTGCTCCTGATCAACCAATATGAAGAGGATGTTATAGCCGCCGGGGGGAGCGTCGGGCGCCACGATCGGTGCCGCCTGCATGGCAGCTTCGATCCCGGAGGCGTCTTTGGCCGCCTTCCCATAACGAAATGGAGCGCTCAACGCCAGCGGAGACGTGACAGCCGTGACACCAACCGCAGCGGCCGCCTTCATTAGGTCCCTTCTTGACAGCCCCAAAAATTCGCTTTTCTGTTCGCTGTTCTCCATTTTCTCCTCCACGCGGCGCTAGTGAAGTCCTTGTCTCTTTTGTAATAACAACCTGGCTTCATCAAGATCATTCGAGCCTAGACCGGTGCTCACGACCGCACTCCGCAAAAACCGAGCCGTTCGCAAGTCAAGAATGCATGCTGCAAATTCAAGGGGTTCCACCTATGGACGAGGTACGGGCGAGTCCACGGCTTCGTACTCGCTAGTGAGAGCGTAAACGGGGGACTGAGGATCGTGGATATTGATGCACTTCGCGCGCATCCATTGGTTGCGCTCGGATGAGAATGCAGTTATCAGCGTGTGCCCGTTGGTCAGCGTCACCAGGCCAACCTCGGTGTTGTCGCGCAAAAGCTCAACCTGCGGAGAAGTCGAGCAGCCCGAAAGGGTCCCGACCGTGGTCACGGTAAACGGGGGAAGCATCTGGTTCGGGAAGTTTTCCGTGTTCAGCAATACGACCTTCGCGCCGTAGGTATTCGTGACAATTTGCCCTGATGACAACGTTTGGGCGTTCGTTCGCGTAGTTAACCTGGAGCGAGAACGCGGCAAACAAACACGTTAGCAGCCAGCACAACTTCCCAGAGCCGACATCAAGGACGAACAGCGAATCGCCGCATAGAGGCTCTAACAAAACGCATTCGCGGTCCCCCATGTCCTTTGAGCATTCGAGATGCTACTTGGGCTCCACTTTCTCGCCCTGGGTATTCGGGGTCAGCCCCATACGCCGAACAAGATCGCCGAATCGCTGGTCCGAACGCAGCGAGTCAAAGGCAGGATCGACATTTAGAAGCGTCCCAAGAGCTCTTCGTTCTTCATAGTTGCGACTTAGCCATTCCAATGCCTTTTGTTTGTCTCCGAGCCGTGCATAAATTTGTGCCGTGTCGAACTCGCCAATATTGCGCCCCAATTTCTCGTTTGAGCTCAGAAGTTGCTGCCAGAATCCCCGCGCTCCCTCCGTCGCAAGGGCCTTTCTGAGCGCGGCCTCCTCAGATGCGGCAGTCTTAACGGTGCGATCGTTGCCTGAAAGGCGCTGTCCCTCGGTGAGCTGGCTGATGGCGTTCTCATACTGCCCGACTTGGGAGTAGAGCCATGCCAAGTGATAGTGCGTCACAAAGAAATCGGGATTCAACTCGATCGCCTTCCTAAATTGCTCCAGGGACTGATCATATTTCCGGGCATAGAAATAGATACATCCAAAGACTGTATTGTAGATCGGAGAAAATGGATCAAGCTCTAACGCCGTCTTCATTTCGGCGATGGCTTGTTCCGACTTGCCGAGAGGCGTCAGGTAACTCCACGCATATCGAAAGCGCGCCTCGGCATAGTTCGGGTTGAGTTCAATCGCTCGCTTGAACTCCTGCTCTGCGCCTTGCCAGTCATATTCAAAGTCAGCTTTTTCCGCTCCTAGTGCCGCGTGGGCCTCGGCAAGGTCTTCGTCTAGCTCTAGGGCTCTGGAAGCCGCTGCCTTCGCCTTCGGGTAGAAGTCTTGTGGGGACCGAATCGCGTTAGCGAGGTAGGAATCGGCGAGCCCTGCATAGCCCAGTGCAAAACCGGGATCTTTCTCGATGGAGCGTTGAAAATACCCCGTGCTCTTATCGATCGCCTCGAAGGTCCGCTGGTTCAGGTAAAAGCGGCCTTTGAGGTAAAGCTCATAAGCGTCAGGGTTGGGGACGTATTTGTTGACCGATCGAACTCCATTATCCGGCGCGAGTTTAACCTGAACTTGTTGAGCGATGGCTCTACCTAATTCGTTCTGCAGCGCCAGAAGTCCACCGGTTTCGCGATCATAGTTGTGCGCCCATAGATGAACTTGGTCCTTGACCCGAATCAATTGGGCGCTGATGCGAGCTACTCCACCCTCCCGCCGGACGCTGCCTTCCAGGATGTAATCGACTTCTAATTCGTGTCCAATTTGAGCGATCGTCTTGTTGGTGTGCTTATACGCCGTAGCTGACGTGCGAGCGATCACGCCGAGGCGTTCTGGGTTGAGCTCACCCAAATCTGTAATGGTCTCTTCCGTCAAACCATCGCTAAAGTACTCCTGCTCCGGGTCATTGCTTAGGTTGGCGAAAGGTAGCACCGCCAGCATTACCCTTTGGTGGGCAGTGGCCGACTGGGAGCGCGCCCGCGCTCGCAACACATAAATGCCGGCGGAGAGAACCACTACGAGCAAGGTTGCCAGCGCGGCGACCCAGAGCCAGGGCCTCGAAGACGAGGGCAGCGCTCGTTGGGGTGCAGACGAGGTAATTCCGTGTGGCCGGTTTGTGTCAGGGGATAATTTTTTGCCGTCGCCATCTTGCTGGGCCGGAACGCTGACCTCAGTCACCGCCGCGATGAACCGATACCCTTTCCCCGTTACTGTTTGTACGTAGACTGGCTTTTCTGGATCGTCTCTCAAAACCTGGCGAATCTTCCGGATGGCCCCGTTGATGCTGCTATCGGTATCTAGGAAGACGTCGTCACCCCAGATCCTTCCGATGATGTCCTCTCGGGCGACGAGTTGCCCTCTGCGTTCGAGCAGCAGGAGCAAGATCTCCATGGGGATTCGCTCCAGCTTCAGAGCGCGGCCAGAGCGGCGCAGTTCATAGGCGCCCCGATCCAATTCGAGGTCGCCCCCAAATCTCACCACGTCCGCCGGCATATCGCCACCACACTAATTCTTAGAGAAGACTTCATTCTACATCGGACCCTATCCCGCAGCGACAACGACCATCGTTTCAGCAACTTCCGAGATCACAAAAAAAACAGCTAATCGTCAGGCAGGCCCCATTGCCAATCATGCTGGACCGCGGCAATCTGCCCATGGAGGCCAGCGGGCCAAACTTATTTTCGAGGAGACAACATGAAAACTTGGATATGCAAAGGAACGATGGCGGTGGCGGTAGCCTGTCTAACACTGGGGGGAGCAGCCCTTGCGCAAGGAGGGTCCTGCTCGAATGCTTCGCTAAAAGGCAAGTACGGCCAAAGCATCTCCGGCGAACTTCTGCCTGCGCCCGGTGTCGTCCTACCCCAAAACGGAGTAGCCATGACAAATTTCGACGGAAACGGGAAGTTCACGCAAGAAGATTTCGTCGTGATTAACGGCGCTCCCACGTCATCTGGTTTTCAGAGCGAAA
>Ga0302326_10021151_pt1 | contig 13353 bp, 9 predicted proteins | sample Palsa_T0_3_FD_202264 | JGI IMG/M metagenome (GOLD analysis project Ga0302326, IMG submission 202264) | Peat permafrost microbial communities from Stordalen Mire near Abisko, Sweden - Palsa_T0_3 | ecosystem: Environmental > Terrestrial > Soil > Palsa > Peat permafrost | place: Sweden: Abisko... | reverse complement strand
CGAGGCGAGCGTTCGCGGATGCCGGACCTGCTCAAGGCCCACGAAGACGACGTCGGCGCCGCTCACGGCGCCGCGGCTCAGTACCTCGGCCGCCAGCCTGGTCTTGCCCGCGCCGCCCGGGCCGATGAGCGTGACGAGCCGCGACTGCCGCAGCAACTGCGCAAGCTCGGCGAGTTCGCGTTCGCGGCCGACGAAACTGGATCGCGCCACCGGTAGCGCGGTGCTGCCATTGTTGGCGGTGCTGTTGGCGGTGCTGTTGGCGCCGGCCTCAAGCTCGGCGAGCGCCGCCGCCGCCTTGGCGGAGATCTGGGTTCGGCCGGACTCCCACCGGTTGACGGTGACGAAGGAGACGTCGAGCCGCCGTGCCAGCTGTTCCTGGCTCAGCCCGAGGCTGTGGCGCAGGTTCCTCAGCCGCTCGCCCACAGAATCGGTACTGCCAGGCTCGCTCACGGGTCGAAGCCTACGGGCTTTCCACCGCACCGGGCCGAGGCTTCATGGCAGGTTAAGGTTCGTAACAGGTTAAGAATTCGGCTTGTGGCCTTAATAGGCGGCTCGGTCCGTTCCGTGGAAGGATTTTTAAGTCAGTTGCCGAAGACCTGGAATTCAAACAGCGAGTACCCGTACCCCGTGGCACGGTGTATGCCGTACATCCGGACGTAACGACCCGTGCCGCTCACCTCAATTGACTGCTTGCCGACGTAGCCCGAGATCGTCGGGTAGAGATCCGTCCAGGTCGACCCGTTGTCGGAGACCTGGAGCTTGAAGGCCGAGGCGTAGGCGTTTTCCCAGTAGAGCACGACCTTATGGATGTGATAGACGGCGCTGAGGTCGACCGCAAGCCATTGCGGATCACTCCACGCGCTTGACCAGCGGGTGGTGAGGTTCCCGTCGACCGCGTTAGCCGCCGCCCATGGATACCCCTGGATCGACGACGCGGTGACGGGATGGTCCTGAGAGAGCAGGACCACGGGCTTGGCCGGGGCGGGAACCGCGCTTTGGGACCGCGTCGGGGAGGGCGAGGGAGAACCGAGGCCGCGCGCGGGGGTGGAGGTGCGGGGGGTGGAGGTACGGGGGGTGGAGGCGCGGGAGGTGGTGCTTGGCGCTGACGGGGAGGCGTCGGCGGTGGCGCTATCGGTAGGGGTGGCCTGATGCCTCGTGGCAGTAACGTTGCGGGCGGCGTTACCGAGAGCGGTGTTGCCCGCGTCGGCGAGATGGGTGGATACCACGAGAGCGACGACCACGGCGGCGACAAGCGCGGCGGCGGCGGCCACGGCGGCGCCGAACGGTAGGCGCCGTCTCGGCGGTTTCTCGCCGCCGGCTTGCCCCTCGCCGCCGGCTTGCCCCTCGCCGCCGGCTTGCCCCTCGCCGGCATTTCCGCCAGCACCGGTTCCGCTAGCATCGCCGCCGAGCTTGACCGTCTGGGCCGTCGCTAGCTGTGCGGAGTCCGGCCACGTGGCGGCTGCCGCGCCGACCGACTCCGCGCCGCCTCCCGGTGTGGCGCTCGGTGTGGCACCCGGCGCGGCACTCGCCATGCTCCAGGCCAGCCAGGGCTGGCTTGAGTCGGCTGTCGTGGCCGCGCGCGCCACGCAGAATTCGATGATCTGGCTGGGCGAGGGCCGGTCCTTCGCCTGCTTCTCGAGGCAGGCCTCGATCAGGGTGAGCAGCTGCGCCGGGCAGCCCGTCAGGTCTGGGGGCTCGTGCACCACGCGGTGCGCGACCGCCATGATGTTGTCATAGCCAAAGGGCGGTCTGCCGACCGCCGCGTAGACGGCGATCGAGCCGAGGGCGAACACGTCGATCGCCGGGGTGATGGGCAGGTCAAGCACCTGCTCCGGTGACAGGAAGTCCGGTGAGCCCATCATGACGTCGCTGCGCGTGAGCGAGGTCGCCTCCTGCGCCTGCGCGATACCGAAATCGATCACCCGCGGCCCGTCGCTGGCGAGCAGCACGTTGGATGGCTTGAGGTCACGGTGCACGACGTCGGCGGCATGGATGGCCGCGAGTGCCTCGGCGACCCCGGCGATGAGCCGGAATACCATCGCCTCAGGCATCGGGCCATGATGGTCAATGGCCTCTTCAAGGGATGGCCCGGGCACGTACGTGGTCACCAGCCAGGGTGGCGTGGCGTCTGGATCGGCATCGACAAGCTGCGCGGTGTATAGCCCGTGCACCCGCTGGGCCGCCTGGATTTCCCGGCGGAAGCGGATGCGGAAATCCGGGTCTTCGCCGAGTTCTGATCGCACTACCTTCAGCGCTACCGGCCGGCCGGCCGGCGTGGACGCCAGGTATACCCGGCCCATCCCCCCGCCGCCGAGCCGCGCCTGGATCCGGTAGCCCCCGACCATGGCGGGATCATCGCTAGTTAGCGGCTGCACTCCTCGTCCTTCCCCGTCGTTATGCCCATTCCCCTATCGCTTGCCGGTCCGCCACCCCGGCGGCGACGCCAGGGACTCCCGAAGCTTCCAGAACCGGCAGTGTGGGTAGGGCGGCGCTGGCGCATCATCCAACGCCTCATTGCGCATGCGGCAAAGCATCCTTGACAGGCCGCACCCGTAACGCCCATACCTAAGCAGACCAGATCATAATGGCAAGTTCCTGGGGGATCAGGTACTTAGGTCACAGGATGGGATGGATGAGCTCGTACCAGCAGGTAACTACCGAGACGGGTCTCGCCAGAACAATAGTGCTGAAGATCTGACCGGCTATCGGCGGTCAGATCTTCAGCACTGGTTTCGATGATCCAGCCGCTTCGCCGCTGGGGCTCGGTGCCGCCGCCGTTGTCCTGACGGCTGTCGTCAGGTAGAGCGTCGACACGCCAAGAGAGGTAGCGAACTCGATGACGGCGGGCACGGCCGGGTCGCGAAGCGGGCTGACGGATGACTCGGTCACGAGTGCCTCCCAGGAGCTGTCTGCCATATCGGTCGTACGGCCGGCCCCGGTCATAACAGGCGTCACGGGTGGCCAGCCGCGCCAGATAGACGTTAGCTGGCGAGAATCGGCCGCTCCCGTTCGAAAGACCCAATTCTTCTTATCTGAACGGAAGCGGCTTAAGGCATGCTCGGGAACCGGACGGGACCCGCAGCAGCCGGACCGCCGTCGCGTAAAGGGCCTCGCGCAGTTCGGCGTCGGTCAGGTCGACCAGTTCTGGCAAGCACTCAGGCAGGTGGTAAAGGATGCTCAGCGAGAGCCGCTCGGTGCCGGTTGGGTTATCGCCGAAGAACAGGGTGAGGGCACACTCGCGGAGCTTCGCTGACTCGTTCAACTTGTCCCGCTTGGCGGCGGGATCGCTGGCCGCCATCACCGCGTAGTGGCGGTTCTGTACGAGGAAATCGACGAAGCCGGCCACCAGGTGCTCGATCCTTGCGCGCCGCCCGCGCATCTCGGCCGCCTCCTTGAGCAGGGCCTTGAGCCGCAGGATCCCGGGCAGCATGGCCTCGTGAAGTATCTCGTCCTTGGTGCGGAAGTGGTAGTAGAGGGCGGCCTTGGTCAGCCCCATCTCGTCGGCGATCATCTGCAGCGAGGTCGCGTCGTAGCCAAGCTCGGTGAATAGCCGCTGCGCGGTCTCAAGGATCTGCTGCCTGGTCCGCTCGGCCTGGGCCGCGCGGCTGGAGGTGCCCTTGACAGGCGTCGCCATGGGTGACTCCTCAGTGATGTATCCGGATCGCAGTATACAAGTTAACGGGAGGTAAATCACCAGCCAATCGGCAAGTGATTCACCATACGCTCGGCTAGCCATTCACTTGACGACCGGCTAGCGAATCGCCTAGCCTCGGACCGGGAACCAAGACCGCACCCGATCCGTGGAGACCATTCCATGTCGAACTACCTGTACCGACTCGCCCGCTTGGCGTTCGGGCATCGGCGGCTTGTCCTGGCGGTATGGCTGGCCGCGGCCATCGCGGCCATCGCCATCGCCCAGGCGAGCGGCGGTAAGACCAACGACTCCTTCAGCATCCCCGGCACCGAGTCGCAGAACGCCGCGAACATCCTGACCGCCAGGCTCCCGGCTTTCAGCGGTGGGCAGAGCACGATCGTCTTCGCCACCGCCGGCGGCAGCGCCAAGGTCACCAGCCCGGCCGACAAGGCGGCGATCGAGGCGGCCCTGACCAAGCTCAAGTCGATACCGCAGGTCGCCACCGTCACGACCCCCTTCCAGAGCCACCTGATATCGAAGAGCGGCACGATCGCGCTCGGGCAGGTGCAGTGGTCGGTGCCGCCGACAAAAGTGACGGACGCCAACCTCAGCGCCGTCAAGGCCGCGATCAAACCGGTGCAGGCGGACGGCCTGAAGGTTGAGTACAACGGCAGCGTCTATCCGGGCTGGAACCCGCCAATCCCCGAGACGCCCGAGCTGATCGGCCTGGTCATCGCGTTCATCATCTTGATGATCACCTTCGGTGCCTTCGCGGCGGCGGGCATGCCCATCCTTGGCGCGATCATCGGCGTGATCACTACCCTGATGGGCGTCACCGCGGTCGCGTCGGTGGTGACGATCGCCTCGGCGTCGACCACGGTCGCGCTGATGCTCGGACTGTCCTGCGGCATCGACTACGGCCTGTTCATCCTGTCCAGGCACCGAACTAACCTGCTCAACGGCATGACGCCTGAGGAGTCGGTGCCGCTTGCCGTGGGCACGGCGGGCAGTGCCGTCGTGTTCGCCGGCCTGACGGTCATCATCGCGTTGTGCGGCCTGACCGTCGTGGGCATCCCGTTCCTGACCGTCATGGGCCTGGCCGCCGCGTCATCCGTCGCCGTCGCGCTGCTGATCGCCCTCACGCTGGTTCCGGCGCTGCTCGGCTTCGCGGGCATGAAGGTCGCCAGGTTCACCCGGCTTCCCCTGCTCGGCAAGCGCGCGGAGCGGACCGCCCGCCGCAGCGCCGCCGACCCGGAGAGCCCGGCCGGCGCCCGGTGGGCCCGGTTCGTCGTGCGGCACCGGGTGCTCGTGGGAATCGGCGGGATCGCACTGCTCGGCGTGCTCGCGATTCCCGCGCTGTCCATACAGTTGGGCCTGCCTGGCGCCGCGTCGGATCCCACCAGCTCCACCGACCGCCAGGCCTACGACCTCACCACGGAGGGCTTCGGCGCCGGCTTCAACGGCGCACTGCTGATCGTCGCCCAGGACGTGCACAACCCGGCGGCCACCAGCCAGATCGCGTCGGCGCTGACGAAGCTGCCCGACGTCGCAACGGTGACCCCGGTGATCACTCAGAACGGCATCTCGCTGATCAAGGTGATCCCGGATTCTGGGCCGAGCGACCCGGTCACCGCCACCCTCGTCCACACGATCCGCGACGACCGGGCGGCGATCGAAGGCAGCACGGGCGCGCACATCCTGGTCGGCGGCACGACGGCGTCCAACATCGACGTCTCCGCCAAGCTGTCAAGCGCCCTGCCGGTCTTCCTGATAACCGTGGTCGGCCTGGCGTTCATCCTGCTGACGTTCGCCTTCAGGACCATCCTGGTGCCGATCAAGTCCATACTCGGCTTCCTGCTGTCGATGGCCGCGGCGCTCGGCACGCAGGTCGCGCTCTTCCAGTGGGGCTGGGGCCAGCACATCTTCGGCATCACCCCGACGGAGACGATCAGCTTCCTGCCGATCATCATGCTGGCGATCATCTTCGGCCTGTCAAGCGACTACGAGATGTTCGTCGTCTCGCGGATCAAGGAGGAGTACTCGAGGAGCGGTGACGCCCGCCCCGCCGTGTACCGGGGCACAGGCCATTCGGCCCGCGTGGTCACCGCCGCCGCGCTGATCATGTTCTCCATCTTCGTGGCGTTCATGTTCACCAACAACCCGACCATCAAGGCGATCGGTTTCAGCTTCGCCGCCGGGGTGTTCCTCGACGCGTTCGTCGTGCGCCTCACGCTTGTCCCGGCGGTCATGGCCATCGTCGGTTCGAGGATCTGGTACCACCCGCGGTGGTTCGACCGGCACGTCCCCGACCCGGACATCGAGGGCAAGCGCCTTGAGCACAGGCTCGCCGAGACGGAACTCGCCCCAGCGGGGACCCCGGTCTTGGATAGATAGGGCCTTCACCGTAGCGTTGTTTCATGGCCACAACGACGCAGCAGAGCGAGACCGTCGGCGATCCCGGGCCGACGGTCTTCGTCCTTTTCGGGGCAACAGGAGACCTCGCCAAGCGAATGGTGCTCCCCGCGTTCTATCGGCTGGCGCGCGAGGGCCTGCTGCCCGAGCAATGGCGGCTCGTCGGGAATGGCCGAGGTGACGTGGGGCACGAGGACTTCCGTGCCCACTTCCACGACGTGCTCGCCGAGTTCGACACCAAACCGGATGAGAAGGAGTGGGGCCCCTTCGCCGAGCGCCTGTTCTTCGCCGGCGGCGGGTTCAACACCGACAACCCGGGCAGCCTGCTCGAGGTGATCGCCAAGGCCCGCGAGGCCCTCGGCGGCGACCCGCAGCTTATCCACTACCAGGCCGTGCCGCCCGTCGCCTTCGCCGAGCTGACGAAGGCACTTGGCCAGCACGGGCTTGCCAAGGACTCCCGGGTGGTTTACGAGAAGCCGTTCGGTACCTCGGGCGATGCCTTCCGCGAGCTCGATGAGGTCGTCCATTCGGTGCTCAACGAGCAGCAGGTGTACAGGATCGACCACTTCCTCGGGAAGGAGGCCACACAGGACCTGCACATGATGCGGTTCGCCAACGGCTTGTTCGCCTCGTCCTGGGACCGTGAGCACATCGAGTCGGTGCAGATCGACGTGCCAGAGACGCTCGACATCAGCGACCGTGCGCAGTTCTACGACGCCACAGGCGCGGTGCTCGACATGCTTGTCACCCACCTGTTCCAGGTGGCCGCCGAGGTCGCCATGGAGCCGCCGGCCAGCCTGAGAGCGCTCGACCTCCAGGCCGCGAGGGAGAAGGTCATCGGCTGCTTCCGGCCGCTTGACCCGGCCGAGGTGGTGCTCGGCCAGTTCGACGGGTATCGGGACGTCCCCGGGATCGATCCGCACTCGAACCGGGACACCTTCGTCGCCGCCCGGCTCTGGATCGACAACGACCGCTGGCGTGGCGTGCCGTTCTACCTGCGCACCGGCAAGCGGCTTGCCGTTTCCGCGCAGCGGGTCAGCCTGATCCTGCGCGACCCGCCAGGACCGCTCAGCGGCGATCTGCCCAGGGCCGCCAACGTGCTCTGCTTCTCCCTCGCGGGGGACGGCGATATCGACCTTGCCCTGGTGACGAAGAAGCCAGGCCCCGGTATTGATCTCGACGTGGCCCACGCGAACATCTCGCTGGCCAGCGTGGCCGGCGCGGATCCGCTGCCGCCGTATGTCCGGCTGATCCACGACGTGCTGCTCGGCGACCGCTCGCTGTTCACCCGGCCCGACGGGCTCGCCGCGGTATGGGAGGTGGCCGGCCCGCTGCTGTCAAGCCCGCCCCAGGTCTGCCCCTATGCGCCCGGCTCCTGGGGCCCCGCGGAGGCGACCGATCTCATCGCGCCCGAGCACTGGCTCCTTGGTCAGTAGCCGACTCTCCCAGGTCAGGGCCGAGCAGCAACTGCAGCTCGGTGACGTGCCCGGCCGGGTTTTCCTCGTCCCAGTGGTGGTACAGCTCGCGGCTCGGCCCGGCAAGCGTGTAGCCGCTGTCCTTGATCCAACCGATCATGGCCTCGAAGGTAGGGGCGATGTCGTCCATGGTGCCGCGGTGGACAAACGCCGCCACCCGCACCGCGGGCAGCTCGACGATGCGCAGCTGATCGTCGATGGGGACGTCCTGTCCGCCGATGTCGAATCCGACGTGCAGGGTGACGGTGCCGTCTTCGGACGGGCCCTCGTAACGGCCGATGTTGATGCCGGGGCGGACCCCGTTGTTCACCAGGTACGCGTGGACCTGGTGACAGAGCGGCTGGAAGACGGGGCTGATGTTCTCTGGTCCGTAGCCGGGCGCGCTGCCGACCGCTTCGACCACCCGGACAGGCTCACTCAGCTTTATGACAACGTCGCGCAGGTCCATTTCATGGCCCCGTTCTAGTGCTCGGAGGTGGGCTTCGACGCGCCGGAGGCGGGTCTGCTCGTCGGCGAGGTTCTGCTCGATCTGCGCCTTGCGCATCCGCAGCATCCCAGGGACACGGCAAAGTCCTGATATGAGGCTGTGGCCTGCGCCGGCCCCACTCCACGCCCTGGGGGTTTGGCGTTCGGCACGGCCGCCTACGAGCGAGTTGCTGCTCGCGTCCTCAACGCCAGTCGTGGCGTTTGCCGAGGGGCAGGTCTTGAGGTTCGGGCGTACCGAACGAGTACCCTCTCGTCCGGAAATCTTTCACGTACGCCAGCTTGCCGTCGACTGTAACCTCCGCCGTAGAGGGCTGACCGGACCACTCACACGCCCACAGTCGCTCCTGGATGATGCAGATCTCAGGAAGCTGCCCGTCGCCGACCATGGGCGCTACTACGGCGTCTGGCGACGGAAGCTCGCCCACCATGATCCACCATCTTTCCCGTGCGCCCTCGCGTTTGCGGGTGAGCCCCATATCAAGGACCGATGTCAGGTCGCCTGTCCACGGTCGCCATGTAACGGGGGATGCTAGGGCCGATTTATGGCGCATCGCGTCCGGGTCGCTCAGGATCCGCCAAGCGGCGATTTCGCCGTGACACTGGACGTGAACGGCCGAACCTGCAAGGACGCTCTCGGTCATCGGCTCCACGCGGCCACCTTACCGCTCTGACCGCAGTTGACATGCTCGAAGTCGGGCTCCGAAGATCATCAAGCGGTGGCCGTCTCAGGCCACCTGTCACGCCGGGCAGCACGAGCAACCGGAACAACCCAGACAACAAGGCCAGACAACAAGCTCAGAGCCTGTAGTAAAGGGCGCAAGCGGGTAAACGTGCAGGGACCCGGTAAAAGTCGCATTCATGCAGCCTGAAGCAGCTTCAGCGTCCGTTTCGGGTCGCGGGCGTGATGGCGGTTGGCGGCGGCGATGTTCGGGTGGCCGTCCAGGCGCAGGATGCTGATGGCCAAGCTTCGCAGCGCCGCCATGACGCGGGGTGCGTTTCCGGTTCTGACCAGGGATCTGTCTTCCTGGTAGGTGACGAACGGACCCAGTGGAGCTTGTTCTCGATGTGCCGGTGGCGGCGGACCCAGGTGGCCAGGGTCTCCGGGGTCGCGGCGCGGTCGCTGGTGATCAGGTAGACGACCTCGACGGTCTTCTTGCCCTTCTTGAGGACCGTGCGGCGCAGCTGCGCGACCTGGGCGGCGCCCTCGAACCCGGTCCAGGCCGGCGCGAGTGCCACCTTGATCGTGCGCCGGGCGTGCCGGCCGTGGTCCTTGCTCACGGAGGAGACGGACGGGATGCGGGTCCATGGCAGCTTCTTGAGCTGCTTGTACAGGGTGGGCATGTTGGCCTTGGTCATCACGTAGTCGGCGCCCCGGCCGAGGATGAGCTGCGCGGTGTCGTGCTGCGTATGCATTGCGTCGATCGTCAAGACGACCCCGGCCAGGTCGGCGAACGCCTTCAGCAGCTCGCGCACAGCGGGGATCTCGTTGCTCTTCTCCTCCGCGGCGACCTGGCCGGGGACAGCGCCGATGCCGTGAGCCAGGGCCGCGACCGGGTGCGGGGCCTTCCCGTCCTTGCCCTTCGCGCCCCGGACGGTCTTGCCGTCGACGGCGATCACCAGCCGGCCGCCGGCCCGCACGGCCCGCGTCCACAGCCAGGCACCGAGAACCCGGTCGAGCACGTCGGCGCTGACCAGGGCGAACGCGCGCCGAAGGTAGACTCCTCCGCCGGCCCGCGGGCCGCGCCCAGCACGGCCAGGACCTCCGGGCCGGCGTCGGCGGCCCACTGCCCGATCGCGGCGAACGACCTCGATCCCGCGATCACCGCCGCGACCCCGACAGCAAGCAGCCCGGCCAGCGGATGACGGCGCCCCCGCCGCTTCCGCGGATCCGGGACCTGGGCAAGGAGATCAAGAAGGTACTGGCTGCGGGCAGCCGGGATAGGCGAAGATGTCATCGGCGGGTCGGGGTCCCTCGCGGCAGAAGATGGTGAGCGTAGGAACTTCCATCGTTCCGCCCGGGCCCCGCCCGCCGCTCGCAGACACGCCGGGCACATCATCCGCCCCTACAACGGCGCAGGCCACAGCCTCATATCAGGACTTTGCCGTGTCCCTGCGCAGCATCCCCCGAAGCTCCCCGGCGGGCAGCTCCTCCTCGAGGATGGGGCGGATCTGCTCCAGGTTGAAGCCGAGCTCCCGCAGCGCCACCAGGCGGTGCAGCCGGCCAAGCTGGGCGACGTCGTAGGACCGGTACCCGGTCTGCGGGTCGACCTTGGCCGGCGCGAGCAGGCCGGTCTCGTCGTAGTGCCTGAGCATTCGGGGCGAGACCTGACCCAGGCGTGCGAACTCGCTGATCGTCAACATGATGCGTCCATTGATACGGGTTCACGCTGTGTGAAGGTCAAGTCCCCGGCGCCAGAGTCCCCGGCTACTTTCCGGCAAATAGCACCGTTAAGTACACCCAATGATTGGCCCGGCCGGATGGGCCGCGCCCTCAGGGTGCCGGGCGGCCTCGTCCGGGTCGCCGGTCGTGAGGCCTTCCTTCGGGTGGATCCCGCCTTCGGGTGGATCCCGCCTTCGGGTGGATCCCGCCTTCGGGTGGATCCCGCCTTCGGGTGGATCCCGCCTTCGGGTGGATCCCGCCTTCGGGTGGATCCCGCCTTCGGGTGGATCCCGGCGAGGTGCCGAGCGCGTACTTTTGACGTCAGCGGTTGATCGGCGTCAATTTTGCGATCTTTAGGAGCACTGCCGTGCGGATCGTTCAGCTTTCCGACACCCACATCTCCCACCTTGGCGGGGTTCCCGCCGCCAACATGTCGCTCCTGACCAGCTACATCAACAACGAGCTCCGACCTGATCTGGTCGTGCACACCGGCGACGTGGTGATCGCCAACCCGACTCCGCGCAGGACCGCGACGCGGCCAGGCGGCTGCTCGGCCAGATCGACGCCCCGCTGCTCGTGCTGCCGGGAAACCACGACGTGGGCGAGTCCGCGGACAACCCGTGGATGGACATCCCGGTGACAAGCGAGCGGATCGCCGGCTACACGTCGGCCTGGGGAGAGGATCGGTTCTTTCTTGACGGCGAAGCCACGGCCCGTTCTGGCGACTGGGTTTTCATCGGGCTGAACAGCGAACGGTTCGGCTCGGGACTGCCGCAGGAGGACGAACAGTGGGACTGGCTAGCGGGTGCCTCGGCGCGAGCCCGCGGTAAGTCGGTGTTGCTGTTCCTGCACAAGCCGCTGTGGTTCCCCGGCGGCAGCCTGCCCGGCATCACCGTGCGGGCGGCCGACAGGCAGCGGCTCCTCGCGCTGTTCGCCGAGGCCCGGCTGCGCGTGGTGGCCAACGGTCACCTGCACCGCTACCGCCGTGCGTTCGAGGGCGAGATCCTCACGGTCTGGGCACCGTCCATGACCTTCTCCGTCCCCGCCGACCCGAAGCGCGGCCTCGAACCAAGCTCGCCTGGGATCGTCGAGTACCTGATCGACGGCGATGACGTCCAGGCGGAGCTGCGCCGGGTGCCCGGGCTGCGCGGCGTGGACGACGCGGCGACGATGACCGAGTTCGCCGCCGTCATGGCCGAGATCGAAGCCAGGTAAGCATCGAAATCGATAGCGCTGAGTGTTTGACCGGCTATTGCCGGTCAAACACTCAGCGCTAATTTGATCTTGCTGTTTTTATGCGGATAAATCCGACGGAAGAGCGCTAATATCTCCCCTTGGCGATTCGGCTGAACACGACGCGATCGAACTCCGCGCCCTGCTAGTCGATGGCCCGCAGGGTCATCGTCGTGGTACCGCCGTGGGCGGCGGGCACGACGTCGAGGGCGATGAAGGCATAATCGCGCAACCGTGCCTGTGACCAGTCGATGGTCTCGTAGCGATCGGTGAAGTCCCGCTGGCTGACATACGGTCCCGTCTCGGCCTTCTGGTTGCCTGGGACCACGACGCTGATGACGACGAAGCCGTCGGCGATCGTCCCCGTGCTGGTCAGCTGGTCGGCGAACGCCTGCGAGCCGGAGCTGTTGCCGAGCAGGAAGGCGGCGCCCACGGCGCCCACGCTCCCCTTGATGATGTTCCTGCGGCTGATCCTGTTCCTGCCAAGCTGCTGCTGAAGGAACTCGTGCTGCTCGGGACCTGACAGCGCCGGGCGCCGGTCAGACCCACTGAAAGGCGGAAGATGAGACATGGTGGCAATCGTCAGTAACCGGAGCGAAATCGCGGCCATGGCGCGGCATCCGGTAGGCGAATTCTCGCCGACTTGAAAGCTCACCACCGGGGCCGGATGAACTCATAACCGGGGCTTGCGCTCCGCATATAGGCCGTTTCGTCGCGATCGCGGAAGCCGCAGCGCAGGTACTGCTCGTGCAGGACGCCGAGCGCGTCACGGTCGAGCTCGACGCCTAGCCCCGGGCCGTCGGGGACGCGGATCGCGCCGTTTCTGAAGGGCAGCGGCGTGCCCTTGATGACGTCCTCGTACCGCCACGGGAAGTGAGTGTCGCAGGCGTAGCCGAGGTTCGGGGTGGCGGCGGCCAGCTGCACCATCGCGGCGAGGCTGATCCCGAGGTGGGGGTCGGAGTGCATGGACACGCCGAGGCCGAAGGTCCGGCAGATCTCGGCGAGCAGCTTCGACCTGCGCAGGCCGCCCCAGTAGTGCGGGTCGGCCAGCACCACCTGGACGGCCGCCGCCCTGATGGCGGGGGGCAGATGGGCAAAGGCGATCACGCACATGTTGGTGGCAAGCGGCATCGGAGCCTGCCTCGCCACCTCGGCCATGCCGACGATGCCCTCGGTCGGGTCCTCCAGGTATTCGAGCACGCCATCGAGCCTGCAAGCCACGTCAATCGACGTCTGCGGGGTCCACGCGGCGTTCGGGTCGAGCCGGATGGGATGGTCGGGGAAGGCGTCGCGCAGCGCACGGACCGCCTCGATCTCCGCCTCGGGTGGGAAGACGCCACCCTTGAGCTTGAGCGCGGTGAAGCCGTACTCGCCGACCAGGCGGCGGGCCTGCGCGACGATGCCGTCGGGGTCGAGTGCCTCGCCCCAATCATCGGGATCGCGATCGGGGTGCGCCGCCCATTTGTAGAACAGGTAGGCGGAAAACGGCACCTCGTCCCGCACGGCGCCGCCGAGCAGGTCAGCGACCGGGCGGTCGGCAGCCCGCGCCTGGATATCCAGGCAGGCCACCTCGAAGGGGGCGAACACCGGATCGGCGGCAGGAGTTTCCCCGACCGTTCCCGAGGCGATGGTGGCGTCGCCATGGCCGACGACGTCCGCGATCCGGCGGTAGATCTCCTCGGTGTGGTATACGTCCGTGCCCTCGATGGCTCGCGCGGCGGCGCGTAGCGCGG
>Ga0302326_10021149_pt1 | contig 13355 bp, 13 predicted proteins | sample Palsa_T0_3_FD_202264 | JGI IMG/M metagenome (GOLD analysis project Ga0302326, IMG submission 202264) | Peat permafrost microbial communities from Stordalen Mire near Abisko, Sweden - Palsa_T0_3 | ecosystem: Environmental > Terrestrial > Soil > Palsa > Peat permafrost | place: Sweden: Abisko... | reverse complement strand
CGGTGAAGCAGGAAATCCGGCTTCGCTCGGGATGACAAAGGAAAGGGCGACGGTTCCACAAAGAGTGGTTGCTGAACCGAGGCGCCTTTCAAATTTAATTTAGACAGGTCTGACTCTCATGCGTCCCAGTGCGACTCAGTTTCGGAGACCGGGTTCTGACTCAAACTCTCGAGGCCCGTTGTACCCTAAGGCAGAGTCCTCATGACCCGTTACAAGTACCTCGATACCCTGGTCCTCATCTTCGTCGTTGTCTTGTTGGTATCGAACCTGGTCGCCCAAAAAGTCTGCCGGCTAGGACCGCTCACCATCAGCGGCGCTGAGTTGCTGTTCCCTATTACCTACATATTTGGTGACGTGTTCACCGAGGTCTATGGATACCGGGCCTCGCGGCGTGCCATCTGGATCGGATTCTTCGCATCCGCGCTGCTCAGCGCAGCGGGGGCCATGGCCGTCGCCCTCCCCGCGGACCCCGGCTGGCACAACCAACAAGCGTTTGAAGCGGTCTTTGGGGTGGTACCCCGCTTCGTGGCCGCCAGCCTCATCGCTTACTGGACCGGGGAGTTTGCCAATTCTTTCACCCTTGCCAAGCTTAAGATCCTTACGGGAGGACGCTGGCTCTGGACCCGCACCATCGGATCCACCATCGTCGGCCAGGCCTTCGATACCTTCCTGGTCATGTTCATCTCCTTTGCCGGCACCGTCTCCCGGCCCACCCTGATCCGGTTGATCCTTTCCTCCTACCTGATCAAGGTGGCCTACGAAACGCTGGCTACCCCACTCACCTATGCCGGGGTCGCGTGGCTCAAACGGCGAGAGGGCGTGGATGCCTTCGATACCCGCACCGACTTCAACCCCTTTGCGCTGCGCAGCCTTTCCCCCGCAAACGATTTGAAAGCGCCGTGACCGCCCTCCCCGCGTCCATGCGCGTCATCGACATCGCCAACCCCGGGGGACCTGAGGTTCTTCGTATTGCGATCGCGCCGGTCCCCAGCCCGGGCACAGGAGAGGTGTTGATCCGGACCGTCGCGGCTGGGGTGAATCGCGCCGATCTACTGCAACGGCAAGGGCACTATCCCCCGCCCCCTGGCGCCTCTCCCATCCTGGGTATGGAAGTGTCAGGGCACGTTGCCGAACTCGGCCCCGGGACCAGCTCGCGCTGGCAGGTGGGCGATCCCGTCTGTGCCTTGCTCGGCGGGGGTGGGTATGCCGAGTTTTGTGCTGTACCCGCAGGTCAATGCATGAGCGTGCCCAGCGGTGTATCGATTCGGGACGGAGCCGCCATTCCTGAGGCGGTCATCACCGTGTGGGCCAACCTGTTCGAGCCGCGCCGCCTGTTCGCCGGCAACCGGTTCCTGGTGCAGGGGGGCTCTAGCGGGATTGGCACCATGGCCATCCAGATGGCCCGGGCGTTTGGCGCCCGCGTCTCGACCACCGCCGGCTCGGACGAAAAATGCAGCTTCTGCCTCAACCTCGGCGCCGAAATCGCCATCAACTACCACAGCGACTGGGCCGCCGCGCTGACCGATTGGGCCCAACCCCACGGGGTCGATGCAATCCTGGACATGATCGGTGGTGACTACTTCCCCAGGCATATCGCTTTGCTTGCCACCGGGGGCCGGCTGGTACACATCGCTACCTCCCACGGCAGTCAGGTCACGGCGGATCTGCGCTCAATTATGATGAAGCGGCTGCTGGTCACAGGTTCCACCCTGCGCCCGCGGCCGGTCGAGGAAAAGTCCGCCCTGGCGAGGTCGGTGGAGCAGGAAGTGTGGCCACTGTTCGCTAATGGACAAATTCGCCCTATCGTGGACTCGGCATTTCCGTTGGAACAGGCAGCCGAGGCCCACCGGTTGATGGAGTCAGGCCGGCATACGGGCAAAATCGTCTTAATCATGCAGTGAAAGCAACCTTCGCGCCAACGCATCAAAATTTGTGAAGCAACCTCTCCTGCAGTCACATCCAAGTGTCACTATCTGAATAAAAGTCTCCCGTTCCTAGTCGGAGCAGCGGAACTAAAGATGTCTGTCGAACTGCAGATAAAGAAAGCCGAATACGTCTGCGGTATCCTTTGCGTTTGAGGATTTCATTTTGAGAAGGCTACCCGTTTGGATCGCACCCTGTCTTTCTGTCGCTGTGCTGGGGCTCACAGCCTGCGCCAAGTCAGCACCACCGCAAGCGGCGCCGCAAGCAATGCCGGTACAAACCCAGACCATCGCGGCTGCGCCGGTTCCCCAATACGATGAATATGTCTCGACCATCAAGTCCCGTCGTTCAGCGACCATCAATCCCCAGGTCGACGGCAACCTGGTCCGGATCTATGTCCACTCCGGCGAACGGGTGCATGCCGGTCAGATACTGATGGAGATTGACCCGGCCAAGCAGGAGGCGACGGTCTCCTCCTCCAAAGCCACGGAGCAACAAAAGCTCGCCGTGTTTCAGTACAACCAGATTGAAGTGAAGCGCCAACGCGACCTGTTCGACCAGGGCGTCACCAGCCGCGACGCTTTCGACCAGGCGGAACAGTCCTACAAGAACTCTCAGGCTGACTACGAGTCTGCGGTCGCAACGACGCAGAGCCAGAGAAAGCAGCTCGGTTATTACCACATCGCAGCTCCCTTTGACGGCATCGTAGGCGACGTGCCGCCGCACCTGGGAGACTACGTCTCTGCCACCACTCTGCTCACCACAGTCGATGAAAATCGCGACCTGGAAGCCTACATCTATATACCGACGGAACGCGTGACCCAGATCCGCAAGGGCCTGCCGGTGATCATTCTCGACAACCAGGAGAATGTACTGGAACACACCGCGATCGACTTTATTTCGCCCCAAGTGGACAACGGACTGCAGGGAATCCTGGCCAAGGCTCCGGTCAAGGCTGACCTGGGCAAGCTGCGGAACCTGCAACAGATCAAGGCGCGGGTGGTGTGGACAACCTCTTCTATCCCGGTGGTGCCTGTGCTGGCGGTTATCCGGTTGGGGGGGCAGACCTTCGTCTACGTCGCCACCAGCCAGGGTGGTAAGTATGTAGCCAAGCAACGGCCCATCACTGTGGGCGACACGGTGGGCAACGACTACGCGGTTCTGGGCGGACTTCAAAACGGGGAGAAGGTCATCGTGTCGGGCACGCAGTTCCTGATCGATGGCGCCCCAGTACAGCCGTTGGGCTAAACATCAAGTAACAGCCTCTGAGCTTCATAAGCCGCTGCGCCGCGCGACTAAGGATTAAGCCGGCAACCCGGCGGCGCAAATTAAAGGGAGCGTTCTCGTGGTTGATTTCTTTATCCGCCGGCCGGTATTCGCAACAGTCTGCGCCCTGCTACTCATTCTCGCCGGAGCCATTTGCATCCCGACGCTGCCCATCTCCCTGTATCCGACACTGGCGCCGCCGGTGGTGCAAGTAACCAGCAACTACGTAGGCGCAAACGCGCAGACGGTCGAGTCTGCCGTGACCATTCCCCTGGAACAGCAGATCAATGGCGTGCAGGGCATGCACTACATCTCCTCCACCAGTTCCAACGACGGAACCAGCCAGATTCAAGTCACGTTTCAAACTGGTTACAGCCTAGATATCGCCGCAGTCGACGTACAGAATCGTGTCTCGGCTGCGACCGGCCGTTTGCCGCAAGTGGTGAATAACACCGGCATCACCATCAGCAAGGCGAACTCTAATTTCGTATTTGCGGCTGCGTTTTATTCGCCAGACCGCCGCTACTCCGATTTGTTCATCAGTAACTACATCGACGTTTACGTGAAGGACGCGCTCAAGCGTATCCCCGGGGTGGGCGATGTGGTGATCTTCGGCGAGCGCCGATATGCCATGCGGCTATGGATTGATCCCGCGCGCCTCGCGGCTCGCGGACTAACCAGCGCCGACGTGACCAGTGCGCTGGCAGAGCAGAACGTCGAGATTCCGGCCGGCCAGGTGGGCCAGCCGCCTTCGGATGAGAAGCAGACTTACCAGATCCCGATACGAGTGATTGGGAGGCTTTCGGAACCGTCAGAGTTCGACAAAATCATCATCAAAAACAGCCCTGGCGGCATCGTTCAGTTGAAAGATGTGGGCTATGCGGAGTTGGGCGCGGAGACGTACTCTACCGACCTGAACTACAACGGCGCTGATGCTATCGGTGTCGGCGTGCAGCAGTTGAGCAATGCTAATGCGCTCGCCGTCGACAGTGCGGCTAAGGCAGCATTGGACGACTTGGCCAAATCGTTTCCTCCAGGGATGAAGTACGAAATTCCTTTCGACACCACCACGGTCATTGGCGATTCCATCCGTGAGGTGGTGGGTACTCTGGGCGAAGCCATCGTCATCGTCATTGTGGTGATCTTTCTCTTCTTGCTCGACTGGCGCGCGACCATCATCCCCGCGATCACGATCCCGGTATCCCTGATCGGAACGTTTGCGTTCATCAAGATTTTCGGTTTTTCGATCAATTCTCTGACCATGTTCGGCATCACGCTGGCCACCGGTCTGGTGGTGGATGACGCCATCGTGGTCATCGAAAACGTGCAGCGCCATATCAACGAGGATCACACCGATCCACACTCGGCTACCTCGGTCGCCATGGCTGAGGTGACCAGCGCGGTCATTGCTACCTCACTGGTGCTCATTTCTGTATTCGTGCCAGTCTCTTTCTTTCCTGGCACCACCGGCATTCTTTACAAGCAGTTCTCTCTGACCATCGCTTTCTCGATTGCCATCTCGGCGTTTAACGCGCTGACCTTGTCTCCGGCGCTGGCGGCGATCTTCCTGCGGGGTGAGAAGCATAAACGTGGTCTGCTGGGGTTGATCGATCGCGGTATTGTCGCCAGCACGGTTTTCTACGGCAAAGCGATTCGCCAGGTGTTGCGGTTGCGGTACGTGGTGCTGTTCCTGTTTGTCTTCGGCCTGGCTGGTACGGTCTATCTTTATCAGCACACACCGACCGCCTTCCTGCCGACGGAGGACCAGAATTACCTGATTTGCATCGTGCAAACTCCACCCGGTGCTTCGCTCACGTACACGTCCGCCGTGGCACAGAAGGCAGTCGACATCATCCGCAAGGATGATGATGTCTATGGAACCTTTGCCGTCATGGGGTTCAGTCTCGCCGGAGGCAGCTCCTCGAACTATGGGCTGATCTTTGTTCCGCTTAAGTCTGTCGATCTGCGTAAGAAAAAGGGCGCCGGTCATTCGGCCGCTGAGATCTACGGCTACTTGGCTCCCAAGCTGTTCGGTGTGCCTGGCGGTCTGGTCGCTATCTTCGAACCGCCGGCCATTCAGGGCCTGGGTAACTTTGGCGGATTCTCTTTTGAGCTGCAGGATCTGGGACGCAACACGTTGCAGGATCTGGACCGCGTGGCCCACCAGATCATCGGTGCGAGCCGTCAAGAGGGTAAACTGGTGGGCCTGTACACGAGCTACACGGCAAGCGATCCTCAGTTGTTGATTACGATCGATCGCGTGAAGGCAGAAGCGCTGGGTGTCCCGATCAGCCAGATCAACTCGGCATTGAACGTCTACATGGGCTCGGCGTATATCAATGACTTCAACTACAACAACCGATCCTATCGGGTCTATGTACAGGCGAGGCAATCGGCGCGCATGACGCCTGGGGATCTGCGGAAGTTCTATGTGCGTTCCGACACCGGGCAAATGGTGACCCTCGACAACCTGGTGAGGATCGCGCAAGCATCCGGGCCCCAGGTAATTAGCCATTACAATTTGTTCCGCTCGGCGGAAATTGATGGCTCTGCTGCTCCTGGTTACAGCACGGGTGAGGGCTTGGCCAACATGGAAGCCTTGGCCAAGAAGAACATGATCCAGGGAATGGCCTACTCCTGGACAGGATTATCGCTCGAGGAAGTCGAGGCCGGCGGTAAGGCGGTGCTCATCTTCGGACTTGGAATCCTGGTCGTTTACCTCACGCTCTCCGCCCAGTATGAGAGCTTCGCTCTTCCGTTCATCATCCTGCTGGCTGTACCTACGGCGGTGTTGGGCGCCCTGGGACTGGTAAGTCTGCGCGGCTTGCCGAACGATGTGTATTGTCAGATCGGGCTGGTGATGCTGATCGGGCTTTCCGCGAAGAACTCGATTTTGATCGTGGAATTCGCGGAGCAGATTCGCGCGCAAGGTAAGTCTGTTTTCGAGGCGGCGATTGAAGCGGCGGAGCTGCGCTTGCGGCCTATTTTGATGACGTCGTTTGCATTTATTCTCGGCGTGCTGCCGCTTTATTTCGCCACCGGCGCAGGTGCTATTGGACGGCGGTCTGTGGGGACCACGGTTGTCGGCGGTATGTTGGTTTCGACCGTCCTGAACTTGATATTTATTCCAGTGCTTTACGTGATTGTGAAGTCCGCACTGGAATTCTTCGGACGAAAGAAGAAGCCGACTGGACCGGCGGAGTTCCCGGCTAAGCTGTAGTGGGGTTTTGGCCTGCGGGGGGCCAAACAGGCTGCGGAAAAACACCTTTTCCTGGAGGTTCGGCCTTTGAGGCGGACTCGATTGGCCTTTTCTAGGAGGATCCCAGGTCTCAAAAGCGAGACCTGGGGCACCCTTCGCGTTTCCAGGGTTGAATCGGTTTGAACCGCCAGGGGCTAGGGATTCGGCTTTCGAGCTTCTCGGCAGCCTGTAAAGAAGCCCTCATCACCCAGCGTGTTGCGGCACGGCTAAAGCCGTCGTCGTTGACTATTGTTACGGCACGGCTGAACCCGTGCCCTTCGTACAGAGACGCTTTTTCCTTCAGCTTAGCTGTCGCCCCCGAACCAGCAGTTTGTGCAGAATGCGCCATAGCAGGGGCTAAGGTGTGTGCGTGAGAACCTACTGATGGCAAAGAATGAGTCCCGCAGGGACGGCTGAACTTAGCCCAGGACGCAGTCCTGGGTGGAGATCCGAGAGAAGACAAGTCCCGTAGGGACGACTGGAATTAGCCGGAGGGCGCTCCCAGAGCACTTCCATCTCGAAATATTCCGCGATTGAGAATTCCCGATCCGCTGCCCGAATCCAGGGTCAGGTTTCAGCAATTTTTTCAGTCGTCCCTGCGGGACTTTTCCATGGCGCGTGCCAACCCAGGACTGCGTCCTGGGCTAAAGTCAGCCGTCCCTACGGGACTCGATTTCGTGATGGTCGTTCTCACGCAGACTCTAAAGCCCAAATCTTTGGTGTGCCTTTACGGCCCGACTAAAAGTCGTGCCCTGATACGAAACCGAGTTTTTCCGCAGCCTGTAAAGCCGCGTCGCGAACAAGGCATAGCCTTATGCGCCTTGGGGTGGAAGTGTGCGCCTTAAGCGCCCTATGCGCCTTATGGGTGGAAGTGTGCGCCTTAAGCGCCTTAAGGGTCGGTTTCGGGGGTATTGGTGCCGTTTTTTTTGGGGCACGGCTAACCCGTGCCCTTCGTTCAAGGATTTTGCACCGCTCAGGGCCAGCCAGCACCTCACATCAGGGCTCTTGTGAGGCCAGGTAGCCAGTGATGGCTACGATGTCTTCGACGGTCAGCTTGGAGACGACGCCCTTCATCATGGGCGCCATGGAGCCGTTGCGGGATCCGTTTTGGAAGTCGATGATCTGCCGCGTCATTTGGCTGGGAGAGCGACCTGCGATGGAGGGGATGTTCCCCGTCCCCTTCAAGTTTGGACCGTGACACATGGTGCATGCCATCGTCGTTCCATTGCCGCCTGTCGTCACCAGGTCCTTGCCCTTAGCCAGGCTTCCTTTGGGCACGTAGGCTATGAAACCTGAGGTGGGATCCCGTAGCTCCGTATGCTCGAGATTTTCAGAAACTTCAATCACACGATCGCCGATGGGCTCCTTTCCACCGCCATCCTCCACCACCATCATGCCGCCCTCCGGCTTGGTCTTCGGCACCTGCTCCACTTCGACTACGCGTATCCACGGTTTCAGCTTGAAAGATGAGAAGTAGGCAGCGGCGGCTTTGACGTCCTCGTCGCTGATCGACTTGGATAGCTTCACCATGTTGGTGACGGAGAGCATGTCGGGGTCAGATCCCTTGCGCAAGCCACTCTTGAAATCGGCCATCTGCTGCACGATGTATTCCGCGGACAGGCCGGTCACACTCGCATTCTCCGGGCGCCCCTGGCCATTCGGCAGATGGCAGTGGCCGCAGGCATAGACATCCGGCTTACGGCCGTGGGCGACAATGTCCGGCATCGGCGGATGGATATCGGGATACCAATCCGGCACAACAAACAGGTCGCCGATCTCACCCTTGGTGTAGGTCGCTTTGCTGCCCGATAAATGTTCGACCTCCGCGCGGGTAGCAGGAGAGGAAGGGGCTGGCGAGAAGTGACCAGGATAAGCCCAAAGCGGTAGCTTCTCCTGGGATGTCGCCGGCGCCTGCGCAAAGGACGCAGGCGCGATCATAGTCAGAGCCAATAGAACGGTGTGCCGGGTTCTCAAAGGAGTCCCAGAATAGCAACTATCTCGCGTTGGCGACAACCGATCCGGTTCGGATTGCCGACTCCAGGGCTTGCCGCAGCTGCTGGTTTCTCGCCAGCAGTTCGGCCACCAGCTTCTGCAAACGGGCGTTTTCCCCTTCCAACTCCTCGACGATTTGCATAGCGATTGCGGGGGCGTCGAATTTCATCACACTCCTCAGGCCTTCTGTTCTTCGGGTTGAAAGTCGCGATAGCCACAGCGGCCTCGCATGGCCCGGGTGAATTTCTCCCGTTCTTCCGGAGACATCTTTTCCCATCGTTGTCCCATGCGGTGCCGCCAGTGCATGCCACCCCGGCCGCGAAAGCCGCCGAAGAGAATTTTGCTCAGCAGCAGGATGCCGACCGCCTGCCAGAAGTTAATCGCATGCCAGCCGATAATCGCAGGGATAAGCCAGTTCCACAGGTGTTCGACGGCGACCCCGAATATTGCAACCGCCGCGATTACGATTAGGAGAATTCCAGGTATCCTCAAAAGCCATCTCTTTTTCATACGTTGCCTCATTTCTTCACAAACTCCTGATAAATCGATTGCAGCCTGCGCCGCAGATGCTGCACTGCGTAGTGCTTGCGCGACAACAGCGTGTTCACGCTTACCCCGGTTTCCGCAGCCAACTCCTTGAAGCTGTAGCCTTCCCATTCATGGGCGATGAAGACGGAACGCTGCTCCGGGGGCATCTCCTCCAAGGCTTCGTCGATCTCGTCCAGCAGCAGGCTTCGCGCATAGATGGCCTCCGGTCCTCTATCCGGCGAGGGCAACAGGTCTTCGAGCGAGACCGCCACATCGTCATCCTCGCCATATTTGGCCTCGCTCAGCGACTCAAGTTTGCGGCCCCGAAAACGGTCGATGATCCGGTTCTTTGCCACTCGGAACAGCCAGCCGCTCACTTGTTCAATCGGCTTGAGCAGCCGGTAGGCCTCAACTAATTCAACGAAAACTTCCTGCAGGATGTCTTCCGCAGTTTCCAGGTCGACGACATGCTTACGGATGTAATTGCGCAGACGTCCGCCATCGCGTTCGATCGCCTGCGCGATCGACTGGTCCTGCTCCGCGATTAACTGGTCCAAGGCCGACATCAAGGTTCTAGTGTGAAGACGGAATGGAAAGAGAAATATTGTGCCCAAACGCAAAAAGGACTCCGCTTTTTAGCGGAGCCCTTCGGCGAGACTGAGCGAAGTGGTTAGACGTTAAAGGAGGAACCGCATCCGCAGGTGCTCTTGACCGCCGGGTTATCGAACTTGAACCCAGCCGCCTCAAGGGTTTCCACGTAATCGACCAAGCAGCCGTTGAGGTACATCAACGAGGTGGCGTCGACAAAGACCTTCAGATCGTCGAACTTGAAGACCTTGTCCATCATGCCCGCCTGGTTCTCAAAGGACATGGAATACTGAAATCCGGAGCAACCACCGCCGACCACGCCTATGCGCAGGCCTGCAGGCAATGGATCCTGGGTAGCCATGATCTCGTGTACCTTCGCAACCGCCTGAGGTGACAGGGTCAGGGGCATAGATACGGGATTGAGGTTTGTTACCGGTTCGGCGACGCTTGCCATCTGTTTATCTCCGTTTGCTGCCTGTATTGATTAGTTTATCCCTGGATGCCGGGTGAGTAAAGCCGGAATCCCATTATCAATAGATGCGGCTGCCGATCCCCCGACTCAGCTAGCGGACGGTAACTTTGGCGGCAATTTCGTTAAACTGCGCCTCGGTCAGCAACCCGTCTTTTACCAGGTCATGCGAAGAGGCGTAGGGACGATGGTCGATGATTTCCCTGGCTTTGCGCAGGGATATGCCGGGCAGTGCGGTCAGATCGGTGTCTGCCGCCGAATTCAGGTCCAGCCGAGCGCTCCCGGCGGGCGTTTTGTTATCCAGACCCTGCTTAACCCCTGCAGCTACATCATTTACCGCCTGTTCCGCATTTTTTGCGGCGACCTGGGCGTCGGCCAAAGCCTCTTTCGACCCTTGTTTCGCCTGCTCGGTCGCCTGGGCGGCCTGCTCCTGCAGGTGCTGGTCGTTGGCCGGCGGGGTGCAGGCGGTGAGGAAGGTTATTCCGAGGACGGTGGCTACTGCCAATACACCCTTTTGACGTTTGTCGTTCATTTTCTTGCTCCTCAAGATCGCACAGAGTCTGAGAGCCATTTTGACCCCGGCGAGTTGCCGGAACCTCTCCGGTAAATGCGAAAATTCTGGGCAACGCTACCCTCGCGGGACTATATTGCTATCCCGTAAGCCCCTCCTACCCTCCGAGCCCGCCATGCTCCGGACCCGCCTGGTATTTGGGACTTCTGGGAAACTCCCGGGGAGGTAATTATGCATGTTGTTCCAACTTTGTGGATAGTGTGGGCGGTATTCGCCGTCTGCCTGCTGGCACTACTGCTCTATCGGGGGACCATCACCCGTTACGAAGACGATCAGTTATTTCTGGACGACATTTCCGACCGTCAGCATAAGGAAAACGACGCAATCATTCACAGGTTGAATCAGATTCAACCGTTCTTGAGAGTGTTTACCGGCGTAACCAGCATCTTGACCGCCGCGATCATCGGCATTTACGCCTGGGACGCCATTAAGACCTTCTACATGTAGCAGCGGCCAACTCGGGTTTCCTGGGTGCGATGGTCCTCACCATCGCCTCGTTACTCCGTTTGTTTGATCGTGCCCTTCGCACTGACTTCAATTTCCACCTGCCTGCCTACACGGAGCAGGAACCTACTTGGATTCTTCATTCCCCACGCCACATAAGGCACCGTGAATCGCGTGGTTGCGGTCACGGTGTCTGCGCTTATTTGCACCTTGAGCGGGAGTTCCAGGGGATGATCCGCTCCGTGAATGTTGAAGGTGCCTTCCCCGGTCAGGACCTGCATGCCTTCTCCAGCTTTGAAGGGCCCTTTGATTTCAGTCGGGTGATAAAAGATTGCAGGGTAACGGTTGCTCTCCAGAACCTCGTCCTGCATGCGTTTGTCACGGGCGGCGTTTCCGCTCTCGCCAGTGGTTGCGTCCACCAGAATCTCGCCTTCGGCCAGGCCCGTTTTGGGGTTGAAAAGGAACTCGCCACTCTTCAGCTTAAAGGTGCCATGGACCGAATGGAGACCGCTGAGCTTCCAACGAATTTCGGTCTGCGCCGGATCAAGCACCACCCTCATGCCTCGATTTTGTGCCTGTGCCAGCTGGCCAATGAGGACGACCAACGCCGCGATGAAGCTTGCCTTGCTTATTTTTCTCAATGTCCCTCGCCTTTTATGCCAGAAGCCGCAACCCCAGCGCGGGCGCGTCCCGAAGCAGGAAATCTCCGAGAGACCGCTCGCCGAGGTGCAGTGCGAGCAAGTGGGCGAAGAGTTGAGGCTGGCCTGAAAGTACACTCATGGCCCGCTCCCGCATCCAGGGCCACCCATCCATGCGGAGCATGACTCTTGACATGAGATGCGGCATGCGTTGAATCAACGGATGTCCGGCTTCATAGATGTCCAGATTTTCGATCGCGATGGCCTCGGCCAACAGCAGGGCCTGGCGGAAGGACAATCCTATGCCCTCGCCGGTCACGGCGTCGGCTGAGCCGGAAGCGTCGCCGACCAGGGCCACATTCCCGACGGTCACGCGGCGGAGCTTACGGGTGGTGGTCAGTGCCCCGCGAACCCTGCTCAGTTCGCGTGCGCCTTCAAGATTCAGCCGCAGCGCAGGCATGCTATCCAGGACCGCCCCCATTCTGATGGAGGGGTCGCGGGCCACGGTAGCTACACAGATTTCTTCCGGGCCTACGGGGGTGATGTAGGCTTGGCCCAGATCTCCCCAGTGCACTTCCACCATGCGGGACCACGGCGTCACCTGGTAATGACAGCGGGTTCCAAAACGGCGGCTCAAAATCTTTCCCTGACCTAAGCCGATTGCCTGGCGAACGCGAGAGGACTGGCCATCCGCGCCGATCAGGTAGCGGTAAGTGCAGGTTTCGCCGTCGAGGCGCGCTGGCTGCTGTTCCGCCACATGTGCGCGGCTGCCCCAGGCGAGTCGCACACCGAGTTCCCGACAGCGCTGTGTCAGGAGCGAATGGAGTTGCAAACGGCGGATGCCAATGCCGCTGCCGCGCTCGAAGGGTGCTGCCGTCTGGTGATGACGGGAGAGGAATGCGATGCCGTCGAACGGAGCACCATCGTGGGCGGTGACCTGAATACCGAGCGCGGCAAGATCTTGGCGTGCATCCGGCATGAGACCCTCGCCGCAGGCCTTATCGATGGGCGGGCGAAGAGCATCGGCGACCAGAACATCCAGACCTTTTTGCCGTAGTGCGATGGCGGCTGCGAGGCCTGCGGGTCCGCCACCGACGATCAGTGCATCACAGCGGATCATTCTGCGCTCTCCACTTACCACTCCAGCAATAACATCTCGGAGCAGAATCCGGGACCCATGGCGGCCAGTATGCTGCGCGATCCCGGCTTGGGCCGGCGGTGCGTCATCACTTCGTCCAGGACCACCAGCACCGACGCCGAGGATAGGTTACCCACACGCCGCAGTGCCTCCCACGAAAGCTCCAGTTCCCCGTTGTGCAGGTCCAGCGCGTCAGCCACCGCCTCCAGCACCTTGGGGCCGCCTGGGTGCATGATCCAGGAGTGCACCTGGTCACGGGTCATTCCATGCTGGGCGAGGAAGGTGTCTACATCGCGGCCCAGATTGGCCCGTACGACGGCAGGGACGTCGGGCGAGAGCACGACCTGAAATCCCTTCTCCGAGATCTTCCAACCCATTACATCGTGGGTATCCGGATAGAAAGAGCTGGCGCTGCCCAGGATTTTAGGCCCTGATAACTTCACCTGGTCCCCGGCAACCAGCACCGCGACCGCTCCATCTCCAAACAGACCGGTAGCAATCAGGTTGGCGACGGTGAAGTCGTCTCGCTGCCAGGTAAGCGAGCATAGCTCGACCGAAAG
>Ga0302326_10021148_pt1 | contig 13355 bp, 7 predicted proteins | sample Palsa_T0_3_FD_202264 | JGI IMG/M metagenome (GOLD analysis project Ga0302326, IMG submission 202264) | Peat permafrost microbial communities from Stordalen Mire near Abisko, Sweden - Palsa_T0_3 | ecosystem: Environmental > Terrestrial > Soil > Palsa > Peat permafrost | place: Sweden: Abisko... | reverse complement strand
CGAGCTGATGAAGGCGATGATCGAGGCGGGCGCGGCCGGCGTGCACTTCGAGGACCAGCTGTCGTCGGAGAAGAAGTGCGGCCACCTCGGCGGGAAGGTGCTCATCCCGACCGGGCAGCACATCAAGACGCTCAACGCGGCGCGGCTCGCGGCCGACGTGTGCGGCGTGCCCTCGCTGGTGATCGCGCGGACCGACGCGCACTCCGCGTCCCTGCTGACGTCGGACGTGGACGAGCGGGACCGGCAGTTCGTGACCGGGGACCGGACCGCGGAGGGGTTCTACCGAGTGCGGGCCGGGCTCGCGCCGTGCGTCGCGCGGGGGCTCGCCTACGCGCCCCACTCCGACCTGCTGTGGATGGAGACCTCCACCCCCGACCTGGCCGAGGCGCGCGAGTTCGCCGAGGCGATCAAGGCGCAGTACCCGGACCAGCTGCTGGCCTACAACTGCTCGCCCTCGTTCAACTGGCGCGCGCACCTGGACGACGCCACCATCGCCAAGTTCCAGCGGGAGCTCGCGGCGATGGGGTACCGCTTCCAGTTCATCACGCTGGCCGGGTTCCACGCGCTGAACGAGTCGATGTTCGTCCTCGCGCACGGGTACGCGCACGAGGACATGTCGGCCTACGTCCGGCTGCAGGAGGCCGAATTCGCGGCCGAGCCGCTCGGTTACACCGCCACCAGGCACCAGCGCGAGGCCGGAACCGGGTACTTTGACCTGGTCACGCAGGCGATCGCGCCCGACGCGGAGACGACCGCGCTGGCCGGGTCAACCGAGGCGGCGCAGTTCGCCGCCGCCTGAGCCGGCTGCCTTGACGTCGGCCCCGCGCCAGGGTGGGGCGGGGCCGACGTCATTGAGCCAGACCAATCTGGCGCTCGGGGGCGGACCAATCGAGATATAACGCGTTGATCACAACTAGCGCCCCTGGACCCGCTCTCAGCTAAGTCTCAGGTAACCGCCCGCTATTCTGGGCGAGTGCATGCCGACGACATCTTCAGGGCAATTGGCCGGTTCTCCGTTAAGTTCCGCTGGGTAGTTCTAGTGGCTTGGCTAGTGGCCGCGTTCGCCATCCCGCACTTCCTGCCCTCGCTGGCCAGCGTGACCCAGGGCAACAACAGCGACTTCCTGCCCGCCAGCGCGCCGAGCGAGCAGGCGGCGAATCTGGCTGCCCCGTTCGGTGGCACCAACCTGATCCCGGTGCCGGTGGTCGCCGCGGTCAGCAACGGGACGTTCACCGCGGCCGACCAGGCCTGGCTGGCCACCCTGGAGACAGACCTGCACCAGGTGCCGACCGTCGTCAAGGTGAACGACCTCGGGCTGTCGGTCGCGCGCGCGGGAGTGAACGGCCAGGCCGCGCAGCTTCAAGTGCTGTCCGACGTGAGCCAGAACAACCAGGGCGCGCAGACCGACCTGGTCAACAACTTGCGGGCCGAGATCAAGGACTCGTCGCCGCCGCCGGGCGTGCAGGCGCACCTGGCCGGCGCACTCCCGATCCAGGTGGACCAGCAGAAGCAGTCGGGCAATACCGGCAACCAGGTCGAGGTCGTCGCGTTCCTCTTCATCATCATCCTGCTGTTCCTGATCTTCCGATCGGTGCTCGCGCCGTTCATCACCGTCATTCCGGCGGTCTTGTCGGTCTCGATCTCCGGCCCGATCGTGGCCGAACTGGCGAACCATGGGCTCAAGGTCTCGAGCCTCGCGCAGCTGCTGCTGACCGTGCTGGTGCTCGGCGCGGGCACCGACTACGGGCTGTTCCTGGTCTTCCGGGTCAGGGAGAACCGGCGGGCGGGCCAGGGCAGCCACGACGCTGTGATCAACGCGCTGACCAAGGTCGGCGAGTCGATCACCTTCTCAGCCTTCACGGTCATCGCGGCGCTGCTGTCGCTGCTGGCCGCGAGCTTCCAGATTTACTCCAACCTCGGCATCCCGCTCGCCATCGGCATCGGGGTGATGCTGGTGGCCGGGCTTACCCTGCTGCCGGCGTTGCTCGCGATCTTCGGCAAGGCCGCCTTCTGGCCGTCGAAGCCCAAGCCGGGGACCTCCTCGACCGGTGTCTGGGGCAAGGTCGCCACCCGGGTCGTGAAGCGCCCGGCGGTCGCGCTGCTGATCGGCGTGATCGCGTTCGGCGCGCTGTCGGTCGCGGTCACCGCCTACAAGAGCGCCGGGTTCGGCGGCACGATCTCGGCGCCGGCCAACACCGACTCGGCGGACGGGCAGAACCTGCTCGCCAAGTACTTCCCCTCCTCGTCCGCCAACCCGACCAACCTCGTCTACAAACTGTCGACGCCCGTGTGGGACGACCCCGCGGTCGTCGCGGCCGCCACCACCCAGCTTGAGCACAGTCCGCTCTTCACCGGCGTGACCGGCCCGCTCAACCCGGTCGGCGGCGCTGGGTTCACGCCGACCGAGTACACCGCGCTGCACTCGGCGCTGGGCTCCGGCCCGCTGCCCGCCACCACGCCGGCCATCCCGGCCGCGTTCGCCGGCCAGGTCACGCCCACCCAGTGGGCCGAGGCGTACCAGGAGTACCGCGCGACGGCGCAGTACGTGGACCCGGCGGGCACCACGATCCAGTTCGAGACCGGGCTGACGGCCGGCGATCCGAGCAGCACCGCCGCGCTGAACGCGGTCCCGGCCCTGCGGGCCGAGGCGGCCGCGGTCGGCACCACGCTGCACGCCACCGCGAGCGGCGTCGGCGGCGAGGCACCCGCGTTCTATGACGTCAGCCAGATCTCCAACAGCGACCTGGCGCACGTCATCCCGATCGCGATCATCGTCATCGGGGTGCTGCTCGCGCTGGTCATGCGGTCGCTGGTCGCCCCGATCTACCTGATCGCATCGGTGGCGATCAGCTACTTCGCCGCGCTCGGATTCGCGGTGATCGTCTTCATCTGGCTCGGCAACTCCGGCGGCATTACCTTCATCCTGCCGTTCTTGTTGTTTATCTTCCTGCTCGCGCTCGGGGAGGATTACAACATCCTGGTCATGACCAGGATCAGGGAGGAGGCGCACCGGATGCCGCTGCGGGAGGCGGTCAGCCGCGCCATCAGCGTCACCGGCACCACCGTGACCTCAGCCGGCCTGGTCCTGGCGGGGACGTTCGCGGTGTTCGCGGTCGTCGGCGGCAGCGGCTCGGGCGGTTCGCAGATCCGGGATGTGGGCATCGGCCTGGCGGTCGGCGTCATCATGGACACGTTCGTGGTCCGCACCGTGCTGGTTCCCTGCACCGTGGTCCTGCTCGGCCGGTGGAACTGGTGGCCGTCGAAGATCGACGTCGACTCCGCGGACACGGTGAGCGCGGACGCGGACGCGCTCGGACTCAGGGCGCCGGGCGGGCCCGCGGGCCCGGCCAGCACCACCGGTGACCCGGCGGCCGACACCGGGTCACCGAGACACACCTGAGCGTTTCCGTCAAAGTAACCCCGCCCGCAGGTCCGCACTGGATAAATGTGACCATGATCCAGGGACATGCCGGGCGGGGTGCTTTTCTTATTGCACGCTGACCGGAACACTCTTGACCTAAGTGTGTACCCGTGGGCAGGCAGACTGACGTACGGCGGTGCAGCCGCGGGGCAAGGGAAGGGACGCCGATGCAGGAGCTGCGCTTCGTCGCGGTCAGCGAGGACGGCAGTTACGCTGTTCTCGCCGTCCCGGGGCGGAGCGGGCGCTTCATCCTGCCGATCGACGAGCGGCTGCGCGCTGTGGCGCAAGGCCAGACCACCCGGCTCGCCCAGTACGAGATCGAAGTGGAGAGTCCGTTGCGACCCAAGGAGATCCAGGCACGAATCCGCGCAGGCGAGACGGCGGAGGAGATCGCCGATGCGGCCGGCATCCCGGTCGAGCGCGTGCGCTGGTTCGAAGGCCCGGTCCTGGCCGAGCGCGCCTACATCGCCGACCAGGCCCAGGCCGCGTCGGTGCGCCGGGCGGGCGACTCGGCCGGTCCGGGCCCGCGGCTCGGCGACATCGTGCCCGAGCGCCTGACCGCGTCCGGCGCGGACCCCGAGGACGGGCAGTGGGACTCGCGCAAGCGCGGCGACGGCAACTGGCAGGTCACCCTCACGTTCCCGTCCGGCGGGCGGCTGCACGTCGCCGAGTGGGTCTTCGATTCCCGCCGCCGCCACGTCATGCCCGACGACGACAACGCCGCCCGCCTGTCACTGCCCGAGTCCGAACTGCCGCCCGAGCCGGTCTCGCTGCCGGGCGAGGCGACCGTGACCCCGCTCGCGCCGCGCCTCGGCGCGGCGGCAGGCATGGGCGGCGGCGGAATGGGCGGGGGCAACATGGGCGGGGGCGGCTTCGCCGGCGGCGGCGGTTCCGGCGTCGGCGTGCGCTCCTTCCGCCCCGAGCGGTCGGTCATCCCTGACCGCTCCCTCGGCGGCGACCGCTCCCTGGCCGACCGCCCGCTCTCCCCGCCGTCGGCCCCGGTGCGCGCTCCGGCAGCGGCCTCCGCGGCAGACCGGCCGGTCATGCCCGATCGCCCCGCGATGTCGCACAGCCCGGCCGCGCCGCCGGTCCCGCCCTGGACGGCCCACCACGACCCGGCCCCGGAGCCGACGGTCTACCGCGCCCCCGCGCCCGACCAGCGGGCACCCGAGCAGCCGACCCCGGCCGGGGCGGTACCGGTCACCGCGCCTGCGTACGTCTTCGAAGACCTTCCTTCGCCCGCGCAGTCCGCTCCGGCCGCTCCGGCCGCTCCGGCCGCTCCCAGTCCGGCCGAAGAGCAGGCCGGGCACACTCCGTCTCGGCCCGTCGTCTTCGAGGATCCCGAGCCGGGTTTCCGCGACGAGCAACTCGAACTCGCTCCGGCTTCAGCGCCGGCCGACTCCGTTACTGCGCCCGGCACCCCCTCGACTCACGCACCCGCGCAGTCGGAACCCGCCACTGCGGCCGAGCCGGCTACCGTCGCGCCCGCCGGACCGGTCAGCCCGCCGGCGACAACCCCGGTGACAGCAGAGTCTGCAGCGACTTCCGTGGCTACTCCCGCGCAGCCCGAGCCGGTGCCGGCCGCAGAGCCGGTGCCGGCCGCAGAGCCGGAGCCTGCCGCGGCATCCGCCGTAAAGCCCGAGCCCGAGCCCGAGCCCGTGCGCCAGCCGCAACCCGAGCCTGCCGCGGCCGCCCCCGCCCAAGCCGAGTCCCCCGAAGAGGAGTCGGCCCGCCAGCGCCCGGGCAGTAAGCGGAACGCCAAGGGCCGCCGGTCCTCCGTGCCCTCCTGGGACGAAATCATGCTCGGCAGCTCCCGCCAACGCGACTAGCCCTCGTCCATCCGGCAGGGGCTGGCTAGGCGGGTCAGCTGGTTTGCTTGAGGGCGAAGCCCCAGTTGAGGATCGTGGTGGCATCCTTGGCGGCGGTGAACGGAGTGGTCGGCGGGGAGCCTAGGACGGCGCCGATCAGCGTGCGGCCGTTCCGGATGGCCTCGAACAGGAGGGTGTGCCCAGCGGCGTCGGTGTAGCCGGTCTTGATGCCGATCAGGCCCGCGTACGCACCGAGCAGCGTGTTGTCGCTGGTGGCGGAGACGGCGTTGTGGCCGTCGCCCTTCGGCAGGTTGTAGTACTGCAGGTCCACGATGGAGCGGAACACCGGGTTCTGCATGGCCGCCTCGCCCAGCGTCACCAGGTCGGCCGGGGTCGAGTAGGTGGAGAACTCGGTCGGGTACGGCAGCCCGTCCGGCGAGGTGAAGTGGGTGTCAGCGAGGCCGAGGTCGGCCGCCTCCGCGTTCATCTTGGCGATGAACGCCGGCAGGCCGGGGCCGTAGGCGTTCGCCAACGTGTACGCGGCGTCGGCGGCCGACATGACCAGCATCACGTGCAGCAGTTCGTCGGTGGTGTACTTCTGCCCCGGGATCAGCCCGGCGGCCTCCGCGCCGTACTTGGCGACGTAGCCCACCACCGCCTTGGGCACGGTGAGCTGCCGGTTCAAGCCCCCGGACTGGAGGATGACGAGCGCGGTCATCACCTTGGTGATGGAGGCGATCGGGCGGGGGACGTTCGCGTCCTTGGACCAGAGCACCTGACCGGTGGTCGCGTCCACCAGGATGCCCTCCTTGGCCTTGACCCCGCGCGGCAGGCCGGCGACGTCGAGCACCGGGCCCGCCGCAGCGCCCGCGGTCTTGGTCGCTGCGGCCGCCGGCACGGTCGCCGTGACCGCCCGGATCGGCGACGATATCGCCGCCGGGTTGGTCGCCCCCTGCGCGTCAGGCACGACCGCGGATGAGCACCCCGCCGTCAGCCCCCCGGTAGCCAGCGCCACCCCCGCGATCGTCAACCGGGCAACCAGACGCATACGACTCCATGAGGGCTAGGCACTAGGGGGGCGGCGGAGCGCGGCGGCGCTCAACCGCTCACGATCGTACGATGTTATGTCCGTAAATATCTGGCCAACTGGCTAAGCCGTCACCGACCTGCGGTAACGCTAAAGCTACCTTCCGTAGCTCTCCATGCCCCGCCTCTGACTCTGTTAAGCGCCTACGCCCGAACGGCGTAAGCGCAGGTCAGACACGGTCTAGCCCCGGTTCCTGCAGGTCGGGAGCAGTCTCGGAACTCGCAACAAGCACCAAACATATCTGGAACGCAGGCGTTACTTCGCGTCCTCCCGCCCGCCGTTCGCCGCAAAGGCGTCACCCAGCTCCGCGCGTGTTCCAGAGCGATCGGTCAGCTTCGCGTCAGGCAGGCCGAGGTTTTGGCCGCTTGCCTGTATTGCGCACGTCCCAAGCGGGTGACGCGCACGCCCGCGCCAGGCAGGCCGCCAGCGGGATCTGCGGCGGAACGTAACCACCGCATATCGACCGGTTACCGTCCGACACGGATGCTCTCGTTGTCATGGTCGCCCAGCGTTACGGAATGCGCTGATATAGCTATCCCTTGATTGCTCAGCGGCACCGACGCCGACGCCGGACGGGACCCACGAAGACACACGGAATGGAGCGGAATTGCGATGGGGATTCGGGCGCTGTTTGCTGGCTCGGCCGTGCTGATGGCCGGCATCGTCGCGTGCAGCGCTTCCGCGGGCGTGGCGGTGACGCCGGCCTCGGCGGCCGGCGCCAAGGCGTCAGCGTCGGGCGCGGCCCTGATGAAGGCGGACAAGACGAAGGCGGACAAGACGAAGGCGGACAAGACGAAGGCCGCCGCGGCGGCGCCCGCATCCTCGGCCACCGTGCGCGAGGGCCTCTGCACCGCGCCCGCCGATCATCGCGCGCTCGCCGCCCGGGTCTCGGCCGACATCCAGGCCGGCCTGCGCGGCCGCAACGGCGACCACGCGGTCTCCGTGTACGACCGCGTCACCGGGTTGAACTGCGTCTACAACGGGTCAAAGCACTTCGACTCGGCGAGCATCGTGAAGGCGATCATCCTGGGCGCGCTGCTGCGCTGGCACCAGCAGACGAAGACGTCGCTGTCGTCGTGGGAGCAGAACGAGGCCACGCTGATGATCGAGCAGTCGGACAACGACGCGGCGACCGCCCTCTGGGACGAGCTGGGGATGGATAACCTCCAGCACTTCCTCAACCTGGCGGGCATGGGCGAGACCGAACTCGGCCAGGACGGCCTCTGGGGGCTCACCCAGGTCACCTCGCATGACGAGATGCTGCTGCTCCGGCTGCTCACGGGGTCGAACTCGGTGCTCGACGCCAGCTCCCGCGCCTACGAGCTCAACCTGATGGCCCACGTGGTCGGCTGGGAGGCGTGGGGCGTCACCGCCGGCACGCCGTCCGACGTCACCTGGCAGGTGAAGAACGGCTGGCTGCCGGATGCCAACGGCTGGCACATCAACAGCATCGGCGCCTTCACCGGGCACGGCAAGAATTACATGATGGCGGTGCTGTCGGTGAACGCCGACGCCAACGACGACGAGCAGTACGGGATCGACACGATCGAGGATGTGGCCCGGCTGGTGCAGCACGACCTGAACGACGCCGCGCTCACCGCGCCGTCCGGGACGAGCGTCACCGCCGGCGGCTAGCTCGGCCCGGCCGCGGGCCCGAATACCGGCTCGACCGGCTCCGCCTCCGGCGCCGCTGGACCCGCGGGCGACGCCCCGGCCGCCTGCGCGGGAGAACCTGAAGCGGACTCGGCCGTCGGCTGGCCGATGGCGCCGCCGGCGCTCCCGGCCTCGGCGGCATCAGGCTCGGCAACGTCGCGGAACACGACCCAGCGCATCATGCAGTAGAGATAGACGCCCTCGCAGCAGGCGGCGATGATCCGGGCGAGCTCGTAGTAGACGCCGACCGCGGCCAGCAGGTCGGTGAAGCCCAGCACGAAGATCAGGTAGTTGGACGCGCTGACCGCCACGAAGACCGGCAGCTGCCGGCCGACCTCGGCGTGGCTGCGGAAGTTGAACACCCGGTTGAGTAGGTAGCTGATCAGCGACGCGGTGCCGTAGGAGAACGTGACCGCGACCGGGATCGGCAGCCCCTCCTTGCCATGGAAGAGGCCGAGCAGCCCCAGGTCGATGCCGAACGTGCAGAGGTTGATCAGCAGGTAGCCGAGCATGTTCGGCTCGACGACCTCCGACAGCCCGAACGGCAGCCGCCGGGTGATCGCCGCCATCGCGGCCGCATAGCGCGCTCGGTGTGCCATGGTCTCCATTGTGCGGCCCCCGCCGCCCTGCTCGGTCGCCGGAGGAGCCCGAGGGCCGCCGCAGGGGATCGTCGGTCGCCCCAGGAGACCGTCTGGGCGCAGTGTGTGAAAACAGTCACACGGAGGTGTCGCGTCGGCCACGGATCGATCTCGCATGACGCCGGCGCGCGCGGGTATGTGGTTGCGTGCTGTGACATCCACCGGGGCGAGCCAGGTAAACGTACAGCGAAGGTTCCCAGTACACGCACAGCAAAGGTTAAGGTCCCGCCAAGATCGCGCAGTAGGATGAGCAGGGGACCGGGGGCCTTTTCCGCGCGCGGGCTCCGGCGGTCCGTCACAACCCCGTCTAGCGGGCATGCGTCCATGCCAGGAGGAAATCGATGACCCTGTTGGTGGACCCGCCGCCGCGCAATCGCGCAGCCGGGCGGCCAGCCACCGACGACGCCGGGCGCCCCGCGGCCGGCCGACAGGGCGCAGCCACCGATCAGCTAGACGCCACCCGGCTGGACACGCCGCCGCCCAACCTTGCCAGTTCGCCGCCGAGTACCGCCCAGCCGCCCGCGCCCGCCCAGCTGGCCGAGCCGCCGATCCCCGGCGGGCGCGTCGAGGCCCTGATGGGCGTCATCATCCGGGTGCTCTCGCACAGCCCGCTCGCGCGTCCGCTGCCGGCCGTGATCCTGTCCGCGCTCGGCCTCGGCGGCGTCGCGTTCGTCGGCCTGTGCGCCACCGCGCCGGCCGCGAGCGTCGCCACTCCCCCGGTGCTGCTGCCGCTCACGTCGGTGGCCAGGGACCTCGGCGCGCCGCACCTGCCCGACCTGGTGGCCGACCTCGTCATGTACGTGTCGATCGGGCTGTGCTGCCTCGGGCTCGCCATGATGCTGTGGGCCAACAGCCGGGGCTGGTCGCCGAACCCTCGGCGGGTGTTCTGGACCGCCGTCGGCGCCATCGCCGTGCTGGTCAACATCACCCCGGTCGGCTCGTCCGACGCCGCCAGCTACGCCGCCTACGGGCGGATCGCCGCGCTCGGCCACAATCCCTACACGTTCCTCCCGTCGCAGCTTCCAGGCGGGGCCGGGCCTAACCCGACCAACCCCTACACGATCCTGGTCAGCCCGTACTGGCGAGCCACGCCCTCGGACTACGGGCCGGTGGCCACCTGGACGCAGCAGCTGGCGGCGGAGATCGGCGGGACCAGGGCCTGGCTGACCCTGTGGGTCCTGATGATCATGATGGGCATCGCGTTCATCCTGACCGGCTACATCCTGCTCCGCACGGCCGCCAACCCGGTCCGGGCCGTCCTCCTGTGGGTGGCGAACCCGCTGATCATCGTCGAGCTGGTGATCGGCGGGCATCTGGACTCCCTGCTGGCGCTGTTTGCGATCGCGGCCATCGTGGTGTCCCGCCGATGTACCAAGATCTGGCACGACGTCGCCGTCGGGCTGCTGGTCGGCGTGGCCGGCGGCATCAAGGTGAACGCGGCCCTGGTCGCCCTCGGCATCGCGATCCCGCTGCTGCACGACCGGGCCTGGGCGCGGCTGATCAGGATCGGCCTGATCGCCGGGCTGACCACGTTCGGCCTCTACTGGTTCAGCTACGGCGTGAGCGCGCTCCGCCCCCTCTGGACTGCCTCCGGCATGGTCATCTCGCCCACCGTCTGGCGGGGGCTGCAGGAGATCGTCTCCCTCGCCACCCGCCACGCTTCCCATGCGACCCAGCTGCACGACGCGCACGTGCTGAACACCATCATCGGGTTCGCCTGGCCACCGCTGTTGCTCGCGCTGGCCTGGTACCTCTACAAGCGGCTCTCCCCCGACGTGCCGACCGTCGTCGCCGCCACCTGCGCGCTGACGTTCGCCTGGATCGTGGTGGCGCCGTGGGCGCTGCCCTGGTACTCGTCCATCGCCTGGGTGACGGTGGCGCTGCTGCCGCGCAACACGCTGACCCGCTGGCTGACCCTTGCGACCGGGGCACTAGCGCTGCTGCACTTCAATGGTGGCCATCCCACTAACGTGCAGATTGGCCCGACGCCGTAGGTTTTCTCCCCAATTGCGACGGCGGCCCGCCGACGGCGCCGGTCGACTTCGTCTGATTCCAAGGCCGTCTAGACTGAGGGCTCATGAGCAACCCCCCGATCGCCAAGCAGGTGCCCACCGAGCGCACGCATCACGGCGACACGGTGATCGATCCCTACGCCTGGCTGACCGACCCGAAGGACCCGGAGGTCATCGCCTACCTGGAAGCGGAGAACGCCTACATGGAGGCGTCAACCGCTGACCTCGGCCCGCTGCGGTCCGAGATCTTCGACGAGATCAAGGCGCGCACCCAGGAGACCGACCTGTCGGTGCCGGTGCGCAAGGGGAACTGGTGGCGGTACGTGCGCACGGTCGAGGGCGAGCAGTACGCGATCCACTGCCGCCGCCGGGTGCGCGACGGTGAGATCACCCCGCCGATGCCGGAGGACGGCAAGCCCCTCGACGGCGAGGAGGTGCTGCTCGACGGGAACAAGCTCGCGGCCGGGGCCGCGTTCTTCTCCCTCGGGGCGCTGTCGGTCAGCCCGGACGAGCGGCTGCTGGCCTACTCCACCGACTTCTCCGGCGACGAGCGGTTCACCCTGCGGGTCAAGGACCTGGCCACCGGCGTGGTGCTCGACGACGAGGTGCCGAACACCTACTACGGCTGCGCCTGGTCGCGCGACGGATCGACCCTGTTCTACATCACCGTTGACGACGCCTGGCGGCCGTACCGGGTCTGGCTGCACACGATCGGGACGCCCGCGTCGGCCGACGTGGTCGTCTTTGAGGAGGGCGACGAGAAGTTCTGGCTCGGCGTCGGGCTCACCCGCGACGAGCGCTACATCGAGATCAACACCTCGTCCAAGCTGACCAGCGAGGCGTGGCTGCTCGACGCGGCCGACCCGGCAGGCTCCTTCGCCGTGGTCGCGCCGCGGCGGTTCGGCATCGAGTACTCGGTCGAGGTGGCCGGCGACCGGCTGCTCGTCCTGCACAACGACGGCGCGGAGAACTTCGAGCTGGCGGCCGCGCCGCTGCCCGGCGCCCCCGGGTTCGGCGACCCTTCCTCCTGGACCCCGGTGCTACCGCACCGGGCCGACACCCGGCTGCTGTCGGTGGACGCGTTCGCCGACTACCTGGTGGTCTCCTACCGCCGCGACGGCCTGACCGGGCTGTCGGTGCTGCCCCCCTCCGGGGCCGGCCCGGAGCGGCCGGTCACCTTCCCCGAGCCGCTCTACACGGTCGGCCCGGGGTCCAACCCCGAGTACACCCAGACCCGGTTCCGGCTCGGCTACACCTCGATGGTGACCCCGTCCACCGTCTACGACCTGGACCTGGCGACCGGCGCGCTCACCCTGCTGAAGCAGCAGCAGGTGCTGCCCTCCCCGGCCGGGGTCGCCTACGAACCGGCCGCCTACGAGCAGTACCGGGAGTGGGCGGTGGCGGCCGACGGCACCCGGGTGCCGATCTCCATCGTCTGCCCGAAGGGAACCCCGCGCGACGGATCGGCGCCGTGCCTGCTGTACGGGTACGGCAGTTACGAGCACTCGATCGACCCTAGTTTCTCGATCCCCCGGCTCTCGCTCCTCGACCGCGGGTTCGTCTTCGCCGTCGCGCACATCCGCGGCGGCGGCGAGATGGGCCGGCCCTGGTACGACAACGGGAAGATGCTGACCAAGCGGAACACGTTCACCGACTTCGTCGCGTGCGCCGAGCACCTGGTCTCCTCCCGCTGGACCTCCGCGTCGCGGCTGGTCGCGCGGGGCGGCTCGGCCGGCGGCCTGCTGATGGGAGCGGTCGCCAACCTGGCGCCGTCGGCCTTCGCCGGCATCGTCGCCCAGGTGCCCTTCGTCGACGCGCTGAACTCGATCCTCGACCCGTCCCTGCCGCTCACCGTGACCGAGTGGGAGGAGTGGGGCGACCCGCTGCACGACCCGGCCGTGTACGAGTACATGAAGTCGTACACGCCGTACGAGAACGTCGCGGCCGTGTCCTACCCGGCGATCTTCGCGATCACCTCGCTGAACGACACCCGGGTGCTCTACCACGAGCCCGCCAAGTGGACCGCGCGGCTCCGCTCGGTCGCCTCCGGCGGCCCGTTCCTGCTGAAGACGGAGATGGAGGCCGGGCACGGCGGCCGCAGCGGCCGCTACGACGCCTGGCAGGAAGAGGCGCTGGTGCTCGCCTGGATCATCACCACCGCCACCGGCAGCGCCGGCTAAGGCCGAACCGTTTCATGAAAGGCGACCAGCCAAGCGCGGGTGTCCTCGCCCCGGATGGCGCGTCGGCGCTGGCGCTGGTGGCCGCGCTCGACCGCGGGCTGCCCGGCGGTCGCCTGGTCATCGACCCGGACGTGCTCGCCGCACTGTCGCACGACCACGCCGAATGGGCGCCGGTCGGGCGGGCCGCGGCCGCGGTTCGAGTCCGCACCGAGGACGAGGCGCGGCGCGTGGTCCGCACCTGCGCCGAGTTCGGGGCGCCGGTGGTACCGCGGGGGGCGGGCACCGGCCTGTCCGGCGGCGCCAACGCCACCGACGGCGCCGTCGTGCTCGACCTGTCCCGCATGGATCAGGTGCTCGAGATCGACGCCGACAACATGATCTGCGTCGTCCAGCCGGGAATCGTGAACAACGACCTCAAGGCGGCCGTGGCCGAACTCGGCCTGTGGTACCCGCCCGACCCGGCCAGCGCCGCCTGGTCGACGATCGGCGGCAACGTCGGCACCAACGCGGGCGGCCTGTGCTGCCTGAAGTACGGCGTCACCCGCGACTACGTGCT
>Ga0302326_10021144_pt1 | contig 13356 bp, 15 predicted proteins | sample Palsa_T0_3_FD_202264 | JGI IMG/M metagenome (GOLD analysis project Ga0302326, IMG submission 202264) | Peat permafrost microbial communities from Stordalen Mire near Abisko, Sweden - Palsa_T0_3 | ecosystem: Environmental > Terrestrial > Soil > Palsa > Peat permafrost | place: Sweden: Abisko... | reverse complement strand
GCGGCGCGCCCTACTTGGACTTGGACGGGGGCGCGCGCCGCACTCCTTTGGCCGGCTTGGCTTGCTTGCTGCGCTTCACGGCCTTGACCATGACGATGCGCGGTGGGGCGGCGCAAGGTGGCAGCTTATTCACACGCGCGAGATCCACGGCGCGCCACAGATACCACGCCGCAATACTGCGGTAGGGTTTCCAGCACTCGCCGAACGCGGCCAGCGCGCGCGGCGTGGGCATGCGTTTGAGTCCGTAGGCCAGGCGGAAGCCATTGCGCACGCCGAAATCGTCGACCGGCAGCACGTCTGGCCGCTTGAGCCGGAACATCAGCATCATCTCCACCGTCCATCGGCCGATGCCGCGCACACTGCTGATGCGCTCGATGATCTGCAGATCGCTCAAGCTTTCGAGTTCGACGTGCGCGGGCACGGTGCCATCCAGGGTCTTGGCCGCGAGATCCTTGAGTGCCGCGACCTTGGCGAACGAGAAGCCCACGCCGCGCAGATGATTGGCGTGCGCTCCGAGCACGTGATGCGGCGACGGAAAGGCCGGAGGTTCGAACAACGCCACGAAGCGCGCGAGAATGCGCTCGGCCGCGACACCGTGCAGCTGCTGATGCGCGATCGCGCGCGCCAGGGCTTCGAACGGCGCGTGTTGTTCGCGATAATTAATGCGGCACGGACCGGCCGCTTTGATCAACGCGGCCATGACCGGATCGGCTTTGAGGATGCGATGGGCGCTGCGATGCATGGCCGTCTCAACGCTGGCATTGCGGACAGAAATAACTCGAGCGCGCGCCCTGTGTGATTTGCCGAATCGGGGTACGGCACACGCGGCAAGGCTTGGCGTCGCGTTCATAGACATACAGTTTCTGGCGGAACTCTCCCGGGTTGCCATCGGTGCCGACGTAGTTGCGCAGGCTGGTGCCGCCGGCACGAATGGCCGCGCCGAGTGCGGCGCGCACCGCGCGCACCAGTCGTGCGCAGTCCTTGAGTGTAAGGCGACGCGCGGCGCGGCGCGGATTGATGCGGGCGCGGAACAGGGCCTCGCTGGCGTAGATGTTGCCGACGCCGGTCACCAGCCGCCCGTTCATGATCACCTGCTTGATCGCGGCGCGACGCTTACGCGTGATGCGATACAGATAGTCGGCATTGAACGACGCATCGAACGGTTCCGGTGCCAGCGAGCGCAGCAGGCGATGCGCGGCAGGATCCTGATCCGTGTAGTGCAGGCTGCCGAAGCGTCTTGGGTCGTTGAAGCGCAGGTCCAGGCCCGACTCGAAGGCCAGGTCGAACTGATCGTGCTTGAGCCGCGGCGCGCCGGCGTGCAGCACGCGCAGGCTGCCGGACATGCCCAGATGCAGAATCAGAGTGCCGCGCTCGAGGTTCAGCAGCAGATACTTGGCGCGGCGGCCGACCGTGAGGGCCTGCTGTCCGGCGAGCAGTTCGGGAAGGTGCTCTTCGATGGGCCAGCGCAAGCGCCGGTCATAGATGCGCAGCTCTTTGATGCGATCCCCACGCAGCGCGCTGTCGATGCCGCGGCGCGTGGTCTCGACCTCGGGCAGTTCGGGCACCGAGGCGCTGCGCCTATTTGATCTTGGTTTCCTTGTACGCGACGTGCTTACGCACGCGCGGGTCGAACTTGCGTACTTCCATCTTGTCCGGATGCAGACGCTTGTTCTTCATCGCAACGTAGAAATGGCCGGTGCCGGCGGAGGACAGCAGTTTGACTTTCTCACGCATGATGTTGTGACCTCAGAGCTTGATGCCACGGGTGCGCAGATCCGAGAGCACGGCTTCCAGGCCTTTCTTCTCGATGGTGCGCATGGCGTTGGTCGAAACGCGCAGGCTGACCCAACGCTTCTCGCCTTCGAGCCAGAAGCGCTGCGTGTGCAGATTGGGCAGGAAGCGCCGCCGCTTGCGGTTGTTGGCATGCGAAACGGTGTTACCCGTGATGGGGCGCTTGCCGGTGACCTGACAGACCCGAGACATGAGCTTCGTCCTCGAAATCAATACTTTACGTGGGGGCGCTTTATACCAGCCGGCAGGGGCCTACGGCAAGCTACGGGCAAGCGGCCAAGTAAGGTGGGGCAGTTCAGCGGTGTCGGCAACAGGGCTGGCCACTTTGAGCCTTTTTTTGGATTTTGGGCTGTTATAACTTTTGTAATAACGCCCGTTTTTTTATTTTGCGAGCCCCGCGACACCCGGCAATGCCGCCAGGACGACCGCGTCTTGCGGCAATGTTGCGCCGCGTCATGACTGGGGCTCGCTGCGACGCAAGACCAGCCCGGCGACTCGCGGACGACCCGGCCAGAGCACCAGCGACACCCCACATATCACGAGTACGGCGCACAGGATGGCCACCGGCGTGATCTTCTCGTGCAACACCACGGCGCCAAGGATCAAGGCGATGATGGGATTGACCAGCGCGTAGGTGCTGACTTTCTGCGCCGGGACGTGTGCCAGCAGAAAGGAATAGCAGTTGACCGCGATGATGCTGCCGAAGGTGATCAGGTAGCCCACCGCGAGCGCCGACTGCAACGAGACCTGCGACGGGGCGAAGCCATTCCATTCCCGATCCACGAAGCTCATGAGCAACTGGAACGCAGCGCCGGCGAACATCTGCAGGCAGGTGTAGCTGCCCAGGCGGGTGGGGTCGACGTAGCGCTGCTGCAGCAAAGAGCCCAGCGCCCAGCCGAGCTCAGCCACCATCACGGCAAGGATGTAAACCGGACGCACCTGACCGGACAGCGAATGCGTGTGCAGGGTCAGCACCACGACCCCTACCAATCCCAGGATCACGCCGAGCATGCCGCGCGCAGTGGGTGCGCGGCGCGAGAAGAACAGCCAGTCGAACAACAAAATCATGACCGGTACGGCGCAGACGAACAGCGCCGTAATGCCTGATGGCAGCCCCTGCTGCGCCCAGACCACGAAGCCATTACCGATGCCGCTCAACAGCACTCCGCACAACAGGCTGCCGCCGATATTCAGTCCGGCAAAGGGCCGCGGGTTGCGCGCACGCAGCCACCCATACATGAGGCCGGCGGCCACGAGAAACCGGAACGCGCCGCTCAGGAACGGCGGAATGGTCCGGATCGCGAGCGCGATGGCCAGGAAAGTGGTGCCCCAGATGACGTAGACGCCGGCAAAAGCCAGCACGATGGCTTTGGCGCCGGGTCGCGCAGTCATAGCAAACTAGTGTCTCAGATCAGCCGGTCGGTGGCTTGCCCGTGAAAACCGCCAATTGATCGGCGAAAGCGCGCTTGTAGGCGGGCCGCGCTTCACCACGGGCGACATAGGCGCAGAGGTTCGGATATTTATCCAACAGACCCGATCCGTTCAATCTGCGCAGCACCGTCACCATCAGCAGATCACCGGCGCTGAACGCATGGTCGAGCCAGCTGGCATCGCCAAGCCGACTGGAGAGTTCGTCCAGCCGTACACGCACGCGATCCTCGAGGATAAGCAGGCGCTCCTCATACCAGCTCTTGTCGTGCTCCAGGAACTTGGCGATTGTGCGCTCAAAGATCGGTGGCTCTACTGTGTTAAGCGCGGCAAACATCCATGAGATCGCGCGCGCCCGGGCATCGGCATCCTCTGGCAGCAGCCCGGCATGGCGCTCCGCGATATGGAATACGATCGCCCCCGACTCGAACAGGGTCAGATCGCCTTCTTCATAGGTCGGAATCTGTCCGAAGGGATGAAGCAGACGATGTGCGGATTCCTTCATCTCGCTGAACGAAAGAAGACGAACCTCGTAAGGCTGGCCTACTTCTTCAAGCGCCCAGCGAACGCGCATGTCACGCGCCAGTCCCTTGCCGCGATCGGGCGAGCGTGCAAAGGCGGTAATGGTAGGGGTCATTGGAAGGCTCCGGGAGATTGCGTTCGACGATAATCTTCCTATTCGATACGCCACATCTCAAATAAGTCCACGTTCGGCGAACGACAGGCAGCCGTTATCGGCCACGATCAGATGATCGAGCACACGGATGTCGACCAGCTGCAGCGCTTCGCGCAGGCGCCGCGTGATGAGTTCGTCGGCATGGCTGGGCTCGGCTACTCCTGAAGGGTGGTTGTGCGCCAGGATCACGGCCGCGGCGTTGTGCGCGAGCGCCTGCTTGACCACTTCGCGCGGATGCACGCTGGCGCCGTCGATGGTGCCGCGAAATAACTCCTCGAACGCGATCAGCCGGTGCCGGTTGTCCAGGTGCAGGCAGCAGAACAGCTCGTGTGGAATATCGCGCAGCCGTGAGACCAGGAACTCGCGCGTCGCAGCGGGCGAATGCAGCGGCGGTCCGGCGCGCAGCGCCTCGGCGTAGTGCCGGCGTGCGAGCTCGAGCGCGGCCTGCAGGCGGCAGTAGCCGGCCACTCCGATTCCGGGAGCCGCCAGGCACACCCCGGCCGTAGCCGAGAGCAATCCGCGCAGCGTCTGGTGCCGGGCGATGAGGTTGCGCGCCGTCGCGACTGCGTCGAGTCCGCGGGTGCCTGCGCCCCCGAGCAGCACGGCCAGCAGTTCGGCGTCCGAGAGCGCCTGGGTGCCGCTGGCGAGCAGCTTTTCGCGCGGCCGCTCGCGCTCCGGCCAGTCCTTAATGCTCATTCGGGCTCCGCCGGAGCCGCCCCGGCTAAATATGTGCGCCAAGTCTGCTGCGACATGCCCGTGCCGTGCGATCCTCATATCGTGCGCGCATCGCCGGAAAGACCGATAATTGGGGTATGAAAGGCAAACGCATCCTGCTCGGGGTCACCGGCGGTATCGCAGCCTATAAAAGCGCGGATCTGGTGCGGCGCCTGCGCGAGCGCGGGGCAATTGTGCAGGTCGTCATGACCGCCAGCGCCCGTGAATTCGTCACCCCGACAACGTTTCAGGCCTTGTCCGGGCGAACCGTGCGTACCGATCTTTGGGACCCGGCGGCCGAGGCGGCCATGGGGCATATCGAGCTCGCGCGCTGGGCCGAGCTGCTGCTGGTGGCGCCCGCGAGTGCTGATTTCCTCGCGCGTCTGGCGCATGGCCTCGCCGATGATCTGCTGAGCACACTGGCGCTGGCCACCGCGGCGCCGATCGCGGTGGCGCCGGCCATGAATCAACTCATGTGGAGCAATGCGGCCACGCAGGCCAATGTGGCGCTGTTGCAGCAGCGCGGCGTGCGCGTGCTGGGACCTGGCGTGGGCGATCAGGCCTGTGGCGAGACCGGACCTGGCCGCATGCTCGAGCCGCTCGAGATTGCGGCGCTGATTGCGCCGTTGTTGACCCGCGAGGGCCCTCTGCGCGGACACCGCGTGCTCGTGACCGCAGGACCTACGCGCGAGTGCATCGATCCGGTGCGCTTTGTCAGCAATCGCAGCTCCGGCAAGATGGGCTTCGCGGTCGCGCAGGCCTTGCAGGAGGCCGGGGCCGAGGTGGTGCTGGTCAGCGGCCCGGTGTCGCTGGCGACGCCGTCGGGTGTGCGGCGCATCGATGTCGAGAGCAGCGATCAGATGTATGCGGCCGTGCAGCGTGAGCTTCCGGGCACGGCGATCTTCATCGGCACAGCGGCCGTGGCGGATTATCGCCCCAATCAATGTGCGCCGCAGAAGATCAAGAAGACCAGCGAGACCCTGGCGCTCGAGCTCACCCGCACCATCGATATTCTGTCGTACGTGAGCGCCAGTTCACCGCGGCCGTTCGTGGTGGGCTTCGCTGCCGAGACGCACGCGGTAGAGCAACACGCGCGCGCGAAACTGCTGGCCAAGAACCTGGATCTGATCGCCGCCAATGAAGTCGGGCACAGCAAGGCTTTCGACTGCGACCACAACGCATTGCTGGTGCTCTGGCGCGGCGGCCGCGTCGAGCTGCCCAGCGCCAGCAAGGCTGAGCTGGCGGGGGCGCTGACCGGCCTGATCGCCGAGCGCTTTGGCGAGCATCAGCGCGAGCGGCTGCAACAGAGCGCCCCTGCGCGGGAGCTGCGCGAAGGTTGATGGACGTCGCCGCGCGCCGCACGCTGCGGATCCGTATTCTCGATGCGCGGCTGGGCGCGCAATTTCCGTTGCCGCACTACGCCACCGAAGGCAGCGCCGGACTGGATCTGCGCGCCTGCATCGATGCCCCGCTGCTGCTGGCGCCGGGGCAGGCCGAGCTGATTCCCACCGGGCTTGCGATCCATCTCGAGGATCCCGGATTAGCCGCGATGATCCTGCCGCGCTCAGGCCTGGGCCATAAACACGGCGTCGTGCTCGGCAATCTGGTGGGCCTGATCGATTCGGATTACCAGGGACCGCTGATGGTCTCGTGCTGGAATCGCGCGGCACAGCCTTATTCGATCGCGCCCGGCGAGCGGATCGCGCAGCTGGTCGTGGTGCCGGTGGTGCAGGTGGCCCTCGAGGTGGTCGAGGATTTCAGCGCCAGCACGCGCGGTGGCGGCGGCTTTGGGCACAGCGGCCGGCAATAGCCGCGCCGCCGGATCAGGAGCGCGGTCGCGTGGTCAGCTCGCGGTAGCGCTGGATGTCGCTGTTGAATTGCGTCTGCGTGTCGGCCTCTTCGCGGCGCTTGGCGTCCAGAGCCTGATGCTGGCTGCCGGTCTCATTGAGCGTGTGGATCAGATCTTCGGCCAGATCATCGGGCATGCGCCGCGCATTGGGCTCGCTGCTGTAGGGTTTGAAGCGCATGGCGCGGTCCTGCAGAGCGGTCAGCCGCGCGCCGAGCGTATCGATATAGATCAGCGCCGCCCTGATCTGGCCTTCCATGAGCGCCACACGCTCATCGCGCAGCTGCTCTATGTCCTTGGTCGACAGATAGGTCGATAACAGGAATTGGTCGTGCTGCGCGCGCTGTTGAGCCGCACCCGTGGCCCGAGCCTGCTCGGCCTGCTGGGCTGCGTTCTTGCCGCCCTCGACGTGCCCGACCTCGACCCCCTGGCCATTGAGCAAGGTACTCTCGCTCTGCGAGTACTGGGACGGCACGCTGTCGCCGTAATGCACTTCGCCTTTCTCATCGACCCAGCGGTAGACCTTGGCGCCGCCGCTCGACCCCGTGCTATCGGCGCCCATGGCTGCACCCATAGCGAGCACCGCCGCGCAGCAGGCGGCCAGCGAGGCGACGAGATTGCGCCGATGATCCATTCTGGTGCCATTGTCCACGACGCGCGTCCGCCTGCAAGCGTCAGGGGGCGTCGACGCCGTACTTGAGCCGGTAAGCGCGCAGGGCCGTGAGCTGTTCCGCATTTGGTGCCAGCTCCGGCGCCCCCCCGGGTGCCTCAAGCGCCGCGATCAGCTCGCTCAACGTCACTATGGCCAGACAGCGCAGGCCGTACTGGGCTTGCATCTCCTGCACGGCCGAGCGCTCGGACAGCCCTCGCTCCTGGCGGTCGAGCGCGAGCGCCACGGCCACGGGTTCGGCACCGGCGCGGCGGATGAGCTCGAGCGACTCACGGATGGCGGTGCCGGCAGTAATCACGTCATCGACGATCACGACCCTGCCCTTAAGCGGGCTGCCGATCAGTACGCCGGCCTCGCCATGGTCCTTGGCCTCCTTGCGGTTGTAGGCCCAGGGCACGTTGCGCGCGTGGCCGTCGGCCAGCGCGATCGCCGTGGTCGCGGCCAGCGCGATGCCCTTGTAGGCGGGCCCAAACAGCATGTCGAAGCCCAGTCCGGCGTGCAGTAGCGCCGCGGCATAGCAGCGGCCCAGGGCTGCAATCGAGGCGCCGTCGTTGAACAATCCGGCATTGAAGAAGTACGGACTCACCCGCCCGGACTTGAGCGTGAACTCGCCGAAGCGCAGCGCCTGGCGCGCGAGCGCGAGCTCGATGAATTGACGCTGGTAGTCGCGCACCCGCCCACCCTCCGGATGAATGCCGCAGGGTATCATCGCAGCGTGCGCACCAGCATCAGCAATGTCGACAGTATTTGAGCGGCGCTCCAGCTGGCTGGAGTCGCTGCGCATGTATACCCGCCCGCGCATGCTGTCCATGCTGGCGCTGGGATTCTCGGGCGGCCTGCCGTTCATGCTCGTCTACAGCACATTGTCGGCGTGGCTGCGCCAGAGCGGTATCGCGCGGGCGACCATCGGCATGCTGGCCTGGGTGTCGCTGGTCTACACGCTGAAATTCCTCTGGGCGCCGGTGGTGGATCGCCTGCGCCTGCCGTTAATCGGCCGCGCGCTGGGCCAACGGCGCAGCTGGATGCTGCTCGCGCAATTGTCGATCGCGGCCGCGCTGGTCGCGATTTCCACCAGGGACCCCAGGACACAGGTGTTCGAGGTCGCCGCCTTCGCGCTGTGGCTGGCATTCTCGGCCGCGACCCAGGACATCGCGATCGATGCCTGGCGCATCGAGTCGGCGCCCGCGCGTGAGCAGGGGGCCATGGCTGCGGCCTATCAGCTCGGCTACCGGCTTGCGATCCTGGTCGGATCCGCCGGGGCCCTTTGGATCGCCGCCGAGGCAGGCTGGGCGCGCAGCTATGCGACCATGGGCGCGCTGGTTGGCATAGGCGTGCTAGCCACGTTGCTGGTACGCGAGCCCGAGCGCATTGCGCCGCAGGCCTCGCTGCTGACCGAAAAGCGCGTGGTCGACTGGCTCGAACGGCGCGCGCACTGGCCGGTCTGGCTGCGTCATGCCGGCGGCGCGTTCTTCGGCGCCGTGATTTGCCCGATATTGGATTTCTTTGCACGCTACGGCTTGGTGCTGGGCCTGCTGATGTTTGCGTTCATCGGCAGCTACCGGCTCACCGACTACAGCATGGGCGCGATGGCCAACACGTTCTACGTCGACATGCATTTCACGCTCGGACAGATCGCCGCGGTGGCCAAGGTGTTCGGCACGCTCTGGAGCGTCGCGGGCATATTGATCGGCGGCTTTGCGGTAGCGCGACTCGGGCGTACGCGCTCGCTGGTGCTCGGCAGCGTGCTGGTGATCATCTCCAATATCAGCTTCGCCATCCTCGCCGAGCACGGACAGCCCAGCGTGCCTGGTCTGGCCACCGTAATCAGCCTCGATAATTTCGCCCAGGGCGTGCATGGCACGGCCCTGATTGCCTTCATGTCGTCGCTGACCAGCGTTTCGTATACGGCCACTCAGTACGCCGTGCTGTCCTCGCTGTATGCGTTGGCGCCCAAGCTGCTGATGGGGTTCTCAGGCGTAGTCGTGGACGCGATCGGTTACCCGCTGTTCTTTTTATACACCGCTTCGCTGAGCATCCCGGCGTTGCTGCTGCTGTACCTGCTGGCGCGGCGGCGCGATTTTATTTGAACGAATCCGCCGCATCGAACAGGTCCAGCCCCTCCAAGCCGCCGGCCATCTGCGAGTCCCCCTCCAGGCCGCTGTTGGGCGAGGGCGCATCGTCTTCACTGTCGACATCCACCGACCCGCTCCAATCCTCGGGCGCCTCGGCGGCCTCGATCTCGCCGCTCGCGTGCTGCGAATTCCAATCCTCGATATCCATCTCCTCGACCGTACCGTCGAAGGTCTGCATCTCGATGGTGCCATCGTCCTCATCGACCGCGACGACTTCGAAGCTCTCGCCGCGGATGCGATACCAGGCGCCGATCTCGGGCTGCGCGCTCATTGTCTTAGGCTCCCGTATTCAGCCGAAGTGGAATCCTTTACGCTGCGTTCGGCAACGCACGCGTGTCGCAGTCATGTTGCACCTGCCGCCGCACGCATTTCAAGAGTAATTTGTCTCGCACAGCATCATGGCCAATCAGCTGCTCCGATTCTTTGTCGTGTTCCTGGTCGTGGTCGAACCGATTTCGCTGCTGCCGTTGTTTGTCGGACTGACGGAAGGCATCGCCGAGCCGCAGCGCCGGCAGATGGCGCTGCGCGCGGTCATAATCTCGGCCGTGATCCTGACCGTGTTCGCCCTGATCGGTGGTCCGTTTCTCAAGGTCATGAGCATCAATATCGAGTCGTTCCGCATCTTCGGCGGTTTGCTGCTGTTCCTGATCGCCCTTGAAATGGTGTTTGCGCGCATGCCGGGCACGCGCACGTCGTCGAAGGAACAGCAGGAAAGCCAGGAGCGCGAGGACATTAGCGTCTTCCCGCTGGCTTTTCCGTTCATTGCCGGTCCCGGCGCACTGGCCACGATCCTGCTCGCTTTCGGCAGCGCCGCCGGCAACCCTGAGCTGTTCGTGGGGTTGCTGCTGATCGTGTTCGCGGTACTGGCCATCACGCTGGGGGTACTGTACCTCGCGGCTCCGGCCATGCGGGTGCTGGGCGTGACCGGCACCAACGTGATCAGTCGCCTGTTCGGCGTGCTGCTTGGGGCGCTGGCGGTGCAGTTCGTGATCGATGGGATACGGGGCAGCTTCGCTGCCTAAGGCTACGCGCCCCGGGCTACGCGCCCCGGGCTACGCGCCCCGGGCTACGCGCCCCGGGCGAATAACAGTTCGCGTACCTGATGCCCCAGACGCTCGCCGCGGAGCTCGAAGCGCGTGGCAGTGCGCACCTTCACGTGCTCCATATAGGTGCCGTGCTCGGCACAATTGTGCAGTGCCTTGCAAGCAGCGAGCACATCAAGCATCTGCTGCGCATACGGCTCCCAGTCGGTGGCCAGATGCAAGCGGCCGCCGTGCGTGAGCCGCGAGGCCGCCAGGGCTGCGAACGCGGGCTGGACAATGCGGCGCTTGTGATGGCGCGATTTCGGCCACGGATCGGGAAATAACAGCTGCAGCTCATCGAGGCTGCCGGGCGCAATCTGGCATTGCAGCACTTCGACCGCATCGTGGGCGATCACGCGCAGGTTGCCGATTCCTGCCTTGCCGGCCGCGAGCAGCAGGTGACCGATGCCGGGACGGTGCACTTCGATACCGAGGAAGTCGCGCTCCGGAGACCCCAATGCGCGCTCCAGCAGGTGTTCGCCATTGCCGAAGCCGATTTCGAGCGTGCGCGGCGCGCTGCGGCCGAACAGTCGATTCAGATCGAGCGCTGCCGCGGTGAAATCGACCCCATAGCGCGGCCACAAATCGGCCAGTGCGCGCTGCTGCGCATCGGTGATGCGTCCTGCGCGCATCACATACGAGCGCACGCTGCGCGCGCGGTCCGGGGGTGGCTGCATGCGCTGAGTATCTCACCTGGCATTGCCGTGGCGTCGGACAGATCCGACAGCATGAGGCCCGCGCACTAGGCTATGGTCTGCGCTCTACCACCGCGCGCTGTGCGACAAAGGGCAAATATGCTTTGCAAGGCGGCCGCCGCCGCGGCGCTGTGTCTGCTTGCGGCCTGCCGCCCGCGCGCCGACGACGGTGGCGCACGCGTCGAGGCGCTGCTGTCGCACATGACTCTCGATGAGAAGATTCAGATGCTGCACGGGGCGCCGGAGCCGGCGGCCAGCAATCAAGGCGAGGCGGGCTATCTGCCCGGCATCGCGCGCTTAGGGGTGGCGCCGCTGCGCTTTGCCGATGGGCCGCCCGGAGTGCTGACGCGATATCCCGCGACCGCGATGACCGCAAGCATGGGTCTGGCTGCGACCTTCAGCCGTGAGGATGCGCGCGCGAACGGCAGTGTAATCGCTCGCGACGCCAAGGCATCAGGCATAGACGTGGTACTCGAGCCGTTCATCAATATTCATCGCGACCCGAGTTTTTTTCGCGCCTACAACACCTTCGGCGAGGATCCGCTGCTTACCGGGGCGATCGCGGCCGCGCAGATCGAGGGCATTCAGCACGGCGGCGTCATGGCTGAGGCCAAACACTACATCGCCTACGACGGCGCCACCGAGGTCACGGTCAATGGGCAGACCTTGCACGAGATCTATCTGGCGCCGTTTGCGGCGGCGGTCGCCGCCAATGTGTCGTCTATCATGTGTGCTTACAATGTCGTCAATGGCCACTACGCCTGCGGCAACCGCGACACGCTGGGCGCGATACTGCGCGATGAATTGAAGTTCCGCGGTTTCGTGACCTCCGATTGGGGCGCCGTGCACGCCACCGACTTCATCAACGACGGATTGGATGTGGAGATGCCGGGCAGCGGTACTGTCATGGACTCCTACCTGGCGGGCACGCTGCCCAAAAAGGATGAGCCGCGTATCGTGCTGGCGCCGCCGATCATCAACAACATCCCCGAGGAGACCTTGCCTGAGCCCATGCCCGCGCCGCGCCTGCCCGGATCACGGCCGATCGGCCTGCTGGCGGCGATCGCACAAGGCAGCGTCACCGAGAATACGATCACGCAGTCGGCCCGGCGCGTTCTGATGCAGATGCAGCGCTTCGGGTATCTCGAGCACTATCGGAGAGACGCGCCGCCCACGGGGGTGGAATCGCCCGCAGCCGCACAAGCCAACGCCGCCATCGGGCGCCAGACCGCACTCGACGCCGCGGTGCTGCTCAAGAACCAGGCAGCGATGTTGCCGCTGCAGGCTCAGGACCTGAAAGGGTTGGCCATGATCGGGCCTGGCGCACTGCAGGACATTGCTGTCGGTGAATCGGGGGAGAAAGGCCTGGGTCACATTGAGCGTCAGATTGGCCCCAGCGAGGCACTGCGCCAGGCGGCAGGGGCCGAGGTCATCGAGGCGGTGGCCGATGACATGACCGGCACGCCGATTCCGGCCGAGCAACTCGCCCATAGCGGTGGCAGCGGTCTGCAGCGCTGGGACGGCCAGGGCCAGCCGATCGCGATCGACGCGCAACTGGATTTCAGTCTGCGTCGCGGCAATGCGCTGCCGCCCGGCACGAGCGCGCAATGGACCGGCATAGTGCAGGTACCGCAGGCCGGTCGCTACCGGCTGTACCTGCAGATACTCGGAGCCAGCGGCTCGCTGGCGCTCGACGGTCAGCCCATCGCGGCGACTGGTGGCTTGAGTCTGCACGGCGATGCGCTCGAGCCTGGACAGGATAACGTGCTGCCCACGCGCGACGGACTGGACAACGTGCGTCGCGAGCTTAAGCTCGGCCCCGGCGCGCACGCCTTGTCGGTGCATGTCTATGGCGAGGCCTACGGACGGCCGGTGCAGGTACGGCTCGCATGGCTCACACCCACGCAGCGCGCCGCCGACTACGATCAGGCGGTGCAGGCTGCCCGGGCAGCGCCCAAGGCGATCGTATACGCATGGAGCCGCGGGCGACCGGTGTTTCATCTGCCCGGCGATCAGGATCGGCTCATCGCCGACGTCGCGGCCGCGAATCCGAACACTATTGTGGTGCTGAACATCAGCGAACCGATTGCGATGCCATGGCTGGACAAAGTTAAGGCGGTGCTGTTGATGTGGTATCCAGGGGATGAGGGCGGCCCCGCCAGTGCCGATCTGCTGCTGGGCCGAGTCAGTCCGGCCGGACGGCTGCCCTTCACCTGGCCGCAGCGCATTGAGGACGGTCCGGCCAACGATCCGGCGCATCCCGAGCGCTCGTCGCTCGGCATCGACGGGCAGACCACCTACACGGAGGGAATTTTCGTCGGT
>Ga0302326_10021141_pt1 | contig 13358 bp, 11 predicted proteins | sample Palsa_T0_3_FD_202264 | JGI IMG/M metagenome (GOLD analysis project Ga0302326, IMG submission 202264) | Peat permafrost microbial communities from Stordalen Mire near Abisko, Sweden - Palsa_T0_3 | ecosystem: Environmental > Terrestrial > Soil > Palsa > Peat permafrost | place: Sweden: Abisko... | reverse complement strand
CGGGCGCCTTCTTCACGGCCATGTCGCTGTTCCTGATCGTCGAGGCGGTGGCCAGCCTCGGCGCCGCCACCGGAACCGTGTACTTCATCGCCCGGCTGCGTTCCCTCGGGCAGGACCATCGCATCCCCGAGGTAGTGCGCACCGCGACCCGGCCGGTAGCCGTCGTATCCGTGACTGCCGCGGTGGCGCTCGTGCTGCTCGCCGCGCCGGTGGCGCGGCTGCTGGTGCACGGTCAGCTCGGCCACGCGGGCGCGCGTCCCGCGGAGGTCGCGACGGAGCTCCGGGCCCTCGCGCTCGCGTTGCCGTTCGCCGCGATGCTCGACACGGTGCTTGGCGCCAGCCGCGGCTACCGCTCCATGGGCCCGACGGTCGTGGTGGACCGGATCGGCCGCCCGATCCTGCAGCTCATCGGGATCGGCGTGGCCGCGGCCGCCGGAAGCACCGCGTTGCTCGCGCCGCTGTGGGCACTGCCCTACGTGCCCGCCGCATGCGCCGGGTGGCTGTGGTTTCACCGCATCCAGCGCCGGGCCGGCCCCGCCAGGCCGGTCATCCCGGCCGCGGCCATTCCTTCGGCCGTCAGCACCGCCGCCATTCCGGTCCGGGTCCCGGTGCCGGTCCCGCCCGCGCACCGAGCGCCGCAGGACGCCGACTCGCCGGCCAGCCGGGAGCCGCTGCGGTTCTGGCGTTTCACCGGGCCGCGCGGCCTGGCGGCGCTCGCGCAGATCACCATTCAGCGCATCGACATCGTCCTGGTGGCCATCATGCGCGGCCCGGCGGAAGCGGCGGTCTATACCGCCGCGACGCGGTTCCTGGTGGCCGGCCAGTTCGGCAACCAGGCCATCAGCATGGCCGCCCAGCCGAGATTCACCGAGATGTTCGCCCAGGGCGACCACCAGGGTGCCAACCGCGTCTACCAGGCCACGACCGGCTGGCTCATCCTGCTGACCTGGCCGCTTTACCTGCTCGCGGTCAGTTTCGGGCCGCAGATCATCACGGTGTTCGGTCACTCCTACCGGGCCGGGGCCGCCGTCATGGTGATACTAGGCCTGACCATGCTCCTGGCGACCGCCTGCGGACAGGTGGACATGGTGCTGGTGACCACGGGCCGCAGCAGCTGGAGCCTGATGAACGGGCTGCTCGCCGTCGTGGTCAACGTCGGGCTGGACGTGGCGCTGATTCCCCGCTACGGGATCACCGGCGCGGCCATCGGCTGGTCCGCCGCGATCATCGTTACCAACCTCATGCCGCTGGCCCAGGTGGCCGCGGTCATGCGGCTGCATCCTTTCGGCCGCGGCACCTTCGTCAGCGCCGCCTTGTGCGCTTTTTCCTTCGGCGTCCTGCCCTTGGCCGCACGCCACCTTATCGGGCCCGGGGCCGTTCCCGCACTGGCCGCTATCGGGTGCGGCTGCGCCGTGATGGCCGCGGGCATCTGGCATTTTCGCGGTGACCTGAATGTGGCAGCCATGCCAGGCGGTACACAGCTCGCCGCCGCGGTCAGGCGACGCAATAAGAAACGGCCGGCCGGATAGCGATCCGACATTTAGTTAAGAGGCGAAAATGCTCAAGGCACTGGTGGTTCTGTTGTGGCCCGTGGGAATAATTGCAATTCTGGGGGTGACAGCGCTCGCGGCTCAGCGGTCGGCCCGGCGTCCTCCGGTCGCCACCGTGGATATGAACGGACACCAAGGCAACGACCCGGCGGTCAGTTTGCGGGGCACGGGATCGTCGATCATCGGCCTGCTGCTGATCCTGGCCGTCGGGGCGGCCGCGGTCTACGGGCTGACCTGCCTGCTCGGCCTGGTGGTGGTGCACGCGGGGCCGCACATCGACAAGCCGATCTATACCTGGATGACCCATCACCGGGTGCACTTCTGGAAGTCGGCCATGAATCGCGTGACCAAGGTCGGCGATACCTGGACCACCTGGGGTGCGGCGGTCGCCGCGGCGGTCTGCCTGGCGGCGTTCTACCGCAGCCACAAGTGGCTTCCGCCGGTGGCGCTCGGCGCGGCCATCGTCTTCGATCATTACCTGACGCAAGGTCTCCGGCATACCTTCCATCGTCTCGGTCCCCCGGACAGCCCGCTCGGCACGTTCCCGTCGGGTGGATGCGATCGCATCATCATCTTCTACGGCCTCATCGCCTACCTCATCTGGCGCGAGATCAGCGGGAGCAGGAAAGCGGCGATCTGGTCGGCCGGCGTGGTCGCCGCGCTGGCCTTCAGCGAGGGATACAGCCGCGGTTACCTCACCCTGCACTGGTTCACCGACATTATCAGCGGGCTTATTTACGGCAGCCTCATCCTGGCCGTGTTCATCATCACCATCCGCGTGGTCGTAGGCCCCGCGCGGCAGAAGGCGGCGGATATGTTGCCCGGCGAGCCAACCGTGTTGTCCGGCCAGCAAGCGCCGACACTTCAATGACCGCGGCCGACACCGCCGGGGCAAAGGCGGCGGCGCGGGCACCGTCGGCCGAGCCGGACCCGACAACCAAGCCGGGCCAGACAACCAAGCCGGGCCAGACAGCCGAGCCGGGCCAGACAGCCGGGAGAGCGCCCGGGGCCGACCGCTCCAGCCTCGGCGAGCTCTGCGCCGTGCTGTGGCCACCGCCGGCCATCGCGTCACTCAGCCGCGGTCCCCGGGTTCCCCGGGGACTCCGGGTTCCCCGGGGACTCCGGGTCAAGCCTGCCCGCGGGCGCGAACGGGATTTCATCGTGCTGCCTTCGGCGCGACGCCCGCGGCTGCTCGTGCCGTCCGGCCGGCGGGCCAGCGCCGCCGCGGTCCGCCGGTATGGCGAACCCGGGTCATTCGCGGCCTGGGCGGGCAGCCGGGCCCTGGCGCTGGCCCTGGCGGCAGGCGGGGCCGGCGTCGGCCTAGGCGGACGACTGCGGGTCAGCGCCGATCCGGGCACCGGCAGCGCCGATCCGCGCACTGAAAGTGCAGATCCGGGCACCGGCAGTGCCGATCTGGGCACCGGCACCATCGAGGCGTATCTGCGTTCCGTTCTCGGCCACGAAGTGCTCATCAGCACCCACCTGGGGGCGGCCAGGGCCAACCGCAAGCCGGTACTCCAGCTGCTTACCCCACGCGGCGAGACGGCGGGATTTGCCAAGGTCAGCGTCAATCCTCTGACCCGGGACCTGATCTGCGCGGAACACGCCGCGCTGGACACGCTGGCCGCGGGGAACCTCCGCACGCTGACCGTGCCGCGCGTGCTGCACCACGGGCAGTGGCGGGGCCGCGAGGTGCTCATCATGAACGCCCTGCCCGTCTGGCGGCGGCGCAAGGCCCTGCGCCCGGGGCAGCTGACCGCGGCGATGACCGAGCTCACCGCGGTGGGCGGCCGCAGCCGCGGCCCGCTGGCCGGCTGCGATTACCTGGCCCGGCTTCGTTCCCGGCTGGAAGCAAGCCAGGCCGGTCCGGACCGGGCCGCGGTCAGCGACGCCCTCGATACGCTGGCCGCGGCCGGCCCGGAACTAAGCTTCGGGGCCTGGCACGGCGACTGGACCGGCTGGAACATGGCCAGCACAGCCGACGGGCTGCTGGTGTGGGACTGGGAGCGATTTGCCACTGGCGTTCCGGTTGGCTTCGACTTCCTGCATTACCGGCTCCAGTCCGATGTGGTCCGACGCCGGCGCCCGCCCGCCGAGGCAGCCGACGCCTGCGTGCGGGACGCCGCTGCCTGCCTCGCGCCCTTCGGCGTGCCGGCCGACGAGGCTGAGCTGGTCGCCCTCTTGTACCTAGCCGAGCTGTCGGCTCGCTACCTGGCCGACCGCCAGGCCGAGGCGGGCGCGCGACTCGGGCGCCCCGGCACCTGGTTGATCCCTGCGATCAAGAAAGCGACGAAAACCCTATGACACCAAACAGCACGACCGCACCGATCCCGCGGCTCACAGTCGAGCCCCAGTCGGCACCGACCGCGGCCCGGCGGGCCGTGCACTCAATCTCGGTCAGCACGGGCCGCCTCACCCACCGGGCGCGCATGCTGCCGGGCTTCCTCATCGTGGGGGCCCAGCGCGGCGGCACCACGTCGATGTACCGCACGCTGGATCAGCATCCCGCGATCCTCAAGGCGGTGCTGCACAAGGGCGTGCACTACTTCGACACCGGTTACGACCACAGCCTGGGCTGGTACCAGGGACACTTCCCGCTGCGGGCCCGGGCCGCGCGGGCCCGGCGGGCCACCGGTGACGTCCCGCTGACCTTCGAGTCGAGCCCGTACTACATGTTCCACCCGCTGGCGGCGGAGCGGATCAGCCATGACCTGCCTGAGGTCAAACTGCTCGTGCTGGTGCGCGATCCGGTCGAGCGTGCCTACTCCGCGCACGCGCACGAGCTGGCCCGGGGCTATGAGACCGAGCTGTTCGAGCGAGCCCTCGAGCTGGAGGACGAGCGCCTGGCCGGGGAGGCGGAGCGGATCGTCAGCGAGCCCGGATACCTCAGCCATAGTCATCAGCACCACGCCTACCTGACCCGCGGACTCTATGCCGACCAGCTGGAACGGCTCGGCCAGCTGGTCGGCCGCGACCGGGTGCACGTGGTGGACAGCGGCCGGTTCTTCACCGATCCGGAGCCGGTCTACGACGGCGTGCTGGAATTCCTCGGCCTGCGCCGGCACGGGTATCCGGTGTTCGAACGACATAACGCCCGGCCGCGCTCGCCGATGCCCGAGACGCTGCGGGCCACGCTCAACGAGCACTTCGTCGCCGCGGACGAGCGCCTTACCGGCTGGCTCGGCCAGCCGCCGAGCTGGCGCTGACCGGGGCGCCGGCGACCGGGCCCACCCCGCGCCCCGGGCCGTCCCCGCGCCCCGGGTGATCCTTGCGCCGGGCCAGGGCCGAGACGGCGAGCAGGCGCAGCGCGAACGGAAGGTCGTCCACCAGGTACCGGCGGAAGAGCCGGCGCGGCTCGCTGATCAGGCGGTGGGTCCACTCGAGGCCGAGCGGTTGCATCCAGTGCGGCGCGCGCGGCAGCGCACCCGCTGCGAACGGGATCGCGGCGCCGCAGCCGATGAACCAGGCGGCGGGCAGGTCGGGGGCGAGGGCGGCGATGAGGCGTTCCTGCTTGGGGAAACCGAGACCCACGAACACGATGTCCGGCTTGGCCTGCGCCAGCTTGGCGGCGATCGCCTCGATTTCGCCGGGCCGGCGGTCGAATCCGAACGGCGGTGCGCAGGTGCCCGCGACCAGCAAACTGCGGTACCGGCGGATCAGTCCGGCGGCCGCCCGTCTGGGCACGCCGGGCTCCCCGCCGAGCAGGTAAACGGACTTACCGCTGGCGGCGGCGGCCGCGCTCAGCGTGAAGATCAGGGAGGCGCCGGTCACCCGCTCGGGCAAGGGGTCGCCGCGCAGCCGCGAGGCCCAGACCAGGGGCATCCCGTCCGCGACGACCAGGGAGGCGCCGCTGACCAGCTCCCGTGCGACCGGATCGCGGCTGAGCTGGCGGCAGATGTCGATGTTGGGCGTGACGACCCAGCCGCCCCGGCCGTCCGCCAGGTCTCCGATGATCCGCGCCACCACCTGCTGCTCGGACAGAGCGTCGAAATCCAGTCCGGCCACCGGGACGGACCGCCCCAAAGACCCCAAAGCGCCCGGGGCGCCCGGGGCGCCAGGTGGCCTGCCGCTGCCCGGCAGCCTGCCGCCGGCCGGCGTCATCAGCCGGTCACGGCGGGATTGAAGTAGGGCTGCGCGGCGATGGCCCGGAAGGCGGACAGGGCCGCGGCGTCACCGGCGAGCGAGTAGCTCCCCTGGGGTCCCTGTCCGGTGGGGTTGGCGTCGAAGTACAGCAGGGCCTTGACCTGGCGGTCGGCCACCACTACCCGCTGGGCCGCGCGCAGCCACCGGGCGCGCTGGCTGGCGCCGTCGCTTTCCGGCACCCCGAACTCGCCGATCATCACCGGCTTGTCATAGTGCGACGCCCAGCCCAGGAAGGCGGTGACGGTGGAGGCGAACGAAGCGGTGCTGCCGTAGGCCGGGTAGGCGTCCGCGCAGATCCAGTCGACTTCGTTGTTGCCGGGATAAAAGGCCGCCGCCCGGCCGTCACTGAATCCGTTCGCCGTCGGGCACCACACCCAGGCGGCGTTGTGCACCCCGACCGCGGCGAATATCGCCCGGATATGATCCCAGGCGGCCACGTACTCGGCCCCGGAGTGCACCTGGGACCGCAGGTTCGGCCGGTCCATTTCCCACCGCCATTCCAGGAAGACCGGCTTGCCGAGCGCCTTGATCTGGCGGGCCCGGCTGCGGATCCAGCTGTCATCGGCGCCGGACACAATCTGCCTGGTGTCCGTTCCGGCCCAGGAGATCAGCAGCATGCTGCCCTGGTTCAGGAAGGTCAGCGCGCTCGGGGTGGGAAAGGGCGCCTGCCATTGCAGGTAGGTGTGCACGATGCTGAGCTTGCGGCCCAGCTGGCTCTGCAGCTGCTCGACCGCGAGGATCTCGTTGGCCTGGGTGAACACGTCCGGACCGACCCATGCGCCGAAGTAGGCTCCGCTGGCCGGCGGGCTAGGGGCCAGCGCCGGGTTCACGGTGGTGGACACCCGCGGCGCCGGGGACCCGGCCGGCGAGGAAGAAGCCGGCGAGGAGGAAGAAGGCGAGGAGGAGAAGGGATCGGTCACCACGACGGCCACCGCGGCGGCCACGACCACGCAGGCCAGGCCGGCCACCAGCAGGCGGAGCCGAGCGGTCATCACGTCAGATCCCGTGCCCGCGGGAATGCAGGCGCCGCAGCACGACCTCACCGGGCACGACTCCCGCCGCGACCGCGAGCGCGAACGGCACCCGGCGCTCGTGCCAGTTGCTGCGCAGCGCCCGCCAGGCCCAGCGGCAGGCCTCGCCGCGGCGCCCCAGGCAGGCGTAGGCGAAGGCAAGCTGCGCGTAGATCCGGGCCGCGCCCAGCGGTGAGGCGGCGAGCTCCGGATGGTGCGCCAGCATCCACCGGAGCGAATCGGCCTTGGTCTGCCACTGCCGCGCGTAGTGCGAGGAGGCACCCCACACCACCCGGACCAGCGGCTGGTCCACGTTGACGAGCGGATGGCGGCGCGCGGCGCGCAGCGCCAGGTCCCAGTCCTCGTTCTGGCTGTCCGGGATGGTCTCGTCGACCAGGCCGATGCCGCCGGTCAGCGCGGCGGTGTACACCAGGTAGGTGGACGAGTGCACCATGACCATGCGGGAACGGACCAGGTCCGCGTGCGTCACCTCGTCGCCGCCCGCCAGCCGTGGGTGCGCGGCCCCGGCGTAGTCGACTGTGATGCCGCAGGTCGCGAACTCCGCGCCCGGCCGGGCCCGGAGCGCCTCGACCTGGGCCAGGAGCTTGCCGGGCAGCCACTCGTCGTCGTCGTCGCAGAACGCGACGAGATCAGTGCCCACCATCGCGATGCCGGTGTTGCGGGCGCCGGCCAGTCCGGGCGTCCTGACGTTCACGGCCACCCGCACCCGGTCGCCGTCGGCCAGCCCCAGATCCGGCTCGGCCCGATCGTAGACGATCACGGCGCGGAGCTGACCCGGGTAATCCTGAGCGAGCACGGCGGCCAGCGCGGTACGCAGCGGACCTGGCCGGTCGTGCGTCGGCAGGACCACGCCCACTGACGGCCAGCCCATTACGATCGCGCTCCCAGGTGGTAGCCGTAGCCGGCCAGCAGCGGCAAGGTGAGAGCGGTGACGGCCCGCTGCTCCGCCTTGGACATGCTCGCCTGCCATTTCTCGTCCCGGCTGATCAGGACCTGGCCGATGGTGAAGCGCATGGGGTTGCCCGAGACGCTGTGACCGCAGCCGAGCTGAGCCGCCCAGGACGTCCCGTGGGTGGTCAGGAACGGGTAGCTGTCCTGGGGCGGCCGCCCGGCGAAGCCGGCGATCTGGTGCAGGGTCAGTTCTGGCTCGGCGGTGAAGTCCTCGTACCGCAGCCGCATGGTGGGGACGCCGGCCCGGGCGAGCAGGTGGAAGGCGGCGTTCTGCACGTCCCACTGCTTGGCCGCCGTGGCCGACGAGTACGTCGTCATGTAGCTCTGGGTGTCCGTGTCGGGGCGGAGCACCTGCCTGCTCCAGGAGTAAGCGACCGCGCGCGGATCCCGGACCAGGTGCAGCACCCGGAGGTCCACGTCAGGCTGCCAGCGCAGGCAGTGCGCGAGCGAGGGGTGCTTGCTCGAGTCCACCACGAGGTCACACCCGCTTAGGCCGGCCACCGCAGCGTAAAGCCGCGCATAGTAGGACGTGTACTCGGTCAGCAGCTGACGCATTTTCGGGCGGAGGTGCCGCCTGGCGAGGGCGGGAATGAAGCGGTTCCTGTCCACCTGGGCACGAAGGGCGGCGACCCGGCTGACGTCGACCTCGTCCCACCCGCCGAACGCCGCCTTACCCACCTGAAGCCAGAACGGGCACTTGCGGAACGGATCGCCACAACCGCATCGCTCGTCGTCGGTGATGCCCCGGTCCCACAGGTGGACAAGCTCACCCACCGCGCAGACCCCGGGAAGCTGCCCGATCAGCCGCTCGATCAGCGTGCTGCCGCTGCGGCCGAGGCCGCCGATGTACAGCACGCGGACCCGTCCGGCTGGCCCTGCGGTCTGGCCGGCCCGGCGCTCGATGGTCGCGCTGTTCCCGTCGAACTCACCGGGGGGCCACGAGGTCACGGACGCCTGCGGGCCGGACAAGTCCGGGCCTTACGGCCCAGCCGGAAATTTCTCACCATTTTTATCCCCCAGGCAACATCTTACGCTATGTGCTCACCTAATCACTATTTGCTCATATGGCTCAGTAGGCGCCCCGGCCGTTGGCCACGGCGGCGCAGGTCTTCCAGAGAATCTGCAGATCCAGCGCGAGCGTCCAGTTCTCCACGTACCGCAGGTCGAGCCGGACCGCGTCCTCGTAGCTCAGGTCCGACCGGCCGTTGATCTGCCAGAGTCCGGTCATCCCGGGCTTGACATCCAGCCGGCGGCAAAGTTCGTCGCTGTAAAGCGCGGCCTCTGCGGGCAGCGCGGGCCTGGGCCCGACCAGGGACATCTCGCCGAGCATCACGTTCAGGAGCTGCGGGAGCTCGTCCAGCGAAGTGCGGCGCAGGAAGCTGCCGATGGTCGTGATCCGCGGGTCCTGGCGCATCTTGAACAGCACCCCGTCGCTCTCGTTCAGCGCGAGGAGCGCCTCCTTGCGCAGTTCCGCGTCGGGCACCATGGTGCGGAACTTCAGCACCGTGAACGGCTGGCCGTCCTTGCCCACCCGGGTCTGGGTGAACAGCGCCGGACCGCCGTCGTCGAGCACGATAGCCAGGGCGATGAGAGCCAGGATTGGGCTGAAGGCAATCAGCGCGGCGGTAGCGATGATCTTGTCGAAGAAGCTCTTGATCACCAGCACGACCAGCTGGTGCTGATACCGCAGCGCCCAGTGGAGAGAACGGTGCCGGATCAGTGCCGACCTGCCCAGAACCTGGTCGAACTGGGTGACCCGCCCGGTGTGTTCCAGTACCGCCATGTCAACCGCCCCCACCCGTTATTTCTGCTTCTGAGGTGAGTGTCGTTCGCAGGGGTAGTGACGCGGTGCCCCGGCCGGTTGCACCCCGGTAGCACGCTTTTTTCAGTAGGCCCCCCGGCCCTTGGCCACGGCGGCGCAGGTCTTCCAGAGAATCTGCAGATCCAGCGCGAGCGTCCAGTTCTCCACGTACCGCAGGTCGAGCCGGACCGCGTCCTCGCGGCTCAGGTCCGACCGGCCGTTGACCTGCCAGAGCCCGGTCATCCCGGGCTTGACCACCAGCCGGCGGTAAACGTCGTCACTGTAAAGCGCGGCCTCTGCGGGCAGCGGCGGCCTGGGCCCGACTAGGGACATCTCACCGAGCACCACGTTGAAAAGCTGCGGGAGCTCGTCCAGCGACCAGCGGCGCAACCAGCTGCCTACGGTCGTGATCCGCGGGTCCTGGCGCACCTTGAACAGCAGCCCGTCGCCCTCGTCCAGCGCGAGGAGCGCCTCCTTGCGCAGTTCCGCGTCGGGCACCATGGTGCGGAACTTCAGCACCGTGAACGGCTGCCCGTCCTTGCCCACCCGGGTCTGGTTGAAGAGCGCCGGGCCGCGGTCGTCGAGCACGATGGCCAGGGTGATGAAGGCCAGCAGCGGGCTGAAGGCAATCAGCGCGGCGGTAGCGATGATCTTGTCGAAGAAGCTCTTGATCACGCGCTTGACCCCCGTCAGCTCGGCGTGATCCACGTGCAGCAGCGACAGCCCGGCCACCGGCCTAATGGTGGTCCGTGGCCCGGCCACGTCCATCAGGGCCGGCGCCACGCACAGGTCAGTGCCGTCCTTCTCAAGCTCCCAGGCCAGCCTGCGCAGGGCCAGCCCGTCCATCTCGGGACACGCGAGCACGGCCACCATGTCCGCACCGGTACTGGCGGCCACCCGGGCCGCGTCGGCGAAGCCGCCGGTGACCGGGATTCCCTCGATCTCGGTCAGCTCGGTGTAATGGGCCACGCAGGCGTTGACTACTTCCAGCCCGTGGTACCGGTCGCGGCGCAGCTGCACGATCAGGTCGGCCACGGCGGTGGCATGACCCACCGCCGTCACCCGGCGCATGTGCAGGCCGCGTTCCCGCTGCCGGTGCAGTTGCTTGCGCAGCACGTACCGGCCGGCGACATCGACGACGGCCAGGCCCGGGAGGGCGATGAGAACGTAACCGCGGGCGAAGTCCAGTTTCCAGGCGTAGGACGCGATCGCAATCGCGGCCATGAGGCTGATGGCGGCGTTGATGACCGGCCGGAATTCTTCTGAGCCCAGGCCGATGAAGCGCGTGTCGTAGCCGCCGAACATCGCGACCCAGGAGACCCAGAGCACCGGAAGGCCCGCCGTTGCGGCGACGTAAAGAACCGGCTGGATCGGGCCAGGGAAACGGCCGAGCAACGCGCCTAGGCCGGCCAGCAGCCCGCACACCCCATCCAGCACGATCATGTGCCGCTGATACCGCGTCGCCCAGCCGAGAGAACGGCGCCGAACCAGCGTCGGCGCCCCCAGAACCCGGCCGACCCGCCCGACCCGCCCGGTGGGTTCCGACAGCGCCATTTCACCCACCCCCCTCCCGTAACGGTCACCTCATGGTCCCCAGGAGATAGCCCTATATATATCGTAAATTCGCCTATTTTGCTCTGTTTGTTAACTTTTTACTCGTTTTCTCCATTTGGGTGAGTATCGTGCGCGTGGGTTGCGGCGCGTCCTTCCGTCCGGTAGCACACCGGTTGCACCTTTTCTGGCCATGCGGCGGCGGACCGATGGGCGTGCCTAATTTCTACTTAGTAGGCCGGAATAATGGATTTATGACGCGCCAAATCTCGTGGGTAAGTAAGCAAGTGACTGGTGGCCAAGACCCGCGACAAGACCGGGACCAGCCGCCGGAGCCCGCGTCCGGCGGGCCGGCCAGGCGGGACCGGGACCAGCCGCCGGAGCCGCGTGCGGCGGCCCGCCAGGCGGGGCGCGGCCTTGCCAAAATCGTACGTGTGTTTGATACTGAGGCTATGATGTCATCGACTAATGGACATAGGGACGATCAGAATGAAGACGATCAGGCAGTCGACCGCCGGCGCGGCCGGCCTCCCCGGCCGGAGCGGCCGTCATGAGCGATCACCCCGCGTCCGACCGGGACCAGCTCACCGTGGCCCGGCTGACCGGCGCGGCACAGCGGCACGCATCCTGGCGGGAGCCCACCCAGCAGGAGACGGCGGCCGCGGTGGAGGAGCTTCGGGAGATAGCCGGCCCGCGCACGGACCTGCTGGCCGAGGTGGCAGGCCTGCTCATCGGTTTCTACCAGGGCACAGCCGAGGAGGTCAGGGCCTGGACCGCCGCTCGCTACTGCCGGGCGGCCGGCGCCGAACCGGACCTGATGCCGCGGTGGATCGCCGAAGGGAAGCGCCGGGCCGCGTACGCGCGGCGCGACGACTGCGCCGGTTACCTCGCGTCCTAGTGACCGCGCCTACCAGTGTTACCGCGCCTACCAGTCTGCGCCTACCAGTCTGCGCCTACCAGTCTGCGCCTACCAGTCTGGGCCGACCTGGGCCCGGCGCACGATGCGGGTCAGTCGCGCGTCCAGCTCCCGGGTCCACTCATCGATGCGATCGCGGGAGGCGGCGAAGACGGCCTCGAACTTCAGCCAGTCCACGTCGACCCGGCGCCGGTCATAGCCGGGCGGGGCGGGCCCGGGCGCTGACGACGACCAGGGCACGACGTCCGAAAGCAGCGCCGGGAACCGGTCGTCGTAGTCGGGGTTGGGTTCGGTGACGAGCAGCACCGCACCGGTCAGGTCATCCAGGGCCTGGACAGCGAAAAGCTCGTCCAGCGGCCATGCCTCGAGTACTCGTCGACCGCCGGCGAAGACCACCCGCTGCGGCGACACCCACGCCTGGTGAGCGGGGTCACGTGTACGGCCGTGGCCGAGCAGCACGTCCGGATCGGCCAGATCGCGCTGGTCGATCTCGTCCCGGCCGACCCCTCGGATCACCGCCACCCAGCGTTCTCCGGCCGCCCGGCCGGGTGCCAGCAGCCCGCCAGGTCCGCCCTGTCCACCGTGTTGGCGGTAGTTCGCGGCCCATTGCCCGAGTCGTAGGGCTTCGGCCGCCGGATCGAGCTTGCTGACGAGTTGTACGTTCATGACCGAACTGTGACTACCGGAACCCGATCAGTCAAGGGGTCAGCCGGTCTTACTTACTGATAACGCTTACGGAGCGGCCGACGCTGAGACGTGCTCGCTCAGGGCCTGCGCGCTGGCCCGGACCACGGCCGGATCGAACCCGGCCGCGACGGCGGCCAGCGCCGCGTCGAGGTAGAAGGTCAGGTCGGCGTCGGCCCGGGCTGACCAGCGGTCGTAGGCGGCGCGGCACGCCGCCAGGGTGGCGCGGCCGACCGCCAGCGGGTAGAGCGAATCGGCGGGCTGGCCGATCCGGGTCGCGGCGAAATCGCTGATTGCCCGCTCCCACGCGTCGTAGTGCACCGCCGTGCTTGACTGGAGGGCGGGCACGGAGTTGATCAGGTTCATCCGTATCCGCAGTTCCGAGACGTCTTGCGGCCCGTAGTGGTTGGCCGTGACCACGGCGCGGCGGATGGCGTCCATCATCGGCACGGTGGCCGGCACCTCGGCCAGCGCCGCGCGCATGGTGTCCACCTCGCGGTCGAACTCGCTCCAGAGCACGCCGGCCTTGGAGCTGAAGTAGCGGAAGAACGTCCGCTTGCTGACCCCGGCCTCGGCGGCGATCTGCTCGATGGTGGTGCTGTCGAAGCCCTGGTCGGTGAACAGGCGCAACGCGATGAGCTCGAGCTCGCGGCGGCTGGTACCCGGAGGCCGTCCGCGCCGGGAGCCGGCCACGTCCACCGCCTTGCCGGTCAACACTGCCTGTGCCTCCA
>Ga0302326_10021138_pt1 | contig 13359 bp, 12 predicted proteins | sample Palsa_T0_3_FD_202264 | JGI IMG/M metagenome (GOLD analysis project Ga0302326, IMG submission 202264) | Peat permafrost microbial communities from Stordalen Mire near Abisko, Sweden - Palsa_T0_3 | ecosystem: Environmental > Terrestrial > Soil > Palsa > Peat permafrost | place: Sweden: Abisko... | reverse complement strand
GCCCAGGTGGATCATGCAGAGGCCGGCGGCCACGACCCCCACGCCAAACCGCCCACCCGCAATCCCCTGGTGCGCTTCCAGCGAGGCTTCGAACACCGGTTCGAGCAACTGCGCAGCGGCTACGTGGCGTTGCTGAACATCGCGCTCGACCTGCGCTGGATTTTCGTTGCCGGCTTTCTGCTGGTGGTCGCGGCCTCGTTCGCTCTGGTGCCATTCCTTGGCCAGAACTTCTTTCCCGCGGTCGATTCCGGCCAGATCAAGCTGCATCTCCGCGCCCAGATCGGCACCCGCATCGAGGAAACCGCGAAGCTGTGCGACGAGGTCGAGCAGGCGATCCGGCAGACCATCCCGCCCGATGAGGTCGACAACATCGTCGACAACATCGGTCTGCCGATCAGCGGCATCAACATGGCGTACGGCAACTCCGGGACGATCGGCGCCAGCGACGCCGACATCCTGATCACCCTGAAGCCGGACCACCACCCGACCGACGGCTACATCACCACGTTGCGCGAGCGGCTGCCGCGACAGTTCGCCGGCGCGACGTTCGCCTTCCTGCCGGCCGACATCGTCACCCAGATCCTGAACTTCGGCCTGCCGGCGCCGATCGACGTGCAGGTGGTCGGCAACAACCTGGCGGCCAACCGCGCCTATGCAGACAAGTTGTTCGCGCGCCTCCGGGACGTGCCCGGCATCGCCGATCCGCGGATCCAGCAGGCGTTCAACGCACCGACACTGAACGTGAACGTCGACCGCTCGTTCGCCAGCGAGGTCGGCCTGACCGAGCGCGACTTTGCCACCAGCATGCTCGACAACCTCGCCGGCAGCATCCAGACGGCGCCAACCTTCTGGCTGAACCCCGCCAATGGCGTGTCGTATCCAATCGTCGTGCAGCTGCCGCAGTACCGGATCGATACCATGGCCGAACTGAGCAGCATGCCGATCACCGCCGAGGGCCACACCCAGTTGCTGGGTGCAATGGCCAGCATCAGCCGCGGGGCCAGCAGCGCGGTCGCCACCCACTACAACGTGCAGCCGGTCATCGACATCTATGGCACCACCAACGGCCGCGACCTCGGCGCCGTCGCGGCCGACATCCGCCAGGTCCTGCGCGACACCGCGTCGGAAGTGCCGCGCGGTTCGACCGTAGTGCTGCGCGGTCAGGTCACCACGATGACCAGCGCCTACAGCCAGCTTCTCGAGGGCCTGGCGATGGCGGTGGTGCTGATCTATCTGCTGATCGTCGTCAACTTCCAGTCGTGGCTTGACCCGTTCGTGATCGTGACGGCGCTCCCGGCGGCGCTCGCGGGTATCGTTTGGATGCTGTTCGGTACCGGAACCACATTGTCGGTTCCGGCCTTGACCGGGGCCATCATGTGCATGGGGGTCGCCACGGCGAACAGCATTCTTGTCATCAGCTTCGCCCGCGAAGTATTGTCCGCTGGCACATCGGCACTTTCGGCCGCCAAGAAAGCCGGTGCGACCCGGTTCCGACCGGTGCTGATGACGGCTCTGGCCATGATTATCGGCATGGCGCCGATGGCACTCAGCGCCGAACAGAACGCGCCGCTCGGCAGAGCGGTTATCGGCGGCCTGCTGTTCGCGACGTTCGCGACTTTGTTTTTCGTCCCTGTCGTGTTTTCGATTGCGCACGACGGAGCCACGCAAGAATCCGAGTCCGCCACACACGGCGAAGCACAGGTTCATTCGCATGCCTGAGCCGACAGAGAGCCAGATGCCCCGGGACACCACCGCGGATCACGACGGCAAGCCTCCGCGGAAGCGACACCGCCTGCTGGCAACACTGCTGATCGTCGTCTTGACCGTTGCGGTCGGATCGGGCGTTTTGGGCATCCTGAGCCGCCGGCACAGCGAGGCGAAGCTGGCAACGTGGACCCGGGCGCAGGCGATCCCGACGGTCAACATCGTGGCGCCGGCGCGTGGCACCAAGGAGCAGGAATTGATCCTGCCTGGCGACATCGAGGCCTACTATGAGGCGCCGATCTATGCGCGGGTGCCCGGTTATCTGAAGATGTGGTATCAGGACATCGGCGCGCACGTGAAGGCGGGGCAGGAACTCGCCGTGATCGACACGCCCGATCTGGATCAGCAACTGGAGCAGGCGAAGAACGATCTCGCCAGCGTCAAGGCCAACGCCGAACTCGCGGAGCTGACCGCCAAGCGGTGGAAATCGCTGCTGTCGTCGCAGTCGGTGTCGCAGCAGACGGCGGACGAAAAAAGCGGGGACGCGGCCGCCAAGAAGGCGCTGGTCGCCGCGTCGCAGGCCAACGTGGACCGGCTGCAGGCGCTGGAGAACTTCAAGCACCTGACGGCGCCGTTCGACGGCGTGGTGACCGCGCGCGAGACCGATATCGGGGCGCTGATCAACGCCGGCAGCGGTTCCGGCGTCGAGATGTTCAAGGTGGCCGACATACATGAGATGCGCGTGTATGTGCGCGTCCCGCAAGCCTATGCGGGTCAGCTTCATCCGGGCCTGGCCGCCGCGCTGAAGTTGGCTCAATACCCGCACGATGTCTTCGCCGCCAAGCTGGAGACGATGTCGAACGCCATCAGCAAGGAATCCCGCACCGTGCTGGTCGAGCTGCTGGCCGGGAACTCCGACGGCAAGCTTTGGCCGGGGACATTCGCGGAGGTGCATTTCAAACTGCCGCCGGATCCGGATGTCTACCGCTTGCCGACCAGTGCGCTGCTGTTCCGCCAGCATGGGCTGGAGGTCGCGACGGTTGGCGCCGGCGACAAAGTGACGTTGAAGCCAATCACCGCCGGCCGCGATCTGGGCACCGAGATCGAGGTGCTCTCTGGCATCGAGCCGTCCGACCGGGTGATCGACAACCCGCCGGACTCGCTGAGCACCGGGGATCTGGTGAAGGTGGCGCCCAGTGTTGCCGCCGATATGGCGCCAACTGTGCCCGAGACCGCGACGGTGGCCGGCGGGAAGCCAGCGGCCGGAGGCAGCGAATGAGGCCTGCCACGCGTCTGCTGACCGCCGGCTGCGTTGTGCTGCTGGCCGGATGCGATCTGGCCCCGCCCTACAGCCCGCCAACTGTCGACATGCCGGCTGCCTTCAAGGAAGCCGCCGTCACGCCTGCGGAGTACAAAAGCGCAGCTCCGTGGCAGCCGGCGCAACCCGCCGACGCCGCACCGCGCGGACCCTGGTGGGAAGCCTTCGGCGATCCGGAACTGAGCCGGTTGGAAGCGCAGGTCGATACCGGAAATCAGACGCTGGCCGCCACGCTCGCCGTCTACGATCAGGCGCGCGCCTATGCGCAGGAGGCGGAAGCCGGCCTGTTCCCCTTTGTCGGCCTTGGCGCGACGGTGTCGAACAACAAGCAGTCCAGCCAACGGCCGCTGCGATCGGCGACTCAGCCCAATTACTATGGCGCAGATACGATCGACGCGCAGGCGAGTTACGAAGTCGATATCTGGGGTCGTGTCCGCAACCTGGTAGCCGCCGGCAAAGCGCAGGCGCAGGCCAGTGACGCTGACCTGGAGGCAGTCCGTCTCAGCCTGCATATCGAACTGGCGGACGACTATGCGGCTCTGCGCGGGCTGGACGAGCAGATAAGGCTGCTGACCGACACGGTCTCTTCCTACGCAAGGGCTTTGACGCTGGTGCAGAACCGGTTCAAGGGCGACATCGCCTCCGGCGTCGACGTGGCACAGGCCGAGACTCAACTTAGTACCGCGAAGGCGCAGATATCTGACGTAACCGGGCGGCGGCAACTTCTCGAGCATGCGATCGCTACACTGATCGGCCAGCCGGCCCCGGCCTTCTCGCTGGCCCAGTCGGCGGTGCCGATACCGCAGCCCGACGTCCCGGCGGGCGTGCCGTCAATGCTGCTGCAGCGACGGCCTGACATCGCGGCAGCCGAACGGCAGGTGGCCTCGGCCAACCAGTTAGTCGGTGTGGCCAAAGCTGCGTTCTACCCATCTTTCTCTCTGGGCGCGATTGGCGGGCTGCAGGGCGGCAATATGAATCTGTTGAGCCTGCCACTCAGCTTCTGGTCGGTTGGGCCATCGGTTTCGCTGCCGTTGTTCGAGGGCGGCCTGCGCCGAGCCGAACTGGCTGGAGCGATGGCAGCGTTCAAGGGCGCCGGGGCGAATTACCGCGCCACGGTGCTGAAGGCCTTTCAGGATGTCGAAGATAATCTTGCGGAACTGCACTGGTTGCAACAGGCGATCCGGGACGAGGATGCGGCGGTCAAGGCGGCCAGGCGTTCGGTTGAGCTGGCGCTGACGCTGTATCGCGACGGCGCCGAAAACTACCTCCAGGTGGTGACCGCACAGATCGCCGAACTGAGTGCGGAGCAGACGGCGCTGAGTTTGCGGACGCGGCGCCTGGAGGCGAGCCTGGGTCTTGTCCAAGCCACGGGCGGCGGCTGGACGACCGCCAATCTGCCATCGGAGAAGACGCTATGACGCCCGCGTCGAGTTGCCGCGACTGCGCGTTCTGGACGCGGCTTGGTGCGCAAGACGGCAATTGCCGTCGAAATGCGCCATATCCGGCCGAGGTTGCCGACCAGATCGCCCACTGGCCGATGACGGTATCCCGGGAGCGCTGCGGCGACGGCGTGTTGCATGACGCGCTGACCCCGATCTTTGTATCCTGCGCCAAGTGCCGTTTCTGGCACACCAACCAGGGCGGCGGGCTCGATCCGCAGGATCGGGGCAGCGCGCGCCGCGCGTGGTGGGACACTGCCGGTCACTGCGTCCGCCACGCCCCGAGACCGTCTTCTGATCCGGGCTGCCGCGGCTTCTGGCGCGCAACCAGCGCCACCGACTCTTGCGCGGAGGGCGAGCTTGCCCGACCTCGACCAGGGTCGCCGATTTAGCGAATTGAGATCGCATGACTGCGATGGATGACGCGAGGCAGCCCGATCGAGTTCTGCTTGGTAACGCCGCCGATGAGTTGGCTGATCTGACGTTACCATGCCGGGGCGGCTGATGTCGGGCTTGCCGCCAGCGGAGACCCAGCACGTGCCGCTCCGCGGCACGCAGAAGCCCGGGCCGGGCAGCGGGCTTGGAACCTTCCTGGCACCGATCAAGCGCGCCGCCCATGCGTCGCCGGAAAGCGTCGCGTAGCTTCGCCGGGTTACACAGGTTCGTTCACACCAGCCGTTTCGATCCACTCATCGCGCGCGGGGCCAGGCCATTACTGGAACGGCAGGTAGCGGACACTGAACAGGAACATACTTTCGTTCGTTGACGGAGACAGCGTGCTGCCCTTGGTCGCCCCGGTGCCCTGGAATGTATTACGGTCAACATACTCATACTGGGCACCAACTTGCGCGGTACCATAAGCGGACTTGATGACCCGCCACCATGCGCCGATCGTGCCTTCGACGATGGCGGAGGTAACGGCACTGCACGAGCCCAGTTCGACCTCGCAACCGGCGAGTTTCACGGATGGATTGCCGTAACCAGCCGTGCCCGAGAAGAACTTCCGCTGCACGCCTTCGGCACCGCCATACGCATAAACATCGACCGCCGGAACCGGGTGGCCGACGAATCCGCCCATGACCGAATACTCCGACAGCGGTTCGATCTTGCCGGTCGGGGAGAAGGTAGCGTCCGGAAGGGTCGAAGTGCCATAGCGGCCGACGCCCTGACCGATCAGGCCGCTGACCTGGAAGTCCAGCATCTTCGGCACCAATGGCAGGATCATGCCACCGCCGATGCCCTCGCCCGTGGTCAGCGAATTCCGGCCGGTACCGGTGGAGGCGAAGGACACGCGGCCGTCCAGGAAGCGCAGCAGCCCATACACTTCATAATGGCCCCAGCCCGGATCCGCTGCGAGCTTGGCGATGATGTCCGGCGCATTATTGTCGCTGTATTGCTGGACCGAGTTAACGTTCGCGCCGCCGCATTGATCGGATTCTTGCGTGCCACCGCCGGTCGCGGTCGACGTGTTGACGCCGGTAAGGCAGTTTGGACCCCCGGACGGGCTGAACAGCGTCTGCGGCTCCTCAATCGAAAGACCGGCCCAAATCTTCTGGTCGTCGAAGTCCTTGACCACCCGAAGCTCAGCCTGGCGCGCCCAGTTGAAGCCCACGACGTACTGTGCGTCTATTGTCAACGGCACGTTTTCCTGCCGTGGGACGAGGCCGGTCCGATACATCGTCGCAAGGCTCCAGGCCTGCCCGCCCAGCACATGCAGGCCGAGGTCGGTATTGTCGTAGTTCCCCCAGAACTGCCGCAGCCGCAGCGTGTAGCTGTTGCTCTGGTTTGAGTTCGACGACGAGCCGGCGCTCAGAAAGTCCGTCTCAAGGTAGCCGGTGAACTTCTGCGTGTCGTCGATACGCCCCTCCGTCATCAGCGAGAAGCGGCTTTGCTGCGCGGTTTCGCGGTATTCAGGAATGTGGTAGTTTGCGCTGTTGGGCAATGGAATACTGTTGAAGCCGGTATCGATGCTCGAGGCTAGGTTGCGCGAGCGATCGATCCCTTCGACCGCGGCAAAGCCGCCCAGCGTGACGGTCAAACCGCCGACGCGGAACGCGCCCTGGGGCAGCGACGGTCCGACGGGCTGAGGTTCCGCGGCGGCGGTTGCCGCGGCCACTTGAGCAGGCACCGTCGCGGCGACCTGAGCAGCCTGCGCCGAGGCTGCCATGGCTTGCTCTTGCGCCGCCTTGGCCTGCTGCTGTGCCGCCTTCAACGCGCGGTCACGCGCCGCGAGGTCAGCCTTGAGCTGACTCAACTGAGCCTGCATCGCCTTGATCTGCTGCTCGATCGCCTGAAGCTGGGCGTCGGATTGTGCCGCCGCCGGTTGAGCAAGCGCAAGACCGCCCATCGCCGTCGCGCAACATAAAGTCAATCTCAAGGCACCGAATTTAGACATTGATCCCCCGAATCTGGGAAGCCATTAAAGACATTGCCGCCCTGAGGAGAGCGGCGTGGTAGCCTTTAGGTGGACCACCAAACGAAATCGATGACGGATCCATGAAAGAATGATGAAAGTTTCGGTTATGAATTCTCGCTGGGCACGGTGTCACGCCAGCAGTTCTCATTATGACCTGACGCATGTCTTCTGGGCTTGGGACTATGTTGCACGGATGTAGAGCAAGACAGGCCGTGGATGTAATACCCCCTGACGGTTATTTAATCGATACGGACATAGTTCGGGCGTCCGAACCCCAACATCCGGTTCAGGGCAGCCGCAGCGACGGCAACCTCGGTCGCCTCGGTCTGATCTGTGCGCGAGCGAAGCGCATCGCCGATCACGCGCTTGTAGCGCCCGATCGACGCCTCGACCTTGGCTCGCAAATTGTGGCCGCTGGCTTTCTGCCAGGCCATGCGGCCGCGTTCGGCGATCATCCGCAGATGGTGGTCGCGCTGGGTCGGAGCGGTTTCAGTCGAAGCACTCGCTACCGCACCTGCCCGCGGCGGCACGATGACGGTAGGCTCCGCCGAGCTTCAGACCAGAGCTGTCCACGAGCAAATGCAGCGGGCCGGAAGTAGTCCGCCGAAGCGGCGGCATCTCCAGTGTCTTGCCCCGGCGGCTCAGCGTGGAATGGTCCGGTACCGCGAGGTCCAGCCCGAGCAGACCGATGATCGAGCCGATCAGCCCATCGGTCTGCCGCAGCCCCAGGCCAAAGACCATGCGCATCGTCAGGGCCGTGGTGATCGCCAGGGCCGAGTAGTGCGGCGGGCCGCCGGGCGCGGTTCGCGGCTCCGCTCGCCACGCCTGGATTGCCTCGTCGGTGAACCACACGGTCAGGTTGCCTCGCCGCTTCAAGGAAGCGTCACACTCCGCCCAGTTTGTGACCCGATACCGGGGTTTGGGATGTGATGGCGGTGTTCGGCATGGTATTTGAACGGCAAGGCAGGCGGCTCCAGGGAGGTGAACGGGCTTCCCGATGTGTGTCGCCACCCGCCCGCAACCAGGACCGGCGATCCGTGCAACAACATGGCAATGGCGGATGATCCCGACTACCGCCATCTCGCCGCAATAGTCGAAATCCCGCCAACACCGATGAGCAGACTCCTTCTGTAGCTACAGAAGGAGTCTGCTGGCGCTGAATCGCGTGGCGACGGGCATCGTCCTGGCTCTCCGGGCTGCTTGGACGTGTGCGGGGATCGTCGCTGGCGGTCAGCGTTCGAGCCAGATCAGCGCGCCGCCCCTTGAGCAAGCAGGGTGGACTGCCAAGTCAAGTCCCGAAGAGCTACGGCGCTGACCGTTTGCTTACATTTTATCCGCTTATGCTAAAAAATAGGCCGTTCGTTGGTCCTGGCCTTGGGGGCCGGAAAGTCGCGCCAGCGCGACGCTCTCGCGTTCACCATGCATCAAAAGGCGGGACGTCGGATCGCGCTTTTTGCCGCCTTCTGGTGCTAATATCGCCGGGGACGATACCGATAAGCAAGGCCAACAGCAGCACGCAACCTGCCACAATAAAGCTCATACCTAATCTCCGCATTGTAGTGGTGTTTCCGTGCCACTTAGCCCCAGCCCAACCCGACGGGGATGATGTCGTTGTCGCGCCCGGCCCTCGCCGGCGCCGGCGCATCGAATGACGACGACCAGGCAGGTACGGGCGGTGCAGGCTGTTCCGTGGCGGTCGCCGCAGCCTGAGCATGATCAGACGCCGTTGCAGCGAGAGGACCGGCACAGGCGGGATGCGCAGTTGCAAGAACGCCGGCGCAAGCAAGTGCATAAAGGACAACCCGGAGCGTGGTAGGTTGGCGGACCCAAGTGTCGTAGTCCATTTTTCAGTCCTCCTTATCTGGCGCCTCAAGCGCGACGCAGCAAGGTAAGCAGACAAGGGCCGAGTCTTCCTGTTCCCTGGGTAACAGCACTGCATGCCATCGGCAATTTCCACGCGTCCGGTGCGTTTCGACGCGCGCCAGAACGGGATGCTGCTGTCGGCCTTCGGGGCGGGCGAGACCACAACGATCGACGCCAAGCGGATCGGCCTGCCCCTCCTCTTCGAGAGACTTCGGCGAAACTGCTTCCGTCGATGGTTTCGTCAGCCCTCGCGCCAACAAGTATAAATCACCGTGTGCGGCGGGAAATGCCGCCATTATGCCGCCTTCAGGATACTGATCGCCGTGAGGGATCGGGAGAGAACATGCAGTCGGCGGTGATTGGCGGGAACATGTTGGTTGCGGTTTGAACGGAAGCGGAGGAAGTTTCGTAGTTCGTCATGGCTTCGACAGAACCGGGCAGCGGACGAATTGCTCTCGAACCCGCGCATTGGCTGGTATCGGCCTTTGATGCCGCGATGATCCTGTTCGATCCAGTTGTTGAGATACTGATTGGTTCGATGGCGCACACTCTCGCCGAGTTCGGTCCGGATCCCCTCCCTCGCGTGCTCGGTCGCCCGGGGGTTACTGTCGTGCCCGTCCGTCGTCACCCGGGCCGGGGTGAGCAGTGACCATTTTGGCTGACTGGAAGAACGCCTTGGCGGCCGCCATGTCGCGCGTCTCGCTTAGCCTGACGTCCACCAGCGCACCCGAGGCGTCGATAGCGCGGTAGAGATAGCACCAGCGGCCTTGGCCTTCGACGTAGGTTTCGTCGACATACCAACTCCGTCCGACCTTGCCGCGCCGGCGCGTCCTTCTGGTCGCAGCTTCCCGGCAACATCGAGTGGCGCACCCGGCCGGGCGCGATCAACTCGCGCAACTTCGCCGGCTTTTCCAGCCTGGACAATTTTCCCAGTGGCAAGCGGCTGGGCCATTGGGGAGCGGCCCTTGCCCGGTTCCGCACCAATGGCGGCACGCCCGATGACTACGTTCCACACGTCGATGACATGGGCATGACGGCGATCTTCGGACCGATCGGCTCGGGCAAGACCGCTTTCCTCATGTTCCTCCTGGCGATGCTGGAACAAGCCATGGTCGAGCGTGGCGGCGCGGTGATCTTCTTCGACAAGGACCGCGGTGGCGAACTGCTGGTGCGGGCGACCGGGTGCACCTACCTGGTGCTGCGCCGCGGCGAGCCCAGCGGCCTCGCCCCGCTGCGCGGCCTGCACGACAATCCGGCGGCGCGAGACTTCCTCCGCGAATGGGTCACCGGGCTGATCGAAGGCGACGGCAAGGGCGGCATCTCGTCGGAGGAGGCGCGGCGGCTGGAGCGCGGCATCGCCCGCCAGCTCTCCCGCCTGAACTAAGGGCCTGAGCCCGGATAACCGCATCATCCGTCTGGTCGCCTCGGGGCGATAGTGTAGTTCCACTCACCATGAAAGGAATCTGATTTGACGCTCAGGGATGCCATCTCGTCGTCGGAGACCTTGATACCTTTCTCATAAGCATTGGCATCAAGCTGACAGGTAACGGTGAGGTTGGAGGTGGTGGTGCTGGCGATCAGTTGGATGATGGCCAGGTAGCTGACCAGCGGCTTAGCGGCTTAGCGCGCCAGTTCATGGTGATGAAGGCGAACAGCTTGTGCTCGATGCGGTTCCATTTACTGGTGCCGGGTGGCAGGTGGTTCACGGTAATGGCGATCCCGAGTTCATCGGCCAACACTTGCAATTCCCGCTTCCACAAACGGACGCGGTTGCCATTGCTGCCGCCACAGTCGGCATTGATCAGAAGTCGCGTGGCGGTGGGGTAGCGAGTGGCGCCGAGCACGTGCCACCAGCGCCGTATGCTCGCCACCCCGGCGTTTGCTTGCGCTCGCGCAACGCGAGGCAAACGCTTGGACCGCAAACGCGGCGGTGTCGTGGCTGATCCCGAGGTTGACCCATCCATCATTGGCGGCGACGTCGTAGACGCCATACGGTGCCACTTTGCCAAGTTCAGGGATGACGAAGTCCTACACCCGGACCGGCTCGGGCTGTCCCTTCGGACGCAACTCACGGCCGCCATTCTTGAAGTCGTCAACGAGGTCCTTCTTCTTGGTGTCGACCGAGATGACCGGCTCGCCAGCAGCCTGCAACGCCTTCACTTCGGCATTGATGTGCTCGAACTGAGCGTTACGGTCGGGATGGCTGGTGCCTTCGCGCGTCTTTGCATTGGCTTGCAGGCTGACGCCCAGACGCTTCAGCAGTCGGCCAACCAGCTTCTGGCCAGCGCTGAAGCCCAAATCGGCCAGCGCCGCCGACAGATGGCGCTGGCTCTTGCTCACCCACAGCAAGGCAGCTTCCGGATCGCCGCGGATCGCGGACTGCACCAAGTCATTCAAGGTTTCCAGAAGCCCAGGCTGTGTCTCGGTCGCTGGCTTGCCGCCGCCCCCCTGTCGCCGAACCCGCGGGCTGAACATTACCGCCCCCGAACGCAAGTCTGCCAGGCTGCGATCGATCGTGCTGCGCGCAATTCCGGTCGCCCGCGATACCGCAACGACCCCGCCATGTCCGGCCGCACGCGCCTCACTGGCCGCGAATAACCGCCGCGCTCTCTCGTCCAGAATTGGCTCGAGCGCCTCGAAGCGAGCCTTGATGGCGGCGATGTCAATCGCCCCGTCAGGATAAGCGCTCCAGCGGCCGAAGCACGCCAATTCCCGGATTCGTTCGTTGCGTTTCTATCCGCTTCCCGATTCTTTTCTGCCGATTCGGTTGTCCTGGCTCAGGCCCTAACGAAACGCCCGTTCTGGTACACATCAGCAGACATACCGAGAACAGATGGGCGGGAATTCCTCAGCTCGACTTTCCGCATTTTCGCTGGCCCCGGCTAACGGGCAGCCCAGAAGATGTCCTCTGAGGCGATGAACCGGAGCGCGTCATCGAGCGGCGGCACGGTGCGCCCGAACGGGCCGGCATTGGCCCATCTTTCCTTCCAGAGCGACCAGTAGAGCACCTCGACGCGATCGTCCTGCCCGGTCGGCCGCAGCCGCGCGACCGGGATACCGGAGCCGGCATGATAAAGTGTTGAGTTTATCTCGATTAAACCATCGACTGCCACGGCGTCTGGCGCACCCGGAAGTTATGAAGAGCACAGCAGAGTTCCATCACCAGATCGCGGACGCCCTGCCTCCACAGGCGGATACGGTCTTTGACGATACGACAACGTTTGACACTACTGTTGATATGTTCGATCCGCAGCCGGCGGTGATGCAGCGCCCTGATTGGCTCTTTGTTGCTCCCGTGACAGCTCCTGTCCGCGTGGTTTCTTAGTTGGCATCAGGATCTCGACCTGAGGCAGTGTGAACGCAACGAAGCCAAGATCCTGCAACAATCGACTGCTGGCAGATAGCGGATACGGCGTGGCATCGGCAATCCGCTTGTCGTGGACGTGCCCTCCAACGGTTGCGCTGAGAAAAATGATGATGAGCGGCGCGTTGACCAAAAGAACATTTTTTACCGTGTGATCCTTTTTCTTGCCACTGTAACTATCCGTCTGTTCAGCAGCGTCCTGGGGGCGGACGATGCGCCGCTCCGTCCCATCATGGGCAAAAGGGGGGACACCTGTCCGGCGGCTGGCGCGGAAGAAGTCGAGGCCATCGGCGGCAGTTGTTCCAACGGCGCAGCCGCCGCCTGGGATGCGCCCAACCGTCGCGCGAGAGCCGTGAGGCTACGGGCGGGAGCATCATCGAGTGCAAGCAGCGCCTCGAGCAAAACTGGCAGCAGGACATGGATCCACTGATTGGCTTTGCTCTGCCCCATGCCGAACAGTTGCCCCTGAACCATCTGCAGGGCGTAGGTTTTCAGGTAAATAAGCAGGAAGAATAGCCGGTCTTCCGGCGTTGACAGCGGGCAATTCTGATAGACGGTGAAGCGGCGGGCGGTCCGGGGTTTCCCATCAAGGCGCCACACCGCCATGTGCGCCTGGAACGCGGCCTCGAAAGGCACAACCAGGCTCTGAAACTCCTCCACGGTCAAACTCGTTAAGTCCAGAAACTCTGTGGGGTGGAACCGAACGTCAGCAAACTGTACACCAGCCATGGGCCGTACCTCCAGTCGCTGGATCGTTCTATCAGAGCCGCATCAGATGACAAATCGGGATAAACTCAACTGGAGATGCCGCCGCTTCGGCGGTCTACTTCCGGCCCGCTGCATTTGCTCGTGGACAGCTCTGACCTGAAGCTCGGCGGAGCCGGCGAGTGGCTGATCGAAAAGCACGGCACGTCTCGCCGCCGGTTGTGGCGCAAGCTACATATATCGGCGTCGATGCCGATAGCGGCGAGATCGTCGCCGTCGAGGTGGCCAGGAAGGAAGTCGACGATGCCGCGATGGTTGACGCACTTCTTGAACAGATCGCCGATCCGATCGTCTCCTTTACTGCCGACGGCGACTACGACCAGAACCGGGTCAGCCAGGCGATTGCCGAACGTCATCCGGATGCTACCGTCATCGTGCCGCCGCGGGCAGGTGCGGTGGCGAGTGCTTCGACTGAAACCGCTCCGACCCAGCGCGACCGCCATCTGCGGATGATCGCCGAACGCGGCCGCATGGCCTGGCAGAAAGCCAG
>Ga0302326_10021137_pt1 | contig 13359 bp, 17 predicted proteins | sample Palsa_T0_3_FD_202264 | JGI IMG/M metagenome (GOLD analysis project Ga0302326, IMG submission 202264) | Peat permafrost microbial communities from Stordalen Mire near Abisko, Sweden - Palsa_T0_3 | ecosystem: Environmental > Terrestrial > Soil > Palsa > Peat permafrost | place: Sweden: Abisko... | reverse complement strand
AGGCGCGTGCATCGGCTGCACGCTGTGCATCGCAGCCTGCCCCGTGGACGCGATCGTCGGTGCCGCCAAGCTGATGCATACGGTGCTTGCCGACCGCTGCACGGGCTGCGAGCTTTGTCTGCCGCCGTGCCCCGTTAGCTGCATCGCCTTGCTTCCTGCGCACCGTCAATGGATGCCTGCCGACGCCGACTCGGCGCGCCGGCGCTACGCGGACCACCGCGCGCGGCGTGAGCGGATGGCCTCCCGACGCGGCACACCCGAGGCGTCGCCCGAGGCGATCCCCGGTATCGACCCCGCGCGTGCCCGGCGCCAGGCTGCGGTTGCCGCCGCGCTCGCCCGCGCCCGCGCGCGCCGCGCGGCGAGGTCCGCGGCGCGCTCGCGCCCGTAACGCGTGCCGCCGACATGGGTCGCGGCGCGGCGCTGGTTCTGACGATTCTATTCGGACTGGCCATGCCGGCTTCGGGTGCCGATCCTTCAGCCACGGCTCTCGACGTGGCCTGGCTCGATCGCGCGTGGGACTTTGATGACCCGGCCGAATCGCAGGCACGCTTCATCGCGGAACTCGCTGCGCTGCCGCCCGGCTCGGCGGCCCGGCTGGAATTGTTGACGCAGCTCGCGCGGGCGCAGGGCCTGCAGCGCAACTTCGACACGGCGCAGGTCACGCTCGATGCGGTCGAACGCGCGCTGCCCGGGTGCCCTGAACGCGTCGTCGTGCGCTATCTGCTCGAACGCGGCAGGGTCTTCAACTCCTCGCAGCAGGCGGCGAAGGCGGTGCCCCTGTTCCGCGATGCGCTCGCGCATGCGCGCGCCGCGGGCGAGGACTTCCTTGCCATTGACGCCGCGCACATGCTTGGCATCGCCGCACCCGCCGCGCAGCGCTTGGACTGGGACCTCGAAGCGGTCGCGATGACCGAGAAGACGCGTGACCCGCGCGCCAAGCGCTGGCTCGCATCGCTCTACAACAACATCGGCTGGGTCTATCACGACCGCGGCGAATACGCGACCGCACTCGTGTACTTTGAGAAGGCCGTGCCCGCCTGGGAGGCACGCGGAAACCCGCGCAGCGTGCTCATTGCGCGCTGGGCAGTCGCACGCGCCTACCGCTCGCTCGGCCGCTACGACGAGGCCCTGGCGATGCAGCGCCAATTGGCGGCCGAGTATGCGGCGACCAACGCGCCGGACGGCTACGTCTACGAGGAACTGGCCGAACTGCTCCTGGTCAAGGGCGACGCCGCGGCCGCGCAGCCGAACTTCGCGCGCGCCTACGAACTGCTCGCTGCTGACGCCGGCCTGCAGGCGTCCGAGCCGGAGCGACTGACGCGTCTGCGGAGACTGGGTGGGCTCGATTGAACCCGGCCAAACGCCTCGAGATCTTTCGCCGCCTGCGTGCGCAAAATCCGCATCCGCGCAGCGAGCTCGTGTATCAATCGCCATTCGAACTGCTGATTGCGGTCGTGCTCTCGGCCCAGGCCAACGACCGCAGCGTGAACCTCGCCACGGCCAAGCTCTTTCCGGTCGCAAACACGCCGCAAGCGCTACTCGAGCTCGGCGAGGCGCGACTGATTCCCTACATTCGAACCATCGGCCTCTATCGCACCAAGGCGAAGAACATCATTGCACTGTGCCGACAACTGCTGGAGGCGCACGGCGGTGTGGTTCCCGCTGACCAGGCGGAGCTCGTCGCGCTGGCCGGGGTCGGACGCAAGACCGCGAATGTGGTGCTCAACGTGGCCTTCGGCCAGCCCACGATCGCAGTCGACACGCATGTATTTCGCGTCGCCAACCGCACCGGTCTGGCCCCGGGCAAGACGCCGGAGGAAGTCGAACGCAAGCTGTTGAAATTCACACCCAAGCAATTCTTGCACGACGCGCATCACTGGCTGATCCTGCACGGGCGTTACGTGTGCCTGGCGCGAAAACCGAAGTGCCCGGAATGCCTGATCGCCGATCTGTGCGAGTACCGCAGGAAGACCCCCGGCTAGCACCGCTGAGGGCCGCATGACGCCCGCATCAGCAGGCGCTAGCGCAGCCTAATGCTTGACGATGAGCACCGACGGCTGCGCGGCGTAATACGCGGCAAGATTGTCGATATCCTGCGGTGTCAAGGCGCCCGCAAACGCGCCCATGATGGCGTTCTTGCGCGCGCCTGACTTGTAATCGCGCAGAGCCTTGGCGAGGTAGTCCGGGCGCTGCCCGCCAAGCGTGGGGTAGTCTGGTGTCGCCGTATTGCCATCAAGACCGTGGCAAGCCTGGCAGACCTCCTTGACCTTCGCTTTACCCGCCTCGAGGTCGGCGGCACCGACCGCCGCGGTCGTACCGACTGCCAGCGCGGCAAGCAGCCAGCTGAGCGCCGTTTTCATCGTACCCTCACTTGCTCGCGACACCGGCCTGGGTCGCGCCGTAATAGGCGGCGAGGTCCGCCATGTCCTGATCGGAGAGCGAAGCGGCGATCGCCCGCATCGACGGGTGGGTGCGCTCGCCGCTCTTGTACTCATGCAGTGCCTTGATGATGTATGCCGGGTGCTGACCACCGATCTTGGGCACGCCGTACACCTCCGGATACGCGGTGCGCCAACCGTCGATTCCGTGACAGCCGCCGCACATCTGGTCCTTCTGCTCGCCGGCGACCGCATTGCCGGTGAGCCCGCCCTGGCACCAAACCGTTGCCGGTACCAGCAGAAACGCGAGCGCGGCGCAGAATGACGTGAATTTCATCGTTGAAGGATGGCGGCTGGTGGGAGAAACGGCCGCATTTTACGGGTTTGCGGCAGAGGCGGTCAACGCTCGAGGAGGTGCAGCTTCGCCTTGACGGTCTTCCATTCGTCGGCGTCGGCCGGCGCCGGCTTGCGCTCGATGATCGGCTTCCACAGCTTAGACAGCTCCGCGTTCAGTGCCTTGAAGGATTGCTGTTCGGCAGGCACATCGTCCTCGGCAAAGATCGCCTCCACCGGGCACTCGGCCACACACAGCGTACAGTCGATGCACTCGTCCGGATCGATCACCAGGAAATTCGGCCCCTCGCGGAAACAATCCACCGGGCAGACGTCGACGCAGTCGGTGTACTTGCAGCGGATGCAGCTTTCGGTAACAACGTAAGTCATCGGCCTTTGACTCCGGCGTTAGCCGAGGCGTTGATTCTACCAAATTCATCCCCAGCTTGCGTCTTGACATGGCGCACTGAATCGCGTCTTGCGCGGCACACACCTTTCGGCTAACGTAGAAGCGGGCAGGTTCATGGGCCAAAGATGGCCGCCGCGGCTTCCAGTGAGGATTGCATGAGCGAACACATCAAGCACGTAACGGACGCGAGCTTTGACACCGATGTCCTCAAGGCGGGCACGCCGGTGCTCGTCGACTACTGGGCGGAGTGGTGCGGACCGTGCAAGATGATCGCACCGATATTGGACGAGGTGGCCAAGGATTACGCCGGCCGGGTAACGGTGGCGAAGCTCGACGTCGATGCCAACCCGGGCACGCCGGCCAAATATGGCATCCGCGGCATCCCTACCCTGATTCTGTTCAAGGGCGGCCAGGTCGCGGCGCAGAAAGTGGGCGCACTGTCCAAATCGCAGCTGACCGCCTTCCTTGACAGCCAGCTCTGAGTGCAGGTCCAAAGCCCTATTTGACAGTCCCCAGCGAACAGGCTAGGCTTTTGTGGTAATTCGCGCCCGCGGGCGCGAATTAGAAGTGGATCCGAGCTGAATCGGACCGCACCGCGGGTCGCCATCACAGGCGCCTGTTTCCGGCGCCAAACCCCAGATTGATTCAAGCGGCCGTCTTTTTCGCGCCGCGCTTGCTTACCTACCTGCACACCTATGCACCTGTCTGACCTCAAGTCCAAGCCTGTAACGGAATTAGTCGAGATCGCCAACGTCAACGAAATCGACGGCGCCAACCGGATGCGCAAGCACGACCTGATCTTTGCCCTGCTCAAGAACCAGGCGAAGAAGGGCGAGAGCATCTTCGGTGACGGCACGCTCGAAGTGTTGCCGGACGGGTTTGGCTTCCTGCGCTCTCCCGACACGAGCTATCTCGCAGGGACGGACGACATCTACATCTCGCCCTCGCAGATTCGCCGCTTCAACCTGCATACGGGCGACACCATCGAAGGCGAGATCCGCACCCCGAAGGACGGCGAGCGCTATTTCGCGCTGGTCAAGGTCGACAAGGTCAACAGCGAGCCGCCGGAGAATGCGAAGAGCAAGATCCTTTTCGAGAACCTGACGCCTCTGTTCCCTGATGAGCCCCTCATCCTCGAGCGCGATATCAAGGCGGAGGAGAACATTACCGGCCGCATCATCGACATCGTAGCGCCTATCGGCAAAGGCCAGCGCGGCCTGCTCGTGTCCTCACCGAAGTCGGGCAAGACGGTGATGCTGCAGCATATCGCGCACTCGATTGCCGCCAATTACCCCGACGTGGTTCTCATCGTGCTGCTGATCGACGAGCGGCCGGAAGAAGTCACCGAGATGACGCGTACCGTGCGCGGCGAAGTCGTCGCCAGCACGTTCGACGAGCCGGCGACCCGGCACGTGCAGGTCGCCGAAATGGTGATCGAGAAGGCGAAGCGCCTGGTCGAGCACAAGAAGGACGTGGTGATCCTGCTCGATTCGATAACCCGGCTCGCGCGCGCGTACAACACCGTCGTGCCGGCCTCGGGCAAGGTATTGACCGGCGGTGTCGACGCCAACGCGCTGCAGCGTCCCAAGCGCTTCTTTGGTGCCGCGCGCAATATCGAGGAAGGTGGCTCGCTCACCATCATCGCCACTGCCCTGATCGACACCGGTTCGCGCATGGACGACGTGATCTACGAGGAATTCAAGGGCACGGGCAATATGGAGATTCACCTCGATCGGCGCATGGCCGAGAAGCGGACCTATCCTGCCATCAACGTTAACCGCTCTGGGACGCGCAAGGAGGAGCTGCTGCTCAAGCAGGACGTGCTGCAGAAGGTCTGGGTGCTGCGCAAGCTGCTCTACCCGATGGACGATCTCGAGGCGACCGAATTCCTGGTCGACAAAGTCAAGCAGACGAAGAATAACGCCGAGTTCTTTGATTCGATGCGCAGGGGTTGAGCACGCCGACGAACGCGCTCGTCGTGCTTGAATGCAACGGGTTCGTCCGCATCTAGTGTTGCAATGCAGCGCAATCACGTGCATACTGCGCTGCTTTGGTCGCGGGCCTCGGATCGTAAGTCATTGAACGAGCATGCTAATTTGTTCAGCCGCCCGGCTCCATGCGATCGAGGAGGCAACGCGGCCGCGCGCGCGGTCCATGGCACAGGTGCTTCGATGAAAACCAGCATCCACCCGCAATACAGCGAGATTCAGGTCACGTGCAGCTGCGGCAACACGTTCATGACGCGGTCAACGGTCAACAAGCCGTTGCACGTCGAAGTGTGTGCTGCCTGCCACCCTTTCTACACGGGCAAACAGAAGATCGTCGATACGGCCGGCCGGGTGGAGAAATTCCGCCAGCGCTATGCCGGCAAGAGCAAGGCGGCGGCGTGACCGGCGCGCCCCCCGCCCCAGCGAAAAAGGCAGCTTAGGCTGCCTTTTTGCATTACAACGCACGCGGCGCCCCGCGGGGCGTGATAAGAAAATTGCCGCGGCCGGACGCGAGCCGGACAATGCCGGCATGAGGAGCCTGTGCCTGTCTCTGCTGACCTGAACCGCGCCGATGGTGCCGCGGACCTGTCGCCCTCGGGACCGTATCGGGGCCTGAAGCAACTGGGCCTCGTGCTGCTGTGCGCGGCGTGGATCGTGCTCGGGCTGTTCGGCCATGATCCGTGGAAGGCGGACGACGCGACCGCCTTCGGCATGGCGTACGACATGCTCAAGCAAGGCGACTGGGTGGTACCGCACCTGGCGGGAGTGCCGGTGCCGGATCGACCGCCGCTGCTGCACTTCCTCGCCGGCGCGAGCGCCTGGGCGCTGCGCGGCATCATGCCGCTGCACGACGGCGCCCACGCCGCAGTCGGGTTGTGCATGGGCGCAACGCTGTGTCTGCTCGGGCTCGCCGGGCGCGAGCTCTATGGCCGTGGATTTCGTTGGCTGCCGGTACTCATCTTTGTCGGTTGCGTAGGCCTGTGGGATCGCGGTCATCTGCTCTCGCCGGAGATCGGGTTGCTCCTTGCCGATGCGCTCGCGCTCTACGCGCTGGCGCTGGCGCTGCGGCGGCCCCTGGGTGGCGGCGCGTTACTCGGGCTCGCAATCGGCATCGCTTTTCTCTGCCGCGGGCCGATGGCGGCGGCAATCCTCGTCCTGACCGCTGCGGCGCTGCCCCTTTTTGCTCCTTGGCGAAGCCGTGGATACGCGCTGTGCGTCGTCGCAGCCGTTGTGGTCGCCGTGCCGCTAATCGTCATCTGGCCCGCCGCGTTGTACCTGCGCTCGCCCGCGCTCTACGCCCAGTGGGCAGACGCCCAGAGTCTGGCGCATTACTTCGGATTCACGGAGAAGTCGCCTCCGCGCGAACCGCTCTATTACCTCAAGAATCTGCCGTGGTTTGCATGGCCTGCATTGCCGCTGGCGCTGTGGACACTGTGGGTGCGAGGGCGTGGCTACAACGGCAGCCTGTTGACGCCGGGCGTGGAACTGCCCGGCATTATGTTTTGCATCCTGATCATCGTCCTCTCGGCCGCGCCCGAGCCACGGGCGAGCCTCGCTCTGCCGCTGCTGGTGCCGCTGGTCCTGCTCGGGGCGGCCGAGGTCGACAGTCTCAAGCGCGGCTACTCCGGGGCGTTGGATTGGTTCGGCATCCTCACCTTCGGCTTGATCGCCGTCTTGCTCTGGGGCCTGTGGCTCGAATCGTTCCGCAGTGGCTTGCCGGAGCCGGTGGCGCGACTGTTCCTTGATGTCGAGCCGGGCTATCGGCCGCCGTGGCAACTGCTGCCGGCACTGGCGTCGATATTCCTCACCCTGTTGTGGTTGGTACTGGTGCGTCCGGCGCGCCGCTCCAACCGGCGCGCGGTGCTCAATTGGGCGGCGGGCATGATACTCGCTTGGGGCCTCTTCGCCACCATCTGGCTGCCTTATGTCGACTCGCGCCGCAGTTACCGTTCGGTGGTCGAGTCACTCGCTGCGGTCCTCCCCACGGGAACGTGCATCGCCGGGCGTAACCTTGGCGAACCGCAGCGTGCGCTGCTGGAATATTTTGCCGGCATCGTCACCATCCGCGACGACGCACCGGGTGCAAACCGCTGTCCGGTACTGCTGCTCCAAGTTGGGCGCGAGGATCCGGCGGAGCCGCCCGACCCTGCGTGGATCAAAATCTGGGAAGGTCGTCGCCGTGGCGACGGCACCGAGCGTTTCATACTCTTCCGCCGGTCGCCGGCAGCGCGAGCGAAACGGTGAAATTTTTCGATGAAGCCGCGATCGAGGTGCTGGCCGGAAACGGCGGCAATGGCGTGGTGTCGTTCCGACGCGAGAAGTACGTTCCGCGCGGCGGCCCCGACGGGGGTGACGGCGGCCGCGGGGGAAGCATCTACGCGCTGGCCGATCGCAATCTCAATACGCTCATCGACTACCGCTACGCGCGCATTCACCGCGCCAAGTCCGGCGAGAACGGCCGCGGCGCCGACCAGTACGGCCACGGCGGCTCCGATGTGGTCTTGCGCATGCCCGTCGGCACCGTGATAACCGATGCCACCAGTGGTGAGCTCATCGCCGACCTCGCCACCGACGGCGCGCGCGCACTGGTCGCCAAGGGCGGCGAGGGAGGCCTTGGTAATCTGCATTTCAAGTCCAGCACCAACCGCGCACCGAGGCAGTCGACGCCGGGCCAAGCGGGCGAGCAGCGACGGCTCAAGCTGGAGCTCAAGGTACTCGCCGACGTCGGCTTGCTGGGCATGCCCAACGCCGGCAAGTCGACGCTGATTCGCGCGATCTCGGCTGCGCGACCGCGGGTGGCCGACTATCCGTTCACGACCCTGGCGCCGCACCTGGGTGTGGTTCGGGTCGATCACAACCGAAGTTTTGTCGTCGCCGATATTCCGGGGCTCATCGAGGGCGCGGCCGACGGCGCGGGACTCGGCCATCGCTTCCTGCGCCACCTGCAGCGCACGCGCTTGCTGCTGCATGTAGTCGATCTCGCGCCGCTCGATGGCGCGGTTGATCCGGTGGCCGAAGCACGCGCGATCGTCAAGGAGCTCAAACGCTACGATGAGGCGCTCTACAAAAAGCCGCGCTGGCTGGTGCTGAACAAGCTCGACCTCATTGCGGCGGAGAGCCGAGAGGCGCGGGTCGCTGCGTTCGTCAAGGCGTATCGCTGGAAGGGCCCCGTTTTTGGCGTATCGGCCATTGACGGTGAGGGTTGTCGGCCGCTGGTCTACGCGCTCATGGAGTGGCTTGACCAGCACCCGGTACGGGCCGCCGTCGCGACCGCGCCATGAGCACCGCAGCTGCCGCATCGACGGTCGCTCGCGCCCGACGGCTTGTCGTCAAGGTCGGTTCCAGTCTGGTGACCGCCAGCGGGCGCGGCATTGATCACGCTGCCGTCGGACGCTGGGCTGAGCAGATCGCGACGCTGCGGGCGACGGGCAAGGAAATCGTGCTCGTTTCGTCGGGCGCAATCGCGGAGGGTATGCAGCGGCTGGGCTGGACACAGCGGCCGGCGGCGATCCATGCGCTGCAGGCGGCGGCGGCAGTCGGCCAGATGGGGCTCGTGCAGGCCTACGAGTCCGCGTTTTCGCGCTTCGGGCTGCATACCGCGCAGGTTCTGTTGACGCACGAGGATCTCGCCGACCGGCGGCGCTACCTCAACGCCCGTTCCACGCTGCTCACGCTGCTGCGTCTGGGCGTGATCCCGGTCATCAATGAGAACGACACCGTAACGACCGACGAGATCCGCCTGGGAGACAACGACACCCTCGGCGCACTGGTCACCAACCTGATCGAGGCCGATGTTCTGCTGTTGCTCACCGACCAGGAGGGGCTCTACAACGCCGATCCGCGCCGCGATCCGGCGGCGACGCTGGTCCGCCAGGCGCAGGCCGGCGACCCGGCGCTGGAGACAATCGCCAGCGGCACGGGCTCGCAGCTCGGCCGTGGCGGCATGCTGACCAAGGTGCTCGCCGCCAAGCGCGCTGCGCGCAGCGGCGCGTCGACCGTGATCGCCAGCGGGAAGGTCGAGCACGTGCTGACTCGACTCGCCGCGGGCGAGCGCATCGGAACTGAGCTCGTTGCCGAAACGCTCACCCTCGCCGCGCGCAAGCAGTGGCTCGCCGATCACGTCCGCCTCGCCGGCCGCCTGACGCTCGATCCAGGCGCGGTGTCCGCGCTCGCGCGCGAAGGCAAGAGCCTGCTGCCGATCGGCGTTGTTGCTTGCGAAGGCAAGTTCGAACGCGGCGAGGTCGTCGGATGCTGCGATGCCGATGGTCGCGAGATCGCGCGTGGACTGGTGAATTACAGCGCCACCGAGACGCAGCGCATCTTGCGCAAGCCTTCGTCTGAAATCGAGGCGATCCTGGGGTACATCGACGAGCCGGAGCTCATTCATCGCGATAATCTGGTGCTGCTCGCATAGGCCGCAACAAGACTGCTCGCAGCCGGAAGCAACGCAAGCCGGCACTACGGGTTAGACAGCTCCGCCACATTGACCTAAACTCGGCCTCGCCCAGGCGCAATCGCTCGCGTCATCCCAAAGGGCAGCACTCGACACCCATTACAAGGAGGAGACGTGAACCTGATCACGCGGGTCAAGAATATCCTGTTGCAACCGAAGGTCGAGTGGCCCGCGATCGCGGCTGAGTCCGCGACGCCGCAGTCGATCTATGTCGGCTATGTGGTGATCCTTGCAGCGATCGGTCCGCTCGTGCTGCTGCTTCGAATGAGCATCGTAGCGGCGGTCGTGCAGTACGTCATTGCGCTGGCCGTGACGTTCCTGCTGGCATTGATCGTCGACGCTTTGGCAACGACGTTCGGCGGCGAGAAGAATTTCGTCCAGTCGCTCAAGCTCGTCGCGTATTCGTATACTGCGCCATGGGTTGCGGCCATTTTTCTTCTCATCCCGGTATTGGGCGGGATCATCGCGCTGCTGGCCACGATCTACGCCTGGTACACGTTCTATCTTGGCGTTCCGGTGTTGAAGAAATGCCCGCAGGACAAGGCGATCGGCTACACGATCGTGGTCCTGATCTGCGGCATCCTGCTCGGCGTCGTGCTCGCCGGTTTCCTTATGTCCATGGTGCTCGGCGGCGGCGTCATGGGTATGAACACCATGGGCATGTTCCGCTGACGAGTCCGCGACGGTCCGGGGTTGCGAACAGGCAGGCGCGGACCGGTCCGCGCCTGCCTCAGGCTTCGCCGGAGGGCTTGCCGTAGGGCGAGGGAACGACCGCCGCATGCGCCCAGCCGTACAGGCGCTCTCGCCGTGTCTGCGGATGATGGTGCAGGAAGCGCTCGAGCTCGGTCAGCGCACGGCGATACACCTCGCGCTTGAATTCGATCACGCTGTCGAGCGGAATCCAGTACTCGTGCCAACGCCAGGCGTCAAACTCGGGATGGTCGCTCGCGCGCAGTGACACGTCGCTGTCGCGGCCGACCAGACGCAGCAGGTACCATATCTGCTTCTGCCCGCGATAGCTGCCGCGCCATTCGCGCTTGATCCAGTGCGAAGGCACCTCGTAGCGCATCCATTCGCGCGTACGCCCCAGGATCTTGACGTGCCCTGGGGCCAAGCCAACCTCTTCGTTCAACTCCCGAAACATCGCCTGCTCAGGCGTCTCGCCGGGATGAATGCCACCTTGCGGAAACTGCCACGCGTGCTCGCGGATCCGCTTACCCCAAAACACGAGGTTCTTCGAGTTGACGATGACGATGGCGACGTTCGGCCGATAGCCGTCACGGTCCAGCATCACAACCACCTGTGATTCTGCAAGTTGACCCCATTTTTCCACAGTTCGGGGGCCCTTGCCAAGCCGACACCGAGGCAACCTGCCGGTCGGACGGGTACGCCCGCCGAGCGGCCAATCAGGCGGATGGTGCAGATTCGCGCGGCGTGACCGAGAGTTGCAGCCGTTGGTCGCGCCGCAGCAAGGTCGCCTGCACAGCCTCGCCGATGCGACCGCCTGTTAGCACACGCTGGAGGTCATCGACACCGGTAATCGGCGTCTCGCCGAGGGCCACGATGATGTCCCCGGTGCGTATGCCCGCGTGCGCCGCGGGGGACTCCGCTGCAACGGACTCGACCCGTGCGCCGGTTTCATGCGTTAGATTGAAATGGCGAACGACGCGTCGCAAGAGCGGCAGGTCCTGGGCGCTCACACCCAGATAGGCACGACGCACACGCCCCTCGCGAATCAGCGCGACGGCGACCCGGTCGGCGGTGTTGGAAGCGATCGCGAAGCAGATTCCCTGCGCGGGCAGAATCACCGCCGTGTTCACGCCGATCACCGTGCCAGTGGAATCGACCAGCGGGCCACCCGAGTTCCCGGGATTGAGCGCTGCGTCGGTCTGGATGATATTGTCGAGCAGGCGTCCTGTCGCGCTGCGCATAGAGCGTCCGAGCGCGCTGATGATGCCAGCGGTCACCGTATGCTGGAATCCATAGGGGCTGCCAATGGCGATGGCGACCTGGCCCACGCGCAGGCGCGACGAGTCACCGAGGCGTGCATGCGCCAGATGGTCGGCGCCAATTTTCACCACCGCCAGATCGGAGTCCGCATCGTCGCCGACAAGTTCGCCGGCAACGACGCGGCCATCGGGAAGCGTCGCCTGCAATCCCGTGGCGCCCGCCGCCACATGGCTGTTGGTGAGCAGGTATCCGTCGGGGGTGATAATGAAGCCGGAACCCGAGCCGCGCTGTGTCTTGCCGCGACGCGCAACACGTTCGACCCCGATGTGCACCACCGAGGGGCGCACCAAGGCAACGGCCGTGCTCACCGCATGCGAGTATGCGTCGAGGAGCGCTTCATCTGGATCGGTTGCGGGGAAGCGCGCCGGAATCGGCGCCGCGACGGCATCTGCGCCGTCCTGCGCCTCCCGCCGCTTGGGTGGGAAGCCGTCGAGAGGGACCATTCCTACTCAATGGCGTCCGCTCGAGTGAATTTCAAGCGGCCGCCGGGCGCTTGCTCGCCCTCGGCGGTCCGGCAGACAAACCCGGCCACGCGCGCCCGTCGTACGCAACGGTTACAGGCGCGCCAGACGCCCGAGCAGGTAACCGACGACGAGCGCGCCGGCGACGGCAGCAATCGGACGAGCACGTATCGAAGCGCGGGCCGATCCGGTGAGTCGCGTCCGCACTTCCTGCGCTTGGTCGGGAAGGGTCGAAGCCCACCGCGCGGCAGACTTTGCGGCATCGGCCGCGTCGTCGATTGCGTGGTGCACCTTTGCGCTGACCCGATCGACCGGCGCCACGGCCTTGTCGGCAAACTGGTCCGTGGTGTTGTGGGCTACTTGCGCCGCGCCTTCCAATTTCGTGTTAACAGGGTTGGCGGCATTATTTCCAGCGGCGAGATTGCCGTCCAGTGTTGTGCTTCGATCCATCGTAGGACCTTTCGAGGAGGAGCTAAGCAAGCGTCAAGGTGCAGCGAGCTAGGGTAACCCCTCACTCGGCATTGCGCGATCAGGCCCCGTCCGATCTCGTCGCAGGACGGGCGGCGGCCGGCCGGCAGCGCCCACTTTTCTACGACACCGCCCGCCCATTTCGCAGTCAAATGCGCCCCATCAACAACAGGATGAGCAACACGAGCAATACCACGCCGGCACCCCCGCTTGGCCAATAGCCCCAACCTGAACTGTAGGGCCATGCCGGTAGCGCACCGACAAGGAGGAGGATGACGACGATGAGCAGTATGAGCGAAATGGACATGTCCGGTTCTCCCGCAATCGCGCAACACCGTAAGGGCGACGCGCCGAAACTGATCGGCGCCCCTTGACCTCGGCTGTGTGCGCCGGTTATTGGTGATATCTGAGCTTCGCATCCGCAATGCATGAATCCTTCGCATCACCCGACAGCGCATCACATTTTTCCTTGGCGACCTTGTATTGCGCATCCACCGTGTCTTCCCGGGCATCGGCCATCGCCGTGTTCGATTTCAGCCGCGCCTTCGCCTCTTCGGTCGCCTTGACGTGGTCCGCCTTGGCTTGTTGCATGCACACGTCGCGGTCGTTACCCTGCCTAGGCTTGCACGCATCCTTCGCTGCCTTGTAGTCGGCGTCCGCGTGGGCGATGGCGACGTTGTATTCGTTCTTGCGCTCCGTTGCTGCGGAATCCGCCGCACGAGCCGTGCTGATTGCAAACAAACACAGCACGCTGGCACAGAGGAGTTCCGGTATCGAAAATTCTTTTACCATGATCCTGTCTCCTTTCAAGAGTCGTCGGGCGCCGTCGCAGACGGCGCGGCGCCGGGTCTTAGTTCAG
>Ga0302326_10021136_pt1 | contig 13360 bp, 10 predicted proteins | sample Palsa_T0_3_FD_202264 | JGI IMG/M metagenome (GOLD analysis project Ga0302326, IMG submission 202264) | Peat permafrost microbial communities from Stordalen Mire near Abisko, Sweden - Palsa_T0_3 | ecosystem: Environmental > Terrestrial > Soil > Palsa > Peat permafrost | place: Sweden: Abisko... | reverse complement strand
TTTCGCTGTATTGGCATTTGCATTTCTCTGCCTCGTATCCACGAAAACACGGGCCAAACAGGCTCAGAGCGGCGAATCAACAGCATACGCTCCCGTGCAGTCCCCGGTACAGTCGGATCAGCAAAGTTGGCAGCAGACGTACATCCCGCCAAAGGCACTTCCGAAAGCCGACCAGAAGGGCGGACTGCAGGATTATGTCCAGGCGCAGCCGCAGTCTACGACTCCATTGAGCCCCGATCGGCAGGCGTGGGCGGATAAGGTACGGGCGAGCTACAACTTTTCCCTGGTGAAAGGCAACATCTCCTTGCCTGGAAATGCCGCGGTCGAGGGTGGTGACTTCATTGAGCCGAGGGCATTTCCCAATGCAAAATATTGTGCCCATTGCCATCAGGAAGCGTATCAGCAGTGGCGGCAGGCACTGCATTCCAATTCCTTCCGCACTCCGTTCTACCGTACCAGCGTCAACATCGTAATGAACACCAAGGGCATCCAATTCGCGCGGCATTGCGACAGCTGCCATAACCCGATTGCGGTTCTCTCCGGTGGTCTTACGCAGGAGTCTATCGTGGACCGCAAGTTCGACCAGGACGGACTGACCTGCACCACATGCCATTCCATCCAGAAGCTCGAGTCCACGCTCGGCAACGGCAGCTTCGTGATGGGCGTCCCCGCTGTGATGACCGATGCCGAGGGCAAACGCATTCCCGGTGAGGTTCCGTATGCGGACATTCTGGCCCATCCAGACTGGCACGCCAAGGCGGTCATGCAGCCGTTTTATAGGACTCCTGAGTTTTGCGCAGCGTGCCACAAGGCCAATCTTCCCAACCCGCTGAATGGCTATAAGTGGATACGCGCCTTCACGGCATACGACGAGTGGCAGCAGTCGAAGTTTTCCCAGCGCAATCCGCTCACCTTCTATCAGGCTGATTTCACGACCTGCCAAGGATGCCACATGAAGCGTAATCCGATTACGCTGCCTGAGCCCGGCGCAAAGAGCGGGACGTTCGTCTCTCATCGGTGGCTCGCCGGCAATACTGCGGTTCCCTTCTACTACGGCTTCGACGAACAGTTGCAGAAGACGATCGACTTTCTTAAGTCTGGCAACTATCTGAATGTGGATATCTTCGCGCTCAAGGTAGCCGGGCAGGACGGTATGATTGCCCCGCTGGGAACCAAACCGTTCACGCTCAAGGCCAATGATGTCGTCCAAAGCTATGTGGTGATTCAGAACAAGAACATCGGTCACTCGCTAATCCCAGAGGTTCGCGACCTGTATGAAGCCTGGGTCGAATTTGAAGTCAAGGACAGCGCAGGTAAGGAGATCTACCATAGCGGATTCATCAAGCCGGATGGGATGCTCGACCCCCGCGCTCACAGTTTCACCAACAGGCCGGTGAATGTAGATGGCGAGTTCGTTGACAACCACAAGGTGTGGACCATTCACTCGGTTGCCTATGACAACACGGTGCAGGCGGGGCGGTCGGCGCTGGTCCGGTACGAGTTCAAGCTCCCGTCGGACGTCAAAGGTGCCGTTACGATTACTGCGCGCGTCAACTACCGGCATCTAAGGCAGAGCTACTTGAATAACATCTTCGGCACGGATCATCCTGCCTATCCGATCGTCGAAATAGCCTCGCGCACTCGGACGTTGAATATCGGCGAAAACACACCCATGCCGCCAAATCCGCTGGATAATGCGGACTGGATGCGTTGGAACAATCTTGGCATCGGCTATCTGGACGAACTGCAATATTCGGACGCAATCGCCGCCTTTTCCGAAGTGGTGAAATTGCGGCCGGACTACGCCGATGGTTACACCAATCTCGGACTTACTTATCTTGAGTGGGAGAAATACGCCGAGGCGCGGACAGGCCTTGACAGGGCGCTCGCTCTTAGCCCCGACAATGCGCGCGCCCTGTATTATATGGCTCTGGTGGAGCGGCGCGCGGCTCACGCCGATGAGGAGGTCGCCGACTTGAAGAAGGTCGTTGAGATGTATCCGCAGTCACGGGATGCGCGCCGAGAACTCGGTATCTCCTATTATCAGCAGGATAAGACCAAGCTCGCGCTGGAACAGTTCGAAGCCGTGGAGGCAATCGATCCGGATGATCTCGCGGCGCATTACAACCTGGCGATCCTCTACCGGCGCGTTGGCATGAAAGACAAGTCAAGGCTCGAATCGATCATGTTCACCACCAAGAAGCAGGATCCAGGAGCGCCAACCTACTCGCTGGACTTTCTGCGCAAGCATCCGGAGATTTCCACGGAGAGCGTGCCTTGGCACATGCACACCGATCTGCCTCAAGGCGGCATCGATCATGGCGGACAGCAATAATGGGAAATCTGACAGGAAGACTAAGTGAGAGAATCGCGGTGCACCCACGAAATTTCTGCGTGCTCTTCGGCATCTGCCTGCTCTTGCCGGCGCTGGGCCAGGGCGAGAACTGTCCATGGCTCAACGCGGCCACGGCAGGCGGTCTACTGGGAGGAAACGTGACCATGGAGGTCACGCACCCTGGTCTAAGCGACACAACTTGCAAGTTTGTCTTGAACACCGAGTCGGCTCATGCGCAGTTGGAGATCGTAGTACATACAATGGCCACGATCGGCGACGAATTCCCGCAAATCCTTGCCGACTGCGGTACATCATCGACGCCTCTCAAAGCGATTGGTAACGAAGCCGTCGAATGCACCAGGAATGACGGAACGGGCGACGTGACGGAGCAGATTGTCAGCCGGGTGCGCGAGCGAGCATTCTTCCTCAAATGGACGATGCCCAAGTCAAGCCGGGCGATCAATGCGCAGTTACAGGATGAGATTCGCGAAAAGATCAGAAATATTGCAGAACAAATCGCGGGAAGTCTTTTCTGATTCGACTTGTACTTCCCATAAGTGCCTCCTCATGAATAGATCTCATTTGACTTGCATTCTCTTTCTTCTGACGATTCCGATGCTGGGCCAGCAACCCCAGCATTCGGCGTCTGCAGCTGCGCCTGGTTCAGATACGCGCAATCACAACCCCAGCCTCGCGGAGACGCAACGTCTCGTAGATAAGGGCCAGTTGGACGAAGCATTGAAGGCCATCGACGCCTTAGCCCAACAGCATCCCGAGCCGAAGGGAGTGGAAAGGCTCCGAGGGAAAGTGCTCTACCTCAAAGCCAGATTTGAGGATGCAGATACGGCCTTTCAGAAGGCGCTTGCGCAGGATCCAGAGGACAAAGAGTCTCTGCAACTCCGTGGCGTGACGCTATTCAAGACGGGGAAACCTGCCGCCGCCATCCCGCTCCTTGAGCGATCCCACGAAAACCTGACAAATCTAAACCTCGATGGCACCTACGTGCTGGCGTTGTGTTACTTGAACGTGCACCGATTTGATGAGGCCCGGCACTATTTTGCAACGTTATATCGATTGCAGGAGGATTCTGCGCCCGCCTATCTATTGTTGGCGCGAATGCTGATCCGTTGGCATAATTCCCCTACTGCGCAGGAGATGGCGCAAAAGGCTGTTTCGTTGAATCCAAAGCTTCCGGAGGCGCACCTCTTGCTTGGGCAGGTTGCTCTAGGCGAGGGAAAACTGGATGAGGCCCTAAGCGAGTTCGAACGCGAGGCGGCCCTCAATCCCATGTATGGACCTGTGTATGACCGACTCGGCGATACATATCTGCAAAGGAATCAATTTGCAAAGGCGCAGGATGCCCTGAACCAGGCGCTTCTTCTGGAGCCCGATGCAACAGGTCCGTACATTCTGCTGGGACAGGTTCTATTGAAGCAGAATAATCCAACAACGGCGGCTATCTATCTAAAACGTGCCGTTCAGATGGATCCTGGAAACGAGTTCAGTCATTTCTTCCTCGGGCAGGCATATCGAGATCTGGGCAAGAAGCAGGATGCAATGCTTGAGTTTCAGGCCTCCGCGAAGATCAAGGCCTCGGCAAACCACTAACTGCTGAAATCGCTCTGCGGCAGCCGTCGATAGACCACCGTGCCCTTATCCTGTTCCGGGGCATGACTAATATTACAATTGGCTCAAAAATACCGAGGCCGATCACTTTTCATAGATGATCGAAACCGTTCCTGGTGGGCTCGAGCGAGCCCTCCAATGCTGATCTGCGCTCGTGTTCCCGGGCGGGAATATTGTTGCACCGACAGAGTTTGCAGTCAGAAACATTCCCGCTCGGTAATATTCAGTTTGATCACGTCCCAAGTAATGACAATATTCCCGTACGGTAACCTCATCTCCGAGAACTTCATGCGGTATATCCGAGCTGTGGCAGGATGCTTTTATCCGGCTCTCAGATATTCCGAGGGAGTGACAATGCGCGTTCCCTTGTACGTGCCGAGAGTCAGCAAATCCTTGTCCCCTGCAACCAGTAAATCCGCTTTCGCAAGGGCGGCGCACTCCAGAAACATATCGTCGTGGGGATCACGGCATACCTTTACCGTGCCTCGAATCTTTACACGAATGCCACGCGCCAGAATCATTTGCAGTGCCGACGTTGCCCGGTGTTGCTCCCAGGAGAACTTTTCCGTCAGGACGCGCACAATCTCCGCGTCAATCTCATCTCAGGTAGCAATCAGGTCTTCACTCATCGCTTTTTCGAGCGCCAGTGTCGGCGTGCCGCGACGTTTCGCAAACTGAAGCGCAGAAATCCAGACGTTTGTGTCGATGACAACGATCAACCGTTAGACCGTACCCTGCGGCGGCGCGGCTTTTCGGCACGCACTTCTTGAATGAGTCGGGGCACATCGGCTTCCGTGTAGCCCTTGGGATTGCGGCCTGCCGCGTACTCGCCCAACTCATCCAGCTTCGTTCGAGCCTGCTGTGCGGAGTACGTGCGAAAGGCTTCCCGAAAAAGCTCGCTCATTGTGCGGCTGTCCCGCTGAGCCAGCGCCTCGGCCTTCTGCGCCAGTTCGGGCGGCAGGCTGATCGTGTACACCTTCGATTTCCTTGCAGTAGCAGTAGCCATACCTGAATATTACGCCGTAATGGATTCCATTACAGCAAATGGGGGCGCTGCCTGCTCATTTTTCTCCGCCCGGAAGCAGTATACCCACAGTTCCCCAACAGTACATCGGCGACGTCGCCGCGCGCGTGCTAAATTGCTTCCTTGTATCTGCCGGCTAGGCGCTTTAGATTCGTGGGCATGGGCAAGAGCCTCCGTAACCTCGGCTGCACCTCTATAGTTGCACTGCGGGAAGGAGATCACTAGCCAACACGTGCGTTACGCGCCAACAATTACACTTTCTACTGGTGGCTACAAAGACTTCATCTTCGAAACAGCCCGCAACACCGCAACTAGACCTGCTCTTTGAGGCGCCTGCGCCCGTGGATCAGGCGAGCCCCAGAGTTGCACCGCGTCGCGGCAGGGAACGGCGCACCTGGCTAGTTCATCAGCTCGTCACGGAGGCGCGGGAGCTCGTCGAGGCGGAGTTTGGCGATGTCTGGGTCGAAGGGGAAATCTCGAACTTCCGGCCGGCGTCTTCGGGCCACATGTATTTCACGCTGAAGGATGCTGAGGCGCAGCTCCCTGTGGTGCTCTTCCGCCGCCAGGCGATACTGCTCCGCTTCCGGCCAGAGGATGGGCTGCAGGTTCGCGTACGCGGCAAGGTCAGTGTCTATGAACAGCGCGGGCAGCTTCAGCTTGTGGCCGAAACGATGGAGCCGGTGGGCGCAGGCAGCCTGCAGCTTGCGTTTGAACAACTGCGCGACCGGCTGAAGGCCGAGGGACTGTTCGACCAGGAGCGGAAGCGTCCGCTGCCCGCGTTTCCGCGCACGGTTGCGGTGCTGACTTCGCCGACAGGGGCCGTCATTCGCGACTTTCTGAACATCGTGAGGCGGCGTAATTCTGGATTGAATGTGCTGGTCGTCCCGGTGGCCGTGCAGGGTGACAATGCGATTGGCGAAATCGAGTCCGCAATTGCGATGGCAAATGATTCGGGCCTGGCGGACCTGATCGTACTGGCACGCGGCGGGGGATCTCTGGAGGATCTGGCCGCATTCAATAGCGAACGCGTGGCGCGGGCCATTGCCGCTTCTACTCTGCCGGTCGTTTCGGCGGTCGGACACGAAACAGATTTTACGATTGCCGATTTTGTCGCCGATCTGCGTGCTCCGACGCCTTCGGCTGCCGCAGAACTGGTAACGGAAGCCCAGCATAAAGTGGCGGAGTTGATCGCGGAGCTTTCCAAGCGGCTGGTCAGGGCCGCACGATTTCAACTCTTGCAGGCCCGGCAACGGCTGGCGCATGTGCCTGTTGCGTACGCCCAGCAGCGCATTACCACTGCCCTGCACCGGCTGGAGCAGCGCCTGGACGACCTCAGCTTCCGGATGGAATCGGCGATAAGCGAGACCCTGCGCGAACGCCAGCGGACGGTCGGCGAGCTGACGGCTGCTGTTCTCAGCCACGATCCGCGACAACAGCTTAGCGCGGCGCGCGAGGTGCTCGCCTCTTGCCAATCCCGCCTCGATTATGCCCTGGATCGGCGTCTGGCCGTGGCCAGGTATCGATGCCAGTCCATTGACGTGCGGCTCTATCGCGCGGCACAGATTTCGATGACCGCTCACCGGTCCGAGTGGACGAATCTTCGAGGCAGGCTGCAGGCGCTATCGCCTCTCGCCGTGCTGCAACGCGGCTACGCTCTTGTACAAGATGCAAACGGCGCGCTCATTCGCTCGGTAAACCAGGTTGCTGTTGGCGAGACGGTGCGGACTCGGCTCAGCGACGGCGGTTTCTCCAGCAACGTCACGGCAATCCAGCCAAACAAAGAGAAAAAGGACAAACCAACTCCCAAATGAGACAGCTTTTCGGCACAGACGGCATTCGCGGCATTGCAGGCACGGCACCACTCGACACGAACACGGTTTACGCCGTCGGGCTTGCTCTGGCCCACCAATTGAGACCGGGAGCCCTTGCGACTGGATTAGTCGGTCCGAAGGTGATTCTGGGACGGGATACGCGGGAATCGAGCCCCTGGATCGCGAAGATGCTGATTGCCGGGCTCCGCGCGGGTGGAGCAGAGATCGAGAGCGCCGGAGTTGTGCCCACGCCTGCGATCGCCTACCTCGCGCATACGCATGGCTTTCACGCCGGGGTCGTGATCTCGGCGAGCCACAATCCATGGGAGGACAACGGCATCAAGCTCTTTGGACCGGACGGGAAGAAGCTGCCCGATCAGACAGAGCTGGCAATTGAAGAGGTGATCTTCAAGCACGCGATTGAGACCACGCCACCGAATATAGCTGAATTGCCCCCGTTAGAGGATCAGCTGCATTACAGCGAAGAGTACATCGCTTCGCTGCTCGCTGCGGTTCCCGGCCTACGGCTTGACGGGCAGAGCATTGTGGTCGATTGCGCCAACGGCGCTGCGGCCGCGGTTGTACCTGAGCTTTTCGCTTCGCTCGGCGGAGACGTTACTCTCCTGAACGTCTCACCGGATGGGCGCAATATCAATGATCACTGCGGCGCGCTGCACCCAAAGACGGTTGCCGCTGCGGTTGTTGAGCGTGGAGCAAATCTCGGCATCACGTTCGATGGCGATGCCGACCGCTGCCTCTTTGCCGGGTCTTCGAACAACGTCATCAATGGAGATGCGATTCTGCTGATGGCGGCGCGCGATCTGCAGGCGCGTGGGCTGCTGACAGGCAACGTGGTTGTGGCAACAACAATGTCCAACATGGGCCTGGAAGCAGCGCTCAAGCGATCTGGCATTACCATGCTGCGCGCACAGGTGGGCGACCGCTACGTGCTGGAACTGATGCAGAAACAGAATGCGGCGTTGGGCGGCGAGCAATCGGGACATATTCTCTTTCCGCATCTGGCGACGACAGGCGATGGGTTGTTGACTTCGCTGGTGGTGCTGGACCTGATCGCTCGGACCGGCAAGACGGTGGAAGAACTGACCGCTGATCTCAAGGTCTTTCCGCAGGTGATCCTGAATGTGAAGGTCCGCGAGAAGAAGCCTCTCGAAGAGATTCCCTCCGTAGCAGAACGCATTCGCGCCGCAGAGGCTGAGTTAGCGGATTCGGGGCGGGTAGTGATCCGATATTCAGGCACGGAGGCTTTGGCGAGGGTGATGATTGAAGCGGAGAGCGAAATCGCGATGCAGCACCATGCGGAGGCTATCGCAAATGCGATACGTGCCGAGCTGGGCGTGGACCCGAGTCCTTCGCAGGTAAAGTGAGAATGCCTTAATTTTTCCCTGGCAACACTTACCATTCCTGGCTACTGAATTGCTGGCTTCCTGTGAACCAGCGGAGGTAGCGCGTTCCCAGGAGGCCAATGTTGCAATTCATTGAGAGTTCCGAGCCTGTGCTCGATTTGCCTTCGGCTGTCATTTTTGCAAGGCAGTCTCCTCCGCCTGATTACAGGATCTCCCTGCTTTGGGAAAAAGGCCTCCTGCTGGAAAGGCTGGGCCGAGGCGAGGAAGCACGCGAAAACTGGATTGCGCTTCTCGGACTGGATCCCTCTCATTTAGGTGCACTCAGCCGTCTTGGAGGAATCCTGGCTGCTGCGGGAGAAAACCAGCTCGCGCTCGAGATCTTCTCGGAGGCCGTGGCGCAATATCCGGGCGACCCGATGTCGCGGGTGAATCTGGCGAACATACTGATCAAGGAGGAGCAGCATGAGCAAGCGCGCGAGCAATTGGAGTGTGCGCTCAGTCTGAATCCAAACTTTCGCCCTGCACATGCCGGGTTGGCCTTCATTTTGCCTCGATTGGGCGAGCCGGAGCAGGCAGCGTGGCACGGGCGCGTCGCATTCCAGGGTCGATGCCTGGTAGGTTCGCAATACCGCGGCGAGGGGACGCCGATCACGGTGTTGGAGCTGATTTCGACGCGCGGGGGCAATGTTCGAATTCAAAATCTTCTCAGCGACCGCTTCTTTCAGCGCTATCTTGTTACAGCCGAGTTCTACGACGCCGCCACTCCACTGCCGCCGCATCAACTGGTGATCAACGCCATTGGGGATGCCGACGTAGCTGGTGCGGCTCTGGCTGGCGCGACCGCATTGCTGGCACACACTACAGCCCCGGTGATCAATCCTCCTGCGGCGGTGCTCGCTACTGGCCGGGTGGAGATTGCGCGGCGGCTGGCTGTTATTCCGCGGGTTGTGACGGCGCGCACGGCTACGCTTGACCGCGCATCATTGGCCAGCCCGGATGCTGCGGCCCGGCTCACCGAGATGGGATTCGTCTTTCCGTTGCTGATTCGGTCTCCGGGATTTCACGGGGGAGAGCATTTTCTGCGCCTTGATACTGCTGATGAGTTGTCGACGGCTCCCGAAGCGCTTCCGGGAAATGAGTTGCTCGTTTTGGAATATCTGGACGCTCGCGGGTCGGACGGAAAATTTCGCAAGTATCGCGTGATGATGATCGACGGGCAGCTTTATCCGCTGCATTGCGCTGTGTCGAGCCATTGGAAGGTTCATTACTTCAGCGCGGAGATGGAGGATTATCCGGAGCATCGCGCCGAAGATGCTGCATTTCTGGAGGACATGCCCGAGGTGCTGGGGCCGCGCGTGATGGCGGCGCTCCAGGCGATTCAAACTGCTCTGGGACTCGATTATGGCGGCATTGATTTTGGCGTAAATCCCGCCGGCGATCTGTTGCTCTTTGAAGCCAATGCGACGATGGTGATTTTGCCGCCAGGCGAGGACGCGCGTTGGGATTATCGCCGCCCGGCGGTGGAGCGGGTCTGCCAGGCTGTACATACGATGCTGGTGGAGAGAGCGACGCAGGATTGGATATAGAATCAGCGGCCCTTAAAGGGACGAATAAAAATGCGCCTTTTCCACAACCTTTTTTCCGCTCCGTGTTCCAGAAGATATGTAGGCGCCTGCACTCCGCAGTAGGGTCTCCACTTCCGATACATGGCAAGCAACGTATCTCGTCGCAGCTTTTCTTAGCGAAAAGCTCCTCTCAGATGTGCCCCAAAACCACCGTTGAAGTGGAGATCGTTCAGAGCCAACTCCCGGCCAAGCCGGCACACCCATGCAATGCAGGAGAATTGACATGAACGGTACGTTGAATAAGCTCGCCTTTGCGGCGCCCGTCGTCGCCATGGTGCTCAGCCTATGCTCGATCGCGGCCCAGGCGCAGGAAATCTATCCTGTCGAGGGCGGTCGGACCACGATAACGCTCTCGAAGGCCTTTCTTGCTGATCTAACAACCATCAAAGCAACTCCGACAGCTATCGCCACCTCGCAACTCTACAACCACCAGATATTCTTCCCCATAACTTCCGGAGCGATCTGCCGCGATACGGCTGCGGGGCAGATACTACATTCCGGCGGCATAACTCTTACTGCCGGAACGAAGGCGGTTAGGCTGGACAGCTTCATTCTCAACACGCTGGGCGAACAGCCTTACGTTACGGCCCTGATCGTAGCCAATGGCCGGTTTCTTGGCCGCATTAATCTCTTTGATGTGGAACTTTCGAGCGACCTCAAACTACCGCTTGTGCCGGAAGATGGAGATTTTTTCATCCCGGGCACTAAGCTCAATCTCGACCCGGCTGGAGCCGCCGCGTTGAATGATGCCCTCGGAGTCAAGACCTTCGAAGACAATCTTTACGTCGGCTATGCTCTGTCCTTAGTCTTCGTGCCGCTCAACGCAGACGGAATCTAATCCATAACGGCCGGGGCATTCTGCGACCGAAGGAATGCCCCGGGCTGCCGCATTGCCATGATTTTCTCCGTGGTCGAGTGGGATGCCTGTTATCTTGAAAATCAGAATTTCAGGAGACTCGTGTGGACCGACTCTTGCGCGCAGCTTCGTGGCTATTTTTCGTTGGCATCATGTACCTCATCCTCACCGAGGCGGTTTCGCCATGGCTGAAGCTGCCGAACCTTGGAAATATTGGATTCACGCTGGTTTTCGTGCTGTTTTCGCTCACTCATTGCACAGCGATCGAAGGCGCTCGGCGTACTGCGATGTTCTTTGCGATCTCCGCAATCGTCTCTTATCTGCTCGAAGAAGTTGGAGTTCGCACTGGCCTGGTATTTGGCGCCTATCACTATAGCGACATGCTGGGCGCGAAGCTTGGACATGTACCGATCCTGATTCCGCTGGCATGGTTCATGATGATCTATCCGTCGTGGATGGTTGCGCGAGCGCTACTACGTTACCTTGATCAAGATTCGCTTGCCGGAAACACTGCTCGCGCGGTTGTGGCGGCGTGCGTCATGACTGCCTGGGACACGGTGATGGACCCTGGCATGGCAGCCTCTGGCAATTGGGTTTGGGAAAAGGGCGGCGCGTATTTTGGCGTTCCCATGCATAACTACTTTGGCTGGCTGCTCACAACTTTCCTGGTGTATTGGACTGCGGGTTTTCTTTGGCGGAGACGACATCGATCCTCTCCTGTTGCACCGATCTTTGAGGCGCTGCCAGTTATTGTTTATGCGTTCTTTGCGGTGCGGTACGTTGCTGCGAATCGGATTCATGCGTTGCAGGTGGTTGCGTTGTTTTCGATGGGGCTACCGGCGCTGTTGGCTCTGATGCGGGTTGGCCTCCATGAGAAGATTCGTGCCGTGGAGTATTGACTCCGTCCTGCACCAATCGCGACAATACAGCGGCCGACAACGAGCGACGTCCGAGACGGTGTACGAACTCCGACCTGCCGCGCACGGCAGAGATGCGGCAAAAATGGATACCGGGGGTGGGGGCCATATTCTCCCATATCTCATTCATTCCGTATGGCTTACGGGACAAATTAGGTGCGCGGAAGTATGCTTTTTGCGGGGTTTTGGGTGCTTTTGTTACGCTATTTCTCCGTTGGCGGATTGGGAATCCTTTGGTGGCTGCTCTGTTTTATTGTGCATGCGTGGCGGGTAATTCTCCGCAAGTCGGGCTTTGTGAGCGGCGGAAGTTTGTCAGCTGCGACAACAAGAAAGCAAGGGCAACGACAAAGGCAAAAGCAGATCCTCCGCTTTGCTCAGGATGACAAAGTTTGTAGCAGCGCTTGTTAATGGTGGGGCAATAAGCGCCGATGGTGCTTATTCCATGTCGCGCCAGTTATAGCCGTAGTGTAGGTCGGCTACTATTGGGACGCGCAGCTTAATTACATTTTCCATTGCTTCTTTTACTAGCTTGGTTATTACTTCTGTTTCTTCTTTGGGGACTTCGAATAACAGTTCGTCGTGGACTTGGAGGACCATGCGGGTCTTCAGGTTTTCGTCTGTTAGTTTCTTGTCGATCGTGATCATGGCTCGTTTGATCAGGTCGGCGGCTGTGCCTTGCAATGGGGTGTTGATGGCGGTGCGTTCGGCGAATCCGCGCTGGTTGGCGTTGCGGCTTTCTATGTCGGGGATGGGGCGCATTCTTCCGAACAGTGTGCGGACGCTGCCGGTTCGGCGGGTTTCTTCGATGGTCTTGTCGATGAATGTGCGCACGCCCTGATAGCGGGCGAAGTAGCGATCGATGTACTGGCGCGCTTCGCCTTGCGGGATGCTGAGTTGCGCGGCGAGGCCGAAGGCTGAGATGCCGTAGACGATGCCGAAGTTGACGGCCTTGGCGCGGGCGCGGACGTGTTTGTCCATATTTTCTGCGGGTACGCCAAAGACTTCGCTGGCGGTGAGGGTGTGGATGTCGCGGTCTGTCTTGTATGCCTCGGTGAGCAATGGGTCTTCGCTGAAGTGGGCCATCAGGCGCAGTTCGATCTGCGAGTAGTCGGCGGAGAGAAGCTGGTGGCCTGGTGCAGCGACGAAGGCGGCGCGGATTTCGCGGCCGAGCGAGGAGCGGATGGGGATGTTTTGCAGGTTGGGGTTGACGGATGAGAGGCGGCCGGTGGCTGTGGCTGCGGCGTTGAAGGTGGTGTGGACGCGGGAGTCGGCATCAACCAGGAGCGGGAGTGCGTCGACGTAGTTGGACTTGAGTTTGGCGAGGTGGCGGAACTCGATGACGAGTTGGGCGATTTCGTGCTCTTCGGCGAGGCCTTCGAGGACGTCCTGCGCAGTGGAGATTTTCTTGCCTTTGCCGTAGATGAGTGGTTTGGGCAGGCCCATGTGGGTGAAGAGGACTTCGCCGAGCTGCTTGGGGGAGTTGATGTTGAAGCGGCGGCCGGCGTGCTCGAAGACTTTTTCGCTGACGCGCTGGATTTCGCTGCCGAAGCGCTGGGAGAGTTCGTCGAGCGCTCCGAGGTTGATGCGGACGCCGACTTTTTCCATTCCGTAGAGGACGGGGACGAGCGGCAGGTCGATGGTTTCGTAGACGGAGGTTAGTTTGTGTTCCTCGACTTGAGTTCTGAGGGTCGGGAGCAGCGTTTGGATGGCGTGGGCTGCGCCTGGGAGTGAACCTGGGACGGATTGGCCGCTGCGGGCTACTACATCGACGAGGGTTTGGGTGGTGTGGGTGGGGTTGAGGG
>Ga0302326_10021135_pt1 | contig 13360 bp, 12 predicted proteins | sample Palsa_T0_3_FD_202264 | JGI IMG/M metagenome (GOLD analysis project Ga0302326, IMG submission 202264) | Peat permafrost microbial communities from Stordalen Mire near Abisko, Sweden - Palsa_T0_3 | ecosystem: Environmental > Terrestrial > Soil > Palsa > Peat permafrost | place: Sweden: Abisko... | reverse complement strand
CCCACACGTGGGAGAACGAGATCGCGCGCTTCGCGCCGGAGTTGACGACGTTGCGCTTGCATTCCGGCAACGAGCGTGCTGCGCGCTACGATCTGGTCCAGGCTGCGGACGTCGTAATTACGTCGTACGCGCTCGCGCGCCTCGACGCGCAGCAGCTCGCGCAGTTCAAGTTTCGCACGTTGATCCTCGACGAGGCGCAGAACGCCAAGAACCCGTCGTCGCAGATCGCGCGGGTCGTGCGCAGTTTGCACGCGGAGCATCGCTTAGCGCTCACGGGCACGCCCGTCGAGAACTCGCTGCGCGATCTGTGGGCGATCTTTGCGTTCGTCGAGCCGGGGTTGCTCGGCACGGAAACGTCGTTCCGGCGCCGCTTCGAGATCCCAATTTCGGAAAACGATCCCAAGGCCATCGAAACGCTGCGTTCGCGTCTCGAGCCCTTCTTGCTGCGCCGCACCAAGGAAGACGTGGCGCCCGAGCTGCCGGAACGCACCGAAGTGTCGCTTGCCTGCGATCTCTCGCCGCTGCAGCGGCGCCTTTATCGCGGTGTGGCCGAAGCGGCGCGGCGCGACGTGTTCGCCGTCGTCGAGCAGCAGGGCATCGAGCACGCGAGCGTGCACGTGCTGGCGGCCCTGACGCGCCTGCGTCAAATCTGCGCGCATCCGGGCCTGCTGTTCGAGGAATATCGCGACGAGCCCGAGGCGAGCGCGAAGTTCGAAGCGTTCCTCGAGACAGTGGATGAGATCTTGTCGGGCGGACATCGCCTGCTCGTGTTCAGCGCGTTCGCCTCGATGCTGCGCATCATGCGCACGGCGCTCGACAAGCGCGACATCGCCTACGGCTATCTCGACGGCTCGACCAAGGACAAGGATCGTCAGGACGAGGTTGCGCGCTTCATGAAGCCGGACGGTCCGCCGCTGTTCCTATGTTCGCTCAAGGCGGGCGGCGTCGGCCTTACGCTCACGGCTGCCGACTACGTCATCCTCTACGACCCGTGGTGGAATCCCGCGGTCGAGCGCCAAGCCATCGATCGCACGCACCGCATCGGCCAGCACCGCGCCGTCACGGCGTACCGTTTGGTATCCTCGGGCACGGTCGAGGAGAAGATCCGCGCGCTCGCGGAACGCAAGTCGAGCCTCTCCCGCAACATCATCAAGGCCGACGGCGCGCTCGCCAAAGCCCTCACGCGCGAAGATTTGGAATCGCTGCTCGCCGACCCGGACTAGGTCGCTTACGATCCTCCTTCAGCAGGATCCGGATTTCCACTCGATCGTTCTTGGCGGCGGAAAAAGAAAAATCCGACGGACGATCGTCGGATGGGAAAGTCTCGGCCACATACGCCGCGGGCGCCACGCCTCCGAGCCGAATGCTCGACCAGTCGCGACGCCGTAGGTAGTTTTTGTGAGCGTTAGCCGATGCGTGGGCCCCATCCGCCGAAATCGCGATGGTGCTTTGGCAGGGGTATCATACGCGATTCTTCGCGTTCTTTCTCGACTGTTTGGGGCTTGATCATCGTCGGTAACTCCTTCTGGATGATGCCTACTATAGCGCGATGGAAATGCAAATGTTTCGCCTTAGTTGCTAAGTTCCGACACCGTGCGTTCGTAGACCGAACGCACGATACCGTTGGGCCGCCGCGAGAGCTCTAAGAGATCAAAGCGGTGCGCGGTCGTTCCGCAACCTGCGTACATCGGGATGCCGCCGCCGATCGCGACGGGCACGACCGCCATCTCGATGACGTCCACTTCTCCCGCGGCAAGGAACGCGCCCATGACCTTGCCGCCGCCCACGATCCACGTATCGCCTTCGGGAAGCGCGCGCAGCTCGCGGGCAAACGCGGAAACGTCGTCGACGACCCTCGTCTGCAAGTCGCAGAGCGGGTGCTCTATAGGGCGGTGCGTCAGCACTACGATCTTGCGCGCGTTGCCGTAAGGCCAACTGCCGTAGTCTTCTACGAATTTGTACGTCTCGCGCCCAATCACGAGCGTGCCGATGCCGGAGAAGAAGGCATCGTAGGCGCCGGCATCGTGTCCAAATGCGTCGAGAAAACCGACGTTCCCGTTCGCATCCGCGATGTATCCGTCGAGCGACGCTGCAAAATAAAACCGGATCCTTCCCACGAGCGATCCTTCCTTTAGAGCAGTGTGTGGTTGCACTGGGATTTCGTCGTTCCCTAGTTGCGGGCGCTCGCGGGAAAGAAAAATCCGACGGGCGATCGTCGGATGGGAAAGTCTCTGCCACATACGCCGCGGGCGCCACGCCTCCGAGCCGAATGCTCGTCTGGTCGAGACGCCGTAGCTAGTCTTTGTGAGCGTTAGCCGATGCGTGGACCCCATCCGCCGAATTCGCGATGGCGCTTTGGCAAGGGCAGAACCGTACGCGATTCTTCGCGTTCTTTTTCGACCGTTTGGGGCCTGATCATCGTGGGTAACTCCTTCAGCTTGATGCCTAATATAGCGCGGGAAAGATGCGAATGTTTCGCCTTAGTTTCTAGAGTTTGATGATGTCGCCGCTACCGTCGATTTGGCTCGAAAGGTGCTTCGGCGTACCGTGGACGGTAACGTCGCCGCTACCTTCCAGGTGAACGTTCAGCGTTTGCGGAGCCGTGAGCTTTACGTCGCCGGAGCCTTCGCTCATGACGCTGATCGTCGATGCGACCAGGCCCACGATGTTCGCATCGCCCGAGCCTTCAAGATGGATGTCGGCCGTCGTTACGTTGCCGCGCGCGGCAAAGCCGCCCGAACCTGAGATATCGACGGCAAGACGCTCGCCGCTTGCGCTCTCGACCTCGACACACGCGCTGCCGTCGATTGCGATGGCGTCGACGATGGGCGTGTAGATGAGGATCGGTTTGTGGCGGCGTTCGCCGTGCGAGTCGCCGATCGTATCGATAATGAGCGAGCCGTTGGAGACCGTCGTTTGCGTGTGCGAGGACGCATCGGAGTCGTTCAGAAAATCAACGTAGGTACTCGCGCTCCGTCGCACGATAACATCGAGGCTGCCGTTGACTTCGATGCGATGGAACGCCGCTAGGTCGCGGCGGTTTCCCTCCGTCGATGAGACGTTGAGCGCGATTTCGCGTCCGGCGTCGTGCTTGGCGTTTTCGATCGAGCGCTCGATCTTGTTCCATTCGGAAGATGGCGCGAGACTTTCGGAGACTTGTTTCGCAATGTCGAGGCCCATGGCGGTTCCGAGCGTGGCGACCGCGGCGGCATGATCCGCCGAAGCGCGCCTTACCGATTGCAGCGCTCGTTCGAGAGACGCTGCGACCGCGGCCCTCGCCATCGCCTCGGGCGCCTTCGGAGCGCCGGGAAGTGCGGGCGCGGCGACGGATGCAGGAACTCGGTGCGTGGCCGGCAGCGCCGGCGCGGACGCAACTGCCCGCGGCGGCTCGGCGGTTACCGGGGCGATGCGAACGGTGGCGACTGGTGCGACGGGTGCGACGGGTGCGACGGGTGCGACGGGTGCGGCCGGTGCGACCGGTGCGATCGGTGCGACCGGGTCTTCGAGTGCGATGACGGGTGCACGCTGCGCCTGCATGAAGATCAGGCCCGCGCCGAGCGCGCTTAGCATGATGGCACTCGCCGGTGAGAGGCGCGGCAGAGCGTTGCGTTTGGAATCCAAGAGCTGTTCGATGCGTCGCGTGATTTGTTTGGGCGTGAGCAACGCACCCGGCGCCATGACGGGTCGAGCCGGGAGGCGCGCCGATTCGACCAGCTTCCAGAGGCACGACGCGTAGCGATGGGCGCGGCCGGTTTGCGCGACGACGGAATCATCGCACGCGATTTCGCGCTCAAGCGAAATCCGAAGACCCGCGTAAGCGATGACGGGATTGAACCAAAACAGGCGTTCGACGACACGTTGGACGAGGTTGGTGACGTCGTCGTACCGATTGAGGTGTGCGTGCTCGTGCATCACGATCTGGTCGAGGTCCGCCACCGATTCGGTTTCGGCAACCCGGATCGGCAAGAGGATCGTGGGCGTTCCCAAGCCGACGGCGATCGGTACGTCGATATCGGCGCTGAGGCAGATTGTGGCCGCGCGTCCGGTGCGCGTACCGTGCCGGTAGCGCCGCAAGCGCCGCACGATACTCTCGTCGAGTGGGAGTGCGGTGCGTTTGACGCGCATCAGCCACACGAGTCCGGGGACGAGCAGGCCGAGCCGCAGGGCTGCGACGGCGAGCCACAGCACGACCAGTGCGGTTGCTGCCCCGGGTACGCGCGCGATCGCTCGAACGGCGCCCGCCGCGGCGGGGATCCAATCGACCGGCTGCGCCGCGTGCGCGCGCGTTCCGGCGGGCCTCGTGTCCGCTGCGAGTCGTGCGATTTCGAAGCGCACAGGGAGCGCCGCGCCCGCACGCACGCCGGTATTTTGGCGTGGCTCGCGCACGATCCGCGGCTGCGTCTGCACGCGATGGTGTTCGACGCGCTGGAACGACATCGCGACGCTCGCGAGCGGCAACAGTGCGGCCGCCGAAAAGACGATCCACCAGAGCACGTGCCGCGTCGTAGCGCTCGTCTTCATCACCCGAGCGAACGCTGCGACCAGCAACGCGAGGGCCGCGGCCACAAGCATGCTCGAGCCGAGCGCGATCGCGATCGCGCGAGCAAAGGAGTCGAGGTGCGAAATCACGGTTTTTCCTCCGCGGCGGCGCGGTCGAGCAATTCCCGCATGCGCGCGATGTCGCGCTCGTCGAGTTTTTCCGTGTCGAGGAGTTTGAGCATCAGAGCGCGCGGTGAATTATCGAAGAAGCGCGAGACGACGTAATCGATGACGCCCGCGCGTGCTTCGTCCCGTCCGACCTTGGGCGAATACACGAACGCGCGCCCGAGCGCTCGATGCTTCACGTAGCCCTTGGCTTCGAGAATGCGTAACGTGGTAAGGACCGTGTTGTAGGCGAGCGGCGGGTCGCCGAGCGTCTGCGCGACGTCCGTGACCGTGCTGTCACCGCGCGCCCAGAGCACGTCCATCAGGCGCAACTCGGCATCGGTCAGGGTCGGCGATTTCTTGCGTGCCATTACGTCCGGCTCACGCGAATCGAGCCGCTGACCGTTCGCAGCGAAATTTGCGCGGAGCCCGCGCCCAGTGTCGCGGTGCCTTTCGCACCGACCCATCGGCCGTTTTCGACCAGGAGCGCAACGCCGTGGTCGCCTTCGATCGAACCGTTGACGGTTTGTGCGCGGATCGTGGCGTCGGCCGTTGCGGGAACGGTAAGGTGGATCGGTCCGCTTACGGATTCGAACGCCATAGCGTCGGTCTTGGCGATGCTGCCGAGCGTCGCATCGATCGATCCCGATACGGTATGCGCATCGGCCGCGCCCGTGGTCGCAACCGTGATATTGCCGCTCACCGCGTGCGCGCTCACGCCGGCATCGAGCTGCCGTGCGACGACGTCTCCGTCCACGATGCCGGCGACGAGTTTGACGCCGCGCGGAATCGCGATCGTGAAATAGACGCTGATGTCGTCTCGATCGTCGTTCCCGTTCCCGTCGCCGCGGCGTCCATCCGCGGTACAGTCGCCGCCCGGGTAGACGGCGCACACGATCAGCCGGTGATCGTCGCGCACCATGCGAATTGCGACAGAGGCTGGGTCGCCGCTATGCGCCACGACGCGCGCGTCGATCGTCGCGTTGCCGCCGCTGGCCTGCGTAACCACGATCGAGCCGGAGATATTTCGTACCTCGAGCGTATCGCCCGCAGCGAGCGGCGCATGGAGATTCGTGTCGTGGCTCGGCTCGCCGCCGGCGAGGCCGGCTACTGGTGCTGCCAAGGCTGCGCACAGGGCAAGGGCCGCGGCCGCCGGGAGGATCGGGAACGAAAAAATGCGGTTCACCACTGCATGGTACGCAAGGCGCCCCAGCTTGTCAACTATGAAATTAAGAGTTCGTTGTTTGCCGGTGCCGCCGGGCCGTGCGAGGGTCCCCCAATTCATGGACGAATCGCAGGGTATGTCCGCTGCAAGCTATGCCTGTGGCCCAAGCGACCGGCCGCTCATCGGGGAAACCCTCGGGGCGATGTTCGATCGTATCGCCGTCCTCTATCCCGAGCGCGAAGCCGTCGTCTCCGTCGCGCACGGCACCCGGTTAACGTACGGCGAGTTGCGAACTGCGACGGACGCCTTCGCGCGCGGCTTGATCGGCCTTGGCGTGCGGCACGGCGATCGCGTCGGCATTTGGTCGGCCAATACTCTCGAGTGGGTGATCGCGCAGTTCGCGACGCCGAAGATCGGAGCCATTCTCGTCAACATCAATCCGGCGTATCGTACCTCCGAAGCTGCCTACGCGCTGCGCCATAGCGGCGTCTCAGTGCTGTTGACGCAGATCCGCCACAAGACCAGCGCCTACGCGCAGATGCTCGCCGAGATTCAGCCGGAGCTGCCCGATGTGCGCGAGGTCGTACTGATCGGCGACGACGAGCTCGACGCACCGCTGAGGGCGATGCGCTGGAACGATGTCGTGACGCTCGCGGCCGCCCACGTGACGCAGGCGGCGCTCGCCGAGCGGCTGGCGGCGACCCAATTCGACGAACCGATCAACATCCAATATACGTCGGGTACCACGGGCTTTCCCAAAGGCGCCACGCTGACGCATCACAACATCCTCAACAACGGCTACTTCATCGGCGAGGCGCTCCGCTACACCGAGCTCGACCGCGTGTGCGTCCCGGTACCGTTCTATCACTGCTTCGGGATGGTGCTCGCCAACCTCGCGATCGTGACGCACGGCGCAGCGATCGTGATTCCGAGCCCGTCGTTCGAACCGGCCGCCGCGCTCGAGGCCGTCGCGAAAGAACGCTGCAGCGCGCTCTATGGCGTTCCGACGATGTTCATCGCGGAACTCGCGTTGCCGACCTTCGGAGATTTCGATCTCTCGTCGCTGCGCACGGGCATCATGGCGGGTTCGCCATGTCCCGTGGAAGTGATGAAACGCGTGCAAACCGAGATGCACATGCCGGAGGTGACGATCTGCTACGGCATGACCGAAACCTCGCCCGTCTCCACACAAACGGCTACGGACGATCCGCTTGAGAAACGGACGTCGACCGTCGGCCGCGTGCATCCGCACATCGAAGTCAAGATCGTCGATGAAGCGGGCCGCATCGTACCTCGCGGGACGCCGGGGGAACTGTGTACGCGCGGCTACAGCATCATGCTCGGTTATTGGAACGAACCAGAGCAGACGGCTCGCTCGATCGACGCAGCGCGCTACATGCATACGGGCGATATCGCAACCATGGATGCCGAGGGATACGTCAATATCGCGGGCCGCATCAAGGATATGGTCATCCGCGGCGGCGAGAACATCTATCCGCGCGAAATCGAAGAATTCTTGTACGGGCACCCCGCAGTCAAGGATGTCGCCGTGATCGGCGTGCCCGATGAGAAATACGGCGAAGAGCTCTGCGCGTGGATCGTGCTGCGGCCGGGAGCCGAACCCGATGATGAATCCATCAAGGCGTTCTGTCGTGGCCGCATCGCGCACTACAAAGTTCCGCGCTACGTGAAGTTTGCGGACGACCTGCCGATGACCGTGTCGGGCAAGGTCCGGAAATTCGTGATGCGCGAGATATCGACGGCGGAACTCGGGCTCGTCGCCGCGGGCGCGATCGCGACGGCATAACGTTGGCGGGAACCCGCGTTCGCGCCCTCCTGTTCGACGTGTTCGGGACGCTCGTCGATTGGCGCGCGAGCGTCGCGCGGCAACTCGAAGCGTTCGGACGCGAGCGCGGCATCGCGTGCGATTGGTATGCCTTCGTCGATGCGTGGCGCGCGGAGTATCCGGCGTCGATGAACGGCGTGCGCAGCGGCGCGCGGCCGTGGGCGAACCTCGACGAGCTGCAGGGCGAGTCGTTCGACAAGCTCGTGCGACGCTTTGGTTTGCAGGGCGTCACGCCGGAAGACCGGCGCTGGGCCGTGCGGCGCTGGCACGCGCTCGACCCGTGGCCCGAAGTTCCGGCGGCGCTCGAGCGGCTCCATCCGCGCTACGTGCTCGCGACCCTCTCGAACGGCAACGTGGAGCTGCTCGTCAATCTCGCGCGTCATGCCAAACTGCGCTTCGACACGATCTTTTCCGCGGAGACCTTCGGGCACTATAAGCCGGATTCGGAAACGTACCTCGGTGCCGCGAACCTGCTCGGCTTCAAACCGGGCGAAACGATGCTGGTGGCCGCGCACGAAAGCGATCTGCGGGCCGCGGCCGCAAACGGGCTGCGCACGGCCTTCGTGTCGCGACCGGCGGAATACGGACCGGCGGTTCCAAAACTGCTGCAACTCCCGGCCGGCTTCGATCACGTGGTCGGCGGGTTGAACGAACTCGTGTCGCTGGAGTTGTAAGCGAACGGACTGCGACGTTCCAGCCGGTGTGGTACAAGCGGGTCATGACGCGCCGCGATCTTCTCCGCACGGCCTTGAGCCTTCCGCTGCTGGGTGCCGCGAACGCGGCGACGAATGGAGGCCTCGAGCCGATCCTGAGGGCGTCCCATTGGCTCGGCGATCGGCCGGACGCAGCGCGCTTGCGTGGCCGCGTCGTAGTGCTCGACGTCTTCACGTTCGAGTGTATCAACTGCGTTCGTGTAACGCCGAACCTCAAAGCCCTCTACCGCACGTACTCGCGATCCGACCTTGAAATCGTCGCTGTGCATACGCCCGAGGTGCCAAGCTACCAGGGTCGCTTCGCGTATCTCGCGCGGGAGGCGCGCGTGGCGGCACTCCCCTGGCCGATCGCGATCGATAACGGGTGCGCCATCTGGAACGCCTACGGCATCTCGGCATGGCCGACCCAACTGATCTTCGATCGCGCTGGACGCTTGCAAACGAGAATCGCAGGCGATGGCCGCGATGACGAGGTCGACGAAGGCGTTAGGAGGGTGCTTCGAAACCGAGCGCCCCTTTGAGTTGCGTCGCGTCGCTCGGGGGAAGGCTGCCGAGGAACGTCGGGACGTTACGGGCATAAGCGCCCAACCCATCGCGGAGACCCCGTGGGCTCTTTGCGGCGGCCTGCGCGATAAGATCCTTTAGTCCTTTTGAATCTCCCGCGCGCGCGGCGCTCGTGTCGACGCCCGCACCGCGCAGCGAGTCCTCGTCGATACCCTCACGTCCTATACCGCCTAAGACGCTTTGCGCGACGCCCCACCGGTGTTCGGCTTTGAGATTTGGAATGATCGAAAGCAACGCCGCATCGAGGGAAGATGCCGCAGGGCTCGCCTGCGATTTCTCGACGGAGCTGCCGGAGCTCGCGCCCGTGACGGTGGAGGCGCCCGGAGTCGCCGGCCCACGGCGGCTTAGAAACACCAGCACGGCGGTCACCACCAGCAGCGCGGCGAACATCAAAATCCACTCAGGCAGTCCGCTCATCGCAGGCATACGTCTACCTCCCAACTCGAGTGCAACGTCCGTACATTCTGTGCCCGTGGCACAAACGCATCGTCGCAAACAAGCATGTAAGCAAGCGCGTAAGACTTTGGTCGCAGCGATTCGTTCATCCGCTCGGGCGACAGCAACTCGGTAATTGCCGAGAACGCGTTCGCCGGAGGCGGATTCGAAAACACCATAGCCTCGACGGGCGCCGGGGCGGCACTCGTGGGCGGCGCTACGAACACGGTCAGCGCGGCCGAGAGTTTCCTCGTAGGCGGAGGTCAGAATTCCATCGGTTCCGGAGCAACGTATGCCTCGATCGAAAGCGTCTACAACGACTCCGCGACGGGCGCGCATACCACCGTCCTCGGCGCAATAACGTTGCTTCGGGCGGGTACGCGGTCGTTCTCGGCGGTCTCAACGACACGGCGAGCGGCCAGTACGCTGTCGTCGCGGGTGGAAACGACAACACCGCGGCCGGCGCGCGAACGTTTGCCGCGGGGTTCCACGCGGATGCCGTGAACGCCGGCAGCTTCGTTTGGAGCGATTATGTCGGCGGGTCGGCGCTACTCAAAGATACGGCAGCGAATCAGTTTGCGGCGCGCTTCGGGCGGCGCGTATTTCTACTCCAACGAAGCCGCGACGAGCGGCGTGGTGTTGACGCCGGGGTCGGGCGCATGGGCGAATCTCAGCGATCGCAACGCAAAGACCGGAGTCGTTCCGCTGGATGACGATTCGATTCTCGCCAATGTTGCCGCGTTGCCGGCGAGTGGCTGGAGTTACAAGTCCGAGGCGGGCGTGCGGCACGTGGGCCCGATGGCGCAGGATTTCTATGCGGCCTTCGGCGTCGGCGTCGACGACCGGCACATCACCTCGATCGATGAGGACGGCGTGGCGCTCGCGGCCATCAAGGGCCTCAACGCCAAGCTCGAACGCAGCGTTGCCGAGAACCGCGCCTTGCGGGCCCGGCTTTTCTGCAATCGAAAGCCGGCGCGACGCGCTCTCCGCGCGTGGCGGAAAATAGCGCGAACGGGAATTGAGCTGCCGCGATCGCATCGAGGCCACGGCCTACGTGTGCGATCGCGGCAGTTTCTAGCCTGTCGTGCTAGGCCTGGGTGACCTCTTGAGACTGGGAATCGACATCTTTCGAGCGTGCGGTACTCGCGGCAATCGAGGTGCCCATGCTTTCTTGTCCGATCGAGGTCGCGGTCTGCGCGATGCTGTTCATGTCGCTTCCGGTCGTCTGGATGTCGTCTTGGTGCGCCTGGGTGAACATCGTGAGGATCTCGTTATACTGTTCCTCCGCGACCGTGTAGTTGGACCATGCGCTGACGTCGCTGCCGGTCGGCGCGACCGGCGCGTTCATGCCGGGAGGCAGAGGTCCCGGTGTCGTTCCGCCGGAGGTCGTGCCGCCGGAGGTCGTGCCGCCGCCGGAGGTCGTGCCGCCGGAGCCGCCCGAGTTGCCGCTGCCGGAGCCTGCGGCACCGGTTCCGCCGGAGTTGCCGGCGCCGGGTGAGGGGCTTCCCTGCGACAACACCGTGTCGGCGCCGTCGATCGTATCGACCACGACGCTGCTGAGGCCAGCGGCGAGACCGACTACGTCGTCTTCCACCGTCGACAACAACCCTCCGGCCGCGCCCGGGACCGAGTCGCCGTTGCCGTTGTTCGAACCGCCGACGAGCGGACCCAAAAGTGCTGAAAGAAACCCCATAAAATTCTCCTCCCCAAATCCGCGTGCGCTCGGACAACTGCGACGGCGACCGAACCGCCGCTCGCGTCAATGCGCGAAAGCAACTACCGTTTTAATCACTGGGTAGTGCGCGAATCTCAAGGGGTGTCCGGCGTTTGTTGCGTTGCCGATGCCTTGAAACCGCTACGGGGGCGGAGCTACTGCGCCACTACCAGCCTGTTGCGCGTAACCCGCCGAGAAATAGCCTTTGTCGTTGAGATTCAGGTATTGCGGTCCGTGCTGGACGGTGTCGTACAGCCACTGCAAGATTGGATTTCCCAGATCGGGATCGCCCGGGTTATCGCTTGGAGCATTTTGCCACCGAACGTTTGCCGACGGCGAAGCACCCTTGACTTGACCGATGAACACGCCGGCGCTTTGTTCCGCGTTGAAACCATTGGCGCCCGCGTTCACGAACTTCGTGAGATCGACCGTCGCGCCGTCGGCCAGGGCGATCTCAGGTAGGGCAAAACTTCCGATCGTCAGCGCCAGGTTCGCTCCGAAGCTTGCCGCGGCCGTCCACGATAGACTCGAGTTGGCCGGCTGTTGCGAGGCGATCTGATTCTGGAGCCCGTCCATCGCGGATTTTGCCGACCCGAGGATCTGGCCGAGAACCATGAATCCGTTCTGCAATGGATCGTTTCCGCCGCCGATACCATTTGACGAATCGTTCAAGGCGGGCCCGAAGATCGTCCCGTACTTTTGTTCGAATGGCGCCAAGGTATGGGCGGGCCGAGCGAGCGTTTCGAGGTCGCGGAGAAATCCCCCCAGCGCCGCGCCGACCGCTGCTCCGATCTGAGCCGCATCCTGTTTGTTCGCATACTGCGGTGTGAAGGCGAGTTGCAGAAAATTTCGGATCTTCACCGGGTTGATTTCATTGACGTCGCCGCCTTCGAAGCTCGACTTCAAGATTCCGGGCAACGCGTTCTTGAAAAGGTTCGACGCGGCGACGCGCAGGCCCGATCCGGCAACGTCGGCGTGGACGATGTCGTTCTCATCGCCGAGGCCAAAACGATCGGTGTCCATCGTCGCATCGGCAACCCCGTTGAATGCTGCCGCGGCTCGCTTCGAAGCGCCCGATCCGATGGGCGCACCTTTAGCATCGTTCGCGATCTGTTGGAGCAACGTCGCTGTGCCCGTATAGACTTCGGGGGAACCATACGTGCCTTGCGACGATCCGAAGATGTTGGCTTCGCCTCGAACGGAACCTTCGACGATCGCTTCCAGCGACGACTTCGAACCGCTCGTATCGGCGTAGCCGCTCTGGAGGAAGCTCTCGATGCTCGCGCGCCCTTCCGATGCCAAGACGTTCGTGCCTTGCGCATAAAGCAAGGAGACGGCGTCGGGATGTTGCTTCTTCGCGTGCGAGAACACGTTGCCCGAATCGTAACTCGCGGCCACGAAGTGGTTCTTGAACGCAAGTCCTGCCGGATCGTTGCTGAGCCCCTTCACGAAGTCGGTCACCGCACTAAGGTCGGCCGTACCGTTGCCGCTCTCTTTGAAATCGCCGTTTGCTTGGGACGTGCCGGAGCTTGCTGCGAGTGCGTCGATGTCGTTCGCATCGATCGCGCCGGATTTGACGAGCCCCTCGAACGCACTGCCCAGCATCGCCTGCGCCCCTTTGGGATCGAGCACGGGCGCCGCGCCGCCGCCCTCGCCTCCGATCTTTTGCGCTTTGATTTCGCCGAGGAACCCCGCGAAACCGACCGGACCGAGGTTTTGCATCACGAGGCCGAGCCGCTGGGACTCGGTCATGTTGCGATACTCGGTCTGCTGCGCCTTACTGAGGCCAGGGTCCGTGGAAGCGTTGAGCTTGAGTCCATCGCCGTGGATAAAATCGAGGTAGGGCACCGGGCCAGGCGCGCCGGGCGCGTTCTGCGTCAGCGCGGCGACGATCTTCGGACCATCGCCTTTCCCTTTGCTCGAGAACACTTTACCGCCCCGGACCGCAACGTCCGTCTCCTTGGCCGACGACACACCGGAGTTTCCACCGGGATTCGACGGGAAGGAAGTCTTTGCGGCGGCGGCGCCCGCGCCGAGTGCAGCGCCCAAGAGTCCAGGCATCTTGTCGGCGTCAGTACTCGCAGCGCCGAGGTCGATCGAGTCGCTGCCGGCCCTGTCGCTTGAAGAAGAAGAGCCGTGCTGTGTCAGCGTCCCCTGCGGCTGCTTCGTAACGCCTCCTACCGAGATCGAGTCGACTCTAGGAGCCGGCAAAGGACGCGAACTCTTCGAAGGCTGCACGGTCTTTGCAGGCGGGGGCAGCTGCGTTGCAACCGATCCGC